>Ga0075426_10001613_pt1 | contig 16021 bp, 15 predicted proteins | sample SoiMethybrSBSTD5_FD_75304 | JGI IMG/M metagenome (GOLD analysis project Ga0075426, IMG submission 75304) | Bulk soil microbial communities from a Populus tree surrounding site in Tennessee, USA - Soil MetaG P. TD hybrid SBSTD5 | ecosystem: Environmental > Terrestrial > Soil > Tree plantation... | reverse complement strand
GGCGGCGGCCAGCGCCGCGAGGAGGAAGCGCGTTACGACTTCTTGCACGCCTCGTCCACGAGCTTCTGGGCCTTGCCGCGCTCGGTCTCGATCTCCTGGTCGTCCATCACCGTGCGCTCACCCTTGTCGTCGTATTTCCAGATGCGGCCGCCTTCCACGAGCGCGCGCAGGCGTTCGTTGGCCTGCTTGCAGCGCTCTTCCTGCGCGGCCGCCGTCTTTTCCTTCTCGTCGGACTTCTTCGCCTCGTCGCGCGATTTCGCGCGCAGCTTCTCCATCTCCTTGTCGCGCTCGACGAACGACTTCGAGCCCGCGCTCGACGATGGCGTATTCACCTGCTTGCTGTCGACGCCGGCGGGCGGCTGGTCCGAATACACGGTGCGGCCGTCCTTGTCGACGTACTTGTAGAGCTGTGCCTGAGCCGCGGTTGCGACGAGGGCGGCGGCGGCGACGGCCATTGCGATGCGTGTCATATGTTCTCTCCCAGGTTCATTTCACTGCGGGGTAAGCCAGTTGCTCGAGACCCAGCTGCGCGAGCTCGCTCGCGGCGCGCGCGTGCCGGATCGTCGCGGAGAAGTCGTTCGCTGCGGCGGACTTGCGCGCGTCGAGCAGCTCTTCCCACGCCTTCAACCACAACGCGCGCTTCGCGCGCGCTCGCTGCACATCCGTCTCGGCCTGCGCGAGCAACGCGCGCGCCTCGTCGGCGCTCGCCGCATTGCGCGCCGCGACAGGAGCGGGCGCGATTTGCGGCGCGCGCGCTTCCTCTTGCGCGCCGCTCGCGCAGCCCGCCGCGACGAGCACGCCGAGCAGTCGCCAAAGCCGTGAACTTTCAAGCATTTAGAGTACCTTAGCGACAAACCACGTGAGCGTCAATGCGTGTGCGCACTCCAACGCTCGCGGGGGGCGCTCGGTTGTCCGCCAAAAGGGCTATCTGTATAATTTCCTTTTGCGGCGAAGGCTTTGAAATGCGCGTCATCCAGAAAGCGCTCACGTTCGACGACGTCCTTCTCGTACCCGCCCACTCGACCGTCCTCCCCCGCGAAGTCAGCCTCGAAACCCGCCTTACCCGCACGATCCAGCTGAAGATTCCCCTCACCTCGGCCGCCATGGACACGGTGACCGAGGCGCGGCTCGCCATCGCCCTCGCCCAGGAGGGCGGCATCGGCATCATCCACAAGAACATGCCGCCCGAGGCCCAGGCCGCCGAGGTGGCCAGGGTGAAGCGCTTCGAGAGCGGCGTGGTGAAGGAGCCGATCTCGATCACGCCCGACATGACCGTGCGCGAGGTGCTCGAGCTCACGCGCCGGCATCGCATTTCGGGGCTTCCGGTGCTGAACGACAGCCACGTCGTCGGCATCGTCACCAACCGCGACCTCAGGTTCGAGGAGAACCTCGACCAGCCGGTGAAGAACATCATGACGCCGCGCGACAAGCTCGTGACGGTGAAGGAGGGCGCGAGCCTCGACGAGGCGCGCGCGCTCATGCACCGCCATCGCCTGGAGCGCGTGCTCGTCATCAACGGCGACTGGGAGCTTCGCGGCCTCATGACGGTGAAGGACATCCTCAAGGCGTCCGAGCATCCCAACGCGTGCAAGGATCAGCTCGGGCGCCTGCGCGTCGGCGGAGCCGTCGGCGTCGGCGAGGACACCGAGGAGCGCATCGAGGCGCTCGTGGAATCCGGCGCGGACGTGATCGTCGTCGACACGGCGCACGGGCACGCCCAGGGCGTGCTCGACCGCGTGAAGTGGATCAAGAAACGGTTTCCCGACATGCAGGTGGTCGGAGGCAACGTCGCCACGCGCGAGGCGGCGCGCGCGCTCGTCGACCACGGCGCCGACGGCGTGAAGGTCGGCATCGGCCCGGGCTCCATCTGCACCACGCGCATCGTCGCCGGCGTCGGCGTGCCGCAGATCACCGCGATCCAGCACGTCGCCGAGGCGCTGCAGCCGCTCGGCGTGCCGTGCATCGCCGACGGCGGCATCCGCTATTCCGGCGACATCGCCAAGGCGATCGCCGCCGGCGCCGGGGCCGTGATGCTGGGAAGCCTTTTCGCCGGCAGCGAGGAAGCGCCCGGCGAGATCGAGCTCTTCCAGGGGCGGTCGTACAAGGCGTACCGCGGCATGGGATCCATCGGCGCGATGCAGAAGGGCTCGAGCGACCGCTATTTCCAGGACGCGGAGATGAACGCCGACAAGCTCGTTCCCGAGGGTGTCGAGGGCCGCATTCCGTACAAGGGGCCGGCCACCGCGATTGTCTCGCAGCTCATGGGGGGGCTGCGCGCGAGCATGGGATACACCGGATGCCGCACGATCGACGAGATGCGCACGCGCGCCGCCTTCGTCGAGATCACCGCCGCCGGCATGCGCGAGTCGCACGTCCACGACGTCCAGATCACCAAGGAAGCGCCGAATTACCACGTTGAATGAGGACCGGGTGACCCGGTCCACCGGTCCTCGCGAGGCGAAGGCCGCGCACGCGTTGGACAAGATCCTCATCCTCGATTTCGGGTCCCAGGTCACGCAGCTGATCGCGCGCCGCGTGCGCGAATGCGGCGTGTATTGCGAGCTGCATCCGCACGACGTAGACGCCGAATTCGTACGGGCGTTCAACCCGCGCGGCGTCATCCTCTCGGGCAGCCACGCCTCGGTGATGGAGGAAGAAACGGCGCGCGCTCCGCAGGCCGTGTTCGAGCTCGGCATTCCCGTGCTCGGCATCTGCTACGGCATGCAGACGATGGCCGCGCAGCTCGGCGGCGCGGTCGAGGCGGGGAAGGTGCGCGAGTTCGGCTACGCCGAGGTGCGCCTGCGCGGCCATTCGCGCCTGTTCGAGGGACTTCAGGATCGCGTGAACGAGCGCGGCGAAGCATTCCTCGATGTGTGGATGAGCCACGGCGACAAGGTCACGGCGATGCCGCACGGATTCAAGCTGATCGCTTCCAACGACGCTTGCCCCATCGCCGGCATGGCCGACGAGGCGCGGCGCTTCTACGCCGTGCAGTTCCACCCCGAGGTCACGCACACGCGCCAGGGCAGGGCGATCTACACGCGGTTCGTGCGCGACATCTGCGGCTGCGGCGCGGACTGGAGCATGCCGACCTTCGTGCCGCAGGCGATTGGACGCATCCGCGAGCAGGTCGGCACGGACGAAGTGATCCTCGGCCTTTCGGGCGGCGTCGATTCGGCGGTGGCGGCGGCGCTCATCCACCGCGCCATCGGCTCGCAGCTCGCGTGCATCTTCGTCGACACCGGATTGCTGCGGCTGAACGAAGGCGACCAGGTGATGGAAACCTTCGCCCGCCACCTCGGCGTGCGCGTCGACCGCGTCGACGCCGCGGCGGAGTTCTTCGCGGCGCTGAAAGGCGTCGCCGATCCGGAAGCGAAGCGCAAGATCATCGGCCGGCTCTTCGTCGAGGTGTTCCAGCGCGAGGCGAAGAAAATGCCGCGCGCGAAATGGCTCGCGCAGGGCACGATCTATCCCGATGTGATCGAGTCGGCGGGAGCGAAGACGAAGAAGGCGGTCACGATCAAGTCGCACCACAACGTGGGCGGCTTGCCCGAGACGCTGCACCTGAAGCTCCTCGAGCCGCTGCGCGAGCTCTTCAAGGACGAGGTGCGTCTCCTCGGCCTGGAGCTGGGGCTGCCGCGCGAGATGGTCTACCGCCATCCTTTCCCGGGTCCCGGCCTCGGCGTGCGCATCCTCGGCGAGGTGAAGAGCGAATACGCCGAGATCCTGCGGCAGGCGGATGCGGTCTTCATCGACGAGCTGCGCGCCGCGCGCGACGCCGACGGCATCTCGTACTACGACGCGGTCGCGCAGGCGTTCGCGGTGTTCCTGCCGGTGCGCTCGGTGGGCGTCATGGGCGACGGCCGCACGTACGACTACGTGATCGCGCTCCGCGCCGTTGCCACGACCGACTTCATGACCGCGGATTGGGCCGAGCTTCCGCACCAGCTCCTCGCGCGCGTCTCCAGTCGCATCATCAACGAGGTGAAGGGCGTGAACCGCGTGGTCTACGACATATCGTCGAAGCCGCCGGCCACGATTGAATGGGAGTAGACGACGCGAGGTTCATGCAAGCCGCCCTCGAGCTGGCAGGAGAGGCGGCGGCATTGGGGGAGGTGCCCGTGGGTGCGGTCGTCGTGAGGGCGGGCGAGATCATCGGCCGCGGCTTCAACCGTCCCATCTCGTCGGCCGATCCCACCGCCCATGCCGAGATCGTGGCGCTGCGCGAGGCGGCGGCCAAGCTCGGCAACTACCGGCTTCCCGGCTGCGACCTCTACGTGACGCTCGAGCCCTGCGCCATGTGCGTGGGCGCCATGGTCCACGCCCGCATCGCCCGGATCGTCTACGGCGCCGCCGACCCCAAGACGGGCGCCTGCGGCAGCATCGTCGACCTTCCGGCCCTTTCCACCTTCAACCACCACGGCCGCTTCGAGGGCGGAACGCTCGAGCGCGAGTGCGGCGAAATTCTCAAGCGTTTCTTCGCCGAACGCCGCTAGAATTTCCGCATGGCCGCGGCGCGCTTCGTCCACCTTCGACTCCATACGGAGTACTCGATCGTGGACGGCATCGCCCGCGTCGAGGACGCGGTCGAGGCTGCGGCCGCCGACGGCATGCCGGCCCTCGCGATCACCGACGCCGCGAACCTCTTCGGCGCGATCAAGTTCTTCGAGGCGGCGCGCGCGCGCGGCGTCCAGCCCGTCATCGGCTGCGACCTCTGGGTCGAGAACCCGCGCCATCGGGATACGCCATATCGCGTGACGGCGCTGTGCCGCAACCAGGCGGGATACCTCGCGCTCTGCGACCTGCTCACGCGGGCCTACGCCGACAACCACTGGCGGGGGCGCGCCCAGCTCAAGCGCGAGTGGCTGAAGGGGATTTCGGGCCTCATCGTTCTCTCGGGCGCGGAGGCGGGCGAGGTCGGCGCGGCGCTCACCGCCTCCCATCTCGGCGAGGCCGATCGCATCGCCCGCGAGTGGGCGGCGGATTTCCCGGACGCCTTCTACATCGAGATCCAGCGGCTCGACCCGGCGAGGAGCGAGCGGCTGATCGCGGCATCGCTCGCGCTCGCCGAGCGTTGCGGCCTGCCGGTGGTCGCGACTCACCCGGTGCAGTTCATCCGCGCGGCCGATTTCCGCGCCCACGAGGCGCGCGTGTGCATCGCGCAAGGCTACGTGCTGGGCGATTCGCGCCGGCCGCGCGAATTCGCCCCGTCGCAGTACTTCAAGACGCAGGCGGAGATGGCCGAGCTCTTCGCCGACCTTCCCGAGGCCCTCGAGAATTCCGTGGAGATCGCGCGGCGCTGCGCGTTCGAGTTCGCGCTCGGCAAGAGCCGGCTGCCGGCATTCCCGACGCCGAAGGGCGAGTCGATCGACGAGTTCCTGCGCGCCGAAGCGCGCCGCGGGCTCGACGGGCGGCTCGCCCGGCTCTATCCGGACGAGGCGAAGCGGGCCGAGGCGAGGCCGCGCTACGCCGAGCGCCTCACGTACGAGCTCGACGTCATCATCCAGATGGGGTTCCCGGGTTACTTCCTCATCGTCGCCGACTTCATCCACTGGGCGAAGACGCATGGCGTGCCCGTGGGGCCGGGCCGCGGCTCCGGCGCCGGGTCCCTCGTCGCCTATTCGCTCGGCATCACCGACCTCGACCCGCTGCGCTACGAGCTGCTCTTCGAGCGCTTCCTCAATCCGGAGCGCGTGTCGATGCCGGACTTCGACATCGACTTCTGCCAGGACGGCCGCGACAGCGTGATCGAGTACGTGAAGTCGAAGTACGGCGCGCAGAGCGTCTCGCAGATCGTGACCTTCGGCACCATGGCGGCGAAGGCGGTGGTGCGGGACGTCGGGCGCGTGCTGGGCATGCCGTACGGCCAGGTCGACGGCATCGCGAAGCTCATCCCCTTCGAGCTCGGCATGACGCTCGAGAAGGCGCTCGAGATCGAGCCGCAGCTGCGCGCCCTCATGCAGGCCGAGGAGGAAGTGCGCGAGCTGATCGAGCTCGCGCGAGCGCTCGAGGGCCTCGCGCGCAACGTCGGCATGCACGCGGGCGGCGTTCTGATCGCGCCCGGAAAGCTCACCGACTTCACGCCGCTCTACAGCGCCGAGGGCTCGGGCGCGATGGTGAGCCAGTTCGACAAGGACGACGTCGAGAAGGCGGGGCTCGTCAAGTTCGACTTCCTCGGCTTGACGACCCTCACCGTGCTCGCGGAAAGCGAGCGCAACATCCGCGCGCTCGGCGATTCCTCCTTCGACATCCAGGGGATTGCGCTCGACGATCCGGCCGCCTACAAGGTCTTCTCGAGCGGCAACACGGTCGCGATCTTCCAGTTCGAATCGCGCGGCATGCGCGACCTCATCATGAAGGCGCGGCCCGATCGCCTGGAGGACCTGATCGCGTTGAACGCGCTCTACCGCCCGGGCCCCATGGATCTCATCCCGGAATTCATCGAGCGCAAGCACGGGCGGCAACGCTGGGACTACCTCGACGCGCGCCTGAAGGAGATCCTCGAGCCGACCTACGGCGTGATGACCTACCAGGAGCACGTCATGACGATCGCGCAGGTGATCGGCGGCTACACGCTCGGGAGCGCCGACTTGCTGCGCCGCGCGATGGGCAAGAAAAAACCGGAGGAGATGGCGAAACAGCGCGCCATCTTCCTCGCGGGAGCGACCGGACGCGGGCTCGCCGCCTCGAAGGCGGAGATCCTCTTCGACCAGATGGAGAAGTTCGCGGGCTACGGCTTCAACAAGTCGCACTCCGCGGCCTATGCGCTCGTCGCCTACCAGACGGCTTACCTCAAGGCGCACCATGCGGCCGCCTTCATGGCGGCGAACATGTCGGCGGTGATGGACGACACCGACAAGGTCCAGCTCTACCACGACGACGCGTTGCGCAACCGCCTCGACATCGCGCCGCCGGACATCAACACATCCTCGTATCGCTTCGTGCCGCTCGACGCGAAGCGCATCCGCTACGGCCTGGGAGCGGTGAAGGGGACCGGCGCGGGCGCCATCGCCAACATCGTCGCCGCGCGCGAGGCGGACGGCGCGTTCAGGAGCCTCGCGGACTTCTGCCGCCGCGTCGATCGGCGCATCGTGAACCGCCGCGCGATGGAAGCGCTCATCCGCGCGGGCGCGTTCGATTCCATCGAGCCCAACCGCGCCGCGGTGCTCGCCTCGCTCGGCGCGGCGATCGAGGCCGCCGAGCACAGCGCGCAGTTCGCGCAGCAGACGACGCTCTTCGGCGGAGCGGTCGAATCGGCCGAGGCGGTGGAGCTCGTGCATTCGCCGCCTTGGAGCGAGCGCGAGCGGCTGCAGAACGAGAAGCTGAGCCTCGGCTTCTACCTGAGCGGCCACCCGTTCAACGCCTACCGCGAGGAGCTGCGGCGCTTCGCCCGCACGCCGCTCGCGCAGGTGATGCCGCAGAGCGATCCCGTCTTCCTCGCGGGCGTGATCTACGGCGTGGTCGTGCGCAACTCGCGCCGTGGCCGCATGGCCGTGCTCACGCTCGACGACGCCAGCGCGCGGCTCGAGGTCGTCGTCTTCGGCGAGCTCTTCCAGCAGAAGCGCGCGATCATCCAGGAGGACCAGGTCGTCGTGGTGCGCGGGCGGGTCTTCCCCGACGAGTTCTCCGGGGGGCTACGCATCACCGCGGACGACCTCATGGACCTCGCCGAGGTGCGCGCCGCGCACGCGCGGCTGCTGCGGCTGTGCATCAACGGCCAGGCCGACTCCGCGAGGCTCAAGTCGCTGCTCGCGCAGTACGCGGGCGGCCGGTGCCAGGTGGCGATCCGCTATCGCAACGAGCAGGGCGAATGCGACATCCGGCTGCCGGAGTCGTGCCGCGTGAAGGTCTCGGCCCCTCTCCTCGACTCGCTCGCGCAGTGGCTCGACGAAAAAAACGTCGAGGTGGTGTACTAGAGGTGCGCCGCGTTGGAACGGACGCCAGCGCCGTTCAACGCGGCGTTCACGTCAAGCAGTAGGACGTTTGTCGAAGCGCGCGTAGTCGCCGGCGGCTTCGCCCACGTCGACGCCGGTCACCTGCGCCGCCTCGGGCCCGCGGCGCGACCAGCGCGTGATCGCCTCCACCGCTTCGGCGCTTCCCTGGACGACCGCCTCGACGCTGCCGTCCATGCGGTTGCGCACCCAGCCGGTGACGCCGAGGCGCTCGGCTTCGATGCGCATCGATTCGCGGAACCATACGCCCTGGACCCGGCCGTGAATCGCCAGGCGCCGCGTCACCCGCTCAGTCGTCATGGGCGAGACGGCCGCGCGCTTTCTTGATCGCGCCGCGCCGTTTCTTGAGCTCGATGCGCCGGCGCTTGGCCGCCGCACCGGGCCTGGTCGGGATCCTTTTCTTCGGCACGTGATTGAGGCGCGCGAGCTGCGCCGCAAGCCGTTCGAAGGCGGTCTCGCGGTTGCGGAACTGGGAGGGCGAGTCCTGTGCCGTGACCACGACCCCCGACGGCGGATGCGTGAGGCGAAGCGCCGATTCGGTCTTGTTCACGTGCTGTCCGCCCGGCCCGCTCGCGCGGAAGGTGTCGACGAGGACTTCGCGCTCGAGGGTCTCGCGATCGAGCGCGTAGGGCGGCGGACGCTGCGCCGGCAGGCGTGGCATGGCGGGATTGTCTTACAGCTGTATTCCCGCGTGTGACGCCCTTCACAGGCGCCGCGGACGCGCGCGCGGAAGATGGGCGCCATTGGGAAGGCACGCAACAACGGGAGGACGGTTGAAAACGAGAGAACAGATCGCAACGGGATTCGTGGCGCTCACGATCGTGCTGGCCAACGCCGTGATGCTGGTGGCCGAGTACGCGCAGGCGATCTACTGACGATTCCCCGCAAGGCGCACTTGCGGCGCCCGCCGGAAGGCTTTCCGGCGGGCGTTTGTTTTTCTACTTGATGCGCATCCCCGGCATCGCGCCGGAGTCCGGCGCGAGCAGGTAGATCGAGGCTCCGTCGCCGGCGGCGAGCACCATCCCCTGCGATTCGCCGAAGCGCATCTTGCGCGGGGAGATGTTGGCGACCATCACGGTGAGCCTTCCCACCAGCTCCTTGGGCGTATACGTCGAGCGGATGCCGGCGAATACCGTCCGGCTCTCGATGCCGATGTCGAGCGTGAGCTTGAGGAGCTTGTCCGCGTCGGCGACGAGCTCCGCGTCCACGATCCGCGCGATGCGCAGGTCGATGCGCGCGAAGTCGTCGATCGAGATCGTGTCGCCGATCGGCGTGAGGACCGCGGGCTTCGGCGGCTCGACCGGCTCGAGCTTGAACTCCGCCGCTTCGGCCTTGCCGTTGCCGCCTGTCTTCGGCGCCGGTGCCGGCTTCGTTTCCGCCGGGGGCTCGAGCAGCTGGTCCATCTGCTTGGGATCGACGCGCGAGACGAGGTGGCGGTAGGGCTCGATGCGGTGCCCCGGCGCGAGCGGCGTCGAGACGTCTTCCCATACGAGGGGCTTGGCGAGCGCGAGGAACGATTCCACTTCCTCGGCGACCTTCGGCACCACGGGCTTCAGATAGACGGTGATGATGCGGAAGAGCTCGAGGTAGAGCGTGCAGAACCACTGCAGCGCCGCCTCCTGGCCCGGCTCCTTGGCGATCTCCCAGGGCTTCTGCTCGTCGATGTACTGGTTCACGCGGTCGGCGAGGAACATCACCTGGCGCAGCGCCTTGCTGAACTCGCGCGCCTCGTAGTCGGCGGCGATGGCGTCGGCGAAGCTGCGCACCTCGAAGAGGATCGCCGGAGCCTGCTCGTCGCCGGCGACCGGCGCGGCGAGATTGCCGCGCATCTTGTGCTTGAGCTCGCGGCTGGCCGAAAGCGGTTCGTCCGACAGGACGCCGCCGAAGCGCTTGCCGATGAAGCCCGCGGCGCGGCTCGCGATGTTCACGTACTTGCCGACGAGGTCGGAGTTCACCCGCGCGATGAAGTCGTCCGGGTTGAAATCCATGTCCTCGACGCGGGCGTTGAGCTTCGCGGCGAGGTAGTAGCGCAGCCAGTCGGGGTTGAGCCCCATGTCGAGGTATTTCTGCGGGCTCACCGACACCCCGCGCGACTTCGACATCTTCTCCCCGGACAGCTGCAGGAAGCCGTGCACGTAAACGTTGTCGGGGACCTTGCGCTCGGCGAACTTGAGCGTCGCCGGCCAGAAGAGCGTGTGGAAGTAGATGATGTCCTTGCCGATGAAGTGCACCTGCTCGAGGTTCTTGTCGGCGATGTACTTGTTGAAGTCCTGGCCGCGCTTGTCGAGCAGGTTCTTCAGCGACGCGAGGTAACCCACGGGCGCGTCCAGCCAGACGTAGAAGTACTTGCCCGGAGCGCCGGGGATCTCGATGCCGAAATAGGGCGCATCCCGCGTGATGTCCCAGTCGTTGAGGCCGCCGTCGAGCCACTCGCGCACCTTGTTCGCGACCTCGGGTTGGAGCCGGCCGTCCTGCGTCCAGCCGCGCAGGAATTCCACGCAGCGCGGGTCCGAGAGCCGGAAGAAGAAGTGATCGGATTTCTTCAGCACCGGTTTCGCCCCGGTGAGCGCGGAGTACGGGTTCTTGAGGTCGGTGGGCGCATAGACCGCGCCGCAGTTCTCGCAGGAATCGCCGTACTGGTCCTTGGTGCCGCATTTCGGGCACTCGCCCTTGATGTAGCGGTCCGGCAGGAACATCCCCTTCACCGGATCGAAGAACTGCTCGATCGTCTTCGTGTCGATGAAGCCGGCCTTCTTCAGCGCGAGGAAGATGTCCGCGGAGAGCTCGGCGTTCTCCGGCGAGTGCGTGCTGTGGAAGTTGTCCCAGCTCACGCCGAAGCGCTGGTAGTCGCGCCGGTGGGACTCCGCGACCTTGGCGATCAGCTCCTCGGCGGTCGTGCCCTCGGCCTCGGCCTTGAGCATGATCGGCGCGCCGTGCGTGTCGTCGGCGCAGACGAAGTTGACCTTGTGTCCCTGCAGGCGCTGGAACCTCACCCAGATGTCCGCCTGCACGTATTCCATGATGTGCCCGATGTGGAACGGGCCATTGGCGTACGGCAGCGCCGTGGTGACGAAAAGCTTGCGGGGCATTGAGATGGATGAGCCTGCGCGATCATAACAAATTGATCTAAAATTGAGCGTTTGTTTCCCCGCCGGCAATGCCTCCCACCGAGCAAGACATCCAGCACGCGCTCTCCGAGCTGATCGATCCGGTCACCGGGCGCAATTACGTCGAGTCGAAGAGCGTGAAGAACGTCAAGGTCGACGGCGATCGCGTCTCGCTCGACGTGGTCCTCGGCTATCCGGCGCGCGGCGTCCTCGAAAGCGTGCGCCGCCAGGTGGCCGAGCGCCTCGCGAAGCTCGAAGGCGTGAGGCACGCCTCGGTCAACGTCGCCTCGAAGATCGTCTCCCACGCCGTGCAGCGCGGCGTGAAGCTCGTGCCCGGCATCAAGAACATCATCGCGGTGGCTTCGGGCAAGGGCGGCGTGGGCAAGAGCACGACCGCGGTGAACCTCGCGCTCGCGCTCGCCGCCGAGGGCGCGACGGTCGGCATGCTCGACGCGGACATCTACGGGCCGTCGCAGCCGATCATGCTCGGCATCACCGGCCGGCCGACCTCGCGCGACGGCAAGACCATGGAGCCCATGGAAGGCCACGGCATCCAGGCGATGAGCGTCGGCTTCCTCATCGAGGCCGACACGCCGATGGTGTGGCGAGGGCCGATGGTGACGCAGGCGCTCGAGCAGCTCCTCACCGAGACCAAATGGCGCGAACTCGACTATCTCGTCGTCGACCTGCCGCCCGGCACCGGCGACATCCAGCTCACGCTCGCGCAGAAAGTGCCCGTGACCGGCGCGATCATCGTCACCACGCCCCAGGACATCGCGCTCATCGACGCGCGCAAGGGGCTCAAGATGTTCGAGAAGGTCGGCATCCCGATCATCGGCGTGGTCGAGAACATGGCGATCCACATCTGCTCGAGCTGCGGCCACGCCGAGCACATCTTCGGCTCCGGCGGCGCGGAAAAGATGTCGAAGGACTATGGCGTGGAGGTGCTGGGGAGCCTGCCGCTCGACATCCGCATCCGCGAGCAGGCCGACTCCGGCAAGCCCACGGTCGTCTTCGAGCCCGACGGCCCGGTCGCCGCGATCTACCGCGACATCGCCCGCAAGGTCGCCGCACGCATCGCGCGCCAGCAGGAAGACCGCTCGGCCGTGTTTCCCAAAATCGTCATTCAGAACAATTAGTACCGTGCCATTAACAAGCAGCGGGGCGATCGTTGGAGCAGACGACAAGTCGCCGCTCAACTCCGCGAGCAGAGCGATCATCGAAGCGCACGACAAGTCGCCGCTCAACTCCACGAGCAAAAAAACATGAGCATCAAGAGCGACCGCTGGATCCGCCGGATGGCGGCCGAGCACGCGATGATCGAGCCGTTCGAGCGCGGACAGGTACGCGAGGTCGATGGGCGCAAGATCGTGTCCTTCGGAACCTCGAGCTACGGCTACGACGTGCGCTGCTCGAGTGAATTCAAGATCTTCACGAACGTGCACTCGACCGTCGTCGACCCGAAGAACTTCGACGAGAAGTCGTTCGTGGACTTCCGGGGCGAGGTCTGCATCATTCCCCCGAACTCGTTCGCGCTCGCGAGGACCGTCGAACGGTTTCGCATTCCGCGCAGCGTCCTCGTCATCACGCTCGGGAAGAGCAGCTACGCGCGCTGCGGCATCGTCGTGAACGTGACGCCGCTGGAGCCCGAGTGGGAAGGCTACGTGACGCTCGAGTTTTCCAACACGACGCCGCTTCCGGCAAAGATCTATGCGAACGAGGGCGTCGCCCAGATGCTCTTCTTCGAGTCCGACGAGGTCTGCGAGACCTCGTACAAGGACCGCGGCGGCAAGTATCAGGACCAGAAGGGCGTCACGCTGCCGAAGATCTAGGCCTTCGCCGGGCGCGGCCGGCGCCGGGGACGAAGATCGCAAGGCCGCTTACAAAAAAATGCTACGCGGCCGGATTCTTTTGCCCTATACTTCGCGCAATTTTTTCCGGCAGCGCCAATCCCCGAGGGGGAGGAGGTCATCATGACAGGAGCGAGGAACTCGCGCGGCGCGGCCACTGGCGGCGTGTCCGTCCGGCGGCTGTCGTTCGTCCCGTCCTCGCAACGCTGTCACCAGAGAGTCCGATGCCCCGAACCGCCACGATAAAGAAGCTCCGGCCCACCCCGGATTTCCCCCTCGATACCCACCCGGAAGTCAGCCTCGACTTCACCCGGGTCAAGCAGCACCTCTCCAAGCACGGCTACAAGCGCCCGGTCCTGATCGTGGACCTGGACATCGTTCGCGCGAAGGCGCGCCGCTTCCGCGCCGCGCTTCCCCGCGTGCGCCCGCATTTCGCGGTGAAAGCGAATCCCGACCCGCGCGTGCTGAAGGTCCTCATCCAGGAAGGCGCCGGATTCGAGATCGCCTCCATCGCCGAGCTCGACATCCTGCTCGGCCTGGGCGTGCCGGTGGCCGAGATCTTCTATTCCAACCCGATGAAATCGCGCGCCTATCTCGAATACGCCGCGTCCAAGGGCGTCGAGTGGTACGTCGTGGACAGCGCCGAGGAGATCCGCAAGGTGAAGTCGGTGCGCTCCGACGCGAAGCTGTATCTGAGGATCGACGCGCCCAACATCGGCAGCGACTGGCCGCTGTCGGGGAAGTTCGGCGCGCACATGAGCGACGTTCCCGAGCTCATCGAAGCCGCGGTGCGGTGCGGTGCGGACCTGGCGGGCGTCACCTTCCACGTCGGCTCGCAGTGCCTCAATCCCGAGAACTGGCGCGTCGGCATGGAGCGCGCGCGCAAGGTGTTCGCCTCGATGCGCGCCGTGGGCCTGAAGCCCCGGCTTCTCAACCTCGGCGGGGGCTATCCGGTGCGCCACGTGAAGCCGATTCCCTCGATCGAGACCATCTCCGAGCTGATCAACCGGGAGCTGCGCCACTTCGGCCCGGAGGTGCAGGTGATCGCCGAGCCCGGCCGCTACCTCGTCTCCGACGCGGGCTACTTCATCTGCCGCGTGGTCGGAACCGCGACCCGCAACAACCAGCGCTGGATGTACTGGGACGCGGGTGTCTTCGGCGGCGTGATCGAGACGACCGAGGGCCTGCGCTACAACATCTATACGGATCGTGACGGCGAGCCGGTTTCCTGGAACGTCGCCGGTCCCACATGTGACTCGGTGGACGTTGTCATGCGCGAAGAGCTTTTTCCCGCGGACCTGCAGGAAGGCGACTTCATCTTCATCAAGAACGCCGGCGCCTACACCACCGCCTACGCGAGCAACTTCAACGGCTTTCCGCTTCCGGAGGTCGTGACCATCGGGAGCTGACGCCGCTCGCGGGCGGCGTTCCGGGCCATGGCGCAGGACTTCTGGACCGCGAGCGGATTCCGGCTGCTCGAGCCCGTTCCCCGCGGCCTCGCCGTCACCGATGCATGGCTGCGGCATCTGCTCCAGCGCGAAGAGATCCGCCCGCCGGAAGAGGCCGCAGCGCGCGAGCGCGAGCTGCACGCGCGAGCATTGGCGGCGCCGCGCGCGCCGATCGAGGCGCGCGACATCGAGGCGCTCGAGGATGCGGACGCGCGCTCGAACTGGCGCGAGCTCGTCCGCTTTCGCGATCACATCCTGCGCTTCGACACGCTCGAGGATGCGTACGCCGCGCTCTTCGCCGGCGCCACGGTCCCGGTCGCGCCCGCGTTCGTCGATCTGCTCGCGGAGCTCATCGTGCGAGCGCTCCTGGAAGGCAGCGGCGACGCGTGGCTTTGCCGCGCCGGCGAGATCTTCTTTCGCGAGCAGCGCGTCGCCTCCGAAGGCGGTCAGCTCCTCGCCGCGGATGCCGCGACGATCGAGATGTTCGCCGCGAGCGGCGGTTTCGGGGACGCCGGCCGGTGGCTTCGCGGCCAGGGCGCCGAGCTCGCGCCGGTCAAGATGGACATCCTCAACGGCGAGAACGCGCCGTTCTATTTCCTGCGCGATGCGCTGCGCAGCTTCGCCCTCGACCTCGCGCCGGGACGCGAGGGCGCGGCGGCGCTCGCTGAGCTCCTCGAGCGCTGGGTCGCGCGGCTCGTCGGCATCGAGGTGCGCGTGAGGCCCGTCGAACGCGTCGAGGATCCGCGTTGGCGCTGGCACGTCGGCCTCGACGCCGAAGCGACGCGCATCCTCAATGCGCTCTACGAGGGGAAACAGGTCGATGCCGCCGAGCTGGAGCGCATCGTCCTTCTCTTCCGGCTGGAATTCCGCCATCCGGCCGACGCGATCGCGGAAATGGAGGGCCGCCCCGTCTACCTCGGGCTCGCGTGCCGCGACGACCGGCGGCTGCGCATGAAGCCGCAGAACCTGCTCACCAACCTTCCGCTCGCCAGGCCGGAGCGCGATTCGAGCGAGTAAGATCGAACATTCGACGGGAGAAGGCCATGACGGCAAGGCAGCAGAACACCGGCAGCTTCATGTTGACCAAGGAGGTCGAGATCCTCATGGCCGAGCGCGCGCGGCTGCTGCGCGTGGCGGGAGCGGCGGCGCAGTTCGTCGCCGTGATGGACGGCAAGCGCCTGCCGCCGAGCGTGGCGACCGAGGCCGAGATCCTCGCCGAGAGCGTGAACGCGCTTGCCGAGGACACGCTCAAGGACGCGCTCGTGGCGATCAGCACCAAGTCGAAACCCGGAGGAGCCGCATGAATCCCGACGCCCTGAACATGAGCATCCGCAAGTTCCTCAAGAACGTCGGCGTGCACTCGCAGCGCGAGATCGAGGCGGTGGTCGAGCGCGGCATCGCCACCGGCAAGCTCAAGGGCAACGAGACGCTGGCGGCGAAGATGACGCTCACGCTCGCCGGCACGGAGCTCAGCGTCAGCTTCGACGGCAAGATCCAGCTCGAGTGAGCGTCGCGTACGCCGATGTCGAGGCCGCCGCCGGCCGCCTCGAGGGCGTCGCGCATCGCACGCCCGTCGCCACGTCGCGCCAGTTCGACGCGCTCACCGGCGCCCAGGCGTACTTCAAGTGCGAAAACCTGCAGCGCATGGGCGCGTTCAAGTTCCG
>Ga0075426_10001612_pt1 | contig 16025 bp, 17 predicted proteins | sample SoiMethybrSBSTD5_FD_75304 | JGI IMG/M metagenome (GOLD analysis project Ga0075426, IMG submission 75304) | Bulk soil microbial communities from a Populus tree surrounding site in Tennessee, USA - Soil MetaG P. TD hybrid SBSTD5 | ecosystem: Environmental > Terrestrial > Soil > Tree plantation... | reverse complement strand
CTAGAAGCGGCGCGTCTCGCGGTCGGTCGCGCGCCTGCCGCGCTCTGCCGGGCGGTCCTTGTGCCGGCGCGGCGTCGGCTGGCGGCGATCGAGGAGCTCGGGATATCCGAACACCACGCCGTCCTCGTCGAGGCGGCGCAGCTTCGCCGGATCGATCTCGACGAACACGCCTTTCGCGCCGACGACCTGCGGGTCGAGCTCGACTGCGACGCGTCCCTCGCGCTCGACGAGGTCGGAAACGGCGCTCACCTGCCGTCGCCCCGCGGCGATGATGTGGTAGACGCGCGGCCGCCGGCTCACTGCGGCGTGCCTTTGAGCGCAGCGAGGAGCTGCTCGACTTCGAAAGGCTTGCGTAGGGTAGCGGCGACGCCGAGCTCGCGCGCGACGCCGAGGTAATCCACGCCCGGCTTGCCCGAAATGGCAATAACGCGCACGTCCGGGAATTTCTTGCGCACGGCGGCGATCACCTCGATGCCATCCATTTCCGGCATGAAGAGATCCGTCACGATCGCATCCACCGCGTGGCCGTCGAGATAACCGATCGCTTCGCGCCCATGGGCCGCCGTGAGCACCTGGTAGTCCTGCGACTCGAGCGCGAGGCGAAGGTATTCGCGCAGATCGGCGTTGTCCTCGATGACGAGCACCCTCATTACCGCAGCGCTGCAACGTCCGTTCCGCTCGGCCTGTCGGTAAACAACGACACGCGGCCAATGTGACACGACTGTTAAATAAGGGGTCGGCGATATGCCGCCTGCGGGCGACGCCCTAGGATGGGCTCGCCTAACAACACACCGGGAGTAGCCATGGGCGGTTCCATTCTCGTAGTCGAAGACGAAGCAGCGATCCGCGACTTGCTTGCCGCAAATCTGCAGCGCGCGGGCTATCGCGTGATGACCGCGGGCGACGTCCCGCAGGCCGAGGCGCTGGTGCGCGAGTCGCGGCCGGACCTCGTGCTGCTCGACTGGGTGCTGCCGGGAATTCCGGGCCTTACCTTCGCGCGGCGCCTGCGCGGCGACCAGCGCACGAAAGACATCTCCATCGTGCTCCTTTCCGCCCGGGCGGAAGAGCAGGACAAGGTGACCGCGCTCGAGAGCGGCGCCGACGACTACGTGACCAAGCCGTTCTCTGCGAGGGAATTGCTCGCCCGCATCAAGGCGGTCATGCGCCGGCGCGCACCGCAGCTCGCCGACGACGTCGTCGAGATCGCGGGCCTGCGCATCGATCCGGCGGCGCACCAGGTGACGGCCGGTGAGAAGCCGGTCGACCTCTGGACCACCGAGCTTCGCCTGCTGCACTTCTTCATGACGCATCCGGGCCGTGTCTTCTCGCGGGCACGGCTGCTGGACGAGGTGTGGGGCGAGCACGTCTTCGTGGAGGAGCGGACCGTCGACGTCCATATCCGGCGCCTGCGGCAGGCACTCGCGCCGACGGGCCACGACAAGCTGATCGAGACCGTGCGCGGGACGGGCTACCGCTTCAAGCCGGACCTGCAGACGGCGAACCTCGCTGCCTGATCGCCCGAGCGCTCGCGCGAGCCCTTACTCGACCGTCACCGACTTAGCGAGATTGCGCGGCTTATCGACGTCGTTGCCGCGTAGCAGCGCGGCGTGATAGGCGAGCAGCTGCAGCGGCACCGTGCTTACGATCGGCGAGAGCACGCCGGCATCGTCATGCAGCGGCACGATGTGCACGCCGTCGCCGTTGCTCAGCCCCGCGTTCGCATCCGCGAGCACGTACAGCTCGCCGCCGCGCGCGCGCACTTCCTGGAGGTTGGACTTCAGCTTGTCGAGCAGGGCATCCCGCGGCGCGATGGCGATGACCGGCATGTTGCGGTCGACAAGCGCGAGCGGCCCGTGCTTTAACTCTCCAGCGGCATACGCCTCGGCATGGATATACGAGATCTCTTTCAGCTTCAGCGCTCCTTCCATGGCGATCGGGTAGTGCACGCCCCGGCCGAGGAAGAGCGCGTGCTCGCACTGGGCGAATCTCGCCGCCCATGCCGCCATCTCGGGCTCGACGCGCAGCGCGTTGGCGAGCCATGCCGGCAGGCGGCGCAGCGCTTCGAGCAGCTGCACTTCGCGCTCGCGCGACAGCCGGCCGCGCTGCTTGGCAAGGACCATGGCGAGGGCGAAGAGCGCCGCCAGCTGCGCGGTGAAGGCTTTGGTGGAGGCGACGCCGATCTCCGGACCGGCGCGGGTGAGGAAGCGCAGGTTGGCGCTGCGGATGAGCGCGGACTCGGGCACGTTGCAGATGGCGAGCGCATGGCGCTGGCCGAGCGCGCGGGCGTGATGGAGCGCGGCGATGGTGTCGGCGGTCTCGCCCGATTGCGAGATCACGACGACCAGGGCGTGCTCGTTGGGCACGGAGTCGCGGTAGCGGTACTCGCTCGCGATCTCGACGGTGCACGGGATGCCCGCGAGACCCTCGATCCAGTAGCGCGCCACGACGCCCGCGTGGTAGCTCGTGCCGCATGCGAGGATGAGCGCAGACTGCGTGCGTGCGAAAACCTCCTCCGCGTGGGCGCCGAACACCTGCGGCACGACGCTCGTCGCATTCGCCACCGCCTCGAGCGTCGCGGCGACCGCGGCGGGCTGCTCGAAGATCTCCTTCTGCATGTAATGGCGGTACGTGCCGAGCTCGACCGCGTCGGCGGCGAGCTGACTCACGTGCAGCGGCCGCTCGACGAGATGGCCGCGCGCGTCGACGATGCTGACCGCCTTGTGCGTGACCTCGGCGCAGTCGCCCTCCTCGAGGTAGATCATGCGGCGCGTCACCTGCAGGAGCGCCGCGGTGTCCGACGCGGCGAAGTTCTCGCCGTCGCCCAGGCCGAGGAGCAGCGGCGCGCCCATGCGCGCCACGACGAGCCGCAACGGATCGTCCATGGCGATGACTGCGATCGCGTAGGCGCCGACCAGCTCGCCGGTCGCCGCGCGCACGGCCTGGACCAGGTTCGCGCCGCTCGCGAGATGCGAATGCACGAGGTGCGCGATGACCTCGGTATCGGTGTCGGATGCGAACTCGTAGCCGAGGCCGCGCAGGCGCGCGCGCATCTCGTCATGGTTCTCGATGATGCCGTTATGGACCACCGACACGCCGCCCGAGACGTGCGGATGGGCATTGCGCTCGGAGGGCACGCCGTGCGTCGCCCAGCGCGTGTGGCCGATGCCGATGTGGCCGGCGAGGCCGTTGTCGAGCGCGAGCTGGGCGAGCGTGGCGACGCGCCCGCAGCTGCGCAGGCGCTGCATGGTGCCGTTGATCACGGCGACGCCGGCGGAGTCGTAGCCGCGGTACTCGAGGCGCTTGAGCCCCTCGAGCAGGATCGGCACGACGTTGCGGCTGGCTATGGCTCCGACGATTCCGCACATAGGGTCTTCCTTCGGATGAAAAGCAGACCGGTCACCGCGGCGGCCGCGGTGGCATCGGCGATGAAGTCGAGGAGCTCGCCGCGCCGCTCGGGAATGAGGAACTGGTGCAGGGCATCGAGCAGGCTGAAGGCGATGACCGCACCAAGCACGGCGAGCGGCGCGCGCCCGCCCGTGCCGCGCCAGATGAGCGCGGTGATGAGCGCGAAGCACACGAAGTGCGCGACCTTGTCCCACGGCGGCGCGAGGCGATCGGCGCCGACGAGGACGATCGCGAGCATGATGCCGACGCCGGTGACGAGGCAGGCGAAGCGCTCAGTAGGCATTCTGCTTCTTCAGCACCACCACGACCGTCTTCAGGATGATCTGCAGGTCGAGGAGCAGCGACCAGTTGCGCAGATAAGCGAGGTCGTACTCGATCCGGGCTTTCATTTTTTCCACGGTTTCGGTCTCGCCGCGGTAGCCGTTCACCTGCGCGAGGCCCGTGATCCCCGGGCGCACCTTGTGGCGGATCATGTAGCCGCGGATCAGCTTGCGATAAAGCTCGTTGTGCGCCACGGCGTGCGGGCGCGGGCCGACCACGCTCATGCGCCCTTGGAGCACGTTGATGAATTGCGGCAGCTCGTCCAGGCTCGTTTTCCTGAGAAAAGCGCCGAAGGGTGTGATGCGGTCGTCGTCCTTCGTCGCCTGGCGGATGACCTCGCCGTCCTCGACCACCGACATGGTGCGGAACTTGTAGACGACGATCTTGCGGCCGTCGACGCCGTAGCGGCGCTGCTTGAAGAGCACCGGGCCGGGCGAGGAGAGCTTCACGCCGATCGCGATCGCGATCAGCATCGGCGCGATCAAGAGGAGGATCAGGCTCGCCGCCACGTAGTCCTCGATGCGCTTGACCAGGCCGTTGAAGCCGTAGAACGGCGTCTCGCACACGGCGAGCACCGGCATGTCGCCGATGGTGTCCACGCGTGCCTGGATCAGGTCGAAGACGAAGATGTCGGGCACGAAGTAGATCGACGCCGTGGTGTCGCGCAGCTCTTCGAGCAGCTTGACGATGCGCGGCTGCGAAGCCATCGGCAGCGCGATGTAGATGATGTCGATGCCCTGCGCGCGCACGTACTCGCCGAGCGCCGAGATCGGCCCGAGCACTTTCTCGTTGATGCGCTCGGCCGCGCGATCGTCGAAGTAGCCGGTGAAGCGCACGCCGTGCATCGGGCTTGCGCGCAGGCGCGCGGCGAGGCCGCGGCCGAGCTCGTTGGCGCCGGCAATCACCGCCTTCTTCTGCAGCCCCTCGGCGGCAAGGAGCCGCGGCAGCAGGCGCGGCAGCGCCTGGTGCGCGGCGAAGAGCGCCGCCGGCGTGGCAAGCGCCCAGGCGAGGAGCACGCGCTCGTCGAACGCGCCGAGCGTGCGCGAGGCCCAGCCGAGGAGGAGAAGAAGTCCGACCACCGCCACCCAGCCCGTGACGATGTCGAGCATCAGCTCGCCTGCGGTGCGCGATTCGCCGGCGAGGGTGCCGGGAAAGGTCATCGCGAAGACGAGCAGCGCGAGGATCAGGCACGCGCCGTCGAAGCGGCCGCCGAAGAACGCGACGCTCGCCGCGAGCATCGCGATCGACACCGCCGGGTCGATCGCCGCCAGCACGAGCGCCCCTGGGCCGGGCTGACTGTGCACGAGCCGCGACTGCGGCCGCAGGCGTGTGTCGTGGGTGGCTTGCAAGGCCTGTCGAGGTTAGGCCACCAGGGTTCAACCATGATGTTGCGCTGGGGCGCGCTTCGTAGCCTCAGCGGACTAGCGTTTTGCCACCCGGCCGTTCGAACTACGTCTTAATCACGAGGACTAGTATTGCCCGCCATGACGACAACCCTCACCTCCACACTCAACTCGGCCGAACCCGCACAGGCGCCCATTCTGCCGGGCAGTGCGGAGGCGAAGAGCGACGACGCCCGTTCCGCCGCCACCGACTTCCTGCAGATCGAATCGATCGTGCTGAACCTCGATGCGTCGCTGCGCGTGCATGCGCGCGCGCATTTCTTCAGCTGGACGCAGGGGCTGCTGCAGAGCCTCGTTCGCCATGAGCTCTTGATCTGCACGCTTTGCCTCGGCAAACCGCCGGCGTTCCGCGCCGACGGCTTCTCCATGACGACGCCCGAGCCTAATCTCTTCAGCGACATGTTCCTGCGCGACACCGCGGTCGCGCCGGCGCTGCTCAAGGCCTGGGAAGACCGCCGCTACCAGCCGGTGGTGATCGACGTCGGTCCAGGCAATCCCGCATCTCAACCCCTGGGGAGCGGCGGCTTCACGCGCGAGCTCGAGCGCCTGGGCGCGACGCAGCTCCTGGTGCACGGCATCCATGATGCCGAGGGCCGCGCGATCAGCCTCTTCACGTTCGCCTGCCGCCCGGGAAGCGCGGGGCAGAGGCAGGCCTACCTGGTTCAGCTGCTCGCGCCGTCGCTGCACGCCGCGTGGGTGCGCACGCAGCTCACCAAGCGCGCGGAAAGCGGCGGCGACAAGGCCTCGGGCGGCAGCGTCCTTACCGTGCGCGAGCTCGACATCCTCAAGTGGATCTACCTCGGCAAGAGCAACTTCGAGATCGGCGCCATCCTCAAGATCAGCCCGCTCACCGTGAAGAACCACGTGCAGAAGATCCTGCGCAAGCTGAACGTCGTGAACCGCACCCAGGCGATCGGCAAGTCGCTCGAGCTTCGCATCCTCAACCCCTAAGCACAAAGCAGCGCAAAGTTCGATCGGGGCCGTGTGCCCCGATTTTTTTTGGGTTGTCGCGGCATGAACGACCCGCAAGGCGTGCAATGGCTACAGGTTTTTGGTGCCCGTAGTCCGTACGGTGCATCGGGACTACGGCGTGAGGGAGCAGCGCCGTAACAGACCCCACCTACGATCTCGGGGTCCGCCATGAAGACGCTTCGCCCCCTGGTGATCGCTGGTTTCGCGCTCGCCATCACGAGTACTGCCGCCGTCGCCGACGAGGCGCAGGGCGCGGTGTACTCGTTCGCCGATCTCTACCGCCTCACGGTGAGCGGCGCCGGCGCGAAGGACCTGCTCTTCTCCAGCCCGAGCGCCGAGCCGCAGATCCGCGTCGCGGCGTTCGAGCCTGCCGCGGTCGCCGAGCCGCGCTTCACCATCGCGCCGGTCTCGGGTCCCGGCACCGGGCTCCTGCTCCTCGCCGGCCTCGCCGCGGCCGGCTGGGTCGCGCATCGCCGGCTCACGTATGCGTATTGAGATGATGGCCGCGCTTGCCTTTGGCACTTTGCTCACGGCATGCGACCGGCCGGCAGTCGAGCGCGCGCAAGTGCAGCCCATCGCGCGCGTGAACGGCATCGAGATCTCCGCGCGCCAGCTGCACGCCGCCGGCGCCGCCGGGCTCGCGCAGGCGGTGGAGAAGGTCATCGACCGCGAACTCCTCGTGCAGAAGGCCGTCCAGGCCGGGCTCGAGCACGACCCGCAGGTCGCCGACCGCATCGACAACGCGCGCCGCGACGTGCTGGCGCAGGCCTACGTCGAGCGCGCGGCCGGCAGCCTCGCCCAGCCCACCCGCGAGGAGGTGCGCGCCTTCTATGCCGAGAATCCCGCGCTCTTCGCCGAGCGGCGCATCTATCGCACGCGCGAGCTCGTCGTGTCGGCCAATCCGGAAATGATCGATTCGCTGCGCGCGCAGGCCGCGCGCGCCAAGGACCTGGACGAGGTGGCGGTGTGGCTGCGCGCGCGCGATGCGCGTTTCAGCGTCGCCGCCGAGACCGAGCCCGCCGAGCAGGTGCCGCTCGCCTTCCTGCCGCAGCTTGCGCGCATGAAGAGCGGCGAGCTGGCCGTCTTCGCCACGCCGCTCGGCGCATCGGTGATCGAGCTCGTGCACGCAGACGAGGCGCCGCTCACGACGGAGCAGGCGGCGCCGGTGATCGAGAACTTCCTCGCGGCGCGCAAGCGCCTGGAGGTCGCGGCGGCGGAAGTGAAGCGCCTGCGCGAGGCGGCAAAGATCGAGTACGTGGCGCAGTTCAAACAGTCGACGACGAGGTGACGATGATTCGCATACTGACGGTTCTCCTACTTGGCACGCTGGCCTTGCCCGGGCTCGCGCAAAGCCCCGAGAAACTCGGACCGGGCGATACGGTGCACGTCACCGTGTTCCAGCAGCCCGATCTCACGACCGACGCGCGCATCAGCGACGCCGGGACCATTGCCATGCCCCTCGTCGGCGCGGTGAAGATCGGCGGGCAAACGCCGGGCGAGGCGGCAGGCACGATCGAGAAGGCCCTGAAGGAGGGCCAGTTCCTGAAGGCGCCGCAGGTCGCCGTGGGCATCACCACGGTGAAGAGCCGCCAGGTCTCGATCCTCGGCCTGATCGTGCATCCCGGGCGCTACCCGCTCGAGGAGTCGCACGCGAAATTGCCCGACATCATTGCCGCGGCGGGCGGCATCGGGCTCGGCGGCGCGGAGGACGTCACTGTGATCCGCGACGGCAAGCCGCGCACCGTGAACTCGCTCGCCAAGGACTTCGAGCTGAAGAGCGGCGACACGATCTACGTCGAGCGGGCGCCCGTCTTCTACATCTACGGCGAGGTGACCCACGCCGGCGCCTATCCGGTGAAGGCCGGCATGACGGTCATGCAGGCGATCTCGATCGGCGGCGGCATCACCCCGCGCGGCAGCGAGCGGCGCATCAAGCTGCGGCGCGTCGAGGCCGACGGCAAGACGCGCGAGTACGACGCAAGCCTCGTCGACACCATCAAGGCGGACGACGTCATCTTCGTCAAAGAATCGATTTTCTAGGGAGCATCCATGGATCTCAGCCAATATCTTCTCGCCCTCAAGGCGCGCCGCAAAGTCTTCCTCACCGTGCTCGCCGTCACGGTGTTCACGGCGATCGTCGTCGCGCTCGTCATCCCGAAGCGCTACGACGCCACCGCCACCGTCCTCATCGACTCGCGCGACGAGCAGACGATGGCGCCCGCGTACATCTCGCCGCGCGAGCGCGCCGGGTACATGTTCACCCAGATGGAGCTCATCGCGAGCGGCAAGGTGGCGCACCGCGTGGTGCGCGATCTCAAGCTCGCCCAGCAGCCCGGCGTGCGCGAGGAATGGGAGAAGGACACCGGCGGCACCGGCTCGATCGAGGAATGGATCGCGAGCAACCTGTTGGAAAAACTGAAGGTTGACAGCGGCGCGAGCAACATCCTGCTCGTCAAGTTCTCCTCCAATGACCCGAAGAAGGCTTCCGACATCGCCAACGCGTTCGCCAAGGCCTACCTCGAAGTGGCCCTTGACCTTCGCACCGAGCCCTCGCGCCAGGCGTCGCAATGGTTCGACGAGCAGGTGAAAGCGCTGCGCGCCGATGTCACCAGCGCCCAGACGAAGCTCGCCACCTATCAGAAGGACAAAGGCGTGATCAGCGGCGACGAGCGCATGGACGTGGAGTTCACGCGCCTGGCGGAGATCAACGGCGAGCTCGGCCGGCAAAAGGCCGCGGCGCTCGATGCGCAGACGCGCTTCAAGCAGGCACAGGAGCTCATCAAGGATGGCATCTCCCTTGAAGCCTTCCCCGAGGTGCTCGCGAACGGCTACATCGTCACCGTGAAGGCGGCGCTGCAGGCGGCCGAAGCGCGGCTCAACGAGCAAGCCGACGTCCTCGGGCCCAACCACCCGACCTACCAGCGCACCGCGGCCGAGGTGCAGGGCCTGCGCGAGCGGCTCAATTCCGAGGCGAAGAAGATCGTTACGGGCCTCGCCAACGCCCTGCAGCAGAGCCAGAAGCGGGTGGAAGAGCTGCAGGCCGCCTCGACCGCCCAGCAGGAGCGCATCATGAAGATGCGCGAGAGCCGCGTCGACATGGCGGTCCTCACCCGCGACCTGGAAAGCGCGCAGCGCGCCTATGACGGGGCGCTTGGCCGCGCGATCGCGGTCAAGATCGACAGCAAGGTGCGCCAGACCAACCTCGCCATGCTCACGCCCGCGGTCGAGCCGCTCAAGCCCGCGGTGCCCAAAGTGGGCCTCATCTCGGCGCTCTCCGTGCTGATCGGCCTGCTGCTCGCCGCCGGCGTGGTCTACGCGCTCGAAATGATGGACCGCCGCGTGCGCTCGCGCGCCGACCTCGAATCGCGACTCGCCGTGCCCTCGCTCGGGATTCTCTCGCGCTGGACACCCGCGGGCGGCCGGCTGCTGCCGTCGCCCAGTTCCCCCGTGCGTAACGCGCTTCCCCGTCCCTGGTAATCGAGAGGACTAGCCATGCTCGCAAAACCCACTGACAACGTACTGCCGATCGAGGGCACCTCGCGCATCTCCGGAGACACGACCGGGCGCGTGAGCGGCCGCCACATCGGCGCCATCCTCATGGACGAGGGCAAGCTCACGCCCTCCGACGCCGAGCAGGTGCTCAAGCGCCAGCGGGAGCTCGGCTGGCGCTTCGGCGAAGCGGCAATCGAGTTGAACCTCATCACCGACACCGACCTGCGCGAGGCGCTCGCCAAGCAATACGAGTTCCCCTATCTCGTCGCCGGCCCGGACGGCGTATCGAAGGAGCTCGTCGCCGCCTGGGATCCGTTTCACCCGGTGGTGGAGGAGCTGCGCGCCGTGCGCACCCAGCTTCTCATCCGCTGGTTCAATCCGGCCGCCGGCCGGCGCACGCTCGTCGTCGCCAGCCCGAGCGCCCGCGAGGGCCGCAGCTTCATCGCCGCCAACCTGGCGGTATCGTTTTCGCAGCTGGGGCAGCGCACGCTGCTGATCGATGCGGATTTCCGCGCGCCGCGTCAGCAGGGCATCTTCAACATCGCTGACCGCTTCGGCCTCTCGTCCGTGCTGAGCGGAAGGGCGGACCTGTCGGTCGCCGCGCCCGTCGCCGGCATCACCGGTCTCGCCGTGCTGCCCGCGGGTCCTGTCCCGCCCAACCCGCTCGAGCTGCTGTCGCGCGCGAGCTTCGCGGCGCTGCTCGGCAAGGCGCAGGCGGAGTACGACGTGATCCTCATCGACACGCCTCCCGCTACGGAATACGCCGATGCGCAGAGCGTGGCGTTCCGCTCGGGCGATGTGCTGCTCGTGTCGCGCCGCGATCACACGCGCGTGGAGGACACCGAGCGCGCGGTGAAAGAGCTCTCGGATGCGAGCGCGCGCATCGTCGGCACGCTGATGAACGCGTTCTGAGGTGAAACGCCCGCCGGACAAGAAGCTCATGGTGGCCGCCACGATTCTCCTCGTGGCGGCCGGCATGGCGCTCTCGCGGCCGGCGGTGGGCACAGATCCCGCGGCCGCGACCGCGCTGATCGTCAAAGTCTTCGGGAGGTCCTGATATGAGCGCGACTACCGCGCGCCTCACCGCCGAGCGCGGCCCCGGCCTCGCCCTGGCCGCCGTGGGCCTCGGGCTCTTCGCCATCGCCTGCGGCATCGGCGTGGCGATCGGCGAGCTGCAGGCGCTGACGGTGAGCCTGACGCTGCTCGGCTGCGTCGCGGTGCTCGCCGACTACCGCGTAGGTGTGGTGCTGCTCATCGTCATGCTGCCGGTGGCGGAAAGCTACTTTCTGCCGCACAGCGTCTTCGGCGTCATAGGGCTGAACCCCGTGAACCTGGTGCTCGCCGCGACGTTCGTCTCCTATCTCATGCGCGGCTACGAGTTCAAGCGCTTCATGCCGAAGCCGCTCGTGTGGCTCTTCATGGCGCCGATCATCGTCGCGGGCCTGATCGGCATGCGCCATGTCGGCGACATCCATCCCGCCTTCTACGAGGAAGAGCTGATCCAGTACACCGGCACGCTCGGTTACCTGAGCCAGACGCTCCTCAAGCCCCTGCTCATGGTGTTCGCCGCCGCGATCATCGGAGCGGCGGTGGCGCGCGCGAAGAAGGCCGAGAGCGTCCTCATTCCCATCATCGTCTCGGTCTGGGTGATGAGCGTGATGGCGATCGGCTACGTGATCGCCGAGGGCGTCAGCCTTGGCGCGCTCGCCCTCACGAGCTCGCGCGAATTCTTCTCCGGCATGGGCATGCACTCGAACGGCCTGGGCCGCCTCTACGCGGTGGCGTACGCGCTGCTTCTCTTCACCTGGGGGGAGACGAAGGACCTGCGGCTGAAGACGGTGCTCCTCTTCACCATGGGCATCCTTACCGTCGCGCTCGTGCTCACGTTCTCGCGCGGCGCCATGGTCGGGTGGGTGCTGGTGAACGGGCTCTTCCTCGTGTGGAAGTTCAACGCCAAGACCATCGGCCTGGGTCTGCTCGCCGTGGGCGCCGGCATGCTCATCATGCCGGGCGCGGTGGTGAGCCGCATGAGCCTCGGCCTCGCCGGCGGCGGCGACGTCGACACGTTCACTGCAGGACGGATGAACGAGATCTGGATCCCGCTCTTCCCCGAGCTCTTCAAGAGCCCGATCTGGGGCGACGGGCTCGACGCGATCATGTGGTCGAAGGCGATGTGGACCGGCCAGATGGCCGCCGTGACGCATCCGCACAACGCTTATATGCAGGCGATCCTCGACATGGGGCTCGTCGGCACGGGGCTGCTCCTTGCCTTTTACTGGCACGTGTACCGCTGCGCGCGCGATCTCGGCAGCAACGCGTATTTGAGCCCCACGATGCGCGGCTTCTACCAGGGGCTGGTGGCGAGCCTCCTGTGCTTCATCATCACCGGCTTCGTCGGTTCGAGCCTGCGCCCGACGCCGGAATTCGCCTTCCTGTGGATCGCGATCGGCATGATGTACGGCCAGCTCGCCCGGAGGCCGGCCACCTAGGAATGCCGGGCGCCACCCTGCGGCGGACCGAGGCCCCTCCGCCCGCAGCGCGCGCGCTGCCGCGCGCGAAGCCGCACGTCTGCTTCGTCGCGCCCTACGCCTGGCCCGTGCTCTCGCGCGATCCGACCATCCAGGTGGTGGGCGGCGCGGAGGTGCAGCAAGCGATCCTCGCGCGGCTCTTGGCAGAGGCGGGCTACCGCGTGTCGATGATCACCTTCGACTACGGCCAGCCCAACCCGGCCGTCGTCGACGGCGTGAGCGTGCACAAGGCGTTCCGCGAGTCCGCCGGCATCCCGGTGCTGCGCTTCCTGCATCCGCGTCTCACCACCATGTGGCGCGTCCTGCGCGAGGTAAATGCCGACGTGTACTACCAGCGCTCAAGCGCGATGTGGACCGCCGTGGTGACCGAGTTTTGCCGCCGCCACGGCAAGCGCTCGATCTATGCCGCCGCCTCCGACCGCGACTTCGAGATCGGCCAGGAGCAGATCGCGTACGCGCGCGACCGCTGGCTCTACCGGCGCGGCCTCGCGCGCGTCGATCGCATCGTTGCGCAGAACCCCTCGCAGCTCGAGAGCTGCCGGCGCAACCATGGGCGCGACGCGCTGCTGATACCGAGCTGCTACGTGCCGCCGCCCGGGACGCGGCGCGCCAGCGCGGCGAACGACCGGGTGCTGTGGGTCGGCACGATCCACAGCTACAAGCGTCCGCACTGGTTCCTCGACATCGCCGAGCGGCTGCCCGAGCGGCGCTTCGTCATGATCGGCGGGCCGAGCGTCGGCGGCGAGCGCCTGAAGCCCGGCTACTTCGAGGCCGTGCGCGAGCGCGCGGCGCGCCTGCCGAACGTGGAGTTCACCGGCTTCCTGCCGCTCGCCGAGGTCGAGCGCTGGTTCGACGCGGCGCGGCTGCTCGTGAGCACCTCCGTGTACGAAGGCATGCCCAACGTCTTCCTGCAGGCCTGGGCGCGCGGCGTGCCCACCGTCGCTACCGTCGATGTCGGCGCACCGGTCAATACCGTCTTCGCCGACGCGGCTCAGGGCGCTGCGCGCATCGAGACGCTGCTCGGCGACGCGGCCCTATGGAACCAGGCCTCGAGCGACAGCCGCGCCTATTTCGAGCGCAATCATTCGAGTTCTGAGGTGCTCGCGCGCTACGCGCGGCTTTTCGACGAGCTTGCATGACGCGCCACATCACAAAACCAAAACCAGGGGTCGAATGAACGCCGCGACGAAAGCCATCGCCGCACAGGGCCTTGCGCGGCGGGCCTTCTCGCTGGGCGCGGTGAAGGCCTTCGACAACGCGCTGCAGTTCCTGCTGCCCGTGGTGCTGGTGCGCTGCCTGGATGCGCACACCTTCGGCGAGTACCGGCTCTTCTGGCTCGCGGTGGGCACGGTCATGGCGCTCGCGCCGCTCTGCATGCCCGGCGCGCTCTACTACTTCCTGCCGCGCTCGGACGCGCCCACGCGGCGCCTCTACATCCACCAGACGCTCGCCTTCCTCGCCTGCACCGGGCTCCTCTCGGCCTTGATCGTGAGCCCGCTCAATCCCTGGATGCCGGCGGCGCTCGACCCGCTCGCGAAATACGGGGCGCTCGTCCCGGCCTTCGTCGCGCTCTGGGTCACCTCGTCGCTGATCGACTTCCTGCCGACCATCGAGGAGCGCATCCCGCTGCAGGCCTGCGCCACGATCTCGGTCGCCCTCGCGCGCGCGCTGCTCGTCGCCGGCGGCGCCTGGCTCACGGCCGACATGGGCATCATCATGTGGCTGCTGCTTGCGACGGTGCTGCTCAAGTTCGCGCTGCTCCTCGCTTACATCGGCCGCTTTCACGGCTGGGGCCGCCCGTGGTTCAAGGCTGCGGTTTTCGGCGGCCAGATCCGCTACACGGCGCCCTTCGGGCTCGCGAGCGGCTGCTACATGCTGCGCTCGCAGGCCGACCAGTGGGTCGCGGCAACGCTCTTCTCGCTGCACAGCTTCGCCTCGTTCTCCATCGCGGCGATCCTCAGCCAGGTGGTCAACATCTTCCGCGCCTCGGTCATCGAGGCCTTCATGCCGAGCATGAGCCGCCTCGAGGCCGCGGGCGATCTGAAAAGCATGATGGAGATGAACGCGCGCGCGAACGCCATGGTCGGGCGGCTCCTCTTTCCGATCCTCGGCTTCGTGTTCGCCTTCGCCGAGGACCTCGTGCGCCTCATCTACACCGCCTCCTACGTGAATGCCGGCGCCGTGATGCGCGTCTACATCGCGGGCCTCGCCGTGCTCGTGGTCGAGGTCTCGACCGTGATGCAGCTCCTGCGCCAGGGGCCGTTCGCGCTCGGGGCGAACGTGGTGGTACTCGCCCTGTCGGTGCCGCTCTCCTGGTACGGCGGCGTGCATCTGGGGCTTGCCGGCGCCGCCGCGGGCAGCGTGAGCGCGCTCTATCTCGACCGCGCCATCATGCTGAATCGCATTGCCGCGGTCTCCGGCCTGCCCGTGCGCCGGCAGCAGCATTGGGCCACGCTCGGCCGCCATCTCGCCTGGACCGCGCTCGCCACCGCCGCCGCCTGGGCCTGCGTGCACGGGCTTCTCGCCGAGGCGAACGCGCTGCCGCGGCTTGCGCTCGGGGCGATCATCTTCGGCGCAATCTACGCGCCCTTCAACCTGCGCCGTCTCGTATGAGGCTCGCGATCATCACCGGCTCGCTCGTGCACGGCGGCGCCGAGCGCCAGGCGATCACGCTCGCGAACCGGCTCGCCGAGCGCGGCCACGACTGCCACCTGATCTACGTCAAGAACGACCCGAGCCAGCTCTCGCGGCTGCGCCTGCCGCTGCAGTCGACCGTGCGCTGCCTGCATGCGCGGCGCTATCTCGATCTTGCGGCCGTCTCGCATCTGCACGCGCTTCTCGAGCGCCTCGCGCCCGACGCCGTGCTGGCGAGCAACGCGTACGCGCTGATGTACGCCTCGCTCGCCGCGATCGGCGCGCCGCTCGCAGTAACGCTGCACGCGACCTACCTCTGCACGCTGAAGGAGCAGCTGCAGATGCTCGCCTACCGGCCGCTCTTCTGGGCATCCGCCTGCACCGTCTTCGTCTGCGAGCGCCAGCGCCGCCACTGGCTCGCGCGCGGCGTCTTCGGCAGGCGCAACTGCGTCATCTACAACGGCGTCGACCTCGAGCATTGGCAGCCGGTGAATGCAGCGCCGGTGCGCCGCGCGCTCGGCTTCGCGGAAACCGACTATGTGATCGGCCTCTCCGCGGTGCTGCGTCCCGAGAAAAACCCGGCGCAGCTCATCGATGCCCTGGCGCAGTTGAAGCAGCGGGGGCTGCCCGTGCGCGCGCTTTTCATCGGCGATGGCCCCGAGCGGCGAGCTGTGGAGGCGCGGGCACGCGCGCTCGGCGTCGCCGACCGCTTCGTCATCTCCGGCTTCCAGGAGGACGTGCGGCCGTTCCTCTCGGCCTGCGACGTGGTCACGCTCACCAGCTTCACCGAGGCTTTTTCGCTCGCCGCGATCGAGGCGATGGCGCTCGGCCGGCCGGTGCTGCATTCCGCGGTAGGCGGCGCGGCCGAGATGATCCACTCGGGCCAAGAGGGATGGCTATTCCCGGTGGGTGACACCGCTACGCTAGTTGACCGGCTCGCCGCGGCTGCGGACCCGGTGGTGCGCACCCGCATGGGAGAGAACGCGCGCGCCACCGTGCTCGCGCGCTTCTCGGAGCGCACGATGGTCGAGCGCTACGAGAGCCTGCTCGCGGAGCTTGCGACACCCAGGAGCAAAAGTGAACAACTACGAAACCGCGCGACAGCGCATTAGCAATTGGGGCAAAAGCGGCGGCCGCACCTGGCTGGTGACGGGCGCGGCGGGCTTCATCGGCTCGCATCTTGCCGAGCGGCTGCTCGCGCTCGGCCAGAACGTGGTGGGCCTCGATAATTTCGCGACCGGCAAGCGCGAGAACCTGCCCGCCGGCATCC
>Ga0075426_10001610_pt1 | contig 16038 bp, 15 predicted proteins | sample SoiMethybrSBSTD5_FD_75304 | JGI IMG/M metagenome (GOLD analysis project Ga0075426, IMG submission 75304) | Bulk soil microbial communities from a Populus tree surrounding site in Tennessee, USA - Soil MetaG P. TD hybrid SBSTD5 | ecosystem: Environmental > Terrestrial > Soil > Tree plantation... | reverse complement strand
TCGAGCGACAGGAGTGCGACGCCGAGCTGGGCCGCGGTGAGCCCGGAGATTTCGGCCAGCTCGTCCATCGGGCGCGGCCGCTCGCGAAGGGCGCGGTACAGAGCGCGCTCGTGCGGCGGAAGCGTTTCGAGAAACTCGGGGTGGCCCGGCGCCTGGGCGGAGCGTGGCGCGTGTCGCCGCGCGGATCGCGCGTCCTCCCCAGGGTGGATGAGCCTCAGGACGTCGCTCACGGTGCACACCAGACGAGCCGCTCCGCTTCGAAGCAATCCGTGCGGGGCTTCGCCCAGGGGATCGCGCGAATCCCACGGCACGGCGCCGACGGGACGTCCGAGGCGTCGAGCCTCCTTGGCGGTGAGTAGGGCGCCGCTTCCCTCCCGGCCCTGAACGACGACGACGACATCGGCCAGGGCGGCCAGCATCCGATTGCGCGCGGCGAAGGTGTTCCGAGTGGTGGAATCTCCGGAGCGGATCTCGCTCATGAGGCCGAGCGATCGCCGGAGTCTGTCCTGGAGGGAGACATGCTCGCGAGGATACGTCACATCGAGCGGCGTGCCCAGCACGGCACCGCTCACGCCGTCCGCGTCCAGCGCGCCTTCGTGCGCCGCCGCGTCGATGCCGCGGGCCAGCCCGCTCAGGATGGCGACGCCGCGCTCCGCGAGGGCGCGCGCCAGATCGTGCGCCACGTCGCGCCCATCGTCGCTTGCGTCCCGCGTGCCCACGATCGCGACGAAGGGACCGGGGTGGTCCCATCGTCCGGCGAGGAACACGGGGTCGGGCGCCGAGCCCAGCTCGTTGAGGCGCTCCGGATACCCGGGCTCTTTCTTACCGACCTCGCGGATCTCTTCCAGAGTCTCTGCTGCTCGTCCCACCGCCGCCACCCCGCACGGCTACGCCTCTCTAGCGTACCGCCTGTTTCGCTTCGCCCTCTCCGCCGACCACGTCCTTCCAGGCGAGGTCGCCCTCCGCGGCGCCGGGCGCGGTCCTCGGGAGCGTCGCGGCCGCGTCCTCCATGTGGCCCATCACCTGCCCGGCCGCCTCCGGATCGCGCTCCACCAGGCCGTCCAGCGCGAACCGGCGTGCCTTCTCCGGAAGCGAGTCGAACGCGGCCGCCAGCTCCCGCGTCGCGAGCTCATTCCGGCAGAGAAGGACCAGAGCGTCCCAGACCGCGTCGCGCACGGTGCGGTTGGGGTCGTTCAGCATTCCGACGAGCGGGGCCGCCGCGCGCGGATTTCCCATCCGTCCCAGCGCCGCCACCGCCGACGCCCTCGTGTACCAGAGCCCGGAGCCCAGGAACTGCACGAGGGGGGTGAAGACCGGCTCGCCCATCGTGGAGAGCACGCGGGCCGCCTGGTCCCTCAGGAACCAGCTCTCCTGTTGCAGCACGTCGAGGAGCACCTCGATCGATTCCTCGGTGGGATTCTGCGCGAGCTGCGTGATCCACCCGAGCTTCTCTTCCGGATCCCTGTGCCTCAGCTCTTCCCAGAGCCGCGCGACGTCCTTCGCTACCATGGTTCTCGCTCCTCTCGTCCGGCGACCTCCGGCCGCCGCCCACCCGACGCTACGCCGGCTTCTCCGCTCCGGCCCCGATCAACACGTCCCAGATGACCGCCAGGAGAGGATCCAGACCCTCCCCCGTGACTCCCGAGATCCACCCGCCCCAATGGGCTCCGCCGAGTGGAAACGGCGGGCCCCCGCGCGTCTCCTCGCCCTTCAAGTCCGAGCGGCTCATCGCGACGACGGTGGGCTTTCTCGTCAAATCCTCGCTGTACTCCCGAAGTTCCCGATTCAATTTCTCCCGGTCCCCCTCCGGATCCTCGGAGGCGCTGTCCAGAAGCATCAAGATCGACCGAGTTCGCTGGATGTGTCGCAGAAAATCGTGACCCAATCCCTTGCCCTGGTGCGCGCCCTCGATCAGGCCGGGCAGGTCCGCCATCACGAAGCTCTGCTCCTCGCGCACGCGCACCAGCCCCAGGTGCGGCTCGAGGGTCGTGAAGGGGTAGTCCGCGATCTTCGGCCGCGCCGCGCTCACGCGCGAGAGCAGCGTGGACTTGCCCACGTTGGGAAACCCCACGATGCCCACGTCCGCGATGAGCCGAAGCTCCAGAAGAAGCCTTCGCTCCTCGCCGGGCCGCCCCGGCTGCGCCTTCCGCGGCGCCTGCCTCGTGGGCGTCGCGAAGCGCGCGTTGCCGCGCCCGCCGCGCCCTCCCCGCGCCGCGATGAACCGCGCGCCCGGCTCCACAAGGTCCGCGAGGAGGTCGCCCGATTCCGCCTCCATGACCAGCGTGCCGGGGGGAACCGGGACCAGAAGGTCCTCCCCCGAGCGCCCGCTCTTCTGATTCCCGGACCCGTGCGCCCCCGAGGGCGCCTGGAACCGCGCGCGGAACTGGAAGTCCAGCAGCGTGCGCAGCTGCTCGTTCACGAGCAGGATGACGCTTCCTCCATCGCCCCCGTCGCCGCCGTCGGGCCCTCCCTTCGGGACGTACTTCTCGCGGCGGAAGCTCACCGCCCCGGAGCCCCCGTGCCCCGCCAGGACGTCGATCGTCGCCCGGTCGGCGAGCATGGGTTCCCCGCCCTACCGGAGCAGGGCGATCACGGCGTCGGCGGTCGCCTGCGTTCCGACGGCGCTCGAATCGTCGCGCGCCGTCTTCATGTCGTACGTCACCGACTTCCCCTCGCGGATCACGCGGGCCACCGCGCGTTCCAGGCGTCCGGCCGCGTCGTCCTCGCCGAGATGGCGGAGCATGAGCATCCCGCTCAGGATCATCGCCAGCGGGTTCACCTTGTCCTGCCCCGCGTAGCGCGGCGCGCTTCCGTGCGTGGGCTCGAAGAGCGCCGCGTCCTCGCCGATGTTCGCGCCGGGCGCGACCCCGAGCCCCCCGATCAGTCCCGCGGCCAGATCCGAGAGGATGTCCCCGTAGAGGTTGGGCAGCACCAGCACGTCGTAGTTCTCCGGCGTCTGCACGAGCTGCATGCACATGTTGTCCACGATGCGGTCCTCGAACGCCACGCCGGAGTATTCCTTCGACGTCTTGCGCGCCACCTCGAGGAAGAGACCGTCGGAGAACTTCATGATGTTCGCCTTGTGCACCGCGGTCACCTTCCGGCGCCCGTTCTTCTTCGCGTAGTCGAAAGCGTAGCGGACGATCCGCTCGGAGGCCGCGACGCTGATGGGCTTGATCGAGATCCCCGAATCCTCGGGGATGTCGCGCTTGGCCTCGAGGTGGATCAGGTGCCTCAGCGCGCCCGCGCCATGGCTTCCCCGCTCGAACTCGATCCCCGCGTAGAGGTCTTCGGTATTCTCGCGGACGATGACGAGGTCGATGTTGTCGTAGCGCGAGCGGACGCCGGGGTAGGTCTTGCAGGGGCGGACACACGCGTACAGGTCCAGCTCCTTCCGCAGGGCGACGTTCACGCTGCGGAACCCGGTTCCGACCGGTGTCGTGATGGGGCCCTTGAGACCCACCTTCGTGCGGCGCAGGGAATCGAGAACGCGGGCGGGAAGCGGCGTGCCTTCCTTCTCATACACGTCGATGCCCGCCTCCTGCACATCCCACTCGAAGGAGACGCCCGTGGCCTCGAGCACGCGGCGCGTCGCCTTCGTGATCTCGGGCCCGGTCCCGTCGCCCGGAATCAGCGTCACCTGGTGCGGCATCGATCCCCTTTCGATTTCAGTTTAGATGTTCGCGGTAATGTACTGATTTTGCGTCAGATGTGCGCTTCCGAAGGAGGAGGTTCGGGACCGTTTCCGGGAGATGAGCGGGAAGCGCCGCACGCGCGTCGGCAAGCTAACAAAGCGGGAGGAAGTGAGTCAAAGAAAAAGCGTTAGGGGTTCGAGTCCTGCTTCTTTTTCTTTCCCGTGTCCTTGGATTCACCTTTTGGCTTAGCGGGTTCCCCGGACTCCTTGCGCTTTTGTTCTTTATAGGCGTTGGATCGGTAGTCCGTGGCGTAGAAGCCGGAGCCCTTGAAGACGATTCCGGCTCCCCCGCTGACCAGCCGGCGGACCTTCCCCCGGCACTTGGGGCAGCGCTTGCGCGCGGGCTCGGTCATGGACTGGAACACTTCGAACCGGTGACCGCATTTGTCGCACTCGTATTCGTACGTCGGCATCCCGATCTCCTCCTACATTCGATCCAGCGCGGCCTCGAGCCGATTCAAGCCTTCTTCGATGTCCGCATCGCCGATGGCGTACGAAAGCCGCAGGTGACCCTCCATGCCGAACGCGGAGCCGGGCACGCAGACGATCCGCGCCTCGTCGATCAGGTAGTCGCTCAGTCCGGCCGAGTCCGAAACGCCGTTCCGCGCCGCGCGGATGCGCTCGCTCAGGTCCGGGAACGCGTAGAAGGCGCCCTCCGGCGGGACCAGCGCGACGCCTCGCATGCCGCTCAGCCGCCGGACGATGAAATCGCGCCGGCGCGCGAAGGATGCGCGCATGGCGTGGACGGAATCCCTCGGGCCGGTGAAGGCGCGGATCGCGGCGAATTGCGAGACCGAGGCCGGGTTCGAGGTGGACTGCCCCTGCAGGCGCTCCATGCCCTCCGCGAGATCGGCCGGCGCGGCCGCGAATCCGATCCGCCAGCCGGTCATGGCCCACGTCTTCGAGACCCCGCCGATCACGACGGTCCGGTCGCGAAGCTCGGGATCCAGCGATGCGATGCTCACGTGCCGCGCGCCGCCGAAGACCAGCTGCTCGTAGATCTCGTCCGAGAGCACGTAGAGTCCGTGGCGGCGCACGATCTCGCCGAGCGCCACAAGCTCCTCGCGCGAGTAGACCGCGCCGGAGGGATTGTTGGGGCTGTTCAGCACCAGGAGCTTCGAGCGCGGCGTGATCGCGCGCTCCAGCTCCTCGGGGCCGATCTTCATGCTTCCGGGCTTGGGGGGGACCAAGACGGGGTCGCCTCCCACGAGCCGGACCAGCTCGGGAAACGTCACCCAGTAGGGCACCGGGCAGAGCACCTCGTCCCCCGGCTCCACCAGGGTGAGAAACGCGTTCCAGATGGCGTGCTTCGCGCCGTTCGAGACGACGATCTCGCCGGGCTCGTAGCGGAGCCCGTTCTCGCGCTCGAGATTCGCCGCGATCGCCGCGCGCAGCTCGGGCACGCCGCCCACGGCCGTGTAGCGCGTGGCGCCGGCGCGGATGGCCTGGACGCCCGCTTCGCGCACGTCCTCGGGCGTGTCGAAATCGGGCTCTCCGGCCGCGAAGGAGATGACGGAGTGCCCCTGAGCCCGGAGCGCGCGCGCGCGGGCGCCGAGCGCCAGGGTCTCCGACCCCTTCAGGGCCCGGACGCGAGCCGTGACGCGGGAGGGCCTCACCTCTTCTCCATCAGGCGCTTCTTCAAGAGCGGGGCCACGTGCGGCGGGACCAGCCCTTCGATCGCGCCTCCGTACCGGGCGATCTCCTTCACCAGGGACGCGTTCACGAAGGTGTAGGTCTCGCTGGGCATCAGGAACACCGTCTCGATCTCGTCGGACAGCCGCCGGTTCATGAGCGCCATCTGGAATTCGTACTCGAAATCCGAGATGAAGCGGATGCCCCGCACCAGGACCGGAATCTTCCGCTCCCGCGCGAAATCCACCAGGAGCCCCGAGAAGGGCTCCACCGACAGCCGGTCCAGCTTCGCGGTCGCCTCGCGGATCATGGCGACGCGCTCGCCCTGCGTGAAGAGGACCCCCTTCTCCACCCGCTCCGCCACCGCGACGGTGAGACGGTCGAACATGCGAAGCGCCCGTTGCATCAGGTCCAGATGGCCGTTCGTCAGCGGATCGAACGTCCCCGCGAACACCGCGCGTTTCATGCTCCTCCTCTTCCCTCGCGCCTCAGGAGGCCGCGACGCGATAGAACGTGATCGTGGTTTCCGAGTAGGTGCGCTCCGTGGCGATCTCGAATCCGGCCGGCCGGGGCGCCTCCCCGCCCTTCCGTCGTTCATAGACCACGAGGCCGCCCCCGGGGGGCCAGGGCAGGGTCAAGAGCCGCGTGAGCCACCGGGGCCCCGCGTCCCCCGCGTACGGCGGATCGAGGAACACGAGGTCGAAGGGGCCGCCCGCCTCGGCGGGCAGCTCGGCCCGCGCCAGGTCCGCCCGGTGCACGACGCCCCGCTCGCTCAAACCGAGCCGCGCCAGATTCTCCCTCAGGGCGCGCGCGACCGAGGGACTTCCCTCCAGGAAGCGCGCCTCGCGCGCCCCCCGGCTCAGGGCCTCGATCCCGAGGGCGCCGGTGCCGGCGTACAGATCCAGGACCGACGCGCCGCGGACCAGCCGCGGGCCCAGCACGTCGAAGACCGCCTCGCGCGCGCGGCCGGACGTGGGGCGCACGCCGCGGTCCGGAACCTGGATGCGCCGCCCGCGAAGCTCCCCGCCTGCGATGCGGATGAAGCCCATCAGCCGCCCGCCGGAAGCCCGGCCAGGATCCGCTCCGCGACTTCCTCGGGTACTAGGCCGTCCGTCTCCACCGTGGCATCCGCAGCCGCGGCGTACGCGGCCCCCCGGCGCTGAAGAAGTGCCCGGAGACCCTCCTCGGGGGCGCCCCCGTGAAGGAGCGGCCGCCCCGTCGATCCCGGAGCCCGGAGCCGCTTCGCGGCCTCCCCGGGCTCCACCGTGAGCCAGATCACCCGGGCGCGCGCGCTCAGGAGCTCGCGGTTCGCCGCGCGTCCCAGCACGCCACCGCCGCAGGCCAGGACCACGGGCTCCGCGGCGCCCAGCGCCTGGGCGAGAGCGAGAGACTCCAGATCGCGAAACCGCTCCTCGCCTTCCTGCTCGAAGATCGCGGACACCGCGCGTCCCGACCGGCGCTCCACCTCCCGGTCCAGATCCGCGTGCGAGCACCCCAGTCGCCGCGCCAGGATCGGCGCCACCGTGCTCTTGCCCGCGCCCGGCAGGCCGATCAGGGCAATCCGTGTGACCAGGGGCTCTCCTCGGCGGCCAAAGAAAAACGGGGTCCTTCGTGGGAAGGACCCCGCAGTATACCTTGGGGACGCCGTCCGCGAAAGCGGCGGACCGCGATCCGTTATTTCGACGCCGTCGCTTCTCCGAGAATCTTCGGCGTGACGAAGATCAGAAGCTCCCGCTTCTGGTGCGTCGTGGAATTCGAGCGGAACAGATTGCCCAGGAGCGGCACGTCCATGAGGACCGGGATGCCGCGCTTGGTGGTGCTCTCGTTGCTCCGGATCAGCCCGCCGATCACCGCCGTCTCGCCGTCGTTCACCATCACCCGCGTGTCCGCCATGGTGGTGTTGATGATGATGCCTCCCTGCACCGTCGCCTGCGAGGCCAGATCCGAGACTTCGGGATGCACGTCCATGGTGATCCGGTTTCCGGTATTGATGTGCGGCGTGACGCTGAGCTTGATCCCGATCGTCGTGAGCTGCGTGACGGCGTTCCCCGCGAAGTCCTGGACGATGAGCGGGATCTGCTGGCCGACCACCACCGACGCCTCACGGTTGTTCACCGTCGTGATGCGCGGATTCGAGATGATGTTCGCCTTGTTCTGGGTCTCGAGCGCCTGGAGCGTCGCCTCCACCGAGCCGAACGACTTGATGGTCCCGAGCTTGGCCACGCCGACCGGGGTTCCCACGTCGGCCGCCTTCACGTCGACGTTCTCGGAGACTCCGGATTGGAAGATATCCATGTTGTGCACGCCCCATTCGATGCCGAGCGCGCGCGTGGCCGAGACGTCCACGTCCACGAGACGGGCCACGATCTCGACCTGCGGGGTACGCGTGTCGAGATTCCGGACCATGGCGTCCACCTGGTCGAGCTTGTCCGAGATGTCGGTCACGATGAGCGAGTTGGACCGGTCGTCCACCTCGATGTGGCCGCGCTTGGTCAGCGTCTTCTCGACCGACTTGGCCATTTCCTTGGAGTTCGCGTAGTTCACCGGAAGGATCCGGGTCTCGAGCGGCAGGAGCTCCTCCTGGTTCCGCGCGGCCGAATTCCGCTCCAGCTCTTCCTTGCGGAGCGTGTCCAGAGTCGAGATCACGATCGTCTGGCCGGTCTCGACCATGCCCAGGCCCTGCGACTTGAGCAGGATGTCGAGCGCGTGCCGCCAGGGCACGTTCCGGAGCCTCAGGGTCACCTCACCCTTGACCTCCTTGCTCGCCACGATGTTCTTGCCGCTGAACTCGGCCAGGCTGCGGAGCACGGTCTGGATATCGGCCCCCTGGACGTCGAGGGACATCCTCCGGCCGTCCGTGGGCTGCATGCGATCGTAGTCCTCGGGCTGGTCCTGCTCCTTGGCGGCCGGGGCCGCGGGCGTGTCGACCGCGAGCACGAGATTGTTCCCGACGGCGCTCAGCGCGTAGGAGGCGGGCTGGGCGAGATCGACCACGATCCGCGTTCCGGCCTCCTTGCCCCAGCCGGTCTCGGTGGCGCGCACCGCCTTGATGGCCGATCCGTCGCGTCCGGACCACGAGCGCTCGCTGAAGCTGAGCTGGGTTCCCGGACAATCCACCACGATCCGGTCCGGGGACTCGAGGGTGAAATCGTGGTAGTTGAGCGGAGCGTCCCCTTCGATGACGACCTGCGTCGCGGTCCCCGCATCCTTCATCGAGACGCTCTTGACGGTTGCCGCGAACGCCGAGCTCGCGGCCAGAAGAAGGGCCGCCGTCAGCGCCGCGATGCGGCCGCCCGAGCGGCTCGCGCGCGCGAAGCTAGTTTCGAGTCGCATTCTTGTCACCCTCTTTGGTTTGCAGGCGGATCGACAGCGTTTGGGATTCGCCGAACGCGTTCTGCACCACCTGCAGCTCGCTCTTGCTGATTCCCGAGATATACCCGTTCAACACAGGGTCGCCGACGCGAAGCACGTACCCGTGTCCGCGGCTGTCTTCCACCAGCGCGAACTTGTCGGAGGATCCCCACATGATGCCCACCAGATGAATGTCCCCCACATCGACCAGGGAACCGTCCACCGAATGGGTCTGGAACCTGCCGTCGAGGAGTGACTGGAATGGATCGCGGCGGCCGCCGCCCACGTACTCGTAGTGCTCGCGCGCGAAGAGCACGCTGGCGTCCACCGATTTCGGGGTTTCCCCCGCGAGGGTCGTGCCGACCGCCGCCGCCGGGGCGGGCGCCTGCGTCCCGACGGACGCGGCCTGGCCGGCCGCATGCGCGACCGTGGATGGAGCGGGCGTCTCGCCCGGAGCCAGGGTCGCCGGCGCCGGGGACGCGGTTGAGCCGGGCGCGGCCGCGGTGACGCTCGTCATGAACTCGGGAGGCGCCGGAGGACCGTACGGAACGTCGGTCCGGGCCCAGAGCGGCGCGGCCGGTCCGTAGGTGATGAGCTTGGGCGTCGTGGCGCGCGGCAGCGCCTGCGCCGCGGGAGAGGTCGCCGGCGTCGGAAGCACGGGAGCCGGAGGCTCCTGACGCCGAAGCAGCATGATGCCGCCCGCGATCGCGAGCCCGACCAGAGCCAGGAGCAGAATCCCGAGACGGCTCTGGAAGAACTTACTTTGTGACAGCGCCAGGCTGCTTGGCAGATTCATTGGGAGTCCCCTCGGCCAGCGTGTACGCGGTCGCGACGAAATCCGCCTGCACGGTTTCGTCGAGGTCGCCCTTGTCAAATCCCTTCAACTTGAGCTGTGAGACGTTCACCAGACGGCTCAGATCCGAGATCTCGCCCAGAAACGCACCGGCCCGGTGGAACCCGCCGGTCACCGAGACCTGAACCGGATTCTCGGTGAAGTACGTCGAGGGCTTGGGATCCCCCGGCTTGAAGAGGAGGAAGTGCACCCCCGACTCCTGGCCGGCGATCGTCACCTTGCGAAGAAGGCTCGCGACCTCCTTCTGGGAGGGCAGAAGCTCCTGCGCCACCGTCCAGCGCTGGTTCAGGAGCTCGAACTCCTTCTTCAGCTCGGGCAGCCGGTTCACCAGCTGCTGCGCCTTGGTGAGCTCGCTCATCTTCTTGGTGTAGTCGTCCTTCAGCGCGCTGATCTCCTTCGACCGCGCCGGGTAGTTGAACGGCACGAAGCTCGCGATCATGAAGAAGTAGACCAGGACGCCGATGCCGGCGCCGATCAGGACCAGCTTCTGGGTTTTCGGATCCTTGAAGTCCATCGTCCTCCCCCGTGCCGCTCGGCTACAAGGTCATCAACGCGGTGATCTTGAACTTCACCACGTTGCGCTGATCGATCTGACCCTTCTCCGCGACGAGCAGATCCACGCTCCCGTAGAGGGGGCTCGCTTCGAGTCGTGTCATGAAGTCGGCCACGAGCAGGTTCGAGAACGTCACGCCTTCGATCTGCACCTTGTTGCCCGTCTCCTCGTAGCTCGTGAGCCAGAGGTGCTCGGGCACACAGCGGCTCAGCTCGTCGACGAGCATCACGCGCTGCAGCCGCGTCTTGTCCAGGTCCTGGATCACGTTCAGGCGCCGCTGCAGCTCTTCGCGCTTCTGCGTGAGCTCCTGGATCGTCTGGATCTGGGGCCGGAGCTTTGCCGACTCCTGCTCCGCGCGCGCGATGTCCGACTTGAGGCGCCCCACCTGCAGGGTCTGGAAGACCGAAACCGCCCCGAAGAGCGCGAGCACCAGAGCCAGCACCAGGACCGGCATGAGCGAGCCGATCTTCGGCAGCTGAAACGACCGCCGGGTCTGGCGCTCATCGCGGGGCAGCAGGTTGATGCGAATCATGGACAGGATCCCCCTATCGAAGCGCGAGGCCGATCGCGACCGTGAGCGCGGGGGCCACGTTCTCCACCGACTCACCGTTGAACAAGGCTGGGTCGTACCCCAACTTCTGGAGCGGATTCACGACCTCCACGGGCACCTGATGGCGCGTGTGGAGGAACTCCGCGAGCCCCGGCACCCGGGCCGACCCGCCCGAGAGGAGAATCCGGTCCACGTGCTCCGTCTCCCCCGAGGACTTGAGGTAGGCGATCGCCCGGTCCAGCTGCACCGAGAGGTCCTCGCACGCGGCCTGGATGATCGGGGCGACGTCGATCGAGGAGTCGCCGCGGCCGCGGAGCGCGGCCAGGGCATCGGGCTGGCTCACGTTGTACCGGCGCTGGATGCCCTCGACGAAGGCGTTGCTCCCCACCGAGAGGTCCTTCGTGAAGTGCGGCACCTGGTCCTCGACGATGTTCACGTTCGTGATCTCGGCTCCGATGTTGACGAGCGCGACGACCTCATCGGGCCTCAAGTCGTAGTTCGCCTCGACGCAGTTCTGGATGGCGAAGGAGTCCACGTCGATGATGACCGGATTGAGGCCGGCCTCGCGAATGATGTCCGCGTGGTTCTGGATCATCTCCTTTTTCGCCGCGACCAGGAGCACCTGCATCTTCTTCTGGTCCACGTTCGGATTGATGATCTGGAAATCCAGCGAGACGTCGTTGATGTCGTAGGGAACGTGCTGCTCGGCCTCCCACTGGATCGCTTCCTTCGCGTCTTCCTCGCTCAGGCGGTCCATGAGGATCTTCTTCACGATCACGGCGCGGCCCGACACGGCGGTCGCGACGACGCGGTTTCGGATCTGGCGGGACTCGATGAGATTGGCGATCGCCTCGTGCACCAGCTGGCGGTCCATGATCTCGCCGTCCACGATGGCCTCGGAGAGCGGCTCGGAGACTCCGAAGTTGATGAGGCGGTCCCCGGAGCGGTCATGCGAGATCTCCACCACCTTGATCGAGCTGGATCCGATATCGAGCCCTACCGTGCTCTTTTTCTTACCGAACATGATCCGCTCCGCTTAGGTTGTGAATTGGTGGCGCGACCCGCGTTCATGACGCAGCGGTTCGCGTGGACCACTTCGAGCAAGTTCCATGCCACCAACCGCGAACGCTGCAATGTAAGCCGTTTACGCATAACAGCTTACGCGCTCACTCCCCACCCGACGCGCTTTGCCATGCGCGTCTCTCCTCGCATTGCATCGCGCACGAGCGGCCATCCCTCAGCCGTCTTTCGAGTCGACGGCGCAAAGCACGCCGGTTCTGCTCGAGCGCCATGAGCGCCATCCGCCGCGGGTGTCGTTGACCCCACGCGATGCGCTTGCTATACGTTGCGGCCATGCCCAAAAGCATCCAGGGTGCCGCCTGGGTCGCAGCCCTCGCAGCCCTCTGGGCCTACGCCCTCACGCTCTCCCCGACCGTCGCTTGGGTGAATCTCGGGGAGGACTCCGGCGATCTGCTCGCCGCCTCGGCCACCCTCGGCATTCCTCATCCGACCGGCTACCCCCTCTTCGTCCTGCTGGGCCGACTCGCGACGTTCGTTCCGCTCGGCACGATCGCGTTTCGCATCAACCTGGTGGCCGCCCTCGCCGGCGCGGCCAGCGTCTACTTCGTGGTGCGCCTCGCCTGCGCGCTGGCGCCGGACGCCGCTCGTCTCCTCGGAGCGCTCGGCGCCGCCGCCTGCGCCCTCCTCTACGCGTCCTCGCAGGGCGCGTGGAGCCAGAGCGTCCTGTCCGAGGTCTACACGCTGAACGCCGCGTTCCTGAGCGCCGTTCTGTGGCTCCTCGTCGAGGCCGACCGTGAGCGGGACGCGAGGCGTCTCATGCTCGCGGCGTATCTCTTCGGTCTCGGGCTGACCAACCACCTTCTCCTGCTCGCCGCCGCGCCCGCGCTCCTGGTCGTGACGTGGCGGTTCGCCCGTACGCGTAAGATCGGCCTCGCGGGGGCGGTTCTTTTGCCCCTTCTCATCTTCTGGGGATGGACCCTGGACCTCTATCTGCCGATCCGGGCGGCCCGAAATCCCGAGTTTTCGTGGGGGTCGCCCACCTCGCCGGGGCAGCTCTGGTGGGTGGTGAGCGGGGCCCAGTACGCCCGCAACTTCTTCGCCCGGGACTTGGCCGGGGCGATGCGCCACCTGGTGCCGGGACGCTGGGGCATGGACTTCGGCTGGGGCCTCCTGATCCTGGGCATCGGGTTCGTGGTCACGGTGTTCCGGCGTCCGGCCGGCGCCACGGCCGTGTGGTGCGCCCTGCTGGCCTCCCTGGTGCTCCTCTCGGTCTATGCGATCGGGGACGACGTGGGGTACTGGATGCCGGCAGGGTTGATCGTGGCCGGGCTGGCGGGAGCGGGCTGGGCCTCCATCCTGAGCAAGGGCGCGCCGGGCCGTCCCGCGCAGGCGCTCCTGGGATTGCTCCTGCTCGCGGTCGTGGTCTTGGGCTTCGTTTCGAATTGGAGGAAGGTCGACGCCTCGGGCGACCTCACGCCCTACATCTACGCGGAGCGCAACCTCTCCAGCGTGGAGCCGAACGCGCTCATCGTGAGCGAATACGACGGGCGGACCTTCGCGCTCTGGTTCTACAAGGCGACCGACTTCCGGAAGAGCCACCCCGGGTTGGTGGTAGCCTACAAGTACCTCCTGGTCTGGCCGTGGTACCTGAATCACCTGGCGCGCTACTACCCGACCCTCGCGGTGCCCGGCTATCCCGGAGACCTGGACCTCATGATGAATCGAATCATCGCGCGCAACATCCGCAAGCGGCCCGTCTACCTCACGCGCCAGGATCCGGGCCTCCTGCCGCTCTTCCGCACCTCTCCGGTGGGTGATCCCCGTCTGCCTCTCTACCGCGTGCGCGAGGTCGCGCCCGGGCCGACCCCAGGGGCCCAAGCCACCCGGTGATCGCCCGCCTCGCGGATTTCGCGCGGCGGCGCGCGATGCTCCTGGTCGGCCTCGTCTCCGTCGCGGCCATCACCTATCAGGTCGGGCGGATGCTCCGCGCCGAGCGCCTGATCACCGGGGGCGAGCTCTCCCTGCCGCTCGACGACAGCTTCATCTATCTCCAGTACGCGCGCGCCATCGCCCAGGGGCACCCCTTCGTCTACACGGCGGGGAACGCGCCCACCACCGGCGCCACGAGCCTCCTCTGGCCCTTCCTCCTCCTGCCGCCGCATCTGACGCCGCTCGGCCCCGCGTTCGCGATCTCGTGGGCGCTGGCCCTCGGGGCCCTGGCGCTTCTCGCGAGCGCGTTCCTCATGGCCCGGGTCGGCCGCTCGCTGGGGGGACCGCTCGGGATGGTCCTCGCGGTGGCCTTCTTTCTGGCGAGCCCCCACCTCCTCTGGGGCTACATGAGCGGGATGGAGATCGGGCTCTACGCGACCGTGCTGCTCGCCGTCCTCTGGGTCTATCTGGAGGAGCGTGAGGCGGCGGCGTTCCCACGCCTTCGATGGGCGCTCTTCCTCCTCGCCGCCTCGCGACCCGAGGGCGCGGTTCTCTGCGGCCTGTTCGGCCTGGCCATGGCGCTCGACCGGCGCCGCGCGGTCCGGGCCGGGACGCTGCAGCGCTTCTGGAGCTTCTCGCTCGCCTTGCCTTTCCTGGCGGCGGCGCTCCCCTTCCTTCTCAATCTCGCGGTCTCGGGATCCATCGAATCCACCAGCTCTCAGGCCAAATCGATCCTCGCCGAGCCCCACCTGGACAGCCGCCGCCAGTACATCATCGACTCGCCCAAGGTCTGGCTCTCGATCCTCAAGGCCTATCTCTCCTGGCTCGAGCTCGCGCCCAACGCGATCATGGTGACCCGCTACTGGATTCCGACCGCGGCCGTCCTCCTGCTCTTCGCCCTCTTCTCGTTCGTTCCGCGCCGCCGCGGCTGGGCCGACGGCCGCATCGTCCTCCTCCTCTTTCCCGCGGCGGTCGTCGTGGACTCCCTTCCGGTGGCCTGGTCCGTACACTTCTATCGCTACCAGCAAGGGTTCTATCCGGTCGTGCTGGCCTGCCTGGCGGCCGGAATCGCCCGCGCCGCCTCTCTCGCGTGGTCGCGGCTGCCGCGGGCGCTGGGCGCGGGGGTGGCGGCGCTCGCGATCGGCGTGCCGCTCTGGGCGTGGTTTCCCGTCCCGACCGAGGTGGGCGACCGGGTGATCCTGTACTACGGCCACAATTGCGAGAACATCCTGCACCAGCAGGTGAAGACGGGCCGGTGGATCGGCCGGAATCTACCCCCGAAGGCGGTCGTGGGCATGAACGACGCGGGCGCGATCGCCTACTACGGCAATCGGTCGACGCTGGACATGCTGGGCCTGACCTCCGAGGACTTCGCCAAGGCGTACCGCTCGGGGATCGGCTGCATGTTCGAGAGGCTGAGGCGCCTCCCGCCGGCGCGGAGGCCGACCTATTTCGCCATCTACCCGGAGTGGTTCCCGTATCTCCAGTCGAGCGGGGTCCTGGGGCCCGAGATCTTCCGCGCGCACCTGGGCTACAACACGATCTGCGGCGAGGACGACAAGGTGGTGTACCCGGCCACGTGGATCGACGTCACGCCCGCCGATTCCGTGGTCCTGCCCCACCCCGAGATCCAGGGCATGAAACTTCGCGACACCTTCGATCTCGCGTGGCTCGAGGACGAGAAGAAGCACGACTGGACGCCCTACGGATACGAGTACGACGACAAGCGGTCGGACTGGAAGAGCCGCCCCTCGGTCTTGTTTCGGGACGTGCTTCGCCAGTACTCCTATGCGGACCGTCCCACGCGGCCGGTCACCGACGCGGGGCGGAAGGTCTTCGGCTGGGACCGGTTCCGGGTGCGCGTCGTCCCCGGGAAGGACGCGGTGCTGATCATGCGCACCGATGCGTGGTTCACGAACCGGCTCACGGTGTCCGTGGATGGCGCGGCGGCGGGAATCTGGAGCGTGGCGCGCTCGGATACGGTCTGGATCGAGCCCTCGTTCCGCATCCCCGGGCGCTTGATCCGCAGGGAGCGGCCCACCCTCGAGCTCCGTAGGGAGGATCCGAAGGACGGGGGCGACTTCGCCCCGTTCCACTACTGGGTCTATCAGTAGCTCACTGATCGATCCAGGAGCTGATCTCGTAGCGCGTGAGCGCGTAGAGCTGCTGGATCATCGCGCTCGAGTACATGAGCTTGACGTTGCCGGCCACATTGGTCGTGCCGGTCAGCGTCCCCTGGACCATCAGCCCGCCCACGATGTTCTTGGCGTTACCACCGCCCTGGATGTCCACGTTCCCCAGGACGATGACGATTCCGTTGTAATTGACGGTGCCTCCCAGGTGGAAATCACCGTCCACGATGAGCACTCCGGCGCCGTCTCCGTTGCCGGTAATGCTGAGATCACCAGCCACGTGCACGATTTTCAAGTTTCCGATCGTGCCCCAGCTGGACATGT
>Ga0075426_10001607_pt1 | contig 16058 bp, 15 predicted proteins | sample SoiMethybrSBSTD5_FD_75304 | JGI IMG/M metagenome (GOLD analysis project Ga0075426, IMG submission 75304) | Bulk soil microbial communities from a Populus tree surrounding site in Tennessee, USA - Soil MetaG P. TD hybrid SBSTD5 | ecosystem: Environmental > Terrestrial > Soil > Tree plantation... | reverse complement strand
GGGGCGCCGTGGCTGATGCGGCGGAGATCGGCAGGCGGCTGGGTGAAGCGCTGCTGATAGACGGAGCGCGCGAGATTCTCGATCAAGTCTACGGCGCACCCGTGCGGGATGCAGCCGTATGAAGCCGGTATACATCGTCGGCGCCGGGCCGGGCGATCCGGAGCTGATTACCTGCAAGGGGCGAAGCGCTCTCGAAAGCGCGGATGTAGTGTTGTACGATCACCTGGCCAACGAGGCGCTGCTGCGTCTTGCTCCGGAGCGGGCCGAGCTGATTTACGTCGGCAAGAAGAAGGCCGAGCATGCCGTTACCCAGGAAGAGATCTGCCGGATGATGATCGATCGTGCGCGGCGCGGGCTCGGAGTCGTGCGGCTGAAGGGTGGCGATCCGTTCATCTTCGGGCGCGGCGGCGAAGAAGCGGAGGCGCTGGCCGAGGCTGGCGTTCCCTTCGAAATCGTGCCAGGCGTCACATCACCTCTGGGAATTGCGGCGTATACGGGCGTTCCTCTGACGCATCGCGACCACACTTCCGTGGTCACGTTCGTTACCGGCCACGACGTGGCGCACATCGATTGGGACAGAGTCGGGCAGGCCGAAACGCTCGTGATCTTCATGGGCCTGACTGTATTTGGCCAGATTGCGAAAGAGATCCTGGCGCGAGGCCGTGCGCCGGAGACGCCCGCCATGGCAGTTCGCTGGGGCACGCGGTCCGATCAGGAAACTATCGTCGGTACGCTGGCCACGTTGCCGCGTCTTATTGAGCAGCGCGGCCTGAAGCCTCCCGCCACCATAATCGTCGGTGAAGTTGTGCGGCTGCGGGAAAAGTTGAACTGGTTCGAGCGGCTACCGCTGTTTGGCAGCCGCATCGTGGTAACGCGTGCGCGGGAGCAGGCCGGAACGCTTGTCGCCGGTCTCCGCGCGCTGGGTGCGGACGTGATCGAGCTGCCCACGATTGAAATTGTGCCGGCGCCGGACAACGGGCCGCTGGACCGTGCCATCGCGGAGCTTGCCGTTTACGACTGGCTGATATTCACCAGCGCCAACGGCGTGCGCTATTTTCTCGAACGGCTGGATCGCTCGCGCCAGGACCTGCGGGCGTTGCGGGCGCGCATCTGCGCCATCGGCGACGCGTCCAAGACTGCTGTCGAGAAGCTGCACTTGAAAGTGGACCTCATAGGCGAGGAATACGTTGCCGAGAGCTTGGTCGAGGCATTTCAAAACATCGACCTAGCAGGGAAGCGCATGCTGCTGCCCCGCGCGGCCGTGGCTCGCGACCTTCTGCCCCGCAAATTGCGCGAGCGCGGCGCTTGCGTTGACGTGGTGGAGGCTTATCGCACGGTGATTCCGGAAGCCGCCGCCAAGCGCGCGGGGGAGATTTTCGGTGCATCGCGCAAGCCGGACTGGATTACATTTACCAGCTCCTCAACCGTGCAGAACTTTGTGCAAATCGCCGGCCGGGAGGCGCTCGAAGGAGTGAAAGTAGCGTCCATCGGCCCGGTTACTACGGCGAGCGCAAAAAAGCTTGGCGTGGAAGTAACGGCCCAGGCGGCAGTTTACACTTCCGATGGCCTGATTCATGCGATTCTGAATACGAAGCGGGGCCAACCGGGGACTTAACGAGGACGACATGAAGAGAATGAGCATGCTGATGGCCGGGGTCGCTGTAATGTTGGCGGCATTCGCGCTCACCGGTGCTGACGAGGGATCATCCATCGACGGTCCGCAGTTCACGGCTGACGGCAAGCTGGTGCGTCCCCAGAACTACCGCGAGTGGATATTTCTTACTTCGGGACTGGGAATGAACTATGGCCCAATGGCTGCCGAAGCCCGCGAAGAGAATCCCATGTTCGATAACGTGTTTGTTACGCGGACGGCGTACAAGTCGTTTCTAGAGACAGGCCGGTGGCCGGACAAGACGATGTTCATCCTAGAAGTTCGGGCGTCAGAATCGAAAGGATCCATCAACAAGGGTGGGCATTATCAGAGCGGTGTGGCCGGCGTCGAAGCCGAAGTCAAGGATGAACGCCGCTTTCAGGGGAAATGGGCGTTCTTTAGCTTCGGCAAGGGAGCATCCACCGGCAACCTGGTACCGACTTCCGCCGGCTGCTACTCGTGTCACGCCCAGCATGGAGCGGTGGACAACACTTTCGTTCAGTTCTATCCGACGCTGCTCAGTGTCGCGAAGGATAAGAAAACGTTACGCGCCGAGCATTAAGCCTGGCTGCGGAACCATTCGAGTGTCAAACGGAGTCCCTGTTCGAACGTGAACCGTGACACGTATCCGAGGTCGGCGCGAGCCGCGGTGGTATCGGCCTGCGAATGGCGCACGTCGCCGGCGCGCGGCGGGCCGTAATTGGCGGGAATTAGCAGGCCCTCGATTTTTTGCAGCAGCGCCCACGCCTGGTTAAGCGTGATCCGGCCCCCGTTGCCACCGTTGTACATTCGTCCCGAGACGTTACGGGCGCGCGCGGCGTTGAGGTTCAAAGCCACGACATCCTCGACGTACGTGAAATCGCGCGATTGTTCGCCATCGCCGTACATAGTCGGCGGGCGTCGCTCCAGAATGGCGCGAATGAACAAGGACAGTACGCCCGAGTATGGGCTGGACGGGTCCTGGCGCGGGCCGAACACGTTGAAGTAGCGCAGCGACACGGTCTCGAGCCCGAAACACTCCGCGAAGACGCTAGAGTAATACTCGCCCGCGAGTTTTTGCAGCGCATACGGCGACTTAGGCTGCGGATTCATGGACTCAACCTTGGGCAGGACTTCGGTGTCTCCATAGGCTGATGAAGAGGCAGCATACACCACGCGCCCGACCTTCCCGGCGGCTGACGCGCGCAGCACCTGGAACGTGCCGTCGATATTGACTTCGTGCGAAGGCACAGGATCCTGGATGGATCGCGGCACCGATGGAATGGCGGCTTCATGGAAAACAACATCGGCGCCGCGCAGGATGGGCGCGATCGCGTCGTATTCGCGGATGTCCGCGTTGTGGTACTCGACTGATGGCCGGACTTCGTCGAGGTTCTCGGCGCGCCCGGTCAGCAGATTGTCGATGACCACGACTTTCGGCGCGCCCTCGCGCAACAGCCCGCGCACCAGCGCCGAGCCGATGAATCCGGCGCCCCCCGTAACCACATATTTGCTCATTGAGGTAGGCTGGCGATTTCCGATTCAAGATAGCGCAGCGAATCGTTGGCCAGCTTTTCCGCTCCTGGAGTGAAATCGAATGCTTCTAGCGATACCCAGCCCGGGTATTGGCGCCGCTTCAGTACGCTCAAAACGGGTTTGAAATCGTACGAGCCGGCGCCACAGTGGCGGCCGTCCATTTCGTTGACGTGCACGTGGCGGATCAGGTCGTAATGGCGTTCGAGCAATACGGGGTGCGGTTCCACTTCATCGACGGCGTTATGAGTATCGAACATAGTGCGCACGCCGGGACTGGCGATTTCGCTGACGATGGCCGCGGCCTCATCGAGCGTTTGCACGACGTCGCACTGGCCTTTAGGCAACGCCTCGACCAGAATCGTGACGCCGCGCGCGGCGGCATGCGGCGCAACCGACGCGAGACCCTCCACATAGTTTCGCGTGGCCTGCTCGCGGCTCAAACCGCCCGTCGTTGCGCGCTGACTGGGCGAGCCGAAAACCATCACACCGCCCGAACCCAGATCGGCGCACAAATCAACCAGGTTGCGGATATGCTGCCAGCTTCGCACACGCAGGGCCTCGTCTGGCGTGGTGACATGCAGACCCTTGGGGCTGACCATCAGCCAGTGCAGACCCACAAATTTCAGTCCCTCGGATTCAATGATGGAGCGGTACTCACGCCGCTTTGACGCGGGAATAGTAGCCGGATCTTCCGCCAGCGTGAACGGAGCGATTTCGATGCCTTCGTAGCCAGCCTTGCGAATCGAGCGGCAGGCGTCGGAGAAGGGAATTTTCTCGAACGCCTCGTTGCAAATCGCGTGCCGAAAGTAGTAACTCATGCCAAAACAATTCAGTGTAGCGGGTTTTTGAAGAATACACAGGCGGGAATGGTATCCGGCCTTACTTCCGCGCCACGAGAATCAGCGACAGGCCGCGCCACGGCAGGATGCGGTCAATGCGGCTCCAGATCCACACGGTCTTGTCGAACACTTTTAGCGCTACTTTGCTGATATGCGAGGTGCCCAGAACGCGGCTGTACAGCCACCAGGAGGGCGCGCTGATTTTGTTGAAGTTACGCGCGGTTTCTACTTTCATCCCGGCAGCATGCACCAGAGCAATCATCTCGTCGCGCCGAAACCGCTGTCTGTGCCCCATGGCGCGATCGAGCGAGCCGTACAAACCGCGACTCTGCGGGACTAGCACGATGAGTGTCCCTCCAGGCCTGAGCGTGCCGCGCAGCAAGGACAACGTGACCGCGGGATCATCCACGTACTCGAGCACGTTCACGCAAAGGACCGTATCGAACATCTCACCCAGCCCTTCGAAATCACGCCCGCAGGCCGGGTCCATCTGCCGGACGGTGACGTTGGGCGTGCGCAGGAAGCGGTTACGCAGGGCGTGCAAGTAAAGCGGATCCTTTTCGCCGGCCACATAGAGCAGCCGCCGGCTCATCAGCCGCGCCGAGATGTTGCCGATGCCTGCGCCCACTTCGAGCACCGTATCGCCCACGTGCGGCCGCAGTACGCGCGCAAGCCAGCTCAGGTATTGCGGGGTGCCGGTAAGGTTGTTGAGAAAGGCACGGCCGTAGGGCGTGGCGTAAAGGTCGTCGATCAACCAGAACTTCAAAATCACTCCGAGCGCTTTGACCCCGTCTTGCCAGCCGATTTTCTTGCCTTCTTCGTAGCTGCGGCCGTGATAGCTGATAGGAACTTCATAAATCCGCAGCTTGCGCTTGGCGGATTTCATGACGATCTCGGGCTCGAAGCCAAAGCGGTCGGAGCGGATGGGAATACTCTTCAGCAGGTCCGTGCGAAAGACTTTGTAGCAGGTCTCCATGTCGGTGAGCTTCAGATTGCAGAACATGTTAGAGACCGTGGTGAGCGCTTTGTTCAACATGGAGTGCCAGAACAGCAGCACGCGCGTCTGGCCGCCCGCGAGATAGCGCGAGCCGAACACGGCATCCGCGCGTCCATCGAGCAGGGGACGAACCAGGATCGGGTATTCGAAGGGGTCGTATTCCAGGTCGGCATCCTGGATGATCGAGAAATCGCCCGTGGCTTGCTCGATCGCGGTGCGCACGGCAGCACCCTTGCCGCGATTGGCTTCGTGTCGAAACAGGCGAATCTGCGGATGTGCCGCCGCCAGGGTTTCGAGCACGGCCCAGGTGCCGTCTGTCGAGCGGTCGTCGACGACGATCAACTCGCGCTCCATCTCTTCGGGAAGCGGGGCGGCCAGAACCTGTGCGATGCATCGCTCCACCACGGTCCGCTCGTTGTATACGGGCATCAGGATGGAGAGCTTCATGCGCGGGTGCAGCAGATCATCCTACCGTATCAGGGGTGGGACGGTATACTGAACACGCATGAGCTTCCATCGTGTGGCCGTAGTGCAGGCCGGACCAGTTCCGTTTGACCGGCCGCGGACGCTCGCCAAGGCGCTCTCGCTGGTTGCCGAGGCAGCCGCCCAGGGCGCCGAACTGCTGGTGTTTCCAGAGGCGTTTCTCACCGCCTATCCCAAGGGCCTGGATTTCGGCGCGCGGGTTGGGATGCGTTCGCCCGAGGGGCGGCGCGAGTTCCGCCGCTATTTCGAAAGCGCTATCGACGTTCCCGGACCCGAGACCGAATCGCTCGCCGCCGCAGCGACCAAACACGGTGTGTACCTGGTGATCGGCGCCATCGAGCGCGAAATCGGCACGCTTTACTGCACCGCCTTGTTCTTTGGCCCCGAAGGACGGCTGCTCGCGAAACACCGCAAGCTGATGCCGACCGCCATGGAGCGCCTCGTCTGGGGCTTCGGCGACGTGTCCACGCTGCCCGTGCTCGATACGCCGCTTGGCAGGCTCGGCGCCGTCATCTGTTGGGAGAACTACATGCCGCTATTGCGCGCAGCCATGTACGCCAAAGGCATTCAACTCTACTGCGCGCCGACGGTAGACGACCGCGACACCTGGATTCCCACCATGCAGCACATCGCACTTGAAGGCCGCTGCTTCGTTCTATCCGCGTGCCAGTTCATCCGCCGCGGCGACTATCCCGCCGACTACCCGGCCATCCAGGGTGATGCCCCTGAAACTGTCTTGATCCGCGGCGGAAGTGTCATCGTCAACCCATTGGGCCGCATTCTCGCCGGTCCGAATTATGAGGGCGAGTGCATACAGGTCGCTGACCTCGACCTGGGCGAGATCGCCGAGGGCAAGTACGATCTCGACGTCGCCGGGCACTACGCGCGTCCCGACGTCTTCCGTCTGCTCGTCAACGAACGCCCGGCGCCGGTTGCAAGCTTCGGCGCGGACGAAGCGGACGACCTTCGCAGTACACTTGAATCTCGGGAGCAAAACACATGAATCATTCCTCTACTCGCCGCGACTTGTTGGCAGCCGGTGCCACCGGCCTGCTGATTTTGAAACCGGAACTGGTGCGCGGGGCACAGGCCAATTCCGCGCTCTCGGTCGGCCTGATCGGCTGCGGGCGCCGCGGGATGGCTATAAGCACCCACTTCTTTGCCACCAATGAGTTTGCCAAGATGAGCGCAGTGTGCGATATCTACGACGACCAGTTGGCCGCCGCGTCGCAGAAATTCTCAGGCGCCAAGACCTTCAAGAACTACCACGACCTGCTGGCCAGTGACGTGGATGCCGTGTACATCGCCACGCCGCCTTACCTGCATCCCGAGCACTTTGAAGCCGCGGTGAAGGCGCGCAAGCATATCTTCATGGAGAAGCCCGCGGGCGTCGATCCCGCCGGTTGCCGCCGCGTGGTGGCCGCCGCCAAACAGGCTGACAAGACCAAGCGCATCTCAGTCGATTACCAGCAGCGCTATGGCAAGGACTACCGGCGCGCCTACGAAATTGTCAGCTCGGGCGAGCTGGGAGGCATCAAGATGGTCCGGGCCTCCTGGCTGGGAGGGGGCCTTCCGGTGCGCGAAGGCGTCCCGGCAAATGAAGAGAAGATCCGCAACTGGCTGTTTTACCGCGAACACTCAGGCGACATCATCGTCGAGCAGAACTGCCACAACCTGGACGTCGTCAACTGGTTCATGGGTACGCATCCCGTGCGCGCCTGCGGCTACGGGGGCCGCCAGGTCCGCACCAACATCGGGAATATCATGGATAACCTGGCCGCGAATTTCCACTTCGCCGATGGCGTTATCTTTAGCTACAGCGCGAACCAGTTCTCAGCGGGCGGTTTCAGTGACGTTTCGGAGACTTTCATCTGCGAACGGGGAGCGATCAATACCTCGCGCAAGGGCTTCAAGGTTTATCGCAGTAAAGACAAGGCGCCCGAGGAAGTGGTGACTGAGGGCGATATCACCAAGGATGCGGTGGACCAGTTTATCGAAGGCGCCCGTACCGGTAAGATCGAAAATGCCGCCTTTACCGCCGCCGAAAGCACCCTCACGGCCATCATGGCCCGGGAAGCGATCTACAGTGGGAGAGAAATGACCTGGCAGCAGCTCGGCGGTTAATCCAAAGCGATTTAGTGACCTTTCATGCCTCGGCTTCCCGTGGTTCTCGCCGGTATCCTATTGCTTGTTCAGGCCGGCATAGCCCGACAAATTGTAGAAATCTGTGGCACCAATCCGGAGCAGCGTAAAGAAGAGCTCTATTTGCACCGTCAGGCGGAGCTCGCCCGCCGCGCCGCGCGCATGCAGTCGGCGGGCACGCAGAGTGGAACGCCGCGTGCCGCGTCGCACGATGTCGGCAATATCGTGGTTCTCGAAGACTCCGATGGCGTAGTGTCCCGCCGCAATCCGTTCAACCTCGATCAGCAGACGCTGACATTTACGGCGGCGATGTCCGTTGCGGCGGCGTACCAGTTTCAAGTCTCGGCCGGCTCTTACGACGAGGCGGCCGCGCTGGCCGGCGCGGTCGTGAAGCTCGCCGATGACGACTCGCACGAAATTCCTATCCCGTTCCCGTTTCCGTTCTTCGGCAATACGTATCAGAGCGTGTTCATCAACTCCGACGGCAATCTGACTTTCAGCCAAGGCGACAATGCTTCCACCGACCGCTCGCTCGGCCGGATGGTTGCAGGGCCGCCGCGCATCTCGCCGCTTTTCCGCGATCTAGATCCATCGAAATCACCGAACGGCGTGACGGTGTCGGCCGGTTCCACACATCTGACCGTGAGCTGGGTGCAGGTTCCCGAATATAGCGATTTCGGGGTGGGCGCGCTGCAGACGTTCCAGATTCGCCTGTACCCTGATGGCCGCATCCAGTTCGCCTATGCCGGCATCAACACTGCCGGTGCGATCGTCGGCATCGCTCGCGGCCACTTCCAGGGATCCAGCTCCGTGGTCTCGTTCCTGGCGGGAAGCGTCTTCCAGTATTCCTCGACGGTGGCCGAACGTTTCGGCGGCTCAGACGAAATTGATATCGAAACGGCCGCGCAGAAGTTCTTCGAGACGCACGATGATGCGTACGACTACATCGCGTTCTTCAACGACGAGAATATCCAGGCGGGCCCAGGCGCGCTCTCATGGGAGGAAACGCTAAGGAACAACCGGTCGGGTTACGGCGACGTCCCCATTGATGTCGCCGGCGAATACGGCTCCCCTTCGCGCCTGCAATCGGTGCTCAACATGGGGCCGCTAAGCCAGCTCCCGGCGAGCCCCACAGGTATTATCAGCCTGCGCTCGGAAAGCGCTTACACCCCGCTGAAGCTGCTGGCGCACGAGTCCGGCCATCTCTTCCTGGCTTATGCCAGTGTCCACGATCCCGCCGATCCTACGGCTTTGCCGATGCTGGGCATCCAGCAGGCGCACTGGGCCTTCAACTTCAATGCCGAGGCGTCGTTCATGGAAGGCAACCGCATTCAGGACAATGGCCCGAGCGCCTCGCCCCGCTATATCGTCATCGCCGATGTCGAGCAGTATGCGCCGCTCGATCAGTACCTCATGGGTTTCCGCGCCGCGAGTGAAGTGCCGCCCACGTTTCTCGTTACTGGGAATTTGCCGGGATTCTCGTTGACCTTCCCGCAGGTGGGCATCACGTTCGATGGGGGTCGCCGCGACATCGCGGTCGATGAGATCATTCCGGCCGAGGGCCGGCGCACCCCGGACTCTACTGTTGCCCAGCGGCATTTCCGCATGGCGTTTGTGCTGATTGTGAAGCAGGGGAGCACGCCCCCAGCCGCGGAACTGGCACAGTTGGAGGGTTATCGCTCCCAATTTGAGACGTTCTATACCCAGGCAACAGGCGGTCGCGCGTATATGGATGCTAGTTTGCTTCACGCGCTCTCGCTGTCGGTGTCGCCCGCCGCCGGAGTGGTAGCGGGCGGTTCGATGACGGCCAGCGTCTCCATTCGCCAGCCCGCCGCATCGGCGCTAACGGTGAATCTGCAGAGCAACTCAGGCGCAATTGCCGTGCCCACGCTCGTCGCAATCCCCACGGGGGCCACTAGCGTGAATTTCGCGATCGATGGACTCAACCCCGGCGTCGCCGACCTCACGGCCACCCCCTCGGACAGCAATTTCGAGACCGCCTATGCACGCGTCCAGGTGCTGCCGGCCGCGTCGCTCCTGTTGTCGACTATCTCCGGAAACAAGCAAGTGCTCGAGTCGAATGGAACATTGGCGCAGCCGGTGGTGGTGCGCGTCACGGACCAGAATAATCTGCCGTATCCCGGGGTCCGCCTGGAAGCCGTGCCGACCACCGGTGGAACGGTCACGCCTCAAGTGGCCACTACGGATGCAACCGGCCAAGCCGGCTTTCAATGGACACCCGGCTTGGCGGGCGATGCCCAGCTACAAGTCTTCGCGGAAGGCGCCCCTCCGGCACAGGGTGTGATCTTTACCGCGCTTCCGCCGACGACCATAAATCGGGCCGGCGTCGTGAATTCTGCGTCCTTTGTGACGGGCATCTCGCCAGGCGGGCTCGCGACTATTTTGGGAACCACCCTTTCCGGCGGGATGATATCGCAGGCCGGCTTGCCGTGGCCGACCGAGCTCGGCGGTGTAACGGTGCTGGTGAACGGCGAGACAGCGCAGTTGCTTTACGTGAGTGACACCGTGATTAATTTCCTGGCCCCGGCCGATCTCGTGCCCGGTACAGCGTCTTTGACCGTCACGGGAGCGGGAGCAGCGGCGAGCCTGCTGGTTCCGGTCACCGCGGTTGCACCCGGCATTTTTTTCGATTACACGACTAATTTCGGCGCGATTCTGATAGCCGGAACATCGCACCGCACCGAGCAGCAGCCCGCCGCGCGCGGGCAGTACATTTCGATCTACTGCACTGGCCTGGGCGCGGTGCGGCCAACCAGTTCCGGATTGATGGCAACGGTGAGCCAGCCGCAGGTTTCCATCGCCAATGTCCTATCGCCGGTCCAGTTCAGCGGCCTGGTCCCCGGCTATAATGGCGGGTTGTACGTGGTGAACGTCCAGGTTCCCAAGAGCGTGCCCATTGGGGCGCAGCCGCTGGTACTGAGCATCGATGGCGTTTCCAGCAATTCTGTCAAAGTGGCGATTCAGTAATGTTTGGCTGGCTGTTTTCCGATCCCTTGCCCGTCGGCTCCAAGGCCCCGGATTTTTCGCTTCCTGACGAAACTGGCGCCACTGTGGAACTCGCCTCGCTCCGCGGTAAAAACGTCGTGCTGGTTTTCTATCCGGGCGACGACACGCCCACCTGCCGCAAACAACTCTGTGAATTTCGCGACCGCTGGGACCAGGCCAAGATGCGCAACGTGGTGGTTTATGGCGTGAACCCGCAGGGCGCCGGGAGCCACAAGGACTTCCGCTCCAAATACGGATTCCCATTTCCTCTCCTGGTGGATAAGGGTCAGCGCGCCGGCGCTCTGTATCACACCAACGGTTTGATCGTGAAGCGCACCGTGTACCTGATCGGACCGGATGGTACGATTCTGTATGCTCGCCGAGGGAAGCCGGCTCCCGAAGAAGTGCTGGCCGCGGCGTCTGCTGAAGAATCCGCTGCTGGTGGTGCACGGTATCGTTGATAATAATGTGATGTTTCAGGACGCGGTCGAGCTGACCGAAAAACTGATCCAGGACGGTAAGCAGTTTTCCGAGATCTACTACCCGGAAGACAGCCACGGTTTCGTGCGCGATGAGACCCTGATCGATTCGTACCGGCGAACGGCGGAGTGGCTGGACCGGTATCTGCAATGAAGATCCCGCGCGTCTATCCCATTCTGGACATCGAGTCGCTCCGCGCCAGGGCATGCGATGGCGAGACCGCGGCCCAGGCATGGCTGGAAGGCGGCGCGCGCATTCTGCAGTTTCGCTACAAAGGACCGTGGACACGGGCCGTGTTCGAGCAGGCCGAGCGCATCGCCGGGTACTGTCACGAGCGGGGCGTGACGTTCGTCGTGAACGACCGCGCCGATCTGGCCAAGCTGCTCGGCGCCGGATTGCACGTGGGCCAAGACGATCTGGCGCCCGGCGACGCCCGGCGTCTCTTGGGACAGGAAGCGCTCGTGGGATACTCCACGCACAACCCGCATCAGCTCGATGCCGCAGCCGCCGAGCCGGTGGACTATATTGCGATCGGTCCGGTCTTCCAGACTGCTTCAAAGCAAAACCCCGATCAGGTGATAGGGCTCGACGCACTGCGGAAGTGCCGGGGGCGTTCCGGCCGGCCGCTGGTGGCGATCGGCGGCGTTACCCGCGAGACTGCCCGCGACGTGTACGCGGCGGGCGCGGATTCGGTCGCGGTGATCGGCGACTTGCTCCCGAAAACTTGTACCCGCGCAAACTTGCGCAGGCGGATGGAGGAATGGCAACAACTGGCACAGATGTAGAAAGCGGACTGGTCAAAGGACTGGGCGCGATTGATGCGACCACGCTGGTGGTCGGCTCCATGATCGGCTCGGGCATCTTCATCGTATCGGCCGATATGGCACGGCAATTGAACTCGCCCGGCCTGCTGCTACTGACGTGGATCGTCACGGCGGCGATGACGTTCGTCGCGGCGATTTCCTATGGCGAGTTGGCCGCCATGATGCCGCACGCGGGCGGCCAATACGTTTACCTGCGCGAGTCGTTCGGACCCCTGGCGGGCTTTCTTTACGGCTGGACGCTGTTTCTGGTGATCCAGACCGGAACCGCCGCCGCCGTCGCCGTGGCATTCGCGAAATTCCTGGGGGTATTTGTTCCGTGGGTCTCGGCCAAGAATTATCTTTTCGGCTCGGGCCGCCTGGGTCTCAGCACACAGCAGCTCATCGCCATTGTAGTGATCGCGATTCTCACGGCTATCAACGCCCGCGGCATCCGCACGGGCGCCATCGTCCAGAACGTCTTCACGGTCGCCAAGACGGCCGCCCTGCTCGGGTTGATCGCGCTCGGTTTCCTCGTGGGCCGCAACCCGGAAGCGGTAGCGGCCAATTTCACCGGATTCTGGCGGAACGCGAGTTGGGATTTCCACACGATTCGTCTGGTCGGCGTGGCGATGGTGGGGTCCCTGTTCTCGGCCGACGCATGGAACAACGTCACCTTCACGGGCGCCGAAGTCCGGAATCCTCGGCGCAATCTGCCCCTCGCCCTGGGTCTGGGCGTGGCCATCGTCTCAGCGCTCTACATCTTCACGAATCTGGTCTACCTGAATGTGCTGCCCCTGGCCGCCATCCAGGGCGCCCCGGAGGACCGTGTGGCTACCGCGACGGCAGCCGTGATGTTTGGGCCCGTGGCGGTGCAACTCATGGCGGCGGCCATCATGATCTCGACCTTCGGCTGCGCCAACGGGTTGATCCTCGCCGGAGCTCGCGTTTACTGGGCCATGGCGCTCGATGGGCTGTTCTTCCGCAAAGTGGCCACGCTCCACCCCCGCACCCATGCGCCGGTTTTCTCGCTCGTGATCCAGGGCATCTGGACCATGCTGCTTACCGTGAGCGGCAGCTACAACGATCTGCTCGACTATGTTATCTTTGCTGTTCTGCTTTTCTATATCCTGACGATAGCAGGGATCTTCAGGCTGCGCCGCACGCGTCCGGACGTGGAGCGGCCCTATCGGGCGTTGGGCTATCCGGTGCTTCCGGCGGTGTACATCGCGGCGGCGGGGTTGATCGAAATTCTTTTGCTGCTCTACAAGCCCAATTACACTTGGCCGGGGCTGATCATCGTGCTGTTGGGCGTACCGGTTTATTTCATCTGGCGCAAGAAGGAGGTAAGCGCGTGAGCTTGTTTGTGACGAAGTCGATAAGCGTCGCCTTGCGACACGCTTAGAACGCATGGCAAATCTGCTGGCCTGCAAGCCACTCAATGTGCTCCTCGAGGAATCTAGAGAAACCGGCGAACACAGTCTGAAACGCACGTTGGGAGTCGTGCAGTTGACGGCCCTGGGTGTTGGGGCAGTCATCGGAGCCGGGATATTCGTGATGGCCGGCCTCGGCGCCCATTACGCCGGACCAGGCCTGATGCTGTCCTTTGTGCTGTCAGGACTGGGTTGCGCTTTCGCGGGCCTCTGCTATGCGGAATTCGCGGCCATGATTCCGCTGGCGGGCAGCGCCTATACCTATGCTTACGCCACGCTCGGAGAAATCTTTGCCTGGATCATCGGTTGGGATTTGACCCTCGAATATGCCATGGGAGCGAGCACCGTGTCTTCCGGCTGGTCGAACCACTTCATTGAGCTTCTGAACATCTTCCATTTGAAAATTCCGCTTTGGCTGGCATATGACCACTGGACCGCGTTGCGTTCCGCCGAAATGACGATTGCCCGGCAGATGGCACAGACTTCCGATGCCTCCCTTGTACCTGGAACGCAAGTGTTTATGGATAGGGTGGCGGCGATCGTCGCCGCGCACCCGCCCGAACTGGCCCAGCGGGCGCACGAGTTGTTGAACGCTCCACGTATTTTCGGATGCGAGTTCGGCTTCAATTTGCCGGCATTATTGATCGCTCTGGTGATCACGGCAATCCTGGCTCGAGGCATCAAAGAGAGTGCTCAGTTTAACGCCCTTATCGTAATTACGAAGGTTTCAGTCGTGCTGTTCGTCATCGGCCTGGGCGCAACATACGTCAATGGAAACAACTGGGGCTCCGACTGGTCTACGTTTGCGCCCTTCGGTTTCTCCGGGATTGGCGCAGGTGCGGCCTACATATTCTTCGCTTACATTGGATTTGATGCAGTCTCCACCACGGCGCAGGAGGCCAAGAACCCGCAGCGGGATTTGCCCATCGGCATCATCGCTTCTTTGTTGATCTGTACGGTCCTGTATATTGCGGTCGCCGCCGTGCTCACCGGCATGGTACCGTGGCGCGAGATCAATATCGAGGCTCCCATCGCCCGTGCATTCCTGGATCGGGGGCTGGTCGTACCTTCGCACATCATTACGTTGGGTGCTTTGGCCGGCCTCACCAGCGTCATGCTGGTCATGCTTCTCGGCCAAACAAGGGTCCTTTATTCAATGGCCAACGACGGATTACTGCCAAAACGCTTCTTCGCCGAGATTCACCCCAAGTTCCGCACACCCTGGAAGAACACGATTCTCGTCGGCCTGCTGGCCGCGGTCGTCGGCAGTGTAACCCCCATCGACGATATCGGAAAGATGGTGAACATCGGTACGTTGTTGGCTTTCGTCATCGTTTGTATCGCCGTGCTGGTGCTGCGGCGCACCAATCCAAATCAACCTCGCCCGTTCCGCACTCCCTGGATTCCTCTGGTCCCGATTCTTGGCGTCCTGTTCAACGGATACATGATGTACAAACTCGGATGGGTTAATTGGGCGCGCCTGATCATTTGGCTCGCAATTGGATTGGTTGTGTACTTTTCTTATGGTCAGAAACACAGCCGCGTTCAGGCTGCCCTCAACGGCCGACCAGTGCGCTAAGGGGCGGTAACTACAGCACGCGCCTCGAGTCAGACCGTGGAGGGCTCGGCAGACTCTGCTTTTTCGGGAGACTCTGCATCTTCGGGAGATTCTGCACTTTCGGAGGACTCTGCGTCTAGGAGCATTTCGTCATCCGCGCCAGTCCCGCCGCCGGCCAGCTTCTCCGCCTTGCGCTGCATGCGTTTAGCCGCCTTGTCTCGCTGCTTCTCCATGCGGGCGAGTTCTTTCTGGCGTTTCTTGAATGTAGTGCGTGATCGCGAAGCCATCGGCTTCTCCCTTCTTTGCCCTTAAACCAGGGCGGCTATTCACCAGCGGGGGGCGCGTCGAGCGCGATGGCCCTCCCCGGACCCGCCACCACCGCCGCGTTCCACTTTTGGACGGGCTTCGTTGACGTTCAAGGCCCGGCCTCCTAAATTGGTGCCGTTCAAGGCCTTCATGGCGGCATCGGCGTCGGCATCGGCCATCTCGACGAAGGCAAAGCCACGGGACCGGCCGGTGTCCCGATCGGTCATCAATTTGACGCTTTCTACAGCTCCATGCGCTTCAAACAGAGCCCGAATGGAATCCTCGGTCGCCCCGAAATCCAGGTTGCCGACAAAGATTTTCTTCATGTTTCTCCTCACGCGTTTGATGCGGGCTCAGCGAGGCACAATGCGATCCTAGCTAAGTTTTGCGGGACAATCAAACACCTTAATTGTAGCAGGTTTCGTACTTAGCGCGAGCCCGTAAGGTCGCCGCGTTGGGCCGTGTTTTTAGACCTAATGCCGCTAAAGTTTCATGCCATCCTGGAAGGAGATGGCCGTTCTATTAAGTGGCTCCGCCCTTGGTAAGTCGTTTGGCGCGCGGGTCCTGTTCGAAAACCTTTCGATAAGCCTGTCCGAGGGAGACCGCACCGGTCTGATCGGGCCGAATGGCAGCGGTAAGACCACATTGCTTGAGATTCTGGCCGGGAAGGAGGCGCCCGACGCTGGGATCCGGGCGCTCCGAAAGCAGACCAGCCTGGCTTATGTCCCTCAGGACTCGCTGTTTGGGCCGGACGACACCGTCGGTTCCGTCCTCACGGCGGCGTTGGCGGCTCTGCCCCTGGAGGACCAGGAGAAGACGGCTCGCAAAGAAATGATCCTCGGGCGGGC
>Ga0075426_10001606_pt1 | contig 16070 bp, 14 predicted proteins | sample SoiMethybrSBSTD5_FD_75304 | JGI IMG/M metagenome (GOLD analysis project Ga0075426, IMG submission 75304) | Bulk soil microbial communities from a Populus tree surrounding site in Tennessee, USA - Soil MetaG P. TD hybrid SBSTD5 | ecosystem: Environmental > Terrestrial > Soil > Tree plantation... | reverse complement strand
CAGCTCCGCGCACGCGAGCAGCACGGAGACATCCTTCCCCGGGAGTTCCTGCCGCGAGCCCAGGTAGTCGGCGAGCGCTTCACCGGCGCCCTGCTGTGTCTGGGCCCCGCGCGCCAATGCGGCGTTCATCTCGCGGCCGGTCTCCTCCGCCATGCCGAACGTTCCGTCACTCAACCCGGCCGCGACGTCTTCACTCGTGCCGCCGTAGGCGGCGAGCTCGAAGTCGTGGATCGCGGCGCTGCCGTTCATCGCCACGATGGTAATCGCGCGGCGGCGCATCAACGCGATGAGCAGGGGTGCGAGCCCGACCTTGATCACGTGGCCGCCGATCATCGCGAGAATCCCGCGCCGCCCCGCGGCGGCCACGATCTGGTCGACGACGTAGCGCAGGTCCTCGGCGGCGAGGAGCGACGGCAGCGCGTCGACGAAAGCGCGGAACGAGCGGTCGGAGGGCAGGGGCGGCTTGGCGAGCAGGGAGGCGTCGACTTTGTTGGGGCGTTTGGCAATCGGGACGGTTTTGAGGCGGGAGAAGTCGGCTTCGCGGTACTCGGTCATTGCGGGTCTGTCCCTCTCTCTTCTCCCGGTACTACGTAGTCCTTGAGCTTCAGCGTCACCTGACCGAACGAGAAGTTCGACTGAATCGCAAGCACCAGGCGCTGCTTGTCGTCGGACAACCAGATGCGCGTCTCCGACTTCTCCGCCAGGATGCCCCGGCCCTGGGGAATCTTGGGGCGCACGACGAGCGCGCGCCACTTCTTGCCGGCCACACTCACCTTGTCGCGGCCGAGCACCTCGATAATGACCGGGTTCCGGTCCGGGCGGAAATAGCGCGCATACTCGTACCGTTTGCCAATTTCGAGCGGGACCGTGCGAATCCAATAGAGGAACGAGGCATCATCCAGCGGGTCCGGCACCGTGGCGACAGCCGTGTCACGTCCCGCTTCCCGATAGAAGCCGGAGTCGGGGAAGATCTCGAACCGCCACTCGCGGTGCTTGCCACGCTCATCCTGGATGTTTGAGAAACGCCGCGAGCGGAAATCATAGAGTCCCACCCACGACTCGATGGTTTGATCGAGGTGATACCATAGCGCGCCGCCCGTAATCTTGAACCGGAGGTGGACGGTCTCTGCCTGGTGTACCGTGTCGATCCCGATCACCTCCATCGTCGCGGTGCCGACACTGAACACGCCGTACTTCGCGCTGAACGTCAACCGCTCACCGACAGGAAACGGCACCGCGGGCATCCGTTTGATCACCGGAACAACGGCGACTGTGGCCCCGGCAGCCGTATTGGACGAGCCAGCCGGGACGCCGGTGCACACGGTGTCCTGGGCGATTGTTTTCCCTGATGCGAGCAGCGCGAGCACGATGACGCTCGAGCCCTTCCGGGCGGCATTGATGAGCGAGCGCGATCGCCAGGCCGAGAGCAGTTGCTGCCAGGGCCTGGCGCGTGACGGGCGCTGCTGCAGGTCGTAGCGCGCGGCGCTGGGAACGACCTCTAGGCGCCGGGCATGCACGCTGAGGCGGGCCAGCAGCTCCGCATTCGCCGCCCATCCTTCTGTGGTGAGCAACGGCGGCTCGGCGCTGCCACCCCGCGTCGCCTGGCGCAGCACGATCAGCCGCAGCGCAAGGAACCCGGAGACCGAGTCCTTTACGGGGCCTCCCACCCGCAGCAGCCGGGGCGCCCACTGCCGAGCGATGCGCTCCGGCCAGCTGCGGGTCGTGCCGAGGGCGCGGTTTTGCTCGGCGACCACGAGATCCGCGCCGGACTCGATCCGCTTGACCATCTCATCCATGGTCTCGGGTGCGTGTACGAAGTCCGCGTGCAGCGTGATTGCGCAGTCGCGTTTGGGTCGGTCGGTCCGCTGCAGGGCGAGCCGCAACAGCTCTTCGAGCGTGCGCGCGTATCCCTCTCTCTTGCGGTGCTTGATGACCGTTAACGGCAGGACACGAGCGTAGGAAGCAAGCACGTCCGCCGTGCCGTCGGTCGATGCATCGTCGCACGCGATGATCTGGTATTCACGCTCGAACGCCGTGAAGACCTGGCGGACCTTCCAGAGAACCAGGCCGACCGTCCTGGCCTCATTGTGGACTGGAACGCAGACGTAAATCATGGCCCTGCAATCTAGGAGAGTGCCTTGTAGACTTCCAAGACTTCGCGCGCCACCACGCTCGCGCTGAAGCGCTCGGGGAAGGGGAGAGTGGTGGGGCGGCGCACCATCTCCACCACCCGCTGCGCCAGCGCCTCGGCGCCGCCGACGGGCACGAGCACCTCGGCGGGCAGGATTTCGGGAATCCCGCCCGCCTCCGTCGCGACGACCGGCCGGCCCAGGGCCAGCGCGTTCAGGATGACGCTGCCGAATCCCTCTTCTTTCGACGACATCACGAACACATCGGCTTCCGCGATCAAGGCGTCCACGGGCTCGACGTACCCCACGAGATGCACGCGATCTGCGAGCTGGAGTCGCCCAATCTCGGCCGTCAACGTCGCGCGCAACGGGCCGTCGCCGGCAATGACCCAGTGGAGTGACGGCTCGAGCCGGCGCGCGTAATGGGCGGCGCGGATCAGCGTGCGCTGGTCTTTGTGATCGACCAGCGCCGCGGCGTTGACCGCGAGCAGGGTTCGGTCGGGAAGCCCCAGCCGCCCGCGCATGCCGATCGGAGGAGCCGACGCGCGGCGCACCTCATCGGGATCGACTCCGTCCGGCACCACCACAATCGCGTCGGACGCGATGCCGTCGCGCGTCAACACGTCCTTCACCGCGGCCGACACGGCGATGATGCGGTCGGGCCGCCGCCACGCGCCGAAGCGGCCGACGTGAAAGTCCACGCGGCGCGTCGCGACGAGCTTCCGGCCCATGGCCACGGTGGCTGCCAGCGTCAGCGCGTGGCTCTCGTGCACATGAATGACGTCGGGTTGAAACGCGGCAATCGTGCGCCGCAGCTGCCACCAGGCGCGCGGGTCGAGTCCGATCTCCCAGGCGGTGCCCTGCACGGGCACGCCCGCGGCTGTGACGCGCCGCGCCAGCTCACTCTCCTGCTTGGTCACGAGGGTCTCCTCGACGTCCGGATGGCGAGCGAGCTCGCGGCACAGCAACCAGACCTGGTGTTGGCCGCCGCGCCACTCGCGGCCGGAGTCGACCTGCAACACTCGCATCGGTTCCCCGCGCCCGTTACGCGGGGACTTTCACAACCCCGGCGAGCACGCGGCGCAGCGCATCGAGTTTGAAGGGCTTTTGCAGGAAGGGACGGCCCAGCTCTTCGAGGAATTGCAGCGTATCACCCCGGACCGTGTCGCCCGTGGCAAAGATGATGCGCTCGGCCACCGTGGGGTGCATGCGCGCGAGCGTCTGAAACATCTCGCGTCCGCCCAGGCGCGGCATACGGAGGTCGCAAATGATGATGTCGAACGGCTGCATCAGCGCGCGCTTCAAGGCCTGACTGCCATCGCGGGCGACGACGACCTCATGACCCCAGCTCTCCAACGTGGCCTGCATGTAGTGCAGGATGTGCGGCTCGTCATCCACCACGAGTACGCGCAGCCGCTCCAGCCGTTCGGTGGGTGCCGGCTCGGCGGATGCGCGTGACTGACCGGTACGACCGAGCGGACTTGATTCCGGCCGCACGCCCGTCGGAAGCTCGACGGTGAACGTGGCGCCGCGGCCGCTGCCCGCGCCGCCGGGATCGACCCGCATGCTGCCGCCGTGCTCTTTTACAATGCCGAGACAAATGGAGAGGCCGAGACCGGTACCTTCGCCTTCCGACTTGGTGCTGAAGAACGGCTCGAACACGTGCTGCGCGACGTCTTCCGGTATTCCCGGGCCGTTGTCCGAGATGTTGACCGAGAGACCATCGGGTTCGCATCGCGTGCTGATCTCGATTCGGCCCCCCCCCCTCCCCCCGCCCCCCGCGCCCCCCGCGCCCTCTTTCGTGGTGGCGATCGCCTGGGCGGCATTGTTGATGATGTTCACGAAGACCTGCTTGATCTGATTGGCGTGCACCGCGACTTCGGGGAGGCCGGGCTCGAATTCCAGCGTCAGCTCGATGCGTGCAGCCATCAGCTGATTCTTCAGCAGCTGATGGGTGGATTCGAGGATGGGTCGGATCGACTGCAGCTGCCGCTCGCCCTCCTGGCGGCGTGCGAACGACAGCAGGTTGCGTACGATCGCCGACGCGCGCTCGGCCTCCTGGCGGATCACGGCCAGGGGCTCGGCGAGCCGCGGCGGCACGTCGGCCGCTTCCCCGAGGAGATCGCTGAAACCGACGACCGATGCGAGCGGGTTGTTGAGGTCGTGCGCCACACCGGCGATCAGCTGGCCGATCGCGGACATTTTCTCGGATTGCAGGAGCTGTTCCTGGAGGCGACGCTTCTCGGTGTGATCCTCGAAAAGCAGCACCGCCGCACCCGGCTCTCCCGAAGGGATGACGGTGACCAGAAGGATCCGGTCGCCGGCACGGACCTCGAGCGGTGCGCTTACCTCGGTGGAGCTGGCGGCGAGCAGCCGCGCGACCGGCTCCCCCCACAGGGGCGGCAGCAGCGTGAGCCAGGCGCGTCCCGCGAGCGCGGTGACCGGGAGCTTGATCAAGTCGGCGAAGACGCGATTGGCGCGGCGGACCAGGCCCTGCGCGTCCACGTAACAGATCGCCTGATTGAAGGCGTCCACCGTCTGCTCCCACTCCCGCTTGCCGCTCGAGAGCAGCTCGACCAGGCGCGCATTCTCGAGGGCGATCCCCGCCTGCGCCAGGACCGCGCGCGTGAACAGCAGTGCGGAATCGTCCAGCGCGTTGGTGCGTTCTCCTTCCATGGCGACCGCGCCGATGGTTCGCGATACGGCGACGATGGGAACGCCGAGCCAGCTCGCCGGCGCGGGCCGATCGACGGTCACGCCCAGCTCGGCGGCGCGGGCCGCGACGCGGTCGGGGAACACCAGCGGGCCGCGCCGCAGCGCGAGCTGCAGCAGCGGCTCATCGGTGGTCGCGGGTCGCGGGCCGTTGTGGTAGGTGACGCTGAGGCTGTTGGTGTCCACATCGAGCAGCATGACCGACAGGCGGGCGGGCGCGAGCAGCTCCGTCAGGGTGCGCGCGATGATTTCGACAATCGAGGCGGGGCGAAACGCCCCGGCGAGCTCCTGCGACAGACCGGTGAGGCGATTGAGTACGTCGGCGACCGGAAGGGCTTTCACCGCGCTTCGTCGAGGAACCGCGTCGGGACGCGGGTTGCCGCATCGACCAACGCTTCCGCTGACTTGATGAAGCGCACGACGATGGGCAGCGATCCCTGCAGCGCCACTTTGCGCTGCATGATCCCGGCGATCGGTCCCAGCTCCTTCTTGATGATCGCCTTCCAATGCTTGTACTCGGCCGTCAGGACGAAGGGTGCGCGCTGCGCTTCATCGCGCGTGACCAGCTTTGCCGTGCGACAGGTGCCGCGGTCGAGGTCGAGCCAGATGCCGACGTCCTCCGGCACGCCAATGCCCGGTTGCGCGGGCAGCACCAGCGCGACGGAGCCATGGGTCCATTCCGTGGACGCGGTGCGGTAGTCCTCGCTGGCATTGATCGCCGCACCATAGGCATCGACCCATGCGGTCGACGGGAAATCGTGGGCCAGCGCGGTCATGCGACTGCCCGCGCGAAGCCCTGGAACAAGGCGCGCTCCGTAAGGTCCTCCGGATGCCATTGGACGGCGACGATCCAGGGCTCGTTTGCGTTCTGCGGCTCTGCTGCTTCGATCACGCCATCCTCCGCCCAGGCAACCGCCTTGAGTGCCGGTGCGAGATCGCGGATGGCCTGATGGTGACGGCTGTTCACGCTCGCCGAGCGCGCGCCGAGGGTGCGCTCGAGCAACGAGCCTGCCTCGACGTGGACCGCGTGTCGCGCCGTCTCATCGCTGTGCGGCACGGGGCCGGGCCGCTCGCTCTCCAGGTCCTGATAGAGCGTGCCGCCGAGCGCCACGTTGAGGATCTGAATCCCACGGCAGATCGCGAGAATGGGGAGCCGGTGCTGTCGCGCCGCGTCGATCAGCGCGACCTCCGCGGCGTCGCGAGCGGGATCGACGTCACCGAGGCGCGGGTGGGGCGACGCGCCATAGCGATCGGGTGCCACGTCTTCACCCCCGGTGAGGACCAGGCCGCGCACGGCGCTGAGGGCGGCGCTCGCGTGCTCCGGCGTGAGCATCGTCGGCACGGCGAGGGGGACGAGTCCTGCGCTTTCGAGTGCGCGCACATACGCCGTGTTGAGTGTGACCCGTTCGCGGCCGTCCACAAAGCGGCGGGGCGCCGTCACGGCCACGGCCGGAGGGGTGGGGATCACGACGTCGTGGGAGGACTGAACAGCGGGCAGCGCGAGTTGCTCACGCTCGCCCAGTCGACGCGCACGCCGTACAGACTGAGCGCGCTACCACCGCCGATGATGGACCCGATGGCGGGATGGCGTTGTGGCTCCTCCTGATCGAGCACCATCACCCCCAGCGCGCGCTGCGACGTATCGTCGACCACGAGCAGACCGTAGCCGCGCGCTGGGAACCCGTTGCCCCGATACAGCATCGAGACTTTCCCCTCGGCATCGCGGGTGACGATGACTGCTCCGAAGTCACGCGACTTCTGCTGAATGATCAGCGCCGGCAGGGAATCGGGGACGCCGCGCGGTGGATCGGTGAGCACGGCGCGGGCGTTTTCGAGTTGATTCGTAATGAGTGCCGGGCCCGCAATCGCCGCGATGCCGCAGGTGGGAGAGCCGCTGCTGCTCCCTCCCCCGCGCCCGCAGGCAGTGATTACCAGCGCGAGGATTGCGATGGTCCGATTCATGAGCGTGCAATCTAACGCTAATGAGACCAAACGGCCGTGATGGTGGTCGTCCGCACCGGAGCGAGCGTTTGGGGCACCAGGTTGTAGATGTAATTCAATGCGTTGGCCACGAGCAGCCGCAGCTCGAGGGGGCCGTGCCCCCACTGAGCGCGCACATCCAGCACTTTCATCGGCACCCGCCGAGGATCGACGTAGCCCTCCAGCTCGATCCGCTCCGGCCGGCTCGCGAAACGGAAGTCCGCACCGACACCCGCGGCTCCGAGCGCATAATCGGCGGCCAGCTTGAGCTGATGGGCGGGACGGTACGCGAGCGGAGCGTTGGGCGAGTCCGGCGCGCGCCGCTGGGTGGAGAGATAGGTGTAGCTGAGCGATGTCTTGAGCCGATCGGAGACCGGCGCTGCGAGCAACGTCGCGTCGAGTCCGGCGATGCGCGCCTCCGAGACGTTCTGCAACTGAATCGCCGCGCTGGAGTCGCTCGACAGGATGATGAGCTGGGGTTCGACCAGCTGCCGCGCCTCGGTCCAGAACAACGCAACGTCCGCACGCATGAAGTGCAGGAATGGAGCGGTGGTTGCGCCGGCCTCGAACGACCACGCGGTCTCAGGCTGCAGATTGGGGTTGGGAACGACGCGCAGGCCGAATTCCGCCGCCACCAGGCTGACGTAACGCTCAGCCAGCGAGGGCGCGCGGAACCCGCGCCCGACCGATGCGCGCAGCGCGCCCCCGTTGCGCCCGAGCGGCAGCGAGCCGCCGAGCCGCGGGCTGACCACGGCACTCAGCGAGCCGCCGTCGACCGCGAGAAAATCCATGCGTGCACCGGCATTGAAATGCGCTCCGCCCCGGCCAAGGGACTGCTCGCTCTGAGCGTACGCCGAGAATTCCGTTTGTGAGTGGTTTCCGAACACATCGCTCGTCACGTCGGAGAATGTGGCCTCGGTGCCAACGAGGACGGTGCGCGCGGAATCGGGATGCGCCTCCGCGCGGAGCTCTCCGCCGAAACGGTTGGAGATGCCGAACTCGGAGGTGTCGCGGCGTTGATCGAAGAAGTCGGTCCGGTACCAGGATCCCCGCGCCTGCCAGGCAAAGCGCTCGGAGACGACGGTGCGCGCCTGCGCGGCGATGTACCCTTTGCGGGAATCGGTCCACGCCGCGCGGCCACCGGTGTCGGTCTTGAACGGCTGGTATGCCTGCCCGAGATCCACGCACTGGCCCTGGGTGCACCAGCTGAGTGGCACGTCGTACTTATCGTCGGCCCAGGCGCCGCTCACGTCCAGGCGCGTCCTGGGCGATGCCTGCCAGCGCGTCTTGGCAGCGACCTGCCAATGCTGCTGGCTGTCCTCTTCCCGGTAGCCATCGGAGTGACGCGCGCCGCCGCTGATACTCGCGCCCCAGGTCTCGTTTCCGTAGGACCAGGTGCCATCGCCGCCACCCTGGAACCCCGATTGGTCCCTGAACTCCCAGACCGGGTGCGGAGGATTAGCGTAGATCCCGCCGGTGAATCGCACGCGCTCGTGGACGCCGCTGGGTACATCGCGCGTCGTCAGGTTGACGACGCCGCCGAGCGCTGCAGAGCCATAGAGGGACGAGCCGGCCCCCTTGAGGATATCCACGCGCTCGATCTGATCGACCGGCACGAGATCCCAGTTGATGCCGCCGCGATCGCCCTGATTCATCGGCACGCCGTCCACGAGCAGCAGCACGCGCGAATTGAGGCCCTGCACATATCCTGTCGAGCCCCTGATGTTGATCTGGCCGTTCAGGAACTGAATGGCGGGCACTTTGTCCACGGCCTCGTCGATCGTGTTCACGGCTCGCCGATCGATCTCCTGTTCACTCACCTGCGCAACACTCGTCACAGGGTGATCACCGAAGCGGGGCAGCTTCGTGCTGACGACGTCCAGTGGCGCCAGCTCGAGCGGCGAAGCCTCGAGCGTGAAGTCGGCGGTCGTGGAATCGCCGCCGGTGAGTGAGACGACCGTTGCCTGAGGGCTGTAGCCAATCGCGGCAGCACGAACCCGCACCTGGCCCGCCGGCACCGCTGCCAGCCGGTAACGGCCGGTGATATCCGTCTGCGTGTACAGCGTGCTCCCGGCGACGCCGACCATCGCCCCGCGAATCGGCGCGCCCTGCGTGCTGCGCACGGTCCCGCGCAAGACGCCTTGCGCCACGACCTGCGCCGGTGCGAGCACCAGCAGCACGACGGCTAGCGCGCGGTACATGTGACGAAGTCGGTGGCGGGACGGAGGTGGTCGAAGTCGGCGACGAAGTCGATGCTGCCGGCAGCGCCACCGGTCGGCACGGTCACCCCACCAGGCTGTGTTGTGTCGGCGGGATTGCGGTAGTAACCGGCAACGCGCAGTAACGCCGTATCGGCCGGTGTCAGCGTGAGCGTTCCCACTTTCTTCCACACCGCCACCACCCACTCGTAGCCACGCGGCGCAAGCGCGACGCTGTATGCCGCGGCAGAGTCGGTGTACGGGACTGATCCAGGGATGACCGGTTGGCGGTTAGCGATCAGGTCGTTGCAGGTTTGCGGGAAGGTGGCGTAGGCGGCGACGAAGACATTGTCGGTGCTGTCGGGAATCGTGCCGCGGAAGTGAATCGTGCCGCAGACCCCCACGAGATCGGGCGCGCAAATCCGCTCCGGCTGGAGCCCCTTGTCGCATGCCGTTACGAAGCCCGCCACGATCACGGCGAGCCCGGCGAGGCGAACGGGTGTCTGGAGCATGGCGCAATTTGTTGCCGCCGTCCCACGCGTCAACTACGTTTCATTGCGCTATGCCACTGTACGAGTATCGCTGCACGAAGTGTGAAGCACACTTCGCCCGGACGGAATCGATGGCCGAGCACGGCGCGCGGCGGCCCGCATGCCCCAAGTGCTCGTCGCGCTCCGTGGAGCCCGTGCTTTCCCCATTTTTCGCGAAGACGATCCGCAAGAGCTGAGCGAGAGAGGGGAGGCTGTGTTCGAGAGCCTGCGGGACGCGTTCCGCGCTGCCCTGGATGCTGCCGCAGGTCCCGCCGATCTGCGCGCCCTCGCGCGCCAGATGCGTGAAGCGGTCGTCGACGCGAAAGTCGCCGTCACGGAAATTGAGGACGCCATCGCCCGCACCGACCGCGAGCTCGGATTGGAGCGTCAACGGCTCGCGGACGCCGAACGGCGGGGCCGGCTGGCGGGGGAGATCCAGGATCAGGAGACGGTGACGGTCGCCGAGCGGTTCGCCGTCAAACACCGCGACCGGATCGCGGTCCTCGAGCGCAAGCTCGCCTCGCAGCGCGAGGAGCTCGCGCTCACCGAGCGCGAGTTGGCGGAGATGCAGGCGCAGCTCAAGAGCGCCGAGCGCGACCGGCCCACAGTCGAAGGGGATCGCCGCACCGAGGAGGCGTGGCGTGACGTGCAGCGCGGCGGCGGCGCGCGTCCCGGCATGGACCTCCAGGACGAGCTTCTCAAAGCAGACATGGATCGGGCCGCGCGCGAAGCAGCCGCGGCGCGGCAGCTCGAGGAGCTCAAGAAGAAGATGAGAAAGGAGTAGCACAGTGCTCCTGCTCGCCCTCCTTCAGAACCTCCAACAACCTCCACCACCTCCCCCCGCTGATTTCCTGAAACGCGCGCATACCTACAGCATCGTCGCATACGATTCCGTCACCGGCGATCTGGGCATTGCCGTGCAATCGAAATTCCCGAACGTCGGCGGCCTGGTGCCGTGGGCGCGCGCTGGCGTCGGCGCCGTGGCCACACAGTCGCTCAGCAACACCGATTACGGAGAGAAGGGACTCGAGCTGATCGCGCGCGGCGCGACGGCACCGGAGGCGATGCGGATCATCATGCGGGGCGATACGCGCCCCTCACAGCGGCAGGTGGGGATGGTGGACGCGCACGGCAATGCGGCGAGCTGGACGGGGGATTCGACCTTCGACTGGGCCGGGGGTCGCACTGGGGGGGGGGCTCGCGCCGGTCAGAACGGTGGCAAAGGCCAGCTGATTGTCGGCCACGGTTACGCAGCGCAGGCCAACATCATGGTCTCGGACGCCACGGTGCGGAACATGGCGGAGACGTTCGAGCGGACGCGCGGCTCGCTCGCCGACCGCTTGCTGGCAGCGCTGGTCGCGGGGCAGGCGGGCGGCGGGGACCGGCGTGGCATGCAGTCCGCCGCGCTGCTGGTGGTCCGCGCCAATGCCGGTTACCTCGGCACCACCGACCGCTACATCGACATCCGCGTGTACGACGCTCCCGATCCGATCAAGGAGCTGCAGCGGCTCTACGCCTTGCACAAGCTGTATTTCTTCACGACTGACTCGGCGGATTTGCTGCCGATCACACCGGCATTGCAGAAAGAGTTGGAAGCCATCCTCGTGGTCGAGCCGGTGAATCAGCCGCAGAAGTGGCTGGCCGCCCCCCAGCCGTCGCTCAACGACACGTTCCTCACGGCGCTGGCGAACTTCATGTACTGGGAGAATTACGACGTGCGCGTGCGGATGGATGGCAAGATCGATCGGGTGGTCCTGGATGACATTCGCAAGAATAGAAAAAGCGGGCGGAGGTAGTCATGGATGTGAAACGTGGCCGCATGGTCTTCCTGGGGTACGGTAAGTACTGGCGGTCGGACCGCATCCTCGGCCTGATGCCTATAGAAGAAGGGCGCGGTCCGGGCCAGCGCACCAACGTCTTCATCGAAGGGCGGCCCGAACCGATCGTCGCGTCGCGCACAGAGCAAAGCATCCTGGAGGACATGGGTGCCACCGACGACAGTTTCCGGCTGGAGTCGCTGCGCGAGGCGACGCGCGAGCTGCTGGAAGCGTTTCACGAATTCTCACCGGTGCTGCGCCGGGCGCTTCAGAACGAGCATCATTTCGACGTCGAGAAATGGGAGGCGCGGCTCAGCACGCTGCTCAAGCCGGCCGAGCATCCCGATCCCGCACGACAGGACGATCTCTTCGACTGAAAGGGCGCGCACCCGCATGACGCAACCCGCCGTCATCTCGTCCAAAGCCGATCGGGGGTGGTTCGGACATCCCCGGGGTCTCTCGACGCTGTTCTTCACCGAGATGTGGGAGCGGTTCAGCTTCTACGGTCTCCGGGCGTTGCTCGTGTTGTACATGACCGCCGCAGCGGCGAACGGCGGGCTCGCGTTTACGGCGGAACGGGCCTCCAACATCGTGGGCTGGTACGGCTTCGGCGTGTATGCGGCCGCCATTCCGGGCGGCTGGATCGCCGACCGCCTGCTCGGCCAATATCGCAGCGTGTTCGTCGGGGGCGTCATCATCGCCCTGGGGCACTTCAGCATGGCGATCCCCACCGAGCCGACCTTCTTCCTGGGCCTCTGCCTCATCGTCATCGGCACCGGGCTGCTCAAGCCCAACATCAGCACCATGGTGGGCGCGCTGTATGACACGGACGATGAGCGGCGCGATGCCGGGTTCTCGATCTTCTACATGGGCATCAACCTCGGCGCATTCATTGCCCCGCTCGTCGTCGGGACGCTCGGCCAGAAGGTCGATTGGCATGTGGGGTTCGGCTGCGCGGGTGTCGGGATGGTCGCAGGACTCATTCAATATGTCGTGGGCCGGCCGCGGCTCATGTCGGCGTTGCAGCGACTGGGACAAACCGACACCGGCGCGGCAGCGCCGACACCTGCCGAGCCGTGGTGGCAGTTCACGCACGATGAGTGGAATCGGATTCTCGCCATCGCCGTGCTGTTTGTGTTCTCATCGATTTTCTGGGGAGCATTCGAGCAGGCGGCCTCGAGCCTCAACCTGTTCGCCGATCGCCTGACGAACAACCGGGCCTTCGGCCTCGGCTTCCCCTCGACCTGGTATCAATCGCTGAATTCGATGTTCATGATTTTTGGGCTGGCGCCGCTCTTGGCCTGGCTGTGGATCCGCTTGGGGCCACGGCAGCCGTCGAGTCCGGTGAAGTTCGCGCTGGGACTGATCTTCGTGGGACTGGGATTCGCCCTCATCATCCCGGCCGCGAAAATCGCACAGCAGCAGGGTGTGCTGGTGAGTCCGTGGTGGCTGGTGGGTCTCTACTTCCTGCATACGATCGGCGAACTGTGCCTGAGTCCCGTGGGGCTGTCGATTGTGACGAAACTCGCCCCGCAACGCATTGTGGGCTCAATGATGGGTGTCTGGTTCCTGTCGATTGCGATGGGAAACAAGCTGGCGGGGTTTGCGGGAGGATTCTTCGATCGGCTGCCACTACCGACGCTGTTTGGGGCGGTCGCGCTGACGACGTTTGTCGCGGCGCTCATCCTGCTGGTGCTGACCCCATGGATTCGCAAGCTCATGGGTGGAATCCGCTAGGCGCCCAGCGGGGGGCGGTCCGTCATTTCATTGGCTGCTCCGCATAATGGCAGGCCGCCAGATGCCCACTCCCCGCGGGGACCTCTCGCAGCGGCGGCACCTCGCTCCGGCACCGCTCGCTCTTCAATGGGTGCGGACAACGTGGATGAAATCGACAACCCGGCGGCGGCGTGGCGGGAGACGGCACGTCACCGCTGAGCACGATGCGACGCTGCTTCGCCTTGGGGTCGGGCTCCGGCACGGCTGAGAGCAGGGCGCGCGTGTACGGATGCCGCGGCAGAGCGTAAATCTCCGCCGCCGGCGCACGCTCGACGATCTTGCCGAGGTACATCACCGCCACGTCATCGGCGATGTGGCGCACGACGGCGAGATCGTGCGCGATGAACAGGTACGTGAGCCGGCGTCGGGCCTGAAGATCCGCGAGCAGGTTCAGGACCTGTGCCTGGACCGAGACGTCGAGCGCGCTGACGGGCTCGTCGCACACGATGAACTGCGGCTCGACCGACAGCGCGCGCGCGATGCCGACGCGCTGCCGCTGACCGCCCGACAGCTCGTGCGGGTAGCGCGTCGCGAAGGCCGCATCGAGTCCGACCTCCTCGAGCAGCGCGGCGACCGTCCCCGCCAGGCCGTGGATCTCGAGCGGTTCCCGGAGCGTCTCCTGCACCGTCATGCGCGGGTTGAGCGAGCTGTACGGATCTTGAAAGACGATCTGCATGCGACGGCGCAGCGCGCGCAGCGCGCCCGAGTCCAGCGCGAAGACGTCACGGCCTTCGAACAGCACCCTGCCGCCCGTAGCTTCCTGCAGCCGCAGCATGGTCCGGCCGACCGTCGTCTTTCCTGAGCCCGATTCACCGACGAGACCCAGCGTCCGACCCGAGGCGATCGTAAACGAAACCCCGTCGACCGCGCGCACGGGCGGCCGGGGCCGGCCCAGACCGAACCAGCGGCGCTCCGCGGCGTAGTGCTTCACCAGGTCGCGCACGTCGATGAGCGGGGCCGCTGCCGGGGGCGGGGCGGTCATCGTTTGTGCTCGCGCCGTTCCGGCTCCGTCACGAGCCAACAGCGGGCGGTATGTCCCCCCCCGTCCGCCCCGTCTCCCCCGCCCGCATCGAGCAGCGGCGGTTCCTGCTCGACGCACTTCTCCCAGGCGTAGGGGCAACGTGGATGGAACCGGCACCCTGCCGGCCACGCCGTCGCGGCGGGGACCTGGCCAGGAATGGCGTGCAGGCGCGAACGCGGCGCGTCGACGCGCGGCACTGCCGCGAGCAAGCCTTCCGTGTACGGATGGGTCGGGCGCTCGAACAGCTCGGTTGTCCGAGCGGTCTCGACCACCCGCCCAGCGTACATCACCACCACCCGGTCGGTGTGGCCGGCGACGACACCCAGGTCGTGCGTGATGAGCAGCACCGCCATGCCGAGCTCGTGTTGCAGCCGGTCGAGCAGCTCGAGAATCTGCGCCTGAATCGTCACGTCGAGGGCCGTCGTGGGCTCGTCGGCGATGAGGACTTTGGGATGACAGACGAGCGCCATCGCGATCATCACACGCTGGCGCATGCCGCCGGACATCTGATGCGGATAGTCGTCGACCCGCTGCGCGGGATCGGGAATGCCGACGAGCGTGAGCATCTCGATCGCGCGGGCGCGCGCCGCCCGGCGCGACAGGCGCTGATGGATGATCGCCGCCTCCGCGATCTGATCCCCGACCGTGAAGACGGGGTTCAGGGAAGTCATCGGCTCCTGGAAAATCATGGCGATCTGATTGCCGCGGATGGCGCGCAGCTCGGGTGGAGCGAGCGCGAGCAGATTGCGGCCCTCGAATTCGATCAGCGAGCCCGGCAGGATGTGACCCGGCGGCTCGGGAACGAGCCGCAGAATCGACAGCGACGTCACGGTCTTGCCACAGCCCGACTCCCCGACGATCCCCAGCGTCTCGCCCGGATACAGATCGAAGGAGACCTCATCGACCGCGCGCGCCGTGCCGCGGCCGTGCTCGGTGACGAAATACGTCTTGAGATCGCGGACGCGCAGCAGCGCAGCGGCCGGTGTTGCGGTCACGCCGGATCCTTGCGCGGATCGAGCGCGTCCCGCAGTCCATCGGCGACGGCATTCAGCGACATGACGACGAGAGAAATAGCGAGACCCGCAAACAGAGTGGTCCACGGCGCGGTGTAAATGGTGAGCGCGCCGTCCGCGATCATGTTGCCCCAGCTCGGCCGCGGCGGCGCGACCCCGATGCCGAGGAAGGACAGTGACGCTTCGAGCAGGAGCACGTTGCCGACGCTCAGGGCTGCCGACACGATGATCGGCGCGGCCGCGTTCGGCAGAACGTGGCCAAAGATAACCCGGCGGGAGGGCACGCCCAGAGCGCGCGCGGCCACGACGAAATCGCGCTCGCGCAAGGCGAGCACCTCCGCGCGCACCAGGCGGCTGGTCCCGAACCAGGAGGTGAGACCGATGACCAGCGTCAGCCAGGCAAACGGCAAACGATCCCACAGCGCGACCGCCATCAGCACGATGAAAATGCGGGGGAGCGCGAGGCCGATATCGACGCCGCGCATCAGGATGGTATCGACCCAGCGCCGGTAGTAGCCGGCGACTGCCCCGACGCACGAGCCCAGCGCCACCGCGATGAGCGCCCCCAGCGCGCCGATGCCCAGCGAAACGCGCGCGCCGTAGGCGAAGCGACTCCAGACGTCTCGGCTGAAGACATCGGTGCCCATCAGAAATGTCAGCGAAGGTGGGTGATTCTTCAGCCCGACGGGATCGGGTTGCACGATCGGATCGAACGGAGCGACCAGCGGGGCGGCAAGCGCGATGATGACGAGGAAGGTCAGAATGCCGCAGCCCCACGCCGCGGTCGGGTGCCGGAAGAATCGCCGCCACCGCTCGTGCCGCAGCGCGCGCTGCCGCAGCCAGCGCACCGCCTCCGCCGAGAGCACGATGGCCACGACGAGGGCGAGCCAGGAA
>Ga0075426_10001605_pt1 | contig 16074 bp, 17 predicted proteins | sample SoiMethybrSBSTD5_FD_75304 | JGI IMG/M metagenome (GOLD analysis project Ga0075426, IMG submission 75304) | Bulk soil microbial communities from a Populus tree surrounding site in Tennessee, USA - Soil MetaG P. TD hybrid SBSTD5 | ecosystem: Environmental > Terrestrial > Soil > Tree plantation... | reverse complement strand
AAATTCGCTAACCGCGCGAAACACGCGATACGGCCCCATAATATCTTCCGCGTCAAAGAGTCCGCCGACCGTCATCACCGCGCAATGTACATTCTTCAAGTGCGCCGCGATGTTCCGCGTCTTCCAGAAATCGTCGTATGCCGGATGGTTCGCCTGATCGTCCCAATAGAAATTCGTGTCTTTCAAGTATCTTGCCTTCGCGTTGCTGATCGGCCCCATCTTCAAATAAAACTCGTACGCATCGGTCGTTCCGAAATCGAATTCAGGAAAGTGCGCGGGCGGCAACTGCGGTTCCGTCTGTGGCTTGAAGAAAGTATAGAAGCCGAAGTTCGCATCGAGCATGAATGCGCCGTTGTGATAAGCGTCGTCGCCCATGTAAAGGTCCGTCACCGGCGCCTGCGGCGAACACGCCTTCAACGCCGGGTGAGAATCGATCATGCTGGCCGCCACGAAAAATCCCGGATATGAAATCCCATAAAGTCCGGCTTTGCCGTTATTGCCCGGAACATTCTTCACCAGCCAATCGATCGTGTCGTACGCGTCGGTACTTTCATCCACATCTCTCGCCGACTTCTTCACGTCTTTGTGCGGCGTCATCTCAATAAACGTTCCTTCACTCATAAAACGCCCGCGCACATCCTGATACACAAAAATAAATCCGTCCTTCTCGAATACTGCCGCAGGCCCGAGATGCTTCCGGTAATTGTCCGCGCCGTATGGCCCCACGCTATATGGTGTTCTCTGGATCAAAAATGGATACGTCTTTCCGGCGCCGGCATCCTTCGGAACATACACCGAGGTAAATAGATGCGCTCCATCCCGCATCGGAATCCGAAATTCAAATTTCGTGTAATGAGCTTTTACAACGTCCGGTCCCGGCTTTTCTTCGTTTTCCTGCGCGCAAACGATTGCACCCGCCGCGGCGCAGACCAGCAGTCCACACATCGCAATTCGCGCCGCCCGCAGCGCTCGGTTCCTCAAATTGAACATGGAAGACTCCCGGTACGGTTTTCGATTGTAGCGGACGTTCGCACGATACTTGCCGCAGCAACCGAAGTCAACAAACGCCCAGCCCTAATCGTAGTTACCCCTTGACATGATGTTTATCTTGTGGTATAATTATAAGCGGAGAGCGAGTGCGCTCTCCCCGGCGAACCTGCTGTGGCGCTGCATCCGCACTTTGCGGCGCTTCGCTGCAGAAAATCGCCGAACCTACTTTTGGAGAACCGAACACATGTGTCACGACGCAGATTCCGCGCCACCAATCTTTTCCGAACCAAAAACGGTTGTCCATTCGCGGCGTCAAATCCTCACCTCACCCGACCGGGCCCAGTTTGCTGCATTCCTCGCCAAGCCCGAGGAAACGACCGGGACCAGCGTCGTCATACTGCCCGACATTCGCGGCCTCCATCCCTTCTATGAACAGCTAGCGCTCCACGTCGCCGAACAGGGTCACGCCGCCCTCGCCATCGATTACTTTGGCCGCACCGCCGGCACAGCACCGCGCGACGAATCCTTCCAGCACATGGACCACATCCTGCGCGTCTCTCGCCAAACAATCGACGCCGACATCCTCACCGCCGCAAGTTTTCTGCGCTCCGCCGAGGGCGCTCAATGCGAAAATGTCTTCGCCCTCGGATTTTGTTTCGGCGGCCGCCAGGCGTTCTTCGCTTCCGCCGCACGCTTTGGCTTCACCGGCGTAATCGGCTATTACGGAGCGCTCGGCCCCTATCCCAACGGTGCCGCTGGCCCGCTGCAACACGCAGCCGATCTTTCCGCCCCAATCCTCGGCCTCTTCGGCGGCGCTGACCACGGCATCTCCGATAAAGACGTCGCTGCCTTCGACGCCGCGCTCACGCTCAACGGAGTCGTCCACGATCTCGTCATTTACCTGGACGCCCCGCACAGCTTCTTCGACATCAAATATTCCGAACATGCCGCCGCATGCGCTGACTCCTGGCTCCGCGTTCTCGCATTCCTCGCGCGTCGCGACAACTGATTTGCATTATTCGATCGCGGCGAAGAGACGCCACTCCCATCGCGCTTCGCCGCGATCCTAAATTACAAGGGACGCACGAGTCCCTGTCTTGTGGCCCGGGTATTGCGAACCAACAGCAGTACGAGAATCATCCCGACAACTGGAATCAATCCCGCCGTTACAACGATTGCGTCGAACGAATGCGTTGCACGCGCTTGTTGCGCGTCGGAAAAATAACCGATCAATTCAAATGCGATAATCGTTCCGATTCCCGCTCCGGTTCCGCTCATTCCGCTCACGGACGCGACAGACTCGCTCGTATATAAATCCGAAGGCAAAACGTTGGCAATCGTGGAAAACGCCGCGTAGCAGAACGTCGCCAGGGCAAAAAGAACTGTGATGGCCGCAAGGTTTACGGTAAAAATCGTCGGAATCAACAGCATCACGCCGAATCCGCCGAACACGACCACAGCTTTCCGCGCCGCGCCCAGCGACCAGCCTCGCCGGATCAAAAACCCAGACGCCGCTCCTCCAAAAAAATTGCCTAGGTCGGCCGCGATAAACGGCACCCAGATCGCAATCAACCCGGACCGCAGCGGAATTCCCTTAGCCACCAGGTAGATCGGGAACCAGTCTGTCACAAAAAACCAGACTGGGTCCGTTAGCGCCTTCGAGATGATCGTCCCCCACGTTTGCGGCAGCTTTAGCAAATCCCCCCAGCGAGGACGCGGCGTGCCCGGTGCTTCCGCACTGGCAACATTTTCCGCCAAAATCATTTCGCGCTCGTCAGGTGTGATCCGCGGATGATCCTGCGGGAGAAAATAGAATCGTCGCCAAACAATAAGCCAGACAAATCCGAGCAAGCCCGGAATTACAAACGCAGGCCTCCATCCCCACCCAAAGTAAATGAATGGGATCAGGTAAGTGGCAACGAACCCGCCGATGGATGATCCACTGTCAAAAAGAGCCGCCGCCAGCCCGCGGTCACGCTTCGGGAACCACTCGGACACTGCCTTCGTCGCTCCCGGCCAGTTCGCGGATTCCCCGGCACCGAGAAGAAAGCGAATGAACGCAAAACCGAAAAAGCCGCGTGCGAACGAAGTACAAATCGATGCGATCGAATACCAGATCACGGAGAGCGTTAGCCCGCGGCGACTGCCAATCTTGTCCATGAATCGGCCCCAAATCGACTGGCCCAACGAATACGCAACCCGAAACGAAATCAACAGGTGGGCATAGTCCGTATTCGTCCAGTGAAAATCGCGTTTCAGGTAAGGCGACAAGATCGACAGCGTTTGCCGGTCAATATAGTTGATCACCGTCGAAGCAAACAGCAATCCGCCGATCCACCAGCGCAGATTGCGAATTTTTGGTGCCTGAAGGGAGATGCCATCTGGCGTGGATGCCATACGGAGTCGGTCGCCTCGCGATTCCACTGCACTCGCAAACCACGTGAAGTCTACAGCTAAATAGAACGGGAAATCGCTTGACTCAACAGCGCAGCAGACTCCCTGTCCAGATAGATCGTCGTGTTTGGATGTCTGCGCAAAATGGAAGCCGGAGCGTTGGAACTTATCTCTCCCTCAAGACACGCTTTGACCGCCGCCGCCTTCCGCGCATCCGGCACCACCGCAACAATTTCCTCAGCTTTCAAAATCTGCCGTATCGACATGGAAATGGCGCGCGTGGGAACCTCTGCGATCGACGAATACCAGCCTTCGTTCACCTGCTGGCGCCGGCAAGCCTCGTCCAGCTCAACAACAAGGTACGGTTCTTCCGTTTCGAAATCCGCCGGCGGGTCGTTAAACGCAAGATGCCCGTTCTCTCCGATTCCCACAAACGCCAGGTTCACCGGCTCACTTCTCAATTCGCCGCCTACTTCTCGAATCACTTCGCCAGAATTCCGTTCCCCGTCGAGCAAATGGTGCCGCGTAATTCCCGTCTTTCGAATCAGCCGCTCCAACAAATATTTGCGAAAGCTCGCCGCATGCGTGATCGGCAATCCAACATATTCATCCAAATGGAATAATTCCACTCGCCGCCAGTCAATGCCTGAAGCACTCGTAAGCCCTTCCAAAAATTCAAATTGCGAGGCTCCGGTCGCAGCGATTAGCCGAGCCCAATCTCGTCTCGCAAGAATTCTCCTAAGCGATTCAGCCGCGTGCTTCGCAGCAGCCGCGCCAACTTCCTGCTTGTCTCCCAGTATCTTTACGTCCAATTTCCGACCCCTTTCCTCACTCTTCAACCCCCACTCGCTTTCCCAATCGGCACGCTTCGTAAATTTTTTCCACTAACGCCACGCTGCGAAGCCCTTCCACTCCACTGCACCGCGGCTCCCGGTTCGTTCGGATCGCGTCAATAAAATCCTCAATCACCGCACGATGTCCGCGCACGTCACTCACGGCCGCCGAACTCGCGCTGGCATTTTGGTCGTCGCCCAGGCTTTGCAGCTCACTCGGCTTGTTGCGCAGATCCGCCGCAAGCAATCGGTCGTGTTCGATGATAACCGTTCCTTCGCTGCCAGTAAGCTCAACGTGGCGCGGATAGCCCGGATACGCCGAAGTCGTCGCTTGAAGCACTCCCATCGCTCCGTTTGCGAATTCCAGCAAGGCGACCAGCGTATCTTCGGCTTCTATCTTATGCAGCGCCGTTTTCTTCTTCGCCTGCACGCTCACCACATCTCCAAACAACCACAGCAATAGGTCAACTGTATGGATCGCTTGATTGATCAACGCGCCGCCGCCATCCAGCGCCAGCGTCCCTCGCCACCGTGAATCACCGTAATAAGATGACGGACGAAACCACTTTACCCGTGCGTCCGCCAGTATCGGCTTCCCCAGGATCTGCGCGTCCATCCACTTTTTCACCTGAATAATGTCTGGCTTAAATCGGTCTTGAAAAAAAACGCCCAGCTTTACTCCGGCTTCCTTCGTGGCGGCGATCAGCTCTCGCCCCTTCTGTGTCGAGACCTCAAGCGGCTTTTCCGTCAGTACGTGCAGCCCACGCCGCGCAGCGGCGATTCCCTGCTCCGCGTGCAATCCCGAAGGGCTCCCGATGGCCACAAACTCCATCGGCTTATGATTCAGGAACTGCTCAAAATCTGAGTAAGCCGTCGCGCCGCACTCGGCGCAAAGACGTGCCACTTTTGTGGAATTGCTCCCACAAATAGCGGAAACTTCGACGCCGGGAATCGCCATCGCGGCCCGCGCGTGCGTTTCAGAAATATTCCCGCCGCCGATCAATCCGAGACGAATGGTCATGAATTTCGCTGTCGTTTCTTAACGCCGAAAAATATCACGCATGTCTGTATCACAATTTCGGCAAACATTGTACGCGCGACGGCCCGCCGGTGTTGGGCCAGTTTGAATTTTCTTAATCGTGACAGAATAAGCAAAAATTCAAACTGATGGCCCACTACCAAGCCGCCGCAACACTGGCGACACCACGCACTCTCAGGCGATAATACCTGCTCTTCTCAATTCGCTACTCAAGGCAGGACACTTTGCTCCACGCATGGCACGACGTTTCTCCCGGTCCCGAAGTCCCGCGCGATTTCCAGGCCGTCATCGAAATTCCGCTCGGTTCGAACGTCAAATACGAACTCGACAAAGAGACCGGCCTCCTAAAAGTGGATCGCATCATTCACTCCGCCGTTTTTTATCCCGCGAACTACGGCTTCATCCCGCAGACCTATGCCGAAGACAACGATCCCCTCGACGTCCTCGTTCTCTGCCAGGAGCCCGTTCAGCCCCTCGCACTTATCAAAGCCCGCGCCATCGGCGTCATGACCATGGTCGACTCCGGCGCCAGCGACGACAAAATCATCGCCGTTGCCACGCGCGACCCCGAATTCAGCGATTACATCGAGGCCCGCGATCTCCCCTCCCACCGCCTTCTCGTCCTTCGCCGCTTCTTCCAGGATTACAAACAGCTCGAAGGCAAACAGGTGCAGGTCGAAGAAATTCGCCCCGCCTACGCCGCGCTCACCGTCATCGAAAAGGCCCTTGCGCGCTATCAGGCCCTCAAGCCCGAACTGCTCAACGCAAAACACGACTAATACAAAAACACTATGTCTCGCCGCGAGTTCCGCAGCTAACCTTTCGCGCTAGATTCGTCATTGTAGGGCTGGCTTTCTGAAGCCGGCCTCTTCCGTTGGGGGAGATTCTCTTGTGAGGAAAGTTTCCATGTGGATCGGCATCAGCCTCGGCACGCTCGTCGTGATCGCTTTCATCGTGCTCAGTGTCATGGCCGGCAGCCCGAGGGACGCCCTCTACATGGTCCGCTACGCCCTGCCTCACATGCACCGAGGCAATCTCAAAGTCGGCGACTCCGCTCCTGACGCGCGTCTCCTCGCACTCAACGGCACCGACCGTTTTCACATCCGTGAACGCACCGGCGCCAAGCCGCTCGTCCTCATCTTCGGCAGCTTTACTTGACCGCCGTTCCGTCGCCAGGTTGGCGACCTCGTTCAAATCTTCAACGATTACAAAGAGCACGCCGATTTTCTGACCGTCTACGTGCGCGAAGCCCATCCCACCGACGAATGGCAAATGAAATCCAACCTCAAGGAAGACGTCTGTTACGCTCAGCCCAAGACGCTCGAGCAGCGCCTCGCCATCGCCAACGATTTCACCAAGCGCTTCAATTTCCCACTGCCCTTCGGTGTCGACGACATGTCCAACGCCGCCAACGACGCCTACGCCGCCTGGCCCGAACGTCTCTACATCATCGATGAATCCGCTCGCATCGCCTATCGCGGCGGCATGGGCCCATTCCACTACGATCCAAAGGAAGTTCGCGCTTGGCTCGCCGCCCGCTACGGCGAAGTAAAACATCCAGAACAGAAGCCAGAACAAAAAGACAACGAAAAACCCGCCGACAAGCCTGCCGAAAAACCGGCCGAAACGCCCTCGAAATCGTAGATCCTCAAGCTCGGAATGCCTACGAGACGCGATCGGTAATTTCTTCCTTCGCCGCGTCCCAATACAACTTCTTTCCACTGAAATACGACTGCGCGGCCATTATGCATGCCACCGATTGCGCAAAGCCATCGCGCACCGTCGCGACAGGCTGCTGCCGCGAGCGCATGCAATCAAACCAGTTGCTCATGTGCTCCGTCGACATATCATCGATCCCCATCGGCGGCAGCTTTTTGTCCGGCAGCAGAAGGAAATGTTCCTTGCGCTGTTTGTCGACATCCGGATTGTCTTCGTGATTGCCTTTTTCTTCGACGAACTGATAACGCGGGCTTCCTTCACCGCCCAAATTGAAAAGCGTCGCCTTCTTGCCCATATAGCGCGAGAAACTCGGCGCATCATTCCCGAAGCTCGTCGCGTAACTAACCAGAAATCCCTTGGGATATTCAAGCAGCGCCTGGAACGTGTCAGGAGTTTCGCGCCCGTCTTTCCACGCCAAGATTCCTCCATGCGCGACGACCGACGTCGGAGAGTGCTCGCCGGTAAACCAGTGAACCAGATCGATGCCATGACTCATCCATTGATCCGCGATCCCACTGGAAAAATCTTTGTACAAGCGGAACTCGAAATATAGCCGCGGATCGAACGGACGAAACGGCTTCGTCATCAGCCATCGCTTCCAGTCGGTTTCCGCCTCACGGAGCCTCGCAACCTCTGGCCGTCCACGCCAGCGAGGTCCGTGATAGTTCCACTCAATCTCGATTTTCGTAAGATCGCCGAGCGCCCCGCTCCGCAAAACGTCATACGCCAATTTCTGATACGGCTCGCTGCGATGCTGTGTGCCCACTTGCACGATGCGATCGCTTGCGAGTACCGCATCGCGCGCGGATTTGACTTCCGCGAGCACATTGCCCATGGGCTTTTCCACATAAACATCCTTCTTCGCCTCCACCGCACGCTGCAGGATCGGTGAATGAGAATGTTCCGGCGTCGAAATCAAAACCGCGTCGACATCTTTCAGCCCGAGAATGTCTTCGAGGTTCTGGAACGCTCGCGGCGCGCGGCCATAATACTTTTCGTTGGTTTCACGCGCCGCCTCTCGATTGACGGACCACAAATCGCAGACCGCCGTCATTTCGACGTTCTGCGTTTTCTGCAGCAAGCAAGCAATCAGGGCGAGATTCCTGCCGCGGTTTCCGAAGCCGATGTGCCCAAGCGAGATTCGGTCGTTGGCGCCAACAATGCGTCCATAGGACAAAGCCGTCGAGGAAAGCGCAGCCCCGCCAGCCAGAACGCTCGCCGATTTATTCAGAAATTCTCTCCGGTCCATGCGCGAATCACTCTCGCTCATATTGTTTCTCCTCAACGACGACCACTCAAAAGCTCCTTGATACCACAAACCTGAACCGCGTTACCAACCGCCGCGCGCCTCACCTCATCTCAGGTGATCCTCGGTAACGATGTTCCGCAACGATGCTCGATAACGATATTCAGTTACGATGTCCAGTAAGTCGATCCTCGCCAAGCAAATCAGCAAGAATCCACGCCGTTCCGGCAATCGCGAAGGTCTCCGCAATTTCACTCCAATTCGTGTGACTGCGCGGATCCGAAACAACCAACGGCACCCACACAAGCAGCCCAAACATCAGGAGCATCATCGTCAGCAAACGCGTGGCGAGAAGCGCCACTCGATTCGTAACCAGAGCCACAACCGCGAGCGCGAAGAAAACAGTCGTCGTCTGCGCCCAAAACATTTGACTTGGCGGAAGCCACTCCGGAACGAGGCTAGCCGTAGGGCCAAGATAAAACACCTGTTCGAGCGCAAACGAAGCGACGCAGATCCCCAGTAGATTGCGGCCGATCCGATTCAGCGTTTCACTTGAACATGCCGAGGCCAGGCGCGCATAAATGAGCGCCGCTCCGGTCATGAGAGAGAACTGCTCGAAAAAGTTGCCCCAACTATTGTAGATCCGCGGTTTGGCCACGATTTGTGGCACGCAGAGCAAGGCGAAAACAAAATAAATGACGCCAAGCACCAGTGCGCCGGCTTTCGCGGTTCGCGCGAACTGAATCGCAGCGCCGCCAAAAACTTGCGCAGCCCCAGCAAGGTAGATCAAGTATCGCGGCTCATGCCAGCCGTTGTAGTCGTGCCAAACCAGCGTGACGAATCCGCAGGCCAACGCCGCAACTCCAAACACATGACGGCCAAGCTTCGCACGAACTGTTGATCCGCTCATTGTTTTTCAATCTCTCTCACGCGCGCCCGCGGTCATGAACTGTGCCAGGTTTATAGCACGGACATGATTGTGAAGAGTCAGCGTTCGAGCGGGTGCCGCTCCCTGCGGTTTTCAGCGTGCGGGTTTGACTTTGGCCGGTAGACCAAATCTCTCTCCAGTTCGACCGCAAATCCGCCTCAACGGCTGGTCGAGAGTATTTTTTGCGACCTAGTACTACCGCACGAAACACGAACGATTGGCGCGAAGATGTTACAAATCCAATCGTTTCTTAGATTTGCGGCAACGTTAAGCAAATTGCGTTTGGCCGGGCAAATGCACTTTGTCCTTGCGAACCTGTGTGCGTCAAGGGGGTAGGCATGTTCAATTTACACACTGAAGCGTTTTGTGATCGCAAGCCATTCCGCTTCGGAATGTTAGTCGCCGTGTTGGCGCCAGTGATTCTCTTGCTCTCCGCAGCACAAAGTTACGCGGACAATCAGGTAATGGGCGAAGTGCAGTTTGAAGGGGCAAGCAAAGTGGAGCGAGACTCCGGCGTCTGGATCGATGGACAGTATCTAGGCTATCTGAAAGAGCTAAAGGGCGGCAAAAAGGTGATGCTGCTGCCTGGGGAGCACGAAGTCAGCGTACGACAGGCCGGTTTCGAAAATTTTGTTCGCAAGATTGTGGTCGAGCCTGGCCAAAAGCAAATGCTGCGCGTCGCAATGGTAAAAAGCGCGGGATGGGTTACACCATCACCATCGGCGACCGCGACACTGAAGCTGACCGTACAGCCAAATCGAGCCGCCGTGTTTCTCGATGACCGGTACATAGGCCACGTGGGCGAATTTGGCGGCAAGTTTCATTCGATGGAGATCGCTGCGGGAAAGCACCGCATCAAGGTTGAGCTACCGGGCTACCGGACGTTCGAGACCGAAGTTAACCTGTTGGCCGGACAGAAATCCGAAGTAAAGACCGACCTCGTCAAGGGCAGCATCAATCAGAACGACGCCATGGTCAAGCAAGTCGCCCAAGCAACACCAAACCCGCGTTAACTCGAGGCCGCGAGGCGCCACCCATTTGGACTGCGGCTTGTCCTGAGCGAAGCCGAAGGGCGCCTGGCAATCTTTTCACTCGGCACAATTCCCTGCCATTCCAGCACTGTCATGCGTCGGTGCTAGAGCTCACAAGCACGGATTGGACGCGTTCCTTACCCCTCGAAAATATTCTCGATGTCCCGCGCACCGTGGAGCACACGAACTATTTCGATGGTGCCGGCGGCGATCCGATAGAAAATAATATACCGGCCGAAGGGAAAGCTTTGGATCCCGGAAGCCAACTCCTCCCGGCGGCGCCCCGAGCCTGGCTTGTCGGCCTGCAATTGAGTCGTCTCGTGCATTTTGTCGATAAAAGCGTCCGCATTCGCCATGCTGTCTTCAGCAATCTAACTCCAGATTTCGATCAGATCTGCGGTCGCACGCGGGCTAATGCGGAGCCGGATCACTTATTTTCCGCTCTTCGCCGATTTCTTTTCGCGAGCAATGCGCTTGATTTCTTGCGGGTCGAACACAGTGGCCGGTCCGCTGTCCAAGCCTTCCCGTATATCTTTTCGGAGCTTCTCCAGCTTTAGAGACCGTAACTGATCTTCTTGTTCCAGCAGGCGAAGCGCTTCGCGGACGACCTCGCTGGCGGAGTTATAAGAGCCGGAGGCGATCTTCTCGCGGATCATCTCTTCAAGGTGAGGCGTCAGGCTGATGTTCATTGGCATGGTGGCATACCTCGGAAGCTTCATGATTCCAAGCCTAGCCACAAGGCAAAGATTGTCAATCCTTGACAGCAGGACTTTGTCCTGCTTCATTTCGTAAAGCGTTCAAGCACCAGCGACTTTGCTTCTTCCAGGGCCGCGATTGCTTGCTCACGAGAAACGCCAGGAAATTGTTTCAGGAACTCGTCCAGCGTTTCGCCGCACTCGATGTAGTCGAGGAGACTTTGGAACGGCACACGGGTGTAGCCATGGCAACCTCCTACAAGAAACCCAAATATCGCATCCATCCGCAGGAACTGCTCTGAAATCCTCGAAAAGATGTACCAGCCATGTGACGGCGCAAAGGATTGCTTCGTCATTCGCAAAAGCAGTTCGTGGGCAAACCTCAGTTCGCCCTAGCCGGTGGCGTCACAACCGGCAAAATCTTTTCACGCGGCACAATTCCCTGCCCTTCCAGCACTGAATAAAACTTGTCCGGGTCCAAATCCTTGATCGTCTCGGTTTTTCCCGACGGCCATCGTATCTCGACCATGTCGATCTTCTTCGCCGCGCCCAATCCGAAATGCACACGCAAATCGTTTTGCGATAAATAACTTCCGCCGCTGTGAATCTCTTCCGTCAGCGTCATCCCGCCTGCCGTAATCTTCACACGCGCGCCGATCGCCAGCCGGTTGCTCTTCGTCCCTGCCAATTCAAAACTCACCCAATGCCGCGCCGGCACTCCAGTATTTCTTAAAATCATCGGCGCGCCCGTCAAATCCTCCACCACCACGTCCATATTCCCGTCGTTGAACAAATCTCCCACCGCAAGCCCGCGTGAAACTCGCGGCTCCCGCAACGCCGGCCCCGCTTGCTCGCTCGCATCGCAAAATGTCCCATTCCCCAAATTCATGCTCAGCACTTTCGGCTCTTTGTACCGCGCACCCGACGGCAGCGTATCCACCTGCGGATAAACGTGTCCATTAACGCCAATCAAATCCAGCCACCCATCGTTGTCCAAATCCACAAACGCAATTCCCCACTTCACATAGGCCAACGAAGACATCGCCGTTCCGCTTTTGTACGCGACGTCGTTGAAACTCCACTTCCCTTCATTCCGAAACAAATTCGCATTCTCATCCGAAAAATTCGTCACGGCGAGCGACGGTAATCCGTTGTGTAAATAATCTCCAATCGCGATTCCCATAGACGCCTGCTCCGAGCCATCCTCGCTCACCGCCGTCCCCGACTCCAATCCAATCTCTTGAAATTTTCCATTCCCCACATTCTTGTACAGAAAATTTGGCGTCGAATCGTTCGCCACATAAATATCCGGCCGCCCTGTATTATTGAAATCCGAAAAAATCACACTCAACCCGTAATAACCCGCGGGATCGCTCACGCCCGCGCTCTTCGACACTTCCGTGAACGTCCCATCGCCATTATTGTGAAACAGCGAATCCCCCGCACCCTTCAGTCCCCTCGGCCCGCACTGCACATCCAATCCGCGATACTTGCAATTCGGCGCGCTCCCAAATCCCGGCAAATCGTTCAAATGAAAATCCACGTAATTCGCAACCATCAAATCCAGAAATCCGTCGCCGTCATAATCTCCAAATGCCGCTCCGGTGCTCCATCGCCCATCCGCAACGCCAGCCTGTTTCGTAACGTCTGTGAACGTTCCGTCGCCGTTGTTCCGATACAAAACATTTCCGCCAAGGCACGTCACGTAAATGTCCGGCCATCCATTGTTTTTGTAGTCGCCCACCGCGCCGCCCATCGCGAAACACGGCGTCGCAATTCCCGCTTTGTCCGTCACGTCCGTAAACGTTCCGTCGTGATTGTTGTGATATAGCGCTCCGCGCGCCTTCTGCCCCTTAATCGCCATATCAACCGTCGGCGCATTCGTAAAATAAACATCCAGCCAGCCATCGCGGTCGTAATCGAGCAGCAATACGCCGCCGCTCATCGATTCCACAACGTATTTGCTCTCCGGAGCCGACGCGTGCGTGAACTTAATTCCGGCTTTCTCCGTCACATCCACCAGTTGAGGAATAGTTTTGCCGGAACACTTCAGCGATTTCGCTCCAGCCGGAGGCGGCGGCGCCTGCGGACGCGCTTCCTGCCCCGCGGCGATTCCCGCCGAAAGTACAACCGCCCAAAATGAACAGAGACACCTGCGCGGAAAATTCGCGCTCAGTGGATGGCCGCGATGCAGTAACATTTTTCGCCTTCTAGGCTACACTATCGGACGGCTCGGGACACTTCACTGCGCTCGCAGCCAACTACCCGCGAAAATCTTATTCGGAACATCCGGTGAAGACTTTGAAGCATAAGCGAAGCCCGAAAGAAAATAACGTCGTCACGCTCAAGGAAGTTGCTCAGCACGTTGGCCTTACGCCGGGAACGGTTTCGGCGGTGCTCAACAATTCGGCCGCGTCGCGTTCGATCCCCGAGACAACGCGGCAAAGAATCCTGGCAGCCGCGCGCGAGCTGAAATACCGCCCCAATATGCTCGCGAGAAGTTTGCGCGTTCAGAGAACTTTTACGATTGGCGTGATTTTACAGGAAATCGGCGACGCGTACGGTTCGGTCGTAGTCGGCGGCATTGAAGAGTTTTTGAGTGAACGCGATTTTTTCTTTCTGACCGTCGCGCACCGTCACGACAAGAAATTATTGCAAACTTATTCCGATCTTCTGATTTCGCGCGGCGTCGAAGGATTCATCACGGTTGACACTTCAATTCCGGAAAAGCCGGCCCTGCCCACGGTGGCGGTGGCGGGCCACAAATATGTTTCTGACGTTACGAACATCACGCTCGACCATCGCAAAGCGGCGGAAATTGCGCTGCATCACCTGAAATCGCTCGGCCACGAAAAAATTGCGTTTCTGAAAGGCCAATTCGAGAGTTCCGACTCCGCGGTTCGATGGGAAGCGATTTGCGCCGTTGCGCAAGAGATGAACGTCACGATTCGCCCGGAGCTTGTGGTGCAGCTCGAAGGCAAAGAGTCAACGCCGGAACTCGGCTATCCGTTCGGCAAACAACTGCTTGCGCGGAACGTTCCCTTCACTGCGCTGTTCGCGTATAACGATATTTCCGCGATCGGAGCTATGCGCGCTTTTCAGGAAGCCGGAAAACGCGTGCCGGAAGATATTTCCGTGATCGGATTCGACGACATCAATTTCGCAAGCTTCGCGCGGCCGGCGCTGACCACGGTAAGACAACCGCTGAAAAAGATGGGGCGCATCGCCGCGAAGACTTTGCTCGACTGGATCGAAGAGCGAGCGGAATACACTCCTGAAATCGCAATCGAACCGGATCTGGTCATCCGAAATTCCACGGCGCCTGCGCCTCCACTCAAAAAAGTGGGTTATTAACCCCGCATCAAATTAGCCGCGGTCGCGATCGTCCGCCTTCTCACTATCGTTGCTTTCGCGGGCAATTCAGATTTGTGCCGCGATGATATAGTTGGAGCCGTGTTTCTTCGGCCCTACAAATTTTTTAATTCTTCAATTCGCCTGGCCTACTTCGTCGCAGCGTTCCTCGCATTCTCACCTTCTCTTTTGGCTCAACTCTCCACGGACGATCATCTTATGGAGCCGGGTTTCTGGCCGACCAAAAGCGTGAAGTTGCGCGATGAATTTGCGGGATCGGCGGCCTGCGCCGAATGTCACCGCGCAATCACGGCTTCCCAATTTCAGACTTCGATGGCGAAGGGACTGTTGCGCGCCGGCGAATCCGAGCCACTGAAAAGCGGAACGCTTCTGCAATTTTCACGAGATGGTTTTCACTATGAAATCCAGAAGCTGCCGAACAGAGTGCTCTACTCCGCGACGAACGGGCCGCAAAAACGCACTGCCGAACTTACTTGGGCATTCGGAACTGGCCGCGTCGCGCAATCGTATTTGTTCAACGCGCCCGATGGAAGTTTTCATGAAGCCCGCGTTTCGTATTTCGCTGCTCAGCAAAAACTTGACGTCACTCCCGCTCGCCAGATTTCGCCATCCCAAACTTTGGCGGATGCGATGGAACGCCTCGTCCCCAACGGCGAGGTCCGCCGCTGCTTCGCCTGCCATTCGACGCAGGCCATCGTCGCCAACCGCTTCGACGAAAAAAAGATTGTCCCGGGAATCGCTTGCGAAGCCTGCCACGGTCCGGGGGCCAAACACGTTGACGCAATGCGGGCAAACGCAGCAGCTGGAATTTCATCGACGGAAGGTGAATTCATCTTCAATCCGGGACGGCTGGGGCCCGCGGACGCAGTAGATTTCTGCGGCGCGTGCCATGGCGCATGGCAGGACGTCAAGCTGTCGGGGGTAAGAGGCGTTGCGAACGTGCGCATGCAGCCGTACCGGTTGGAATCGAGCAAATGCTGGGGCACAGGAGATGCGAGACTCCGTTGCGCGGCGTGCCACGATCCGCACAAGGAAGTCAGTACAGACGCAGCGTCGTACGATTCAACCTGCTTGAGTTGCCATCGGACTTCTTCTGCGCAAGCGGCGCACGCGCAACACGCGGCGAAGGCTTGTCCGAACGCGACCAAGAACTGCACGACTTGCCATATGCCAAAAATCGAGATTCCTTTCATGCACGACACTTTTACCGATCATAAAATTCAAATTGCCAAAGCCGGCCAGCCCTATGTCGAGTGACGGAGGACGTCGCGGCTTTGGCAATTTTGCCTATCGTTGTCAGCCAGAATTACTTCCGGCAGTGGAATCTAGCCGAGTTCTCCACTTATGAAATTAGCGGTGATCGTGGTCGTCGCGGTCCTTGTCGCGGCCTTTATGTTTGCCGTTGTCGTGGTGATCGTCGTCGCGCCAGCGGCCACGGTCACGGTCGTGATCGCGGTCCCAATGATGGTCATGCTCGAAGTGGCCGCGCGGACCATCCCAATAGCCGGCGTAGAAGCGTTCGCCGTCATGACGGGGGCCGATCCAACGCGCGCCTTCGTACGGAGGACGCGTCCAGTAGCCGCCGTGCCAAACGTAGTGGCCGCGGACCGGATACCAATAGCCTTCGATCCAGGTGTATTCGGCTTCGGGACCGGGGCAGACCGGACGCACAGCGTAAACGCGCGGTGGCGGGGGCGCTCCGATTTGAATACCGACGGAAATCTGACTGAATGCCGCTGGCGCTCCGACAAAAATGGCGCCGGCGAGCAGTAAAGATCCCATACACGTTCTGAAGTTGAGTTTCATGATTGTGCCTTTCCCCCGCGT
>Ga0075426_10001603_pt1 | contig 16083 bp, 13 predicted proteins | sample SoiMethybrSBSTD5_FD_75304 | JGI IMG/M metagenome (GOLD analysis project Ga0075426, IMG submission 75304) | Bulk soil microbial communities from a Populus tree surrounding site in Tennessee, USA - Soil MetaG P. TD hybrid SBSTD5 | ecosystem: Environmental > Terrestrial > Soil > Tree plantation... | reverse complement strand
CCCGTTGGAGACCAAGGAAAAGTGGAGAACATCTGCCTGTTCCTCAGTCCAGAACGACGCCAGTTGAGCAGGCGCGGTAGCCGTAACCATGGACAACCCTCCGTGTTTATGAACATGGAAAGAACAACCACAGATATTTATTTATACCACTTTTTTTCTATTATTGTCAATTTTATTTTTGCAAAAAAACAGCCCCACTTAACCTTTCGGTCGCATGGGGCCAAGAAAGAACAGCTACGCTTGAGCAGGCAGAGAAACTGCGGAACGGGCCCGGAGGCCGCCGTCGCGGCTGCCCGGATCGTACCAGCCGACGCTGACCTTGCCGCCGCCGGAGTCGAAGTCCACGCCCGGCACATAGCCAAGCCGGCCCCGCGAGCCCGAACAGAGCGTGACGTTCTCCACATCCAAGTGGTTGCCGGTTGCTAGGAAGAACGCCATCTCCAGAAGCAGGCGCTCCAGGAGGGTGATGTCGGTGCATCCCTTCTTTTTGCGCTGGTTGGCAGACTGGTTGGCGTTTTCCTCATCGGCCTCCACGGTAGCCTTGAAGCTGACAGCATACGAGGCTGCACGATTGTGGTTGTCAGTGACGCTTGCGTCCAGATCTTCGGTGTAGAGGTAGACTTGGACGTCGGCCTTACGCAGGGCAGCGACCACCTTGTTACAAGTGACGCCCTGGATAACCAGCTCTGTCCAGTAGCCCGGCTGGTTAGGCACGGAGTTGGACATGTAGCCGTCATACTCACCCTTCATCCCGAGCAGGTCGTAGACCTTGGCCCAGGGGAGATCCTGCGGAACCTTGTCGGTTACCGTGGACTCCACGCGCTGTGGTTCGGGAACAACGGCCAGCTCTCCGCGGACAAACCGTTGCAGGTCGTCCAGCGAAATGTTGCCGTTACGGATCTTCGTGAGAAGATCCACTTGCAAACCAGCCAGTTTGGCCGCGTCTGCGCCGATGATAGCACTCATCGTTTTCTCCGTAAGAGACATACCAGACTGAAGCATTCAGCCATAGCCATAAATCCTCATGCAAGGGCTTATGGCTATGGCTGTTCCTTAATATAAAAAGAACTTATTCTCTTCTTTAATTATACATCTTTTAAAATTATAAGTCAAGATCTTCCTTTCATAAAAACAGCCCCACACAAACCTTCCGGTCGCACGGGGCACAAGTTCATTTCTGGGCGGTGGCTAGAAGACTTCGCCACGCGCATACGGGGCGGCTAGTGATTCCAGGGCTGCCTTAGCAGTTGAAACGTCATCATAGATCTTGAAAAGCTTATCGAGCTTTGTGATCTCGAAGACTTCCATGATCTCTTTACAAACCTTGCACATCACGAGTTTCCCGCCAGCTTTTTTGCACCCGAAGTGTAAGTCGATCAGCTTGCCAAGACCAGCGCCTGAGCAGAGCTCGACGTTGCTCCAGTCCACGAGGATTAGCTTCTTCTCTTGGTTTTCGATAAGATCACGAAACTGCTCGCCGATGATCCCAATAATGATTCCATCCTCATTGAGTATCCTTTTGAAGAGGAATGTCACTATGGTGACCGCGCCGACGTCTTCGATTTCAATGATGTTAGTCCATCCTCGTCTTATGATCTTAGGCTGCATTACAGAACCTCCTGCTGTGTCTGTGATTGAAAGAACTTACCTTCCTGAACTATATGCCATTTTTTAAAAATATCAACGATTCTATTTGAGATAGTTTCCGGTCGCTCGCTTCACTCGTAGTTTCCTCCACGGGAAGATACCCAATCTTCCCGACCCCATCTGTGCGGAAAGTATCTCAAATGATCATTTGAGATACTTTCCGGTGTAGCTTTCCTTCACTTTTGCAATATCTTGAGGTGTCCCCTCGGCAATAATTCGCCCGCCTCCTTCTCCGCCCTCGGGACCAAGGTCCACAATCCAATCAACACAGCGGATGAATTCGGGGGAATGCTCAATGGTGATAACGGTGTTGCCTTTATCTACCAAACTACGCAGTACAGCCACGAGTTTGCGCACGTCTTCAAAATGGAGTCCGGTAGTCGGCTCGTCTAACATATATAAGGTTTTGCCGGTGTCACGGCGCGATAATTCAGAGGCAAGTTTTATGCGCTGGGCTTCTCCGCCCGATAATGATGTTGCTGATTGCCCGAGTTTTACATATCCCAATCCCACTTCTTTAAGGGTTTTCATTTTGCTATAGACACCCGGAATATTGCGGAAAAATTCGGCAGCTTCTTCAATGGTCATATCCAAAACCTCGGAAATATCCTTTCCTTTATAGTTTACCTCCAACGCTTCTTTGCTGTAGCGCTTGCCATGGCATTCCTCGCATTCAACATAAATGTCAGGCAAGAAATACATTTCAACTTTTTTAACACCCTGGCCTTCACACGCTTCGCACCGTCCGCCTTTGACGTTAAAACTAAACCGTCCGGGACCATATCCGCGTACCCGTGCCTCGTGTGTTTTAGCATAGAGTTCCCGCATATGGGTAAAGGCTCCCGTGTAGGTTACCGGATTTGACCGCGGCGTGCGGCCAATTGGGGACTGATCAATAAGCACCACTTTATTAATATACTCTAATCCAACAATTTCTTTGTGAGCTCCGGGTTCTTCTTTAGCCCGATAAAATTTCTTAAGCAATGCTCGGGCTAGAATATCAGAAACCAATGATGATTTACCGGATCCGGAAACCCCTGAAACGCAAATAAACTTTCCGAGCGGAAACTTTACATTAATATTTTTAAGATTATGTTCTGTGGCACCCTTTACTTCTAAATACTTTTGTTCGTGTTTTTTATAGCTTGCGCCATCGCTCGCAATCTGTTTGGGGCGCGTTGATTCGTCCAAAATAGTTTTTTTGCCTGACAAATACTGACCAGTCAGTGTGCTGGATTTTAAAATTTGTTTTGGCGTGCCCTGAAACATTACACGGCCGCCGTGTTTTCCTGCTGCTGGTCCAATATCAACAATCCAGTCAGCTGCCATCATCGTCTGGGGATCATGTTCAACCACCACCACCGTATTCCCAAGGTCGCGCAAGGCCAATAACGTTTTAATAAGCCGGTTCTGGTCGCGTGCATGCAAACCAATAGACGGCTCGTCTAAAATATAGAGGACGCCGGATAATCCTGATCCAATTTGCGTTGCCAACCGGATACGCTGCTCTTCTCCACCGGCAAGGGTGCTGGTGCGCCGGTCAAGATTCAAATAATCCAAACCAACATCAATTAAAAACTTCACGCGGCCGATAATTTCTTTAATAGCTCCCTGGCTGATTTTGAGATCTCCCGCACTGATATTTTTTTGGACATACTCAAAAAAAGGCGTGAGTTTATCAATAGGCATCTCAACAACGTTATCAATTGACTTGCCAGCCACGGTTACTGCCAGAACTTCGGGTTTTAAGCGCTTGCCTTTGCATTGTTCGCACGTTTTAATCACCATGTATTGCTCAATTTCTTGCCGTGTCCATTCAGAATCCGTCTCGTGGTAGCGTCGTTCAAGGCTTGGGATGACACCCTCAAATTCTTCATCTCCATATAAGATAACTTTGACACTTTGAGATGATAAATTGCCAACTGGTTCATCTAAAGAAAATTTCAACCGATCAGCAAGCCTCTGTAACTTCCAAAAATAAACTCCCTGTCTGCCAACTCTATGCGATGCTGATGCCCATGGCCAAATGGCTCCCTGAGCGATGGTAAGATTTTTATTGGGCATGACCAAATTTGGGTCAACTTCTAGTTTTTCACCCAAACCTGTGCATTCAGGACACGCACCATACGGATTATTAAATGAAAAAATACGCGGTTCTAATTCGGGCAACGAAATACCGCAATCCGGACAGGCAAAATGTTCAGAAAACAAATAACTTTTATATCGCTTTGAAGTTTCTGAAGTTTCTACCTTTCCACCCTTCATTGATTTTTCTGTTTTTGAACGCTGAAAATTCAGCACCATCACAATCCCCTTGCCGAGTTTAAGCGCTGTTTCCAGAGAATCAACGAGTCGCGAGCGGTCAAGCACATTATCTAATACCAGCCGGTCAACAACCGCTTCAATTTTATGTTTTTTGTTTTTATCGATGTCTTGCTGGAGAGCTTCAGAAATCGGCCAGATGATGCCATCAATGCGCACACGGGAAAAACCAGCGCGCTGGATTTCTTCAATAATAGCCTTGTGCTCACCTTTTTTATCGCGCACCACGGGCCCAAGCACCACAATTTCTGATCCTTTCGGCAAATCCATGATGGATTTGACAATCTGGTCCACTGTTTGGCGGGCAATAGGTTTTCCGCAATTAGGACAATGAGGTTTACCAACACGGGCATACAAAAGTCGCAGATAATCATACACTTCAGTAATGGTACCAACCGTAGAGCGCGGGTTATGCGATGATTTGCGCTGGTCAATGGAAATAGCGGGGGCAATACCTTCAATCTTATCAACATCGGGCTTATCCATAATGCCCAAAAACTGCCGCGCATACGGCGACAAGCTTTCTACATAACGCCGCTGACCCTCAGCATACAAGGTATCAAAAGCCAGCGATGATTTTCCCGACCCCGAAAGGCCGGTGATAACCACCAGCTTATTTTTAGGAATGTCCAAGTCCACATTTTTTAAATTGTGAACCCTTGCCCCTCTTATTTTAATGACATCTTGATCCATAATGTTCGCAATTGTACCACAAATTTTTGAAATAAAAAAGCCCTGCCACCCGAAGGTAACAGGGCACGGTTGGATGCATCACCAACTTTGATCGAGAGGGTACATGAACAACCAGTCAAACTGATTGCTCCAGTAGCTGTCGGGATTGCCACACACCGCTCCCAGATACAGCATGGACGTATTGGCGCTTACGAAGAAAATGTCTCGAGAGCCACCATCTCCGTAACAGCCGCCCAGTTTGATTGGCTCCATACCCATGAGAAGCTGTTCGCCCGCAGGCTGATTGAAGTACTGAAGACGGAGATCTACGCCCGTATTAAGAGGGACTTGTGTGAGGCCGAACTCCTTGGCGCGTTCGTAGATGTGCCGCCGTGTCGCTTCGCGCCCGAGTTCCAGGCGCTTTAGAGAGACTCTTACGAGATGAATTCGAGTGTACTGATTCGAAAGAGTGATCCTTTTAAGAATGTGCAGAGCGTTTGACTGGATCTTCAGCTTACGCTCCTTTGTGCGCTGCTGAATCAGGGGTGCCTGATTATAATCGTTGATGGTTTCCGAGCAATCGGCAAGATTCCTGGGTCCGCCGCCGAGTTCAACGGTCTTCCATGTCTCGAATCGATTCGCAACCATCGTCATGGCTTTCTCCTCTGTGATGACGTATGGCCACTGTGGCATACACTTTTCAAATGCTATAACATGTGTATAATGCTGTCAATCATCCATGCAGCCGATAATCATCACAAAGAAAAATATTGACGCCCTCCCCAAAACAGCAGGGGTGTATTTGTTTTACCAAGGAAACCCTTCGGCTCGCTCAGGGCGAGGAAACCTCGTCTATATAGGAAAGGCCATTAATATCCGTGACCGGGTAAAAAATCATTTTAACCAGCCAAGCTACCGCGACAACCTTTTTATTAAAAAAGTCACTACCATAAGCTTTATAGAAACTGATTCTGAAATTGATGCCTTAGTACTAGAGGCTCAGTTAATCAAAAAAAATCTGCCTAAATTTAATGTTGTCTGGCGCGACGACAAGAACTATTTTTATATTGTCCTTCGCCAGCGGGCTCAGGATAAACTACCTTTTGTAGAAATAACTCATCAGAAAAAAGATCCAAAAGCACACTATATTGGGCCGTTTGTAGAAGGTAATGCACTCAAGAAAACGCTTAAATATCTGCGGCGGGCCTTTCCTTTTTATACAACCAGCCGCCATCCTGCCACAAAATGCACGTGGTGCCATTTGGGTTTATGTCCCGGGCCAAACCCCGACGTGGCGGAATATAAGAAAAATATTAAAAAGTTAACGCTGGTTCTCCAAGGAAAACGGACGCGAGTGGGTTCGTCTCTCCGCAAAGAGATGGAAAGCCTTTCACGTGCCCAAAAATTTGAAGATGCCCAAAAAATTCGCGATCAAATTATGGCATTAGAACGGGTTTTCCAGCATACGCACGTTATTGAAAACCAACATTCAGCCGTTGGAGACTGGCAACTGGCAGAACAAAAACTCAAAAAAATTATTAGCGTTGATAAAGTTTCTAAAATAGAATGCTACGATATTTCTAATATCCAAGGAAAAAATGCCGTGGGAAGCATGGTGGTGTTTGTTAATGGCGCACCCGACAAAAGCCAGTACAAAAAATTTAGAATACGCATGGAAAATGAACCCAATGACATTGCCATGCTTAAGGAAGTTATCACCCGCCGCCTGGCGCATCCTGAATGGGAGTATCCTGAGGTTATGCTTATTGACGGCGGGATTGCTCAGTTGAATGTGGCTATAAAAACCCTTCGACTTCGCTCAGGGCAGGCCAAGAAAATTAAGGTGATATCTATTGCCAAAGGACGGCAAGAGTTGTTTATTGAAGGAAAAAAAGAGCCCATTCCCCTTAAAAATCTACCACAGGAAATCTACAACCTTATTAAGCACCTCGATGATGAAGCCCACCGCTTTGCTATCACTTATCATAGGAGAACTCACAGCAAATCAATTCTTAAAAGTTAGAACTTGCTATTACCGATAAAATGTGCTATCCTTAGCGAAGATGAAAAGGCTTCTGGGATCCATTATAGCTTCAACATTGGGCCTCTGGTTGGCAACAATCATTGTGCCTCAAGTACAGGTGAAACTCTTACCTAATTCAAGCTTTTTCGGCTTTCATCTGACCGTTGTGTGGCAGATGTATCTGCTCTTGGGAATTATCACCGGTTTGCTCTTATTTTTTGCCAAACCCCTTCTTGATACCATTACCCTTCCCCTGCGCATCATTACTATGGGACTTTTCGGCCTTATCATTGATGCCTTCCTTATATGGGTTGTCAGCATTATTTTCCCTGAACTTGCAGTTTCGCTCTGGATACCCCTCGTATTTACCACCTTTATTATTGGAGTCTCAAACTTTTTAATATCAGCACTCGTATAGTCCTATGAATATATACTTGTTTTATTCACAAATTATCATTTCTATTATTCTTGTTATTCTTATTGCCGTCCAACAGCGGGGAACGGCATTAGGATCAGCCTTTGGCGGAGGTGGAGAATTTTATTCCGCCCGGCGCGGCCTTCAAAAGCGCATTTTTTACGCTACTATTGTAGTGGCCGCCCTGTTTATCGTTCTCAGCGTCTTATTGCTTGTTATACAATAGGTATTCCGTACCCCAAAATGACTAAATTACCCACCTGGAATCAGTGGAAACAACTTTTTAAAGTACTCAATAAAAAGGAACAACGCTTACTTATTGTATGCCTGAGCGTGGCAGTAGTTTCTTTTGGTATTTTTGCGGGAAGCTGGTACATAACCAGCACTGCCTCGGCCCCCGCCGATGGCGGAACTTTTGTTGAGGGTGTTGTTGGACAGCCGCGGTTTATTAATCCTATTTATGGCGAAACGAACGATACTGACCGCGCCATCATCGACCTGGTCTTTTCGGGACTGATGACCTATGACACCAATGGAAAGATTGTTAATGACTTGGCAAAAAGTTATACCGTTTCTGACGATGGGAAAACATATGACATCCAGCTTAAAGATAATATATTCTGGCACGATGGACGCGAGCTTACTGCTGACGACATTATCTTTACAGTAAAAACAATCCAAAATTCTGATTATAAAAGCCCGCTAAGAGCCAACTGGATAGACGTGGATGTGCAAAAAATTTCCAATACGTCCGTACGATTCAGTTTAAAAACTTCCTATAATTCCTTTTTAGAAAATCTCACGGTTAAAATTATTCCCCAGCACATCTGGGCGAATATTACTCCCGAAAACTTTGCCCTGTCGTCATACAATCTTCAACCAGTGGGGTCAGGACCATTTGCATTTTCACATATTGAACAGACAAACGCGGGATTCATTAAAGCCCTCAATCTTCAGTCAAACCGGCGGTATTATAATCATCCGCCGTATATTTCTAAATTTTCGTTCCAGTTTTTTGAAAAAAAAGAAGATCTGGTAAAAGCCATCAATGCACACAACATTACGGGTTTTACATTAACAGCATTTGATAACAATGAAGCCTCTGCCGAACAACAGATTAAGCAAGGCTGGTCGCAACCAGAAAAATTTACTTCGTATTCATTATCGCTTCCAAGATATTTTGCCGTGTTCTTCAATTCATCAAAAGATTCGCTCTTTGCCGACGCCAATGTCCGTCTTGCTATGTCAACGGGCGTAAATAAGAACGAATTGGCCCAAAAAATCAGTAATACGACAAAGCAAACTATCAGTATTATCGATTCACCGGCCCTGCCCGACTTTTATGGCTACCACAATCCTTCAAAACCCATTTCATTTGACCAAGGCCAAAGCAAAACCTTGTTAGACAAAGTGGGATTTAAAGAAACTGCCACGGGAACTCGAGAAAAGCCAAATCCTAAAAAGCCCGCTTTCCAGTTTAGAAGCTACCTGAAAGTCGGCTCTAATAGCACAGAAGTAGCACAATTACAGTCGTGTCTTACACGGCTTGATAATAGTTTTAAAATTCTCATAGGTGATGAAACAAATGGCAAATACGGAAAAGGGACTGAAAGTGCTGTTGACGCATTCCAGCGCAAATATTTGCCCGATACAAAACCAACCGGAGAAACGGGAGCGGCAACACGCACTAAATTAAATCAACTGTGCCTAAACAATGCGTCTAATGTCCAGCAATTGAAATTTACCATTACCACCCTTGATCAACCCCAGCTCGTCCAAACCGCCCAGATGCTCAAGGATTACTGGAAGATGATTGGCGCTGATGTTGATATCAAAGCTGTTTCGTTGACGGATTTAAAACCTATCATTAAGACTCGCGCGTATGACGCATTGCTGTATGGTGAGGCATTGGGAGCCCAACCTGACCTGTATCCGTTCTGGCATTCATCGCAAAAATTTGACCCGGGATTAAACCTCTCATACTATGAAAATAAAGATGTTGACAAGCTTTTAAGAGATGCGCGTCAAACAACTATTGATGAAACAAAAACAGAGAACTACGAAAAACTGCAGGACCTAATTATTAAAGACGCCCCTGCGCTCTTCTTATATAATCCTACGTATATGTATTGGGTGGCTCAAAACATCCACGGCATTGATACAACAAAAGTCGTTGATCCGGCAAAACGGTTCAGCAATATTACTAATTGGTACGTAGGAACAAAACGAATCTTCAAATGACCGACTTTGATTTAACACAATATACTCCTGATATCCGGCGCCTCAGCGAACTTGAAAAAGTCGTGTATGATAAAGACTGGTTTGCTTCAGCTGATAAAAACACTGAACTGTACTACATGTACCGCAAGTTAGAGATAAAAGACGGTTTACGGTACGATGTTACTGCTATTCCTCCGCAAAAATTCGGACCGGAATTTGTTAAAACAAAAGGGCATATTCATGCGGGATTCTATGGAGAAATCTATATTGTCCTTGAGGGAGAAGGATTTTACCTTGCCCAAAAAGGCGATGAAAACATTATTGAAGATGTATTTGTAACACACGGAAAAAAGGGAGATATTATCAAAATTCCGGCGGGTTACGGACATGTAACGATTAATCCGTCACACCAAGAATTAAAAACAGCAAACTGGGTTGCTGAAAACGATAAAGGAAACTTTGAACCGTTTGAACGAAATCAAGGCGCGTGTTATTACTATCTCGATTCAGGATGGGTGAAAAATCCACACTATAAACAGGTTCCCGAATTGCGGTTTGAAGAACCCCTGAAAGAAATTCCAACCGATCTTAGTTTTCTTAAAGCACAATAAATTGGTCGAATGCAGACGTGGTGAAACTGGCAAACACGCACGCTTCAGGAGCGTGTGCCGCAAGGCTTGTGGGTTCAACTCCCACCGTCTGCACTAAATGATTATATATCGTACTCAAGTAATATTAACTCTCATTATTATTAATTCTCTCATTATTATTAATTTAAATTATGTTTAAACAAACTACACATAGAAAAACTACAACAACTACAAGTCATAAGACCGATAATTCGCTCAAAATAATCCCGTTGGGAGGAGTTGAGGAAGTCGGCAGGAATATGACCGTTTTTGAGTATGGTGAAGATATTCTTATCTTGGATATGGGCATTCAATTCCCCGAGGAAGACATGCCGGGCATTGATTACGTCATTCCTAACACTGAATACCTGAAAGGAAAAGAAAAACGCATTAAAGCGGTTATTTTCTCGCACGGCCACTTAGACCACATCGGAGCCGCTCCCATTTTACTCAGGCAATTGGGAAATCCCCTTATTTTAGGCAGGCCGCTGACGCTTGAAATGATCAAGCATCGCCAAGAAGACTTTGACCGTGGCAGTTCTAAAAAATTAAAGACGCAATATATCAAAGACATTAAAGAAGTCCACAAATTTGGAGCCTTTACCTTAAAGTTTTTCCAGATTGACCATGCCATTATGGACGCTGTTGGTGTTATCTTAGAAACGCCGGCTGGTACCATTATTCATCCGGGTGACTGGACGATTGAAAAAGACCCCATCGGTCGCAAAGAATTGGAGTATACTCATCTCCAAAAACTTCCCCGTCCAACTATTTTAATGCTTGAATCATTGGGATCGTTAAAGACCGAAGAATCAGTAACAGAGCAGGAAATGTTAAAAAACCTGCACATGCTTATCACCAATGCGTCAGGACGAGTTATTATCACGACGTTTTCGTCTCAAATTGAGCGCATCAAGCAGATATTAGAATACGCCGCCAAGAACAATAAGAAAGTGGCCCTGGACGGATTTTCAATGAAACTTAATGTTGAGCTTGCCCAACAATTAGGCTACATTAAACTCCCCAAGGGCGTCCTTATTGGCATTGACCGGGCTCATGAATATCCCGACAATAAAGTTATTATCGTGTGCACGGGAAACCAAGGTGAAGAGCGCTCTGCGCTGCCGCGCATTGTTGCGGGTAACCACCGCCACATCAAGATCAAGAAACAAGACACGATCGTCTTTTCTTCATCAGTTATTCCGGGCAACGAACGGACCGTCCAGCGCTTAAAGGACGACTTATACCGCATCTGCGACAACGTATACTCGTCTGAAATTATTGATGTCCATATTTCAGGACACTCAAACCGCCAGGGCATCAAGAAAATGATTACCGACATTAAGCCGGATTACTTTATTCCGGTGTATGGAAATCATTACTTCTTGAAAGAGGCGGCGAAAATAGGCTATGAATTAGGTATTCCAAAAGATAAAGTATTTGTCCCTGATAACGGATCTGTGATAAGATTCAGCAATGCTTCAGGCAAGACAATGGGCGAAATTCTGAAAGAAAAAGTACCTAGCAATTATGTCTTTGTTGATGGCTTGGGCGTTGGCGACGTGGGAGAAATTGTCCTCCGCGACCGCCAAATGCTTTCCAATGATGGTATGTTTGTTATTGTTGCCATCGTTGACAGCAAGACCGGCAAAGTAAGGGGAAGCCCTGACATTATTTCGCGCGGATTCGTTTATCTGCGCGAGTCAAAAGATTTACTGAGCCAAACCCGGCGTAAGACGGTTGAAATCGTTGAAAAATCAGCTGGCCATGGCCTGCCCGTCAACTGGAACTACGTTAAAGACGAGCTTCGTAATAAAATTGGAGATTTTCTGTCGAGTAAAACCTCACGAAGGCCCATGATTCTCCCCGTTGTCATTGAAGTATAAACTCATGCGAATTGTATCTGGCATTCAGCCAACCGAACAACTTCATATTGGAAATTATTTGGGAGCCATCCGACAATGGATTGAGCTTCAAAACGACAATGAATGTTTGTTTTTCATTGCTGATCTGCACGCTTTGACCGTTCCCTATAAGCCAGAAGAAATGCAAAAACGGATTACCGCGCTGGTGGTAGCCTACATTGCTGCTGGTCTCGATCCCGAAAAATCAATCCTTTTTGTGCAATCTCATGTCAAAGAGCACGCCGAATTAGCGTGGCTGCTTAATACTATCTGCCCCCTTGGTGAATTAGAACGCATGACCCAGTTTAAAGACAAGTCAAAGCAATACCGCCAAAACATTAATGCGGGTCTCTTAGATTATCCCGTACTCCAGGCAGCTGATGTATTACTGTATCGAGGCGAAGGAGTGCCCGTTGGTAAAGACCAAGAACAGCATGTTGAACTCATGCGAACCTTGGCTAAGAAATTCAACCAAAAATTCGGTACTACCTTTGCCGAGCCAAAATCACTGATCCCCAAAGAGGGAGCTAAAATCATGTCGCTGACTAATCCTAAAAAGAAAATGTCAAAATCCGACGAAGCGAAAAGCTGCATTTTCTTGTTTGATTCACCTGAAGATATCACTAAAAAAATAATGGCGGCCACCACAGATTCAGGAAAAGATGTAAAATATAATGTCACCAAGAAGCCCGGTATTTCAAACTTGCTTACTATCTACAGTTTGATTACGGGTAAATCAACACAAGAAATTGAAAAGGAATTTACCAAGCGCTCGTACGCTGACTTTAAGCGCTCGCTTGCCCAGGTGGTTGTTGATTATTTAGATCCGTTTCGAAAGAAACAAAAAGAATTTGCCGCCCGCGATGTGTATGTGCAAGAAATTTTAAAACAAGGTGCGCAACGAGCTCAAACAATCGCCCAACCCATGATGCAAGAAGTGAAAAAGAAAATGGGTTTATTATAAAGTTAAACCCATTTTTTCACAGATGGGGTCGGGAAGATTGGGTATCTTTCCGTGGAGGAAACTACCAATCTACTCGCGAGTAGATTGGTATCAGAAACCATGGGTTTCTGAGGAGTGAGCTCTGGTTAAGAAGCGAGCGACAAAATGGGTTTATTATAATCAAAAAACGGCCACTCGGCCGTTTTTTGATTATAACTGGACTTTTGAAAACTGATATACCCCAAACGCCATCAAGATAATGAATACTCCAACTAATACTGCTGCGCTCGTCCAGGGAGAAAATACGTTAACCCCGCTAAAAGCATATCGCAATCCATCAACACCGTATGAAAACGGATTAATTTTGGTAATAAAGTCCATCAACATGGGTAAATTCTTAAGAGGGAAAATAGCTCCCGACAAATAAAAGAGCGGCTGGACCAAGAAGTTAAAAATAAGAGGGAACGCCTGCATATCGTCCAATCGTGCCGCCACCGCCGCTCCAAATGTTGACGATACCATAGCAACTAAGAATAAAAACAAGAATGCCAAGGGTAACGAGCTCCAATGCATGGGCCGAAACCCTGCGACAAGGGTAATGGCAAAAACCAAAAACCCCTGGATCATTGCAACAGTAGCTCCGCCGAGCACCTTACCTAATAAAATTTGCCAGCGGGGTACGGGAGCAACAAAGGTTTCTTTCAAAAATCCGAACTGCTTGTCCCAAATAATTTCAAGCCCCGTAAAAATAGAGGTAAAGAGCACCGTCATAACAATAATTCCCGGGGCCAAAAACTGGATATAATTCCCCCCGCCTGCTTTTTGAAAGATTGGGTTTAAGCCAAAACCGATGGCTACCAGGAAAATGATCGGCTGGCCAAGAGCCCCAATAATCCGCGACCGGGTGCGAACAAACCGGGTAAGTTGGCGACGCCATAAAATATATATTGCTGTCATAGAAATTTTTTAATTACCTCATCATTTTATTTGAAACCCTCATACGATTCAACGCCGCATTCCCTGCTTCGTCACGAATAGCACTCCCGGTGAGCTTAATAAATGCATCTTCCAGGCGATCGGTACCTGCCTGTGTGAGTATGTCCTCAATAGTGCCCATGGTGAGAATTTTTCCGTGATCAATGATTGCCACGCGTGTGGCCATACGCTCTACTTCTTCCATGTGATGAGTAGTAAAGAAAATTGTCACGTTCTCTTTCTGGTTCAACTCTTTAATGTAATTCCAAATATGGTTTCTGGTCTGAGGATCGAGGCCAATCGTTGGTTCGTCTAAAAATAGTACTTTAGGCTTATGCAACAGACCGCGGGCGATTTCAAGGCGCCGCTTCATGCCACCCGAAAAGGTTTTCACATAATTATTCTTCTTGTCAGTAAGGCCGACTAATTCCAAAAGCATGGGAATGCGTTCTTTATACTCGTGGGCGTGTAAACCATACAAAATAGCGTGGAATTGCATATTTTCATATGCAGTTAACTCATTGTCTAAACTGGGATCTTGAAAAACAATACCAAACGATTGGCGAGCTTGATGCTGCTCATGTACGGGATCATGGCCATTGATCCAGAGCTCCCCTGATGTAGGACGTAAGAGGGTCGTTAACATTTTGATAGTCGTGGTTTTTCCTGCCCCGTTGGGTCCTAAAAAGGCAAACACTTCCCCCGTCTGTACGTCAAACGTCACATTGTCGACTGCCGTAAAGTCCCCAAACTTCCGTGTTAAATTTTTTGTTTCTATGATATTAGTCATAAATACAGAGTGTAACTCTTTATTTTAATGCATCTGTTGTATAAAAGTTTAACGGATTCCACATCATAAATCCATTAAAATCACTCCCTAATGAATCAGCAGTAGCCTGGATTTCCTGTTTAACCATCCGTGTATCATACTGAGCCCCCAGATTAAAATCTTGAAGCCAAGGCCGTATTTTTGCCATTGCCATAACCTGTAACGAAGCAGCGACCGAAGCATTACTTAACGTATTTATTTTCTTATAGGTTTGAATTCTTAATTCTGCGGTACTGAGGGCATTTTTAACAATTTCATACGGATGGTCGGCGGGATTGGCATATCCCAGAAATCCATTGATATAATGTGAAGGATAAACCATTGGAGCGACATAGTCAAAATTTTCAAACGAATCTTCTAATAATTGGCCGATGCCCATATCGTCAGTATTGGTGGTGGTTTGACCGAAAAGATCAATAGACAGTTTTGTGTCGGGCAGGGCCTCCCTGATTTTCTGGGAGAAATTCTTGATAATAATATGCCGGGGAATATTCCTGTCCCAAAACGGAAACCCCATGTTCTGCAAATTGCCGTCAGAGGGAAAGCGGATGTAATCAAAGTTTATCTCATCAAAACCATGGCTGGCGGCGTCTTTGGCAATGGCAATATTATAATCCCAAACCTCTTGTGATGACGGATCAACCCAATTTAAGCCGTTATTGTCCTGCCACACCACCGGTTTTGACTTATTTTTGGTTTTTGAAACATCATAAACCGCCAGATCGGGACGGGCTTTTGCTAAATAGGAATCTTTGAATATGGGGATGCGGGCAATGACGTAAATTCCTTGATTATGCAGGCTTTTAATCAATCCATTGATGTCGGAGATGACTTTCTGATATGTCTTATATTCTCTGACTTTGTCGGCGCCGCTTTTATAATATACGAGACCCGAAACATCTTTGACGTCAATGACAACGGCATTAATCTGGCTTGTTTTAAAAATATTTTGCAAATACGCAAGATAACTTTTAGTGCCCATTGACCAACCAGTAGCATAGACTGCTTTTATGACTGCAGGAGGATTTAAAAGGGGTTTGGGTGGAGCTTCCACACTTTGGATAAGTTCAGCTAAAAAATCCGTCTTGCCGTATAAAAAAGCAAACGAACAGAGCAATAAAGCAAGGATACCAATAAAAAATAATACTTTTTCTTTTGAGAACGATTTCATTGTCCCTTATTATATCACGGCCGAGCTTGTATGAAAAAGCCGCCTTTAAGGCGGCTTTTTCATATGGAGCGGGCGAGCGGAATCGAACCGCCATCTCGTCCTTGGCAAGGACGTGTAATAGCCACTATACCACGCCCGCATTATCCTATTATATCATCGTGTGCCGGCGGGGTGAATCGAACACCCGACAGGACGCTCTTCAGGCGTCTACTCTACCACTGAGTTACACCGGCATGGTGCGCGCTGAAGGATTCGAACCTACGGCCTTCCCGGTGTAAACGGGATGCTCTACCGCTGAGCTAAGCGCGCTTGGTGCGCGGGACAGGAGTCGAA
>Ga0075426_10001602_pt1 | contig 16108 bp, 18 predicted proteins | sample SoiMethybrSBSTD5_FD_75304 | JGI IMG/M metagenome (GOLD analysis project Ga0075426, IMG submission 75304) | Bulk soil microbial communities from a Populus tree surrounding site in Tennessee, USA - Soil MetaG P. TD hybrid SBSTD5 | ecosystem: Environmental > Terrestrial > Soil > Tree plantation... | reverse complement strand
CCCGGTACTCGGCGCCACCCGCTCGCGCCGGCGCGTCGTAGAGCGCGGCCGCGATGAGCGGATAACGCTCCGGCGGGCCGAAGACATGCGCGTGGCAGTCGCACGTGAGACGAGGTACGACAAGACGCGGTGGGCGTGGATTTCCATCGGGCGCAGCAGCGTGGATTCTTTTCTTCTCGCCCGCGGTCACGCCCTAATCATAGCCGGGCATCAGGCTTCGGAGGCGCGTAGCCGCCACCACCGGGCGATCGCTGCGCCGATCACTGCCGCGCCGAACAGCATCGCCGCCGGCGCGCCGACGACGTCGGCGACAAAACCGGCCTGAAGGCGACCGAGCGGCGCACTGCCGCGAGTGGTGAGCACCACCACCGACATGACGCGGCCGCGCAGCGTGTCGGGGACCAGGGTCTGGGCGAGCGTGTTGCGGTTCACCCCCCAGATGCCGTCGCAGGTGCCAAGAAGGAAGAGAAGCGCGAGGGAAAGCGGCAGCCAGGGCGATAGCGCGAACGCGGCGAGCAGCAGGCAGTAGAGCGCGCCGGCGTAGAGGATGACGCGCATGTGGCGCGTGAGCTGCGCGAACACCATGAAGATCATTGCCGCCATGCCGCCGGCGCCGAGCGCCGAGAGGAGCCAGCCGAGGCCTTGGGCATCCGTGCCGATGACGTCCTTGGCGATGATCGTCATGAGCGTGATGTTGTGGCCGAAGAGCCCGCTCACGACCTCGAGCGCGAGCGCGACGCGCAAAGGCGCGTGGTCCCAGACGAAGCCCAATCCCTCCTTCATCCCCTGCCACAGCGTGCCCGGCGCAGAGTCATGCGTCGCAATTGGAGAAAGGCGCATCGCAGCGAGCGCAGTCAGCATGCCGATGAAGCTCACGGCGTTGATCCAGAACGGAGCCGCATAGCTGCCGTAGGCGAGCGCCGCGCCGCCGATGGACGGGCCAAGGAGCACGCCGCAGCGCACGGCGACGGCGTTGAACGTGACCGCGCTCTGCATGGCCGTCCTCGGCACGAGGCCGGCGAAGAGCGCCTGGCGCGCGGGAACGGAAAAAGCGGAGAGCGTGCCGTTCACGAAGCTGAGCACGTAGAGATGCCAGTACTCGAGCCTTGCGCTCCACGCGAGCATGCCGATCGCAAGCGAGGTCACGAACATCGTCGACTCCGTGCAATAGAGCATCGCGCGGCGCGGCAGGCGATCGGCGACGGCACCGCCGACAAGCGCAAGGGCGATGGTCGGCGCCGCGCGCGCAAGGCCGGCGAGGCCGAGCAGGACGGCAGAACCCGTCATCTCATAGAGGATCCACGAGACGGCGGTCTGCTCCACCCAGGCGCCGGTCTGCGAGGTGAAGTGCCCGACGAGGTAGAGGACGTAGTTGCGGCTGCGGAGCGCCTCCAGCCCTCGCAGCGCCATGCCGCTACAGCCAGGGCATCAGCGACGCGTGGATCACGTCGGGCACGCCCTGTCCCCCCACCGAGCGAATGGCGAGGTCGACGTCCTTCAGCCCGAAGCGGTGCGTGGTGATTCTCTCCAGCGGGAAACGTTTCGACGCGAGTTGCGCGAGCGCGAGCTCGCAGGCGCGATACGAGTGGCCGCGCGCGCTCTTGATGGTGATTGCCTTCACCGTCACGCGCTCGAGCGGGAAGTTCGGGAATTCCTTGAGCTCGCCCTGCACGACGATGGTGCCGGCCTTGCGCTTCATCGCCTCCACGCCCAGGAGAATCGGGATGGTTCCCGCACCCGCCGTGCAATCGAGCACGACGTCCACGCCTTTGCCGCCCGTGATCTCCTTGATGCGCTGGAGCGGGTCTTCCTTCTGCACATCGATGACGTAGTCGGCGCCCAGCTCCTTCGCGACTCGAAGCCGCGCGCCATCCTTCGACGTGCCGGTGACGATGATGAGCGAGGCGCCGGCCTGCTTGCAGATCACCGTCTGCGAGAGGCCCTGCTGTCCAGGGCCTTGGATGAGCACGCTCGAGTTGTAGCCGACGCCACCGTCGAACAAAGACCACTCGACGCCGTTCGCCATCGGCGTCACGAGCCCGGCGAGCTCGGGCGTCACGCCTTTGGGCACGTGGTGCACGACCGCGTTCCAGGGCAGGTACACGTATTGCGCGAACCCGCCCCACAAGTGCGGCGCGCGCTCGGCCGAGGTGTAGCCGTAGCGGATGCCCTGCGGGTTGTTGCGCCAGTCGGTGTTCTCGCAATGGCGGTACTGTCCGGCATGGCACCACTCGCACTTGCCGCACATCACGTAGTGCTCGACGAAGACGAGGTCGCCTTCCTTGAATCCCTTCCGCCGAACGAACTCGGGCCCAGCCTTGGCGATGACGCCGATGTTCTCGTGGCCCATGATCACCGGCGCGGGCGTGGGCGGCGTCTTGTAGAGCTTGACGTCGGTGCCGCAGATCCCGGCCACCTCCATCTTCATGAGGGCACTGTCCGCCGGGATATCGGGCATCGGGTACTCGCGCACCTCGGTTTTCCCCGGCGCGGTCCTTACTGCTGCCAATACTTTGTCCATAATTGGGCGAGTTTCTCATGCTCGCCCCTTTCCAGAAGAGCCGCGATCGCGCCGACGCCGCCGCCCTGGTGAAACGCTGGGTGCGGGAGCGTTTCGCGCTCGCGACCGACGCGACGCTCCTCGTCACCGAGGTGCAGAACGCGCAGCCGGGCTTTCCGCCGCTCAGCACGGCGGTCGCGTTCTGGACCGCGGAACGGAGGCACTATCACTTCAGGATCTTCAAGCCGCTCGAGGATGTGACCGAGGACGACATCCCGCCCGCCTGGTACCGCGACGCGCTTGCCGTGACGCCCGGCGTCGACTGCGGCTGCTGCTGAGCACCGTTCTCGGATACGGAACGCCGCTCCTGCCAATGGAATGCATTAGACTCCAAGGGCACTGAATTCCCGCCATCGAGGAGGAACCCCGTGAGCACCGCCACCCGAGAAAGAACCAAGCCCCAGATCGCCACCATGAACGCCGTGCACGACCTGCCCGTGCTCGTCGCGCGCGATGAAGGCTTCTTCAAGGACGAGGGACTCGACGTCGAGTTCATTACCACGCCGGGCATGGCCCAGGTGACGACGTCCCACTTCGTCAAGTTCGACTCGGTCTTCGACCGTCCGCTCGACTCCGTCTACAACGAGGGGCGCATCGACCAGTACCGCATGTGCGAATGGGGCATCATGAAGCGCGCCGTCGAGGCGAACGCACAGGGTCTGCGCGGCCGCAAGATCGTCGCGCTCGGCGCGTCGATGTCGAAATTCGCCATCGTCGTGAATCCGAATTCGAAGATCTACGAGCCCGAGATGCTCAAGGACAAGCCGATCGCGGTGACGCCGAACAACGGCTCGGACTTCACCACGCTCAAGATGATCGAAGGGTTCCTCGAGCCGGAGCACGTCAAGCGCACGAACGCCGGCTCGATGCTGAAGCGCCTCGAGGCGGTGCGCGACGGCAAGGTCACCGCGGCGAGCCTGATGGAGCCCTGGATCAGCGTCGCGCAGAAGTGGGGCATGCGCATCCTCATCGAGTCGCACTCGACGCGCGCAGAAGCGGCGAGCGAAGACCTCGACGGCGACACGCTGAAGAAAATGTTCCGCGCCCAGGCGCGCGCGGTGGAGAAGATCGAGAAGGACCCGCGTCCCTACGTCCACTACTTCGTGCGCGAGACGGGCGGCCTGCTCAAGCCCGAAGAGTTCCAGACCTGGCGGCTGCTGCATGCCGCGCCGCAGCCCTACACGCGCGAGCGCTGGGACGACACCTACCGCTGGACGGTGAAGTGGAACATGACCGTGCCGGGCGCGACCTACGAGAACACGGTCGACAACCGCGCCTGGCAGTAAATGGTGACAGTCACCATTTCTTGAGGAGTTCGGTATGAAGAAGGTGAAGGCATCGATGATGAACGCGATCCACGACTTGCCCTTGCTCGTGGCACGCGATGAAGGGTTCTTCGGCGACCAGGGGCTCGACGTCGACATCATCAAGACGCCCGGCTCGGGCCAGAAGGACTCCGACCACCGGGCGCTGCGCGCCAACATCTTCGACCGGACGATGGAAGCGCTCTACGACCATGGCGCCTGCGACCAGTTCCGCATGTGCGAATGGGGCGTGATGAAGCGGGCGGTCGAGTCGCAGACCGAGAAAGGACACCGGCCTGCGAAGATCGTCGCGCTCGGCTCGGCGATGTCGACCTTCGCGATCGTCACGCATCCGAAGACGCGCATCTACGAGCCCGAGCAGTTGCAGAACAAACCGATCGGCGTGAGCCCGTTCAACGGCTCGCATTTCACGACGCTGAAACTCCTCGAAGGCTTCCTCAAGCGCGACCAGATCAAGACCGCGTTCGCCGGCACGATGCGCGAGCGGATCGAGGCGCTGAAGCGAGGCGAAGTCGCCGCCATCAGCCTGATGGAGCCCTGGATCAGCGTCGCCGAGAAGAACGGCCTGCGCGTGCTGATGGAGTCGCATTCCACGCGCAGCGAAGCGGCCGGCGATGAGCTCGACGGCCCGACGCTGCGCAAGATGTTCGAGGCGGAAGCCGAAGCCGCGCGCGCCATCGAGCAAAACCCGGCGAAGTATGCGCATTACCTCGTGGAGGAAGCGGGCGGCATGCTCGAGCTCAAGGACCTGAAGCTGCCGCGCATCCTGAACGCGCCGCCCGAGCCTTACACGCGCCAGCGCTTCCAGCAGACCTACGAGTGGACGCGCGACTGGGGTCTCGTGCCGGCGGGGGCGACCTACGAGAACACCGTCGACAACCGCGCCTGGCAATAGCCGCAATTCGCGATCAGGGCACCTTTATTCCGGCAGCCAGATCGTGATCCAGGCGCCGAGCAGGTTGATCGTGTTCTTGTCGCGCCACTTGGGAAGGTAGACCAGATTGAGCGTCACGCGCCGCAGCTCGTACGCGGCGAGCGGCACGGGCGTGATAAAGGCGTTGCCGAGGTTGTAGGTCTCGCTCTTGAAGAGCACCAGCGCGCCGCCCAGGCGCAGGCGCTCGCTCGCGTGCCAGAGCGCGCCGCCGCCGGCGATCTTTGCCGTGTGCGCGGCCGAGTCGCGGTATGCACCCACGTCGGCGAAAAAATCCACCTTGTCGCCCTTTTCGCGCCAGCGGATGCCGAGGCCGGGATTCACCTCATGCTTTAGCCCGCGCTCGCGCGCCTTGTCGCGATCGAAGTGGTAGGACAGCCCGTAGACGTTGATGCCGAGCTCCGCGCGCGCGGTGGCCGTACACAGCAACAGCGCCAGCAATGCGAAGCGCATCAGCGGACGAGCTGGTTGATCTCGATGATCGGCATCAGCACCGCGAGGACGATCCCGAGGACGATGAGTCCCATCGCGACGATGAGCAGCGGCTCGAGGACGGTGGAGAGCGCGAGCGCGCGGCGCTCGGCCTCGCGCGACAGGTTGCTCGCCGCCCGCTCGAGGAGCGGCGCGAGCTTGCCGGTCGCCTCGCCGCTCGCGGCGAGATGGACGAGCACCGGCGGGAACACTTTCTGCCGGCCGAGCGAGGCGGACAGGCTCTGACCTTCGCGCACCGCCGCGATGACCTCGTCGACTGCGGCGGCGAGCACGCTGTTGGCGAGCGTGCCGCGTGCGGCATCGAGCGCGCGCAGGAGCGGCACGCCGGCGCCGGCGAGGATCGCGAGGGTAGAGGCGAAGCGCGCCGTGTCCACGCCGCGCAAGATGCGCCCGAAGAGCGGCAGGCCGAGCATGCGCCGATCGAGCACGAGGCGCCGTCCTGGCAAGCGCAGCCAGCCGTGGAAGGCGAACACGGCGCCGCCGACGGCGAGAATGAGCCAGGGCCAGCCGGCGCGAATCACATAGCTGATGGCGAGCAGCACGCGGGTGGGCCACGGCAGCGCCTGGCGGCTCTGGGCGAACACGTCGACCACCTGGGGCACGACGTACGTCATGAGGAAAAGCACGATGGCGATCGCGATGCCCGTGACGATGGCCGGATAGAGGAACGCGCCGAGCACCTTGCCGCGCAGCGCGAGGCGCTCCTCGAGATAGCCGGCGAGGCGATCCATCACGCCGCCGAGCTCGCCCGAGTCTTCGCCCGCCGCGACGCTCGCGCGATAGACGTCCGGAAATTCGCGCGGGAACTGGGCGAGCGCCTCGGCGAGGCGGTGGCCGGCGAAGACGTCGCTCCTCACGGCGGCGAACACCTCGCGCACCGCGCGATCCTCCGCCTGCTCGATCGTCGCGGCGAGCGCCTGCGCGACCGGCAGCCCGGCACCGAGCAGGCTCGCGAGCTGGCGCGTGGCGAGCGCGAGCTCCGCTTCGGAGAAGCGCCGGCGCATGAAGCGGCGGCTCGCCTGCGCCGCCGCCAATGCATCGACGCCGAGCGGCACGAGGCCGCGTGCGCGCAGCGCGGCGCGAGCGGCGGCGGCGCTATCGGCTTCCAGCAAGCCTTTTTCTATGCGGCCCGCGCTATCGGCCGCCTCGAAGCGAAACGAAGGCATGTGCCGCTAGCGCTCGCGCGTCACGCGAAGCAATTCCTCCGCCGACGTGACGCCCGCCTGCACCCAGCGGCTGCCGTCATCGGCGAGCGAGCGGAAGCCGCGCGCGCGGGCGAGCTCGGCGAGGCGGCTCTCGCCTTCGCGCGCATGGATCGCGGCGCGCATGGGCTCATCGACTTCGAGGAGCTCGTAGATGCCCGTGCGGCCGAGGTAGCCCGATTGCAGGCACTTCGGGCAGCCCGCGCCTTTGCAATCGGGGCAGAGCTTCCTCACCAGGCGCTGGGCGAGGATGCCGAGGATCGAGGAGGAAAGGAGGAAGGGCTCGATGCCCATGTCGAGGAGCCGCGTGATCGCAGACACCGAATCGTTGGTATGGAGCGTTGCCAGCACGAGATGCCCGGTGAGCGACGCCTGTACCGCGATCTGCGCCGTCTCCTGGTCGCGGATCTCGCCGATCATGATCACGTCCGGGTCCTGGCGCAGGATCGCGCGCAGCGCGCGCGCGAAGGTCATCTCGATCCTCGCGTTCACCTGCGTCTGGCCGATGCCGGCGAGGTCGTACTCGATCGGATCCTCTACCGTCATGATGTTCGTGGCGGCCGCATCAAGGCGCGAGAGCATGGCGTAGAGCGTGGTGGTCTTGCCGCTGCCGGTCGGGCCGGTGACGAGCACGATGCCGTGCGGCTGCTTCACCAGCCGATCGAGCGCGGCAAGCGTCTCGCGCGACATGCCGAGGCTCTCGGGCTCGAGGCGGCCGCGTTCCTTATCCAAAAGGCGCAGCACGACCCGCTCGCCATGTCCCGTCGGCAGCGTCGAGACGCGCACATCGATCGGCCGGCCGCCCAGGCGCAGCATGATGCGGCCGTCCTGCGGCAGGCGCTTCTCCGCGATGTCGAGGCTCGCCATGATCTTGATGCGCGAGACGAGCGCGGCGTGCAGCGCGCGGCGCGGGCGCACGATGTCGCGCAGCACGCCGTCGATGCGGTAGCGCACCACCGAGTAGCTCTCGAACGGCTCGACGTGGACGTCGGACGCGCCTTCGCTCACCGCCTGCGAAAGAAGCGCGTTCAGCATGCGGATGACGGGCGCATCGTGGCGCGCTTCCAGCAGGTCTTCCACCTCCGGCAGCTCCTGCAGCAGGCGCGAGAGCTCGGCCTCGCCCTGCACTTGGTTCACCACGTTCGCCGCTGCGTTCTGCGGCTCGGCGTACGCGGCGTGCAGCGCGGCGTCGAACTCGCCCTGCGCGACGAGCTGCGGCTGCACGTCGCGCCCGAGCGAGCGCCGCAGCTCGCCGATGGCGGCGGGCGGCGTCGCCGAGGTCACCCAGAGGACGAGCTTGCCTTCGCGCTCGGCCGCGGGCAGCACCGAATGCGCCTTGGCAAACGCGTACGGGATCATCATTGCTGCGCCGGCGGGACCGAAGGCGGTGTGGCAGTCGGCGACGGCGCCGAAGGCGGTGCTACGGGCGGCTGCATGTCGGGCAGCGCCGGATTCGGCGCGGGCGCGCTCTGCTGCTCGAGGCGTCGCATATAGTCGTAGCGATCGACCGCGAGGCCCGTCGCTTGGGACTCCTCGCGCACGATGAACGGGCGCAGGAACACCATCAGGTTGGTCTTCGTCTGCTTGCGCGTCTCGAACCGGAAAAGCTGGCCGATGATGGGAAGGTCGCCGAGCAGCGGCACCTTGTCGGTCGTATTGCTGTAGCTGTCCTCGACGAGGCCGCCGAGCACCACGATGGCGCCGTCGTCGACCAGCACGTTCGTCTCGATGGCGCGCATGTTCGTGATGATGCCGGCGGCATTGGTGCTGTCCTGCACGCTCGACACTTCCTGGTAGATGACGAGCTTGATCGTGCCGCTCTCGCTGATCTGTGGACGCACGCGCAGCGTGAGTCCGACGTCACGGCGCTCGACGGTCTGGAACGGATTCACCGTCGCCGCGCCGGCCGAGGCGGGCGTGACGAACTGGCCGGTGATGAAGGGCACGTTCTGGCCGACGACGATGCGCGCCTCTTCGTTATCCAGCGTGAGGATGTTGGGCGTGGAGAGGATGTTGGCCTTGCTCATCGTCTCCAGCGCGCGTGCCAGCACCTGCAGGTTCGAGACGACGCCGACGCCGGGCAGCGTGATCTGTCCGCGCGCGACGCCAATGGCGAGGCCCTGGCCGATGGTCGCCGGGTTCTGCGCGATGCTGAGGATGTTCTGGCCCGCGGTGCCGAAGTTCGTCCCGGCGAGGGCACCCGAGCCGCTTGCCAGGTGGCCCAGTCCTCCTTGCCACTGGATGCCGAACTCCGCCGCCTGGTCGCTCGTCACCTCGATGATCAGGCTTTCAATGAAGACCTGCGCGCGGCGCATGTCGAGCTTGTCGATCACGGCGCGCAGGTTCCGGTAGACCGCGTCGGGCGCGATGATGATCAGCGTGTTGGTCGCCGGATCGGCCTGGATCTGGGCGCCGGCGAGCTGGCCGGAAACGGGAGCGGTCGCGGCAGGCGCACCGGTCAGCGAGCGCGCGGGCGCCGTGCCCACGGGACGCGAGCCGGTCTGCGTCTGGAGCTGGCTCTGGAGCTGGCTCTGGAATGGCTGCTGGCCCGAAGGCGGCGCGCCGGAATCCGGCGGCGCGACGCCGAGCAGGGTGCGCGCGAGGCTCGCGGCATTGGCGTTCTTGAGATACACGACGTGGATGTTGCCCGGGGCGGCCGAAGGCTGGTCGAGCTTCTGCGCGAGCGCGCGCACGAGGTTGGCGCGCGCCGGGGTGGCCGCGCGCACGAGCAGCGTGTTGGTCGACGGCTCGGCGAGCACGCTCACCCGGCCGGCTTCCGCGCCCGGCTGCGCCGGCTGCTCGAGCACCCGCGCGAGCACGAGCGCGACGTCGCTCGCGATGGCGTACTGCAGTGGAATCACATCGACCTCGGAGCCGGCGGGCGTGTCGATCGCCGCGATGATGCGCGCGATGCGCCGCACGTTCTCCGCATAGTCGGTGACGACGATGGTGTTGTTGCCCGCGTAGGCGTTGATCGGGTTGTTGCTCGCCACGAGCGGGCGCAGCACCTGGGCGATGCTCACCGCCGACTCGTAGTTGAGGCGGAAGACCTGCGTCACGATCTCGTCGCCGCGTGCGCTGCTCGCCGATTGCACCGGCCCGCCCTGCAGGCGCGCGTCGGCCTCGGGCACCACGCGGATCACGCCGCCCGCGTCGACCAGCGCGATGTTCTGCAGCCGCAGCGCCGTTGTCAGGGTGGCGAGCGCCTGCGCAGGAGTGAGCGGCTGGTCGACGGTCAGCGTCACCGTGCCCTTGACGCGCGGATCGACGATGAAGGTGCGCCCGGTGAAGTCGGCCATGGCGCGCGCCACCGCCTCGATCTCGGTGTTAGTGAAATTGAGCGTGAGCCGCTGCGGCTGCTGCGCGGCGGCCGGACTGCACAGCGCGGCGCTCAGGATGAGCACCGCGAGCAAATGGCCGGGGGTTTCCCCCTTATCCTTGGTCATACGCACCTCTCTTCTTCTACTAGGTGTCTATTGCAAGCATCACCTTGTCTCCGGAGCGCATGCCGAGGAGCCCGAGGAGCCCGTCCAGCGCCGGCCGCATCGCCGGCTCGGCGCTCGCCACGCCGCTGAACTTCACATGCGAACCGCTCATTTTGCCCGTACCGCGCAGTTGCAGCGGGCCGCTCAAGGTCTGGAGGTCGAGCGTAGGGGAATTCCCGTCGCCGGCGATGCGCAGTCTGTAGCTGCCCAGCGGCACGACCGTCGAGAGCGCCGATTGCGCATCGCGCCACTCGATTTGCACCTCGCCGCGCAGCGCGGCGCCGCGTAGCGCGGCGTCCGACCATGCGAGTTCCAGCAGCCCGCCGGGGCGCAGCGTATTGAACGGCGCGCCCGCCGCGGCGAGCACCGCTGCGGGCACGCGCGCGCGGCCTTTCGCCAGCACGACGCCGTGCGCACCGAGCGACACGTCGAGCGGCGCGATGAGCCATGGATGCGCGAGGCGCCCGACAACCGCGTTTGTGGTGAGGCGCTCGACGCGCCACTCGAGACGCCCCGGCACGAGCGTCGTCTCGCGGCCGTTGCTCACCCCGAGGAGCGCGGAGCCGCTCCAAATCGTGCCGCGTGCGTCGATGAGCCGCAGGTTGCTGCGCGACGCGAGCCAATCGCCGAGCCACGCCGCAGGGGCGCGCACGGCGACCGTGGCCGCCGCGGCGAGCACGACCACGAGCGCGATGAAGAGCGCTCTCACTGCCATTTCTGCCCCACGGGCGCGAGCGTCGCTTCGGCGTCCACCACGCCGGGCCCCGCGCGCGTGATGCGCGCGGCGGTGATGCGCAGGGGCAGCTCGCTCGTCATCTCGCGCAGGCTGCCGAGCCACGCGGCGGCATCCGCGCCGCGCACGGAGACGAGGAGCCGCTGCTCATCCGCGTCGCGCACGGACGCGCCCGGGAGACTTTTCTCCGCGACGAGCTTGCCGAGCGCCGCCTTGGCCTGCGCCGGCGAGTCGAGGCGCAGCGCTCGGTCCTTGAGCTGCCGCGCTTCGAGCCGCAATGCTTCGACCTGCGCCGCCTCGGTGCGCAGGCGCGGCAGCTCCGTAGCGAGGCGCTGGCGCGTGCGCCATGCGGGTTCGAGGGCCGCCAAATAAAGCACCGCGAGCACGGCGAGCGCCGCAGCAGCAGCGCTCGCGATGCGTTCGCGGCGCGACAGGCCGATCCACCATTGCTGCAGGCGCGCGATCACGAGCCTTCCTTGGCGCGCACGCTCAACGTCGCGTCCGAGAACCGCGCGGCGAGCCCGGCGGCGCCAAGCTGCTCGAGCAGCGCATCGCGCTTCTTCGTCTCGAGCGCGCGCGGCTCGAAGTCGACACGCAGCGTGCCGTCGCGGAATTCGAGGGAGCGAATGGCATCCGGCTCCGGCGGCAGCGCGCGCGCGAGCGCCGCGGCGAGCGGCAGGAACTCGCGCGCATTGCTGCTGCCTGCCCCGACGCGCAGATCCGCCACCGCCTGCTGCATCTGCTTGAGCGGATCGAGCACCACGGGGATAGTTGGCGCGACTTCGCGCAGAGCAGCGGTCATCTGTGCGCGCAGCGCCTGCTCGTCGCGGCGCATGAGCCACGCTTCGACGTTGAGGCCGATGAGCCAGGTGAGCGCGCAAAGTGTGGCCAGCACGGCGGGCACGCGCCAGGCGGCGAGCGTGACGAGGCGCGGCGCAAATTCGTACTGCAGGAGCTCGAGCACGGCGCGCTCGGCGCGCGCTTCGGGCGCCTGGGCGGCGAGCACCGGCACGCCGAGCTCGCGGCTCCAGGCTTGCGTGTCGCACGCGCCTTCGACGTCGAGCGCCTCCGGGCGTGCATCGCCCGCCTGCTCGAGCGCGAGCCGCAACTCTACGGGCGGCGCGCCCTCGACGGGGAGCGAGCACGCCGTGCCGCGAAGCGGCGCCGTGCGCAGACAGCCGTATGTGCTGCCCAGGCGCAGGCGCCAGCGTCCGGGCGCGAGGCGGAGCGTGAGCTGCTCGGCGGTGGCGCTCGTGGGAGCGATCTTTAGACGGCGCAGGAGCTCGAGCGCGCGCCGCAGGAGTGCCCGGTCGACGACCGCGAGCGTGGTGCGGCCGCCGGCCGGCTGCGCGGCGGCCACGAACGCCGAGCTGATATCCGAGATGAGGTGCGGCTCGGCCAGCGCCGGCAGCGCCGCGCGCAGGCGCGCGCCGGAGAGCGGTGGCAGCTGTGCTTCGACAAGAAGCACGTCCGGCGCGGCGAGGATGAGCTCGGTGCGCGGCACGTGGGGCAGGGCCGCCGGCACCGCGCGGCGGCGATCGGTAATGGCACGCGTCGCGTCGAGCACCTCGTAGTCGAGCGTGCTTTCGGCGCCGAGCTCGGCGAGCGGGCAGAGATGGATGCGCAACGTTTTCACGTCGCCTCCTTCATCCACAGCACTTCCAGCCGGCCTGCATCGCGCTTGACGAGCGCGCGCGCGGCGAGGCGGGCGCGTCCATAGGTGACGGTGCCTTCGACGGTGAAGTAGTGCGTCGCGACGACGAGGCCGCTGTCGGACGCGGTCGGCACCGCTTCGCGCAGCCGCTGCACGGCGTCGCCGACGTCCTTGAAGTAGGCGCGATCGCGGCTCGCGACGAGGCGCTTGGCGTCGATGAGCGTGAGACCGGGCACACGGGCCACCAGCACTTCGGCGGGCGCCGTGTTGACGTTGAGCGGCGTGGCCTCCGGCAGCACGGTCACCACGGCACGCAGCCGCTCGAGCGCGTCCGGCTGCAGATCGACCGGCAGGAGCTCGTCGGCGAACGCACGGCCCAGGTCGGCCTCCCCGGCACGTGCCCGCATGGCGGCACGCACGCGCTCGGCGATGCGCTCGGCGAAGCGTTCGTCGATGCGCAGCGCGCCCAGCAGCCGCCCCAGCGCTTCGACTTCGGCCGGCACGAGCTTGTCGCCCTCGGCAAGGTTGCGCAGGTTGAACTTGCCCTGCTCGTCGGTGATCGCGCCGGCGAGGTAGGCGGGCGTTCTGCCGTCGTTCTCGTTCAGCCGCGTATCGGCGAGCGGCACGGCCCACGGCTCGCCGCGATGATCGACGCTCGAAGTGCGCGCGTCTTCCCGCAAGATCACGTCCGCCCAGTCGAACGCGCCGCGCAGCAGCCAGCGCGCCTGCGAAAGGGCGAGGTTGTTCTCGGCCTCGCGCATCAGCACGTTCTGCTGCCAGAGCGCGCCGGTGACGAGCGTGGTGGCGGCGACGACGACGAGCATCGCCATGATGACCGCGGTGCCGCGCTGGCGCCTCATAGCGCGAGCACCTTCACGTAGCGCGCGCCCTTGGCGTCCTCCAGCGCGATCTCGAGAGCGCTCGCGCGTGCGAATGGACGCACTGCCGGACTCACCGTCTGCGCCGCGCCCGGGTCGATCCAGAAGCCGCCGGCGTAGAGGCGGATCTGCAGGCGCGTCACGCCGGGAAGAAGGAGCACATCTCCTTGCGCGCTCGTGCGCACGAGGCCGTCGCGGCCGAGGCGGTAGACGATCGGCACCACGGCTTCCTGGGCGGCACCGGCCGGCACGGCACGCAGCACTTCGAGCTGCGCGCCGGTCGCGGCCGGCAGCACGCTCATCGCGAGCGGCAGCTCGGGCGCCGTGGCACGCGCCGGCGCTGCGATGTCCGGAACGCGCTCATCGACATCGCGCTCCATCTGCGCAAACGCGTGCATAAGATCGGCGAGCTCCAGGCTCTGGCGCTCGATCCCGGCGCGCTGGTCGGCGACGAACGAAAGCCCGCGCCAGCAGACGACGCCCATCAGCGCCATCAGCGTGATGGCGACGAGCATCTCGACGAGAGTGAAGCCGGCGCCGCTTTTCATCCTATGTGTCATCGGCGCTGCGGCAGGACGCCGACCAATTCGGCGAGCACCTCGCGCTCGCCGGCGGCAAAGACGCGCACCTCGACGCGGCGAAAGAGCGGGTTCGGCGTGCTCTTCACTTCTTCCACGCACTCGAGGCGCGCGTCGCCTTGCGGGCAGGCGCTTGTGCGGGTGCCGATCGGCGGGAATGCGCCCGCGGCACGCAGCTCCGCGATGCGATTGTCGGCCGAGAGCTGGGCGAGCAGGCGTAGCTTGAGCTCCGCATTGGTCTGCGCCATCGAGCCCGCGGCGCGGATTGCGGCGAGGAGCGCGAGCGCGACGATGGCGAGCGCGACGAGGACTTCGATCAGCGTAAAGCCGCGCACGCCGCGCCTTCGCAGCCCGCCGGCCGCAGGTTGCCGCGCGCGTCGAGCTCCAGGCGCAGCACGCCGTCCTTCGTCGCGATGGCGACGATTGCCGGCTCGCGCAGCGGTTCCCGCGCGAAAACGAGCTCGTGCGTCTCGACCTCCCGCACTTCGACCGGCCAGCGACGCTCGCGCGCGAGCTCTTCGGGCAGCGGCTGCGACGTATCGGCCACCAGCGGCCGAAAGCGATAGCCCGTGCGATCGGCCTCCCAGACGAGAGCGCGGCCGCCGGTGCGCGCTTCGCTGCTCGCGATGCGAAAGAGCGCGGCGAGCCGGTCGGCTTCCTCGGCGAGCTTGCGGCTGTCGCTTGCGCCGAGCGAGAGGCTCACCACGCCCACCGCGATGCCGATGATCGCGATGGTGATGAGGAGCTCGATCAGCGTATAGCCCGCAGTTGATGCGGAGGCGCGCATCGCTCTAGAGCTGCCAGGAGCCGACGTCGCCGTCCGCGCCCGTGCCGCCGGGCTGGCCGTCCGCGCCGAGGGAGAAAACATCGATCTCGCCGTGCACGCCTGGATTCAGATACTGATAGGGATTGCCCCACGGATCCTTCGGCAGCTTGTCGACGTACTGCTTCCAGTTCGACGGGACGGGCGGGCTCTGCGGCCTGGCGACGAGCGCCTGCAGCCCCTGCTCGTTCGACGGATAGCGGCCGTTGTCGAGCTTATAGAGCTTGAGCGACTGCATGAGCGCCGCGACATCGTGTTTCGCCGCGGCGGCGCGCGCCTCGTCGGTGCGGCCGAGCACGCGCGGCACGATCAGCACCGCAAGGATGCCGAGAATGACGACCACGACCATGACCTCGACAAGGGTGAACCCCCCGCCAGAGCGTTTCTTCACTCCGATCAGCCTCCTAGCCCCGATTATGCGCCTAGCGTATTACGTGCTTAGATCGCACAATCGTCCTTATGTCTCCTGCCTTTGCCGTGCGGCTGATTACCGTCGTGCTGTCGGTTTTGCTCGTCGCGAGTGTCACCGAATGGCTACTTCGCTTCAGCGCCCGTCGCACGCCGCCGGAGCCGGTGCGCGTGCTGCCGGCGGCCGATCTCGATCCGCGCGGGCAGCTCACCGACACGGCGCCGATAGCGCGGCTCTTCGGCGCGGGCGGCTCGGCGGACGCGAGCATCCGCGCGCTCGGCGTGATGGCCGATGAAGGCAACGGCCGCGGCATCGCGGTTCTCGCGGTGAGCGGCCAGGCGCCGAAGGCTTATCGCTCCGGGCAGTCGGTTGCGCCCGGCGTCGTCCTTAAGGAAGTGCGCAGGGACCGTGTCGTGCTCGCGCGCTCGGGCATGCTGCAGGAGCTGCGCATTCCGGCGAGGAGTGCACCGGCCGCGCCGCCCGCGCCGATCACGCGCTAGATATCAGGAACGCGAGCAAGCGCTCCGCTGCGTTAGCTTCCGTCTGCTCCTCCGGGAGCACATCCCAGTACTGGCTCTTCGACAGGCATTCCTCGAGATAGCGCGCGGCGGATGTGGCATGCGATTCATCGCGGCCCGGCACGATGAGCGCCGGCACATCGAGCTTCATCAGTGCTTCCGGTTCGGCACCCGGCGAGGTGTCGCGATCGAAGAGCGTGCGGCACATGCGCTCGACGAGATCGCCGTAGGTGCGCAGCTCATGCTTCGCGAACTGCGCGGCGAACGCGGCATCGCTGCGCATCGGCGACGCCCACGGTCCGCCGCGCGGATCGGCGTTGAATGCCTTGCCTTCCTTGCGCACATGCGCGACGACGCCCTCGAGCCCCGCGCTGCGCGCAAAAGCCAGGTGCTCGTTGAAGCGCTGCTGCACCTTGATGCGGTATTTCGCGCCGCCCACCGGCCACCACAGGAGCATGCTGAGCGTCGCCTGCGGATGCGCCACCGCGAACGCCATCACGCACGAGCACCCCATGCAGCC
>Ga0075426_10001601_pt1 | contig 16112 bp, 8 predicted proteins | sample SoiMethybrSBSTD5_FD_75304 | JGI IMG/M metagenome (GOLD analysis project Ga0075426, IMG submission 75304) | Bulk soil microbial communities from a Populus tree surrounding site in Tennessee, USA - Soil MetaG P. TD hybrid SBSTD5 | ecosystem: Environmental > Terrestrial > Soil > Tree plantation... | reverse complement strand
CGCCGAGCGTGAACCGCCAGGCCGAGTCGATGGAGAAGCGCTGCCGCTGGGCGGCACCGGGGGGGGGTGCCGCCAGGACGAGCAGCAGGAGCGCGGCGCTACTGGCGTGTCGCAGTGTCGATCGCAATTGCCGATCTCGCCACGAGGTTGAGGTGAACGGCGCCGATCGAGTCGACGGCGATCGTGGCTCCGCTGAGCAGGTCGAGGTAGGTGCCCGCGGCCATGCCTGTCACGATCGTCGTATCGACGGCCGACGTGCCGTCGTTGATGGCGACGAACCCTTTGTTGCCGCGGGTGAATGCGATCGCATCGCCGCCGTTGTCCCACCAGTGATTGATGTCACTGCCCGCCACGATATGGCGGAAACTGACCATGTTCTTGATGTACGGATCGCGGTGCTCGCACACCCACTGGCCGACAGTCGCGCTATCGAGGCTCGTCGCGCAGGAAACCGCAGTCGTCCACCCGTTCGCATCGGACGGCGGACCCATCGAATTGCCGGCGGGGCAGTCGAACGCATAGCTCGACAGAATCGAAGGATAGCCATACGGCTGCGCGAGCATCCACACGTTCGCGAGGCGGAAAACGTTGCCGTCGCGGTAGCTGATGCCGCACTGGTGCTGCGTGTCGTGGTTTTGCAAGAACACGACGGCCTTGTCGGCCGGCATGATGCCCCACGCCTGCTCGGAGAACTGGTTGCCGGGCGTGCCGTTCGGATTTAGCTGCGAGATGTGCTCGCCGTAGAGCTTGCGGAACTTGTTGCCGACGCCAACGAAGGTGAACTCCGTGATGTCCGCCGCGCCGCCCGAGCTGTAGCCTTCGCCAAAGTAGTCGTGGGGCGAGAGGGCCTCGCCCGCGCCGCCGGAGACTTCGAGGTAGATGTACGGAACCTGCCGGCCGTCAGCCGTCAGAGTGGAGTTGACCCGATTCAGGATGTCGTCGAGCTCGACTTGCTGGATGTGTTTCGCCGCGTCAATGCGGAAACCGGCGACGCCTGCGCGAGCGAGTCCGATCAGGTAGTCGGCCAACTTCGCTCGCACCGAGGCCAGTCCGGTGTTCAGGTCGGGGAGCGATAAGAGTTGACAGTCCTGCACATTGGCTGCGTCCTGGTAGTTGTTCACGACGCACGGGGAGTGAAAGTCGCTCTCGGCATACAAGCCCGGATAGTTGTACTTCGTGTATGCGGTGCCATTGCTTCCGACGCCGGGGCTCGGGTAGTTGGTCATGTGGTTGATCACCGCATCGACGATGATGCCAACGCCGGCCGCGTTGCAGCGGGCGACCATGTCCGCGAATTCGGCGCCCGTGCCTGAGCGGCTGTGTGCGACGCTATAGCTCACCGGCTGATAGCGCTCGCTCCAGTCGTGGGTCGGCACGATGCTGTGTTCCTGGGGCGGTGAGACCTGGACCGCCTTGAAACCGGCGGGGCCGAGGACGGTCTCGCACTCGCTGGCGATGTCGGCCCACCGCCATTCGAAGAGGTGGACGAAGACGTCGCCCGCGGCCATGTGACCGCTCGGCCGGTAGGTCGCGGCAAGTGTCGGGCGGGGTGGTGGCGGCGGTCCCGGCGACACCGAGGGGAGTCCCTTGCTGCAGCCTAGGGCGAAAAGCGCGAGCCCCGCCGTCAGGAAAACTCGCGACACGGCGGGGCTCGACACCAACAGCTGCACCGCTCTTAGTAACCCGGGTTCTGCGTCAAATTCGGGTTGGCGATGAGCTCGTTGCCCGGGAGCGGATACAGATCGCGCCCGGTCGGAAGAGCCTGACCACCCATCACGCCGCCCTTCCACGCCCAGAGATACGTGGCGCTCGAGAACACCCCGAACCGGACGAGGTCGGTCCGGCGGCTGGCCTCAAACATGAGCTCGCGGCCACGCTCCGCCAGCAGCGTATCCACCGCAGGCAGAGCCGCAAAATCAGCGGAGGTGTTGCCGTACGCGCGCTCACGGATCTGATTGAGATAGGTCAGCGCGTTCGCGGCGCTCCCGCCACCGCCGCGGATGTTGGCCTCCGCGTAAATCAGATAGGCGTCAGCGAGACGGAAGATTGGGAAGTCCGTGTCGACCATCGTTGTCTGCTGGGCGTTCCCGCCCGCCGATGTCTTGTTCGTGAACTTGGGGGCGGCAATCCCGTTGGAGTACTGACCAATCGTATCGACGTTGACTTGCTGCCCGGTCGTCCAGAAGAACGCGGCCCGTCCGTCGCCCGCCCCAAACAGCTTGTAGAGCTGCTGCTTCATGCGATACCCACCCCAGCAGTAGTCGATGCCGTACGTCGCCGCGGACATGCTGCCACCGCAGCCCGCATGAATCAGGAACGTCATGCCCCCCCACGTCTGCGTGTTGCCGCCATCCTGGGCAGACACGAAGATGAGCTCGCGCGAGGTGTTGTTGTCGGAAGAGAAGTTGTGCCTGAAGTTGGCCTCCAGGGTGTAACCGGCCGAGATCACGGCCTGCGCTTCGGTTACCGCGCCGGCGTAGTTGGGCGTCCCGGTGTACACTCCTGCGTTCAGGTACAGCTTCGCGAGCAGCATGTGCGCGGCCGTCTTCGTGGCGCGCGCGTACGTCGGCGCGTCGGCGGGGCCCCCCGTCGGCAAATCCGGGATGACGGCGTTGAGCTCGCTCACCGCGTAGGCGTAAATGTCGGCGCGTTGCGCCTGCTTGGGCGGCGTCGCGCCCAGCGCATCGGCCTCGGTCACCAGCGGAATGTTCCCGAACAGATCGATGCCGTGCCAGTAGCTCAGCGCGCGCAGGAACCGGGCCTCGGCGCGATACTGATGCACGTTGGTGATGAGCGTCGGATCGTTCTGGCCGCGCTCTGCCAGCTTCGCGTCCGTGCTCTGCCGCAGGAACTCGTTCACCAGCATGATCTGGTAGAACACGCGATAGTACATCGCGTTGACCATGCTGTTGCTCGCGTCCCAGGTGCCCGTGTTCAGCGTGGGAAGACCGGGATCGTTCCAGCCGATCACGGCTTCGTCGGTCGGCATCTCCTGCAGGTACCAGTAGAGACGCAAGTACTCGCCGAACCCCTCGTCGATGCCCTGGATATCGGGGTTGCCGTCCGGTCCGCGCTGTCCGGTGACGATCAAGCCACCGTAAATCTTCGCGAGGAAGGCCAGATAGGAGTTCGGGTCGTTGAAGATGTTGGCGCTCGTGACGGAGCTCTTCGGTGCCACCGTGGGATCGGTGCAGCCGACCGCGGCCACCGCCAGGAGAGCCGTGAGACTCAGGATCGAGGTTGTGCGGTTCATGTCTGGCTCTCCTTAGAACCGGGCGCTCAGGCCGGTGGTGAAGGTGCGCGCGCGGGGATAGATGTTGTTGTCGATGCCATTCAGGCCCGCGGTCGGATCGACACCGCTGTAACCGGTGATGGTGAACGCGTTCTGCACCGTGCCGTAGAGATGCAACGGCTGGTTCTTGAGGTTGAATGAGTAGCCGAGGGTGATGTTGTCCATTCGCAGGAACGAGCCATCCTCGACGTAGTAATCGGAGTAGTACTGCGGCACGACGAACCCGGTCTTCAGCACCGAGGTCTGCAGGTTGGCCGGCATTGCCGATCCGGTCAGGTTTTGATAGGCGCCGAGGGAGGACGCCACGTTGTTGTAGACCCAGTTGCCCAGGTACGCGCGCACCGTGAAGCCGCCGTCGAACTTCCCCCAGGTCAGATACGACGTGTGGCCGAAGATCCACTTCGGTGACGGATCGTGGAACGGGCGGCGATCGCCGTCGTTGATGAGCCCGTCCTTGTTCTGATCCACGTACATGTTGGTCGGGTTGGCGGGATCGTAGACCGGCTTCCCCTGCGCATCGTAGCGCTGCTGGAAGACGAAGAACGAATTGATCGGGACACCGGGCTGCAGCACCTGGACGAGGTTACCGACCCCGCCCGAGATGTTGCCGGTGAGGATTCTGGCCACGCTCTTGCTCGGATTGATGCCGACCAGCTCGTTGGCGTTGTGGCTCGCCGTGAACGAGGCGTCCCAGTTCAGATGGCCTGGGCGCGGCTCGAAGATCCGGTAGCTCAGCGCGAACTCCAGTCCCGTGTTCTTCATCTTGCCGATGTTGGTCGTGACGAAGTTGCCAAGGTTCGTCCCGGCGGGGACGGGCACGTTGAACAGCAGATCGCTGGTGTTCTTCTGGTACCAGTCGATCGAGCCGCTGAGGCGCTGATTGTTGAAGCCGTAGTCGAGTCCCGCGTCGTACGCCGTGGTCTTCTCCCAGTGAATACCCTGGTCGACCGCGCTCGGCCGGATCGTGGTGATGAACTGGTTTCCGATCTGCACCTTGGTGAGCACGTCGCTGTAGGTGTACGTGGGATAGTACAGGTAATCCCCGAACGCCTGGTTGCCGGTCTGGGCCCACGAAGCGCGCAGCTTCAGGTCGGACAAACTGCCGGCGCCCTGCATGAACGGCTCCTGCGAAATTCGCCAGGCGAACGACACCGCGGGGAACGTGCCCCACTGATGCGTCGGCCCGAAGCGCGACGAACCATCGCGGCGGATGCTGAATCCCGCTATGTACCGATCGTTGATGTTGTAATTGGCCCGGCCGAAGAACGAGATGAGCTTGAAATCGGTGACGCTCATGTTGTTGGTGACGTTCGTGGCGGGCGGAATGCCGTTGTCGCCGAGGAGGTTGCTCTGGAGCCCTCGCTCCCGCAGCTCCGGATACTCGGCATGCGACTGCTGGTAGGAGTACCCACCCGTCAGATCGAGCATGCCGGGCCCGTACGCCACGTGCGGCGCGTAATTGAGATACGTCTCCAGGGTCGAGGTCCCCTGGCTGTTGTTCGCCATATAGAGCGAACCCTGACCCTGGCGGATCTGCGCGGCCAGGTTGTTCGGGTAGAACGTCTGCCGGTCGGCTTTCGTGAGATCGTAGCCCAGGCTGAGTGTGGCGGTGAGGCCCTCGACGAACGGTGTCCGGTAGGATGTCTGCACGTTGCCGACGCTGCGCCACGTCGTGCCCTGATCGGACGCGAGCGCGAGGCTCGCGACGGGGTTGCTCGGCGACGCGTTCGTCGTGTTCCAGTCCCAATAGCCGGTGGGACTCGTCGGATTGAGCACGGGCTGCGTCGGTGCCATCGCGGCCGCGTTCCCGAGCACATCACCCGGTGTGAAGTGATCGACGGACCTGGCGCCGCGCACGTTGCTGCTGATGTGCAGCCGGTCATTGAAGAGCGACTGCTCGTAATTGAGTCCCAGCGACAGCCGGTCGACCGAGCTCGCGCGAATGATGCCGTTCTGCTTCAGGTATCCGAGCGACAGGCGATAGCCCATGTTTTCGCTGCCGTTGGTGAGCGAGACGTCGTACTGCTGCCCGTAGCCGGTGCGGTCGATCTCGCCGAACCAGTTTGTGTTCTGGCCGAGCAATGAATCGACCCGCTGGGGGGCGTAGGTCGCGACGGCGCTGGCGAACTGCTGCGCGTTGAGCATGTCCGGGACTCTTGTCACCTGCGAGGCCGAGGCGTTGGTGTTGAACTCGACGTGCGCCCCGGAGTGCCCTTTGCCCGACTTCGTCGTGATGATGACGACGCCGTTCGCCGCGTTGGAGCCGTAGATGGCGGCGGCGGAGGCGTCCCGTAACACGGTGATGTTCTCGATGTCGGCCGGATTCAGGTAATTGAGCGGATCACGGCCCGCGGAGAGACCACCGCCTGCGCCGGTGCCGAGCGGCACGCCGTCGACGACATAGAGCGGCTCGTTGCTCGCCGTGGCGGATGTGGCGCCGCGAATCCGGATCGACAGGCCGCCGCCCGGATCGTTGTTATCGACCACCTGCACGCCGGGGACCTTGTTCTGAATCAGCTGCTGCGGCTGCAGGATGCGGCCGGTGTTGAACTGCGAGTCGGCGACACTCGACACGGCCCCGGGGATGTTGCCGGCGCGCTGCTCGCCATATCCGGTAACGACGAGCTCGGACAGCGTGACCGCCTGTCCCGTGAGCGCGAGATCGGCGACGACTTCCTGACCGGCGGCAACGGTGACATCACTCGTCGCCTGGCTGTACCCGATGACTCGGGCGCGCACCGTTTGGGCGCCGGCCGCGACACCGGTGATGACGTAGCGGCCGTCGGGTTGGGTCAAAACACTGCGGCCTCCCGCGGCGACGGTAACGCCCTGGAGGCCTTGTTGGGTCGCATTGTCGGTGATGCGTCCGCGAATCGTGCCCGTGGTTTGCTGCGCCTGCAGGATGTTGGGGCCGATCCAGAGCATCGTCAGGATGGCGCCCATGAAGTACGGTAAACGTCTCATACGCGATTCCTCACGCTCTGACGGAGACGGGAAAGTGGGTGGAATCAAAAGGCGGCCCGGAAAGGAGAGTGTCAAGGAGTACAAGAAGAGGATAAGTTGAAGCATGCGTTACGATCTCTTCAGGAAGCGTCTCATCGATGCAGTCGTGAACACGCCGGGCGACGCGCCCCCGGAGCTGCGCCAGGCCGTGCTCGACCGGGCCATGGGTGCTCGGGACGGCGTGCCTCCCGAACTCCGCCCCTATGTCGATACCGTGGTCCGTCACGCCTACCGGGTCACGGATAGCGACGTTACGGCCCTGCAACAGGCGGGCAATTCGGACGATGCGTTGTTCGAGGTCACCGTGGCCGCCGCCGTCGGCGCCGCAGTGCACCGCCTGGATCGTGGTCTGGCCGCCCTCCGCGGCGAGGAGCCCGACTGATGCGCCTGGCTCGCGTGGAGCATCGCCACCGGCTGAAGGAAAAGGCGATCCTGTTGCTGATCCGCCTGGTGAGCGGCCGGCGCGTGCCGGACGTCGTCAAGACGCTCATGTACCGCCCCGAGCTCTGGGGAAAGCCGATGTCCGACTGGACGCAGGCGGTGTTGCGCGGCGATTCCCAGTGGAGCGTCGGCGAGCGCGAGCTGTTCGCCGCGTTCACCTCGAAGCTGAACAGTTGCGTCTTCTGAACGGAGTCTCACGCCGCGGTCGCGGCGCTGGCCCTGCAGGACGACCGGTTCGTGCGGGCGGTGGTCGACGATTGGCGCACCGCGCCGCTCGATGCCAAGCTGCGCGCGACGCTCGGCTTCCTCGAGAAGCTCACGCTCCATCCCAACGACGTCCGCCCCGCCGACATCGCGCCGCTGCGCGCGGCTGGCCTCAGCGACGAGGCGATCGAGGACGCGATCCACGTCTGCGCGCTGTTCAACATCTACGATCGGATGGCGGATGCACTGGGGTGGTGGCTGCCGGATCAGGCGGGGTACGCGGCGTCGGGGAGGAACCTGATGAAGCGGGGCTACGTCATTTAGAGTTGCGGCGGAGCACCTGCAGCTTGTCGTTGTTTCTCGCCACCACAATCAGCCGCTCCCCCCTCGCTCCTTGCAAGAACGCCATGTGCCGCACCTGCCCTTCGATTGCGAGCCCGCTCCGCTCCATGTCGACCGGCGCGAAGTTCCCCCGCCCATCGCCGCGCAGCAGAAGTCCGTAGCTCGCGTCATAGCGGCCCTGCACCGGCGTCACGCCGTAGAAATTTCCGGCGACAATCAGATCGGTCTTGCCGTCGCCGTCGAAGTCCCCCGCCAGCGACGAGTAGATAGGCGCGAACTGCGCTTCGTTCGGCAGCGGCCGCAGCTCGAACGTGCCGTCACCGCGGTTCAGCCCGACCGCGCTGGCAAACGTGTCGGCCTCGAGTACATGCGCCGTGCGCAGCGCCTTGGCCGGAATGATGTCCTCGATCCGGCTCGCACCGAATGACGCGTACGTCGGATAGCGGCTCGCCAGCGCCGGCATGACCTGGATCAGCTCGTCGCGCCCGGCGAGCGGATAGCTCGTGCCGTGGCGGTAGGACGTGAGGATCTGCGCCGGCCGGCCTGTACCGAAGAAGTCGCCGAGATACAGTCGCGCCGGCTCCGCACGCGACGCGCGGAGAACCGAGTTCAAGCCGAGATTGCCGAGCACGAGGTCGGGACGGCCGTCGCCATTCAGATCTGCGACATCGATGCTGGTCCACCAACCGTTGGTGCCGGCGAAACCGGCCTTGTCAGTGCGATCGACAAACCGGCCGTTTTCCTGGTGGAACACCCGCACCGGCATCCACTCACCGACGACGATGAGATCGAGCTTGCCGTCGCCGTCGTAGTCGACCCACACCGCGCGAGTGACCATTCCGACGGAGTCGAGTCCCGGCGCCTTTGCGGCGGTGATGTCGCGGAAGTGGCCCTGGCCGTCGTTCTCCAGCAGGTAACTCCGCGGTGTGACGCCGTATTGCCGCGCCACAACCCGGCTGCCGACGAACAAATCGACATCGCCGTCGCCGTCGAAATCGGCCGGCACCACACAGGAGCCGTTGTGAAAGAAGTCGGGAAGCGCGTCAGCGGCCCGCTGGAAGTTGCCGCGGCCGTCGTTGAGGTACAGGCGGTCGCGCAGCGGCTCGCCTTCCCAGAACTCGTTGCCACCACTCACCACGTAGAGATCGAGATCGCCATCGCCGTCCGCGTCGAAGAAGGCGGCAGCGACGTCTTCATGCAGGCTATCGGCGCGGAAGGCGGGCTCGACCGCGGTGTGCAGCGTTCCATCGGCTGCTTGCAGCAACAGCTCGCCCGGCTGCCACTTGGCGCCACCGGCGTAGATGTCTTCCCGCCCATCGCCATTCACGTCGGCGACCGCGAGCGCGGGGCCCTCGGTCGAGAGCAAGTGCGGCATCAGCGGCTCGCGGCCGTAGTCGAAGAATGTGTTTTCGTGGTGCTTGTAAGGAGAGGCTAACTGTGGGCTGACATCGGTAAAGAGCGGGTTGACTGCGGGTGGCGCGTATGCATAGCGCCCGGTTGCGTCCGTCTGGGATAACGTGATGAACTGGTTCGCGCGCACGTGGGTCAGTACTTGAAAACGTCGGTCCGGCCACACGACGATCAGTGAATCCACGCTTGACGCTGTGCCGAGACCGAAATGCGCGCGCGGATCGACGGCGGACTCGAAGCCACGCGTGGGCATCACCTCCACCATCTGACGGCCGGTGGACCCCGCGACAATGACCTTCGCACCAACCCCGCCTGTATTCCCGCCTTCCCCCCGCAGTATGACGGTGAGGAAATGATGAGATGCGCTGTCAAGCTGGCGGGAGCGATTGCGGTAGATCGACGCGGGCGCGTTGAGGTTGTTCACGACGAGGTCGAGCGCGCCGTCGTTGTCGAGATCGACGTACGCGGCGCCGTTCGAGAATCCCGGCGACCCAAGGCCCCAGGCGGCTGCCTGATTCGTGAACGTCAGATCGCCGTTGTTGCGGAACGCATAGTTGTGCGCCAGAACATGCGGCATTCTCGCAATCAGGTCCGCTGCTCGCGCCTGTGTTCCGGCTCTTTGGACGGACGCCAGGTAATCGAGGTCGTTCGGGCGGCGAAAGATTCCCGTGGTGACAAAGAGGTCCTTGCGGCCGTCGTTGTCGAAGTCGGCAAACAGCGGCGCCCAGCTCCAGTCGGTCGCCGCGATGTCGGCGAGGAAACCGATCTCGCTGAAGCGAAGCTTCCCGCCCGTCACACCGCGGTTCAGCTGCAGCGTATTGCGCGTGTACTGGTAGTGGTAGCCCGCGGCCAGCTTCAGGTTGAGCAGCTCGTAGCTCTCGGCGGTCGCCGCGGTCTTGAGGATGCGCTCGCTGTCGGGCAGCATGTCGAGCACGGCGATGTCGGGGCGGCCGTCGTTGTTGAAGTCGGCCGCATCGGCACCCATCGAGAAACGGCTGGTGTGGCCCGTCGCCTGAGTAATCGATTCGGTGAAGGTGCCGTTGCAGTTGTTCAGATAGAGAAAATCGTTCTCGGGAAAATCGTTGGCGATGTAGATGTCGGGGCAGCCGTCGAGATTGACATCACTGATCGCGACGCCGAGGCCGAACCCCTCGACGCCGCCGTAGATGCGCGCCGCGGCGCTCACGTCGACGAAATGACCGTGATCGTTGCGATACAGGCGGTCCCCGGCCTTCGCATTGCGCACCGTGCGGCTCGTGCTAGGACTGTTGAACCGCTCCTGGAGCGTGGAGCTGTTGAGGAGATACATGTCCAGATCGCCGTCACCGTCAAAATCGAAGAAGGCGGCCTGCGTCGAGTATCCTGAGAACGCGAGCCCGTACTCCTCGGTGCGATCGGTGAACGTGCCGTCCCCATTGTTGATGTAAAGGACGTTGCGGCCGCCCATGCCGAGGTCGTTGACGCCTGAGACGTAGATATCGAGCCACCCGTCGCCGTTGACGTCCGCCATCGTGACGCCACTCTTCCATCCCACGGAATCGGCCACGCCGGCGCGGTCGGTGATGTCCTCGAAGCGAAAATTCCCGAGGTTGCGGTACAACCGGTTGCGGCCCAGGTTCGAGGTGAAATACAAATCGACCAGCCCGTCACCGTCGATGTCGCCCGCCGCAACGCCGCCGCCGTTGTAGTAGTACAGATAGTTGACGATGTTGACCGCCGTGTCCTGGGGCAGGGTATTCGCGAACGTGATGCCGCTCGCCGCCGGTGCCACCGCCTCGAACAGCGGCGGCGGCGCGGCCGGACCGCAGCTCAGCAGCGTGAGCGCGGGAGCGAAGAGCAACGCCGACGATTTTCTCAAGGGGCGCCAGTATAGCGTGAAAACATTCGTTTCGCTCGCGGCAGCGCTGCTCGTTGCCGGTCTCGGGTGCCGCGAGAAACCGGTGGACACCGGGGCACTGATCACGGCCCAGACGGTTGGCCTCGAGCATTTACAGCGCGGGCGCCTGCCCGAGGCCGAGCAGGAGTTTCGCACGGTCATCGCGCTCGCACCGCGTGATCCGCTCGGCTATGCCAATCTGGGGCTGACGTATTTGCGGGCGGGTCGCTACGACGATGCCGAATCACAGCTGCAGCAAGCGCGGCGTCTCGATCCGCAAAGTGCCGAGATCGCGCTGATCCTCGCCAAACTGTACTCGCTCACGGGACGGCAGGATGAGGCGCGCCGGGTTCTCACGGCGGTCGCCCCCCCTCCTGATGCGCGGGTGTCGTACGCACTCGCGGAGCTGGAACGCACGCGCGGCGACACCGCGTACGCGGCGCGGCTTCGTGCCGTGCTGGACAAGTCCCCCGCGAACCTCGCCGTGCGGCTCCAGCTCGCCGACGCGCTCCTCCGGCTCGGCGCGGCCGACAGCGCACTGCGGCATCTCGAAGACGTCCAACGTCTCCGTCCCGAGCCGCCCCGCGAAGCCAAGCCGTATTTCAGCACGACGCTCCAGGCGCTGCGTACCGGGAAGTTGGCGGACGCGCGCGCCGCTTTCGATCGCTTCCTGCGCCTCGTCGAAGTCACGGCTCCCTATCAGGCGTCGCTGGCGCAAGTCGAGTGGGTGGAAGGACCGCTGCCCGGCCGGCCGGTGCTGGCCTTCAATCCGGCGTCGCTCATCACCATGCGCGGCATCGCGCCCGCGTCCCACGCCGCCGAGCTGCGGTTCACCGATGTCACCGGCGAAAGCGGGCTGCCGGACGGCGGCGGCCCGATCACCGCGCTCGCCCTGGGAGACTACGACGGCGACGGCGAGCCCAACCTCCTCGTGGCCGGTTCCGCGGTTCGCTTCTATACCGTGCACGGCGGCTTCGTTGCCGACATCAGCGCCAAGGTGGCACTACCGCTGCCGGCCGGCGCCATCGCGGCGACGTTCGCGGACTACGACAACGACGGCTGGCTCGACCTGTTCGCGATTGGGACGGACAACCACGGCTATTTGCTGCACAACCGCGACGGCAAGCGGTTCGAGGATGTCACAGAGACCGCTGGCCTGCGCGACGTGGATGGCGCTCGCCGCGCGCTGTTCGTCGATGTCGATCATGACGGCGATCTCGATCTGGTGCTCGTTGGCGGCGGATCGCTCGCCGTGTATCGCAACAACGCGGACGGGACGTTTACACTCTTCCCCAATGCCGACGGGATTGCGCGCGGCGGGAGCGACGCCGCGTTTGGCGATTTCAACGACGATGGGCGCATCGACATTGTCGTCGCGAGCGCGAATGGCGGTGACGCACTGTACTACGGTGGGGTGCAAGGCTTCGCGGATGCGGGAACGGGGTTCCGGTCGCGTTCCAGCGCCGTCGCCGTCGGCGACTACAACAACGATGGCACGCTCGACGTCTTCCTGACGGGCGCCACGAATGTCCTGCAGGACAATGCCTGCCGAGCACACCCCTCAGGGTGTGAATTCGCGGCGTTTTTCGATTATGACAACGACGGTTGGCTGGACCTGATCATCGCGGGGGCGTGGGGCACGGCGCTGTACCACAATGACGGCACAGGACACTTTCAGGACCGCAGCAGCCTGCTACCGCCCGAGGTGCGGCGCGATTCCATCACCGCGCTGCTGGTCGCCGATCTCGACAGCGACGGCGATCCGGACATCCTGCTGGGTACCTCCACCGGCGTCCGCTTGCTGCGCAACGACGGCGGCAACGCGCATCTCGGCATGCGGGTCCAGCTCCTCGCGCTCGGCATGGGGAGTGGAAAGAACAACACCTTCGGCATTGGAGCGACGCTCGAAGTTCGCGCCGGCGAGCTCTACCAGACACGCGTCGTCACGGCGCCGGTGACGCTGTTTGGTCTCGGCGCGCACTTCAAGGCCGATGTGCTGCGCGTGCAGTGGACCAACGGCGTCCCCCAGACGATCTACTTCCCGGGCACCGATCAGGACGTGCTCGAGGCGCAGCAGCTCAAGGGCTCCTGCGCCTTCCTCTATACATGGGACGGCAAGCAGTTCCGTTTCGTCACCGACGTGATGTGGCGCAGCGCGCTGGGGATGCCGCTGGGGATCATGGGTGGGAACGCCGCGTTCGCGCCCGCCGGAGCATCGCAGGAGTACATCCGAATCCCGGGCGACGCGCTGCGGCCGCGCCGCGGGCGCTACGTTGTGCAAGTCACCGAAGAGCTGTGGGAAACCGCATATCTCGATCAGCTTCGCCTGGTGGCAGTGGATCACCCCGACTCGGTAGAGGTGTTTGTCGACGAGCGGTTCCCGCCCGCGGCCAACTCGACGACGCTACGGCTGTATCAGCTCGCCCACGCGAGACCGCCGCGCGCGGCCGTTGATGGCCGTGGCAGCGACGTGCTCGACGAGCTGAGCGCCCATGACTATCGCTACGTGTCGGACCTGATGCCGGAGCGATATCAGGGACTCACGACACCGCACGAGCTCGTGCTCGATCTGGACGATGCCGCGGGAAAGCCGGGGACGGTGCTCGTCCTGCGCGGCTGGATCTATCCGTCGGATGCCAGCATCAACGTGGCCCTGTCGCAGCAGCGGCAGCTCCGCTCCGAGCTACCGACGCTCGAGGTGCGCGACGCGCGCGGCGCGTGGGTTTCGCGCGGCGTAGTGGGATTCCCGTCGGGAAAGGACAAGACGGTCGTCATCGAGCTTGGGGGTCTTTTTCCCACGCCAGACCATCACCTGCGGCTGAGAACGAATTTGCAGATCTACTGGGATCAGGCGTTTGTCGCGGAAAACATCGGTGTCAGGGGTGAGGTATCAGGGGCCGGAAGCGCACGGATCACGACCCTGACCCCTGAAACCGGACACCTGCATTATCGCGGGTTCTCGCGCATGTACCGGCGTGGCGGGCGATACGGTCCACATTGGTTCGACTACGACTCGGTCACGATTGCATCGCCCTGGCGCCCGATCGCCGGAGCGGTAACGCGCTTCGGCGACGTGCTGCCGCTGCTCGACCGCAGCGACGATCGGTATGTCATCATGGCGCCCGGCGACGAAACGACTGTGGAGTTCGCCGCGCTACCGGATCCGCCCCCGGGATGGAGCCGAACGTTCTTGCTCTACAGCGATGGGTGGATCAAAGACTCCGATCTGAACACGGCACATGGCACGACGATCGAGCCGCTTCCTTACCACGCCATTACGTCGTATCCCTACGCGCCGGGCGACGCCTATCCTACGGACTCCGCGCGCGCGCGCTATCAGCGCGCGTACAACACCCGAATCATCAAGCGAACCCCCGGAGTGCGGGAAGAGCGCTGATCAACGAATCGCGGCTCAAGCCCAACACCGCGTGCCGCTCCACGAGTAGATCGAGGTCCACAGGGTAGAGGTTGCGGGCCGCGGGGTTCGCGAAGCCGCAAACGTTCCGCGGTCCGATGGATTTGGTCACCCATTGCACGAACGCCCTGCGGTCGACCGCCGTGCGGGCGTGGCGCAGGCGGCGCAGGGCAGCGCGTGGCAAACCGCCGAGCTGCGGGTCGCCCACTCCCAGGAACCCCGACCAGGCATTGGTTTCGGCATCGCGCTGCACCAGGCGCTGGCGGCACTCTGCGAACGACACCGCCGCGAAGTAGATCATCGCGTGCGCTGCAAATAAGTCGAAGCGAGCCATTGCGACATACGAACCGGCGACCAACGCGTCGATCTGATCGGCTTCGGCGCCGAGCAGCGCGTCGTAGCGCCACAAGTCCTCGGCAGTGGGTCCTCCGTTCTCGAAGCACAGGGCGAGTCGCTCGATCGCGCGGAGACTCCACGCGATGCCCGTCGAGAAGAGGGGATCCACAAAGGCATAGGCATGCGGTAGCATGGCCCAGCCGGCGCCAGCGGCGCGAGTGAGACGGTGCTGAATGCGCGCTTTGTACGCGAGCGGCATCAGTAGCGTCGCGTTCCCAAACAGCACGCCGATCGTGGGGTAACGGCGGAGCAGATGCTGCCACACTGCGTCCGGTGTTCCTGGCACCCTGTGTTTCAGCAAGAACCCCGCGCTCGTAACGCCATGGTCGAAGCGGAGCGAGTACATCCACCCTTCATCTATTATGTGGTGCACTGCCGCCCAATCGTCGGGGTAGGGACCTGCCGGTAAGCCCGGCACAACCTCGGACATCAGCCGTACGCCGTCGAAGTGGCTGAACAGCAGGCCGGCCTTGGTGCGCATCCGGTGGAGTGCCGAAGGGATGCCGAGGCGGCGGGCCATGAATCCGCCGGGTCCCGATGCATCCACGACGAAATCCACGCGAAGGTCGTCGAGCATCGCGCTCGTGACCTCGACGCGCTCGCGGTACTCCACGCCGGCTGCCGCAGCTGCGCGGACGAAATGATGGTCCACGTCGGCACGGAGCCAGTGATTATCGGCCACGTGATCGTTGGGGCTTGCAGCGACGAGCAACCGCTCCGGACGCCGGCCGTTGGTGCTGAACGGCCTGCCGGTGTGATGGCGATAGAACGTGAACCCGCGTTTCAGGCCGCGCCGCAGCTCGGGGAAGCGCGCGACCCAGCGGCCGTGGGCAGCGAGATCGTAGCAGTCGTGCAACCCATAGCGACGCGCCAGGCGCTCGAGGGTGAGATTGGCGAGCGGCGTGCTCGACTCTCCGATCGCGAAGCGGGGGTGTGTGCCGCGCTCGAGCAGCACCACATCGTGGCCCTGTACGGTGAGGATGCGCGCGAGCAGCGACCCGGCGAAGCCGCTGCCGACGACGGCTACGCGCACGCGGTGCAGGAGACGAGGGGGGGGTCCAGACGGCCGCTGAGGTTCATCCGCGCCATGCGCGCGATGCGCGCGCTCCGGCAGGCATCGCACCCCGGCAGCCGTCGGGCGTCCCAGAGGTCGGCGGCGACGGCAGCCATTCTCATCGAGACGCAGTGATCCAGCGTTTGCTCGAGCTGCGCGAGCGTGGGCGGGACGAACGCGCCGAGTGCCTGCAGCCGCTCGAGCTCGCCGTTGCCGCCCCGAACCGGGATCACCGCGATTCTGCCGGCGCCACGCGACGCCGCGTACTCCACGGTGCGCACCGTCCACTCGAGCCACTCCGCGGGCGGAACGTATGGCGCGCCGAGCAATACGAACACGCGCAGATCGATATGATGCTCGGCGAGAAAGGCGGCCGCGCGGTCGAAACGCGCGAGATCGAGGCGCTTGTTGAAGTGCGAGATCGCCACGGGATGAACCGTTTCAAGTCCAATCGCGACTTCGAGCCTTCCGGAGATCAGCGTCGCGAACTCGACGGCATCGGGGCCGACCATACTCGCGTGCGACTCGACGGTGAGCGCGCGAAACGGTTGGGCCAGCTCGGCGATCCGAGGCACGTCCTCGGCTGGGACAGCCCGGCGATCGAAGAAGTTGCTCGCGTTATAGAGTTTCAGCCGCTCGGGAGGCGGATTCCCAAATCCCTCCAGTGCGCGTCCGAGCT
>Ga0075426_10001599_pt1 | contig 16128 bp, 13 predicted proteins | sample SoiMethybrSBSTD5_FD_75304 | JGI IMG/M metagenome (GOLD analysis project Ga0075426, IMG submission 75304) | Bulk soil microbial communities from a Populus tree surrounding site in Tennessee, USA - Soil MetaG P. TD hybrid SBSTD5 | ecosystem: Environmental > Terrestrial > Soil > Tree plantation... | reverse complement strand
TATCCGATCACGCTGATATTCTTCAGCTCGGCGGTGCTTTTCAGCTTGGTAATAATTTCGAGCGGGTTGATGCTTTCGAAGTTCAAGTCGAAGATGATCAGGCTGGGCTTGGCGTGCGCCTTCGCCAGCACCTCGTGTTCGTCCTTGATGAATTCGACTGACATGCCGGCGCGCTTGGCGGCGTCGTTGATCTTCACGGAAAAGAAAAGATCGCTCACCACCGCCAGAATTTTTTTGTTTCCCGGCTTCTGCATATAGTTCAGCTACAACGATTCTCCTGTCTGAGAAACTCCAGGCTGTCCTAATTGTTGGACCCGATTGAGAACCGGAGGGAAGATTCATCTTACTTGGTTTGAAAACGCCGCGCAAGCGCGAACGGGCGTGCAACCGGAACGTAACATCCCCGCCAAGGAGCGTGCGTGACTGATGGCCCATGCTATTTTGAAAGAAATGCCTCTGGAGAATCCGTTTCAGGACCCCCTCCGTTTCGAGCGCCGTATTCCGGAATGCGCCGTTGTCATCTTCGGAGCGAATGGCGACCTCACCAAGCGGAAACTGCTGCCCGCGCTCTACCGGCTGGCATATGAGCGGCGTCTCGCGCCGGGGTTCGCGGTGCTGGGCATCTCGCGCACCGCGATGACGGACGACCAGTTCCGCGAGAACATGGCCGATTCCGTGGCCAAATTCCTGGAGGATTCTCCATTCGATAAGGACGTCTGGTCGGGTTTCGCCCAGAGCCTGTACTACATGGCGGGAGACATCGCCGATACCGCGACATTTTCCAACCTGGCCGCGCGGCTGAAGCAGATCGAAGAATGCCGCCACACCGCGGGCAACGTTTTGTTTTACCTGTCTACACAGCCCAGCCAGTACGCGGCCGCGGCGAAGGGCATTGGCGCGGCTGGCCTGGCTAAAGGCAACGGCTGGCGCCGCATCGTCATCGAGAAACCCTTCGGTCACGATCTGGCCAGCGCCCGGGAACTGAGCGAACAATTGCACGAAGTGTTTCGCGAGTCCGACGTCTATCGCATCGACCACTACCTGGGCAAGGAAACCGTGCAGAACATCCTGGCCTTCCGGTTCGGAAACGGCATCTTCGAGCCGTTGTGGAACCGGCGGTACGTGAACAACGTGCAGATCACGGCGGCGGAATCGATCGGCGTTGAGGGCCGCGGCGGCTATTATCAGGAAGCCGGGGCGCTGCGCGACATGATCCAGAACCATCTGCTTCAAGTGACGGCTACCATCGCCATGGAGCCGAGCGCCACGTTTCAACCCGATTCGGTGCGCGATGAGCGGTCGAAGCTGCTGCGATCCATCCGCGTCATGAAGCCCGACGAGGTTCTCGAGAATTCGGTGCCGGGGCAGTATGGACCGGCGCGCATCGGCGGGGCGGACGTTCCAGGTTTCCGTGAGGAGCCCGGGGTGGACCCGCAGTCCCAGACCAACACTTATGCGGCGGCGACGTTTTTCGTCGATAACTGGCGCTGGGCGGGCGTGCCGTTCTACATCCGCACCGGCAAGCGGCTGCCCAAGCGCGTTACTGAAATCGCCATCCAGTTCAACTCGGCGCCGCACGCGGTTTTCGGGGAGAATGGCGCCGACGCCACGCCGAATCTCCTCATCCTGCGCATCCAGCCGGAGGAGGGAATCTCGCTGCGTTTTTTGTCGAAGCGGCCCGGCGCGGGGATGAAGCTGCGACCGGTCTCGATGGATTTCAATTACGGATCGAGCTTCGGCGAGCGGTCGCCCACCGCATACGAAACCCTGCTGCTCGACGCCATGATCGGCGATGCGACGCTTTACACACGCCAGGACATGGTGGAGGCAAGCTGGACCGCGGTCGAGCCTATTTTGAACGTGTGGCAGAACCAGAAGTTCGATTTCCCCAATTACGCGGCCGGGACCTGGGGCCCGATGGACGCGGATAAGATGCTGGCGCGGCACGGCCACACCTGGCGGCAGCCATGAGCGCGACGATCCAGCCCGAGAAAATTCTGCGGGAGCTATCGGATCTGTGGGTGACTCTGGGCAAGGACGCGGACCACAGCCAGGAGTCGGGCGTGCTGCGGGCGTGCAGCATGACGCTGGTCACGCTGGTGGAAGAATCGGAGGACCCGACCGACGTCTGGTCCACCATGGCGGAGCTGATGCCCGAGCATCCCAGCCGCGCCATCGTGATCCGTTTCCGCACGTCGACCGAGCGCGAGCTGGCTTCGCGCGTTTTCTCGCAATGTTGGATGCCATTCGGCCACCGCCGGCAGATCTGCTGCGAGCAGATCGAGATCATGGCGTCGGATGCCAGCCTGCCCGATCTCGCGGCGGTAGTGCTGCCGCTGGCGGTTGCTGATCTGCCTGTGATGCTGTGGTGCCGCGGCGCGCGCTTGTTTTCTCTGCCGGATTTCCCGCAGCTCTCGAAGATTGCCCACAAGCTGATTTTCGATTCGGCGGCTTTTCCCGATCCTGGCGCGGTCCTGGCGCGGATCGGCGAGCGTTCTCGTTCCGGCCGGATATTGGGCGATCTTGCGTGGACGCGCCTGACTCGCTGGCGCGGGCTGGTGTCGCAGATCTTTGAGAGCCGCAAATACCTGGCGCGATTGCCGGAGATCGCCGAGATACGCGTCGGGTTCGGCGGGGCAGCGCCGCCCACCGGCGCATACTATCTGGCGGCTTGGCTGCTGGAGTGTCTGGAAAAGGCCGGAGCGCGCGCACGCGTAAGCTGGACAGCGGCGCCGGATGCGCCGGCTGGCCACCTGGCGCGCATCGAGTTGCTGGGCGGGCAGGCCCTGCGGGTTTCGATCGGCGTCACGCGCGATGGCGAGCATCAGACCGCGCTGGTGCAAGTGGATTCGCTCTCGAACCGCATGGTGTTCCCGCCGGATACCGACTACATGTTGTTGCGTGAGGAGTTGTCCATCCCGAATCTCGACCCGGTGTACGACAGGGCTCTGGCCGGGGCGGCGCGGCTGGCTCTGGCGGGAAATTAATGAGCGTCGAGCGCCATATCTATGAAAGTGCGCCGGCCGCAGCCGGGGCTTGCGCGCAATACATCCTCGGCATCCTGAAGGACGCGCTGGCGGCGCGCAGGCAGGCGACCATCGCGCTCTCCGGCGGCTCGACACCGAAACTACTCTTCGAGAGCATGGCGGCTGCGAAATTCAAGTGGGATGGCGTGCATCTGTTTTGGGTGGACGAGCGCCCGGTTCCCCCGGATGACGAACGCAGCAATTACAAACTGGCGGCGGAATCGCTCATCGGGCCGGCGGGCATCCCGCGGGAGCAGGTGCATCGCATCCGCGCGGAGCTGCATCCCACGGCGGCGGTCGAAATGTATGTCGACGAGATCCGGAATTTTTTCAAGCTCCGGCCGGGCGAAATGCCGCGGTTCGACGTGATCCATCGCGGCATGGGCCCCGATGCGCATACGGCCAGCCTTTTTCCCGCGCAAGCGTTGATCGGCGACCGGAAGGAAATCGCGGCGGCGGTGCAGGTAGAGAAACTACATCAGTGGCGGATCACTTTGCTGCCGGGCCCGCTGCTAGCCGCGCATCATACGGCGGTGCTGGCGGCCGGCGCGGATAAAGCCGAGGCCGTGCACGCGGTTTTCGAAGAGCCGTACGATCCGAAGAAATATCCCGCGCAGCTCGGCATGCGGGACGGCAAGGAAGTAGAGTGGTTTCTGGACGCGGACGCGGCGAAGATGCTGGCGCGTTAAGGTCCGATCTTCCGCACCAGCGCCACCGTTCCTGAATCCGGTCCGCTTTGCTTGCCTGGCTGCATGGTGGACCAAACCAGTTGCAAGGCATTCGGCGACGCCAGTTTCATCTGGATTTCGCCCTTCGAGCCGCCCGGACCGCTCCACGCGGCGTCGGCAACATCGCCCTGCGACTTGCCTTCCAGGTAGAAGCGCACCATGGGCGCCTCAGGGATGCCCATGCCGGGATAGCGCGCGCGGTAGCGTCCCTGGATCGTACCCTGCTGCTCGGTCACGATCAGGTCGACCGCTTCAGGGGTGTACGCGGAGGCGGGAGTTGTGACCTTTGGCAGCACCCAAACTCCCGCGAAGCGGCCGGCACCGGCCGACGGCCGGCTCAGGATCCGACCGGTCAGAAAATCGAGCTCCTTGGCCTGCAGGATGGTCTGCTCGAGAGCCCGATCGCGCTCGGCTTTGACAGCCGCGAGATCGGAGCGCAGTGACTCGAGCTCCGCGGCGCTGGCATCGGGCGCGGCCGGCGGTTGCGCGGGTTGAGACGCCGGCGGCGGGGCGGGAGCGGCGGCGTTGACCTGCTCGGGTGCGGAAGGCTGGAGCGTTTGCTGGCTGACGTACCACCCGATCCCCACAGTGCCCGCGAAGGCGCAGATCAGCCATCCAAGTGTAATGACGGCGCGGGCGCGCGAGCGGCCCTCCTTGCGGTTCACAAGCGGCGCTTGGGAGTGCTCGTTTTCTGCCAGTGCCGCGTCATACCGCCGCCGCCGGTCGGGATCAGACAACACGGCGTAGGCGCGATTGACGCGCTTCATCTGAGACTCTGCCTGACGCTTTCGTGAAGGTTCCCGCTGCAAGTCGGGGTGCAGCAATCGCACACGGTCCAGGTACGTTTCCCGGATCTCCTCCCCGGAAGCTCCCGGGGGAAGACCCAGCTCGTCATAAAGCGTCAGACCCGGATTCTCCTGATATCGATCTTGGATTCGTTCCACTCGCCCAGCCCCATCGCGCCCGCGATCTCGACGTGCTCCGGTTGCCGATTCCAGAACGTGCTGTATTTGTCCGGGCGGTCTTCGGCGATTTTCTTCATTCCCATGGCCACGCGTTTTTCATCGATGGCGTTCCAGCAGATGCGGTCCATCGCCACCGGGTCGGTCGCGAAATAGATGGTCTTGTGCTCCCAGACAAATTCCGGCCGCGCTCCGGGGCCGCCATGATACAGGCCTTTCACGCCGTCGAGTATGTGCAGCACGGTTTTGTTACGGATCACAGGCATCGAAACCACCGATGGGATGAAGATGCCGCAAGTGTTGAGAGTGCTGGAAGAATGGCTCCGGCAGACATTGTTCACCAGGCCGTGCGACAGGTTCTTCAGCGCCAGAGTCACGCCGGCCGACTGGTGGTCTTTCAGGACCGGCAGATTGATCAGCTTGTTGACCTCTTTGGTGATGAAATGGGTGGCGTAGGAGCGGCGCGCCGTAAGGTTGCTGGCGTCGTAACCGGGCAGCGTCAGCGCCATGTCCATGTAATGATCGGGGTCGTAGCCTTCGATGGCCTGCTGCACGTTCTCGTAGTCCTCGGCCGCGTTTGAAATGCGGACGCCGTCGGGCAGCCATTTATCGAAGCCGCCCTTGAAGAACTGCGCGCGATAGCGATCGTAGGCCACGATATCTTTGTTCTTGATGCCGGCTGCGTTGAGTCCGGCGATGATCTCGCGCATTACTTCCGCCGACGAGATCACGTGCGGCTGTCCTACCGGATTTACCTTGATCCCCACCACGTCGCCCGGCTCGAAGAACTGGCGCCACGCATCTTCCCAACCGGCCGCGCCCGTTAGCTCGGTCATGCCCTTGCGCATCATCTGGCGTACCGGCTCGGCCTGATATCGCCCGTTGACGATGGATTGGGGATTCTCGATGGCCACCACGCGGCCGCGGTAAAGACCGGGCATGGCGAGTTTACTGGCATCGGCCTTGGAGGAAACCTGCGCCGTCAGCGCCGGCGCGGCGGCCAGCGTGCCGCCCAGAGCTTTCAAACAATTCCGTCGAGTGAGATGCATCGGTGAAACTCTCCTGGAATATTCTTGGATTTACAGTAGCATAGGGTGAAGGCGGAGAGGACGCCGCCTCCGAGAGCACTCCACCAGTTGAAGCCCGCTTGGCAATCGCTTACCGAGCCGCGAGTGTGAACGAGCGGTTACGGCAACGTATCTGATCACGGGCCGGCGGCGTAGGGGTAATCTGCTAGGCTGAAGGCATGACCACCTTACTTGAAAAGGCTCTGCAAAAGGTGGGTGCTCTCCCGGAGGACGAGCAGAACGCCATCGCCTCCGAGATCCTGGATTCACTAGCCGACGAAGAGGCCTGGAAGGTCCGCCTGACGGCTAAGCGAACCGGTTGCAGCAGCTTGCGCAGGAAGCGCTTCAGGAGGACGAGCGAGGCGAGACGCGTCCCCTGGACGATGTGTTTTGATCGAATCCAGGACTACGCGGCAGTTCCGGGAGACGTTCTTCGGCCTGCCCGGAAGTTCGCCAGCAGACTGTTCGGGCTTATCGCATATTCCGGAGCGATCCTTCACACCCAAGTTTGCACTTCAAGAAACTGGAAGGCGAAGAGAACATCTATTCGGTGCGAATCGGCCTCGCTTACAGGGCGTTAGGCGCGATGAAGGGCAATCGAATCGTATGGTTCTGGTCGGCAGCCATGGCGACTACGACCGGATGATTTGAACTCCTGTCGCCCTAACTACTCCGGCACGCCCGCTTTCTCGTACAGTTTCCGGATGCGTCGTAACTCCTGGTGCGTCTCGCCCAGTCCGAGGGAACGGAACATTTCTCCGATCGGCGTTTGCGGGTCGTTGGACCAGAAGATGCCGCGGTCCTCGTCCTCATAGTAACGGAAGCCGGCTCTGTCTCCGTATTTCTCCTTGAACGCCGCGCCGTTATGCAACTGCGGACTCCAGGGCAGGATGGCGTAGCTGAGATCGAGCTGCTCGACCAGGATGTGCGCCGGCTCGCGGATCTGCGCGGTGATCTTCCCGGTCGGTTCGAAGAACGAGGCGTTGTTGCGCCAGGTGCTGGAGACGATGTAGTAGCGGTGCGCGATGGCGCGCGCGGCCGGTTGCGTGGTCTGGGGAGATTGTGTCGGCCAGGCCACCAGCTCAGCGCCCTTACGCGCCAGCTCCGACCATCCGTAATCCCATTCCATGTCGTAACAGATCTGGATGCCGAGCTTGCCGAAGTCGCACTCGAAAACCGGCGCTTCTTTGCCGGGAGTTGTGCCGCCCTCGAGCGAGTCGCTGCCGGTGTGGACGGCGAGGTGCACCTTGCGGTAAATCCCCACCACTTCACCGTTGCGGCCGATGAGGATCGCCGCGTTGGAGCACAGCTTCTTTGGCTTGTCGTCCAACAAATACGTGGGCACCACGATGTAGCAATGCTGCTCGCGGGCTTTGCGTGCGAATGTCTCGCGCAATGGACCGGCGAGCGGCACTGCGTCCGCCATGACATCGTTCGAGGTCTCGCCAGTCACGGATGTTTCCGGCAATATGGCGAGATCGAGGCCTCGGCCGTACTTTTTCCGGGATTCCGCGGCCATCTGATCGACCAGCCCGGTGAGCTGCTCGAGGCGCTTATCGAGGCCCGGGTACTTTCCCCAGAACGCCTGCATGGCCGTGCCGACGATCACCTTGCGTGGCGGCCGGTCGGCGGTGCTGGGGACCGTGAGTTCCGCGGCCCCGGCAGGAAGCGCGAGCAGCGGCGCGAGGATAGCGGAAATCAGAATGTATGAGGTGCCCATGGAGAGGACTGTATCACTTATTAGCTCTCACACCGGCACCCCCACTCGCCACAGCAGATACCCGATGGCCTGCCGCACGTACAGCCAGCGCTCGCGCCAGTCGTTGGGCGAATCGAGCGAGCGTGGCGAGCCATAGACGGTCAGCCCGCGAGATTCCAGCAACTTCTTCACGCGGTAGATGTGATATCCGTCGCTCACCACGATGCACGACTTCAATTCCATGCGCCGCATGATCTCGGCGGCGGCGGCCGTCGAGTACACCGTGCTCTCGCCCTCCGGCTCGACTATGATCGCTTCCGAGGGCACGCCCTGGCTCACCAGATACGTGCGGCCCACGCCGCCTTCAGTGTAAACCGGGTCGCCGCCGGCGCCGCCCGTCGTTAGAATCCTTGGTGCGAGCCCTTTCTTATAAAGCAAGAGCGCATGGTCCAGGCGCGCGCGCAGGACGGGCGACGGCTTGCCGCGATACTCCGCCGCGCCCAGCACCAGAATGATGTCCGCCGGCTGCGCTTCGTCCATCGTGGACTGGCGCGCGATCTCGCCCGACACCTGCGCCACCTTAGCCGCAAGTGCGAGCATCGCCAGTGAGACCGCGATGCCGACCACCCATTTCATCTGCGTTATTCTGATTTGAACATTGTAAAGGAAGGCCATGGCCCGCCCCGAGACCATTTCCAGCGCTGCCAATCCGCTCCTCAAGAGTGTGCGCCGGGCCATCGCGCGCGGCACCCTCACGGAAGACGGCCTGTGTGTGGCCGAGAGCTTTCATCTGCTCGAAGAAGCGCTGCGCGGCGATTGCGCGGTGAAGGTGGTGCTGGCGGCGCGGTCGGTGGAATCGGCGGTGGCGGCGCATGTCCGGCGGCTGGCGGGCATCCGCATGGCCGTGCTGCCCGATGCTCTGTTTCAGAGCCTGGCCGGGACCGAATCAAGCCAGGGTGTGATCGCGCTCGTCGAGCCGCCGTCCTGGATTCTCGAACAATTGTTCCGTGGCCGCAGCCTGGTCGTCGTCCTGGATGGCGTCCAAGATCCGGGCAACGCCGGAACCATCGTGCGGGCCGCCGAAGCGTTTGGCGCCACCGGCGTCATGTTCCTCAAGGGAGCCGCCAGCCCGTTTAACCCCAAAACGCTGCGCGCCTCGGCGGGGTCGCTGTTTCGCGTTCCGTTCGCGCATTCGCTCGACGCTGAGCTGGCGCGCGCGGCGTTCCAGCAAAATAAGCTCGATATCTACGCGGGCGTTCCGTTCACCGCTCAGAATCACGTCAAGTCTATTATCGACGCCGATCTCACGCGCAAGTGCGCCGTCATCATCGGCAGCGAGGGCCGCGGCGTGAGCGAGAAGCTGCACACGGGCGCTATCGATCTCGCCATCCCTACCGTCGCCGTCGAGTCGTTGAACGCCGCCATGGCCGCTTCGGTCATACTGTACGAAGCGCGCCGCCAGAGGTCGCTCAAACCGTGAGCCTGTTCGACACGTCGCTGCCGGAGTCCGGTCACGCCGATAAACGCCGCCCGCTGGCCGACCGCATGCGTCCGGAAACGCTCGAAGAATTCGTCGGCCAGGAGCACATCCTCGCACCGGGCAAGCCGCTGCGCGCGCAGATCGAGCACGACACCCTGAGCTCCATCATCCTCTGGGGCCCGCCCGGGGTAGGGAAGACCACGCTTGCCCGGCTGGTCGCGCGCCTGACGCACTGCGAGTTCATGGCCTATAGCGCCGTGCTCAGCGGCATCAAAGAAATCAAGGCCATGATGGCCGATGCCGAGCGGCTGCGCACCACGGGGCGCCGCACCATCGTGTTCATCGATGAGATCCACCGATTCAACAAGGCGCAGCAGGATGCTTTTCTCCCCTACGTGGAGCACGGCGACATCATCCTGATCGGCGCCACCACCGAGAACCCGTCGTTCGAAGTGATCTCGGCGCTGCTCTCGCGCTCGAAAGTTTACGCGCTGCGGCCGCTGACCACGGAGGAGATCGTCACATTGCTGAAGCGCGCTCTCGCTGACAAAGACCGCGGTCTGGGCGAACTTGCCATCGAGGCGACGGACGAGCTGCTGGAGCAGATCGCCGTAATGGCATCGGGCGACGCGCGCGCCGCGTACAACACGCTCGAAGCCGCGGTAGCCGCGTCACCTGGAAATGAGCTTTCGCGCCAGGCCGTCGAAGATGCCATGCAGCGCAAAGTCCTGCTCTACGACAAATCCGGCGAAGAGCACTTCAACCTGATCTCGGCGCTTCATAAATCCGTGCGCTCGAGCGATGCCGATGCCGCGCTTTACTGGCTGGCTCGGATGCTCGAGGCCGGCGAAGACCGGCTCTACATCGCGCGCCGCCTGGTCCGCATGGCCATCGAAGACATCGGCCTGGCGGATCCGCGCGCGCTCGAGCAGACCGTGGCCGCCCAGCAGGCGGTGCATTTTCTCGGCATTCCGGAGGGCGACCTGGCGTTGGCGCAGGCGGCGGTTTATCTCGCGGTGGCGCCCAAGTCGGACGCCGCATATAAGGCGCTGGATCTCGCCAGGGCCGACGTCTCGACCACCGCCACCGAGCCCGTTCCTCTACACCTGCGCAACGCCCCCACGCCGCTCATGAAACAGTTCGGCTATTCCGCCGGCTACCAGCACGCCCACAAGTTCGAAGACGCGCTCACCGATATGGAGTGTCTGCCGCCATCGCTCTCCGGCCGGAGGTATTACTTTCCGACAAACCGGGGCTTAGAGAAGCGAATATCGGAACGGCTGGAAGAGATACGGGAAGCACGGGGAAAGAAGTAGGGCCGTAAGGGATCATCAGAAGCAATCATCCCAGCCGCTCCAATCCACCCCCTTTGCTCGTAAAATCAAGAACATGAGATTTTTCATCTCGATTGGAATACTCCTTCCACTCACTCTCCTCGCCCAGCATGACCACACCACCGCGCCTTCCCGCCAAGCGGTGCTAATGCCCGGGCTGGGCGACGTCCACCACCCCGTATCCACCAAAAACCCCGAAGCTCAAAAATTCTTCGACCAGGGTCTCGCCCTGATCTACGGCTTTAACCACGACGAGGCGCAGCTTTCGTTCCAGCGCGCGGCGGAGCTGGACCCCTCTTGCTCCATGGCTTACTGGGGCATCGCGCTGGCCGTCGGGCCGAATTACAACGATCCCGAACCCGATCTCAATCGCGAAAAAACCGCCTGGAAAGCCGTCCAGCATGGGCTGAGTCTCGCCGCCGACGGCCCCCCGGAGGAGCTCGCGTACCTGAAGGCGCTGGCCACGCGATATTCCGACGATCCCAAGCCTGATCTGAAACTGCTCGCGACCTTTTATAAGCAGGCCATGGGCGAGCTCACCAAGAGTTATCCCGACGATCTCGACGCCGCCGTCCTCTATGCCGAAAGCGCCATGGACCTTCGCCCCTGGCAGCTATGGACCGCGGACGGCAAGCCCGCCGAGGGCACCGAGGAAATCGTAGCCACCCTACAATCCGTGCTGAAACGCAACCCCAACCACACCGGCGCCAATCACTTCCTGATCCACGCGGTGGAAGCCTCGCCGCACCCCGAGCAGGCGGAATCGAGCGCCGGCCGCCTCGCCAAACTTGCGCCTGAGGCCGGCCATCTGGTCCACATGCCTGCCCACATTTACATCCGCACCGGGGACTATGCAGGCGCCGTGCGGGCCAACCAGGAAGCCGCCGAAGTCGACCGCCAGTACATCGCGAAATTTAACGTGACCGGGATGTACCCGGCCATGTATTACAACCACAACCTGCATTTCCTCGCCGTCGCCGCGGCCATGGAGGGCCGCTTTGCTGAGGCCAGCAAGACAGCCGCGCAGGTGACGGCGAATATCGCGCCGCTGGTCAAAGATGTACCGATGGCCGAGTTCCTGCTACCCACACAAATGCTCATTCTGGTGAAGTTCCATCGTTGGGACGATGTTTTAAAGCTCCCGGAACCGGATGCCGCCGCGCCCACCACGCAAGCGCTGTGGCATTTCTCCCGCGGCATGGCGTACGCGGCTATGAGCAAGCCCTATGAAGCCGACTACGAACGCCGGGCGCTGTCGCATGCGACGGAGGGCATCCCCGAGGACGCCATGTTCAGCTTCAACCGCTCGCGCGATTTGGTGAACCTGGCCGCGCATATGCTCGAAGGCCATATCTCGCTGGCTCGCGTCGCGATCCCGGCGGCCGTGGAGCATTTTCGGCAGGCCGCGGCCATCGAAGACGGCTTGCGCTACGATGAGCCGCCCGACTGGTACATACCGGTCCGCGAATCGCTCGGCCGTGCGTTGATGACGTCGAGCAACTACCCCGAAGCCGAGAAGGCGTTTCGCGAGGACTTGCTGCGCCATCCTCGTAGCGGCCGTGCCCTGTTCGGACTCTGGCAGTGCCTCAAAACCCAGGGGAAGAAGTCCGAAGCCAGGCAGGCCGAAGCCGAGTTCAAGGCGGCCTGGAAGAATGCCGACGTCAAGCTCACCGTTGAAGATCTGTAAGGCGTTTTCCGTCGGATTCTAAGTGGTTGCTCCCCTCGTGTAGCTGGGGGGTTCATTCGATGGAACTGACGGCATGGACTGTTTGCTCTGCGGCAAGAGGATCAGCGTTCTAAGGAAGCTGAAAAACGAGGAGTTCTGCTCCGCGGCGCATCGGAAAGCCTACCAGAAGAAGCAGGAGGATCTGGTAATAGATTTTCTGTTGCAGAGCAAACCGCACTTGCGGTCTAAACCGCCCGCCCCACCCCCAGCACCTGACGAGCCGGAGCGCATCCCGGTGTTGGCGGAGTTTATCCCGGAAAGCGTGGAGGCCGGAACCATGGTTCCGGCGCCTTTGCGGAATGCCGAGCCGGTGCCCTATCCGCTGCAGGCCGGCCTGCCTGCCGGTGGCGGGGTCACCACTGCTTGCGTGCGCACATCCGGCTTCGCCCGCATGACGTTTGAGCTAACTACGGCGGCGGGCAGCATGGAATCGGCCTTGGCGCGGGCCGTGGAATTCGAAAGCCGAAGCCCGCGGCTGCGGACGGCGGTCGCTGGCCCGCTGTGGATCGAGCCGGCCAACCAGGGGTCTCCCGAGCGCCGGCGCGCCGCCTTCCTGGCCTACCAGCCCACGTGGGTACGGGCCGGGCGAGCGATTGCCCACTCCGCCGCGTCGGCGCGGTTTTCATTCGAAACGAGCGTCATCCCGGTGGACCTGGCGGTTGCTGGCCCTGCCTTTCGGTTGGCGGGTTTCCGGCGTCCAAGTCCGGCGATCGATCGAACGCCCGCCAGCCTGCGCGCCCCTCACCGGAACGCGTGGGTATCGCAGCCGGAAGCCGCCTACATGCCTTTGGGTGGGATCGATGCGCGGCCACCCGTCTTTCCGCCTTGCAAGCCGCTGAGGCCAGTCCTATTGCCGGCCGCTCCCACTCCAGGGTCCAGCGCGGCTCTGGTGGCGCTCCATCCTCTGACCCCGCAGCAGACTCCGCAGACTCGGTCCTGGAAGCTCAAGATGGCAGCGCCGTCGCTTCGTTCGGCGTCGAAGGCCGTAATGGAAGCGCCACGGCCCGTGCAGGACGCCAGCCACAAGGCGAGTCATGCCCGGTCCCTGGTGTGGAAATTCCAATCTCACATGGGAAGGTACACGCACCTGAATATGATCCAGCCGCAATTCGAGGCGCAGGTGGGCGACCTGCCGGTGGGCAGTGTCCGGCGCAAACTGACGGCTCGACCCATGAAACGGCTGGCTGATCTGTGGTCCGCCGCGCCACGCTACGCCCGCCGTATCGCTGTTCTTGTGCCGGTCGGGATTGTTGCCCTTCTGCTCGCCAGTCGAATCGATCTGTACGGTTCCACGCGGGGCGCCCGGAATGCAGTGATGTCGCGCATCAGCCGGCGCGCGGCCATTAACATACAGGACGATTTCCGTTCGGGATTGAGCCAGTGGAGCGGAAGTCCCGGCTGGGCCGATAGCTGGTCGTATGACGGCACCGGCTTCGCCCGTCCCGGGCACATGGCCCTGCTGTCCGGCTCGCTGCCCATGGCCGATTACCGTCTGGAATTTCTCGGCCAGATAGAAAAGAAGGCCATGGCGTGGGTATTTCGCGCCGCGGACCCGCACAACTATTACGCGACGAAGCTGGTGGAAACGAATCCCGGCCCGGCAGCGAAGTATTTCATCGTCAGATATGAGGTGATCGGAGGTCGCGAGCGCCTCCGCATCCAGCTGCCGTTGCCCGTTACGGGCCGGGCCAAGACCATGTTTCACGTACGCGAGGAGATTCGAGGGGCGCAGTTCACGACGTATCTGGATGGGCGGCTGGTGGACACATGGAGCGATTCCTCGCTCGCGCGCGGCGGGGTCGGGTTCTTTGCCGATCCGGGAGAGACCGCCTATATCCGCTGGGTAGATGTGGCCCATCAGGACGATCCATTGGGCCGGCTGTGCAGCTACCTGTCGCCTGGGAAGCAAAATTGAGCCGCGGCCTACACTGTTATCTTTTGCGCCATTGCCGCCGATAGATCCAGTGAGGTTCTCTCTTCGGTGAAGGCGAAAAGTACGACGAAATCCCCGGCTCCGGTCGCGCCGGGCGAACTGTTCGGGAAAGCCGTGGCCTTGCATCTGGAAGGCAAGGGGGAAGAAGCTCTGGCCCAGATCGAGCAGGCGCTCGAGGCCGGCGAGCAGCAGCCCGAGGTCTACGCCGCCGCGGGGTATCTGCGCTACGAGCGCAAACAGTTTGAACCGGCAGCGGCTGCATACGGGAAGTTCGTGGCGCTCGATCCGGAGAACGCCACCGGATGGTTCAATCTGGCGGCGTCGCTGCAGGCGCTGGATAAGTGGGAAGAAGCGGCCGCCATGTTCGAGAAGGCGCTCGCGGCCGATCCCGACCGCTACGAAGCCCACCTGGGGTTGGGGCAGCCGGCTGCACATGGGCGCAGCCCGCCCGGCGCTCGAAGCCTACGACCGTTGCATCAGGATGTTTCCCAATCTCGAGCCTGCCAGGCTCGAGCCCGTGCTCTTTGGAAAAGCCGTTACGCTGCAAATGCTGAAGAAGTTCACCGAGGCCGCCGAACTCTACGGCCGGGTTCTCGAGCAAAATCCGCGCTGCGAGGAAGCGCTCGCCAACGCCATCGCCGTGCACCTGGAGCTGAAAGATCATGCCACGGCCGCGCGCTTAGCCGAGCAGTTGCTGGCAGTCCGGCCCGATTCCCGCGTGGCCCATGAAGGGCTCGCCACCGCCGCATTTGCCGCCCAGGATTACGAAAAAGCAGCGGGGCATTGCACGGCCCTGGTCAAAGTCGCGCCCGACGCTTTTGAGGGTTGGTTCAACCTGGGAGTGGCGCTCGAAAAGGCCGGGCGCCCGGAATCCGCCAAAGCCTACGCAGAAGCGCTGCGGCTGCGGCCCGATGATCCGGAGCTGCACCTCAACTTGGGAGTCGCCTACCAGGAGAGCGGCGATATCGAGAAGGCCAAGGCATCCTATCAGCGCGCGCTCGAGCTCAAGCCCGATTCCGACACCGCGCTCTGGAACCTGGCGCTGGTGCTGGAGCAGGACCGTAATCTGGCCGAAGCCGAGAAACTCTATACGCGCATGCTCGATCAATCACCCGATGCCGAACAAGCCCGCTTCCGCTTGGGTTGCCTGAAGCTAGAGATGGGTGACTATCGCGGTGCCGCCGAAGCCTTCGATGCGTGCCTTTGGAAGCGCAAAGATTGGCCCGAAGCCCTGCTCAATGCGGGTGTCGCTTACTGGAAACTTGGAGAGCTGGATGCCGCTCATGACACCTTCGAGCGCTGCCTGGCAGCGCAGCCGCAATCGGCCGAGGCGTCCCGGGCGCTGGCCGCCGTCGCTCTCGAGCGCGGCCGGATCGACGAAGCCATCGATCTGCACGCCAAGCTGATCGAAAAAGGCGAGCGCGCTCCTGAATTCCTGTACAACGCCGCTCTGCTGCATCAGAAATCAGGACAGCAGGAACAGGCGGTTCAGCTCTACCGCGAGGCCCTTGCCGGCTCCCCGGACTTTGCCGAGGCGCTGCTCAACCTGGGAATTGCACTGGAATCATTGGGCCACGCCGACGAAGCCCGCGCCAGCTGGCAGAAAGCCCTGACCTTGAAGCCTGAGCTCGCCAAGGGCTACTTCCAATAGACTCATAACCCGCTGTTTCTATTGATCTAACACCAATAAGCCGCCGCGGGATATACGTTCCCGATAACACGCCTCAACTAACCAAAAAGCATCTTGAGCGGCTGCCGCTACGCGGCCATAATCGGCTAAACGAAGGAATTTCTATGGTTTCCGGTTGTCCGGTGGATCGCAACATCCTCGTGTGCGTCATTCGCTACCAGCCTGAGCTAGCGCTTCTGATCTTCCTGGCGCTGGTTTGCCTGGGTTGCCTGTGGAAGTTTATGTCCTAACCGGACTCACGTTGTTGGAGCAATGGTGCGGATGAGAGGACTTGAACCTCAAGGCATATGTAGTTTGTAAGCATTCAAAAAGAAGACTTTTACATGCACACGCAGTTTTGTGTTGGGTACGTGTTGAGTTCGCAGCGTTCATGGTTGCAAACATCGCTCCATAGAACTATCGGCTGTTAACCGAAGGGTTGTAGGTTCGAGTCCTACCTGAGGAGCCAAACTTTTCAAACACTTACAGAGGTAAAATCCTCCG
>Ga0075426_10001591_pt1 | contig 16208 bp, 15 predicted proteins | sample SoiMethybrSBSTD5_FD_75304 | JGI IMG/M metagenome (GOLD analysis project Ga0075426, IMG submission 75304) | Bulk soil microbial communities from a Populus tree surrounding site in Tennessee, USA - Soil MetaG P. TD hybrid SBSTD5 | ecosystem: Environmental > Terrestrial > Soil > Tree plantation... | reverse complement strand
GCGGAGCGCGCGGGCTCCGCCGCGCTGATGCGCTCGCATCCGCTCACGGTCGAGGGGGACAAGATCGGCGCGTTCGAGGTGGCGTTGCGTTGCGGACCGAAGCTCGGCAGCTACGTGGTGACCTACGCCGAGACGCGGCTCGCGCCAGATGATCGCGACGCCACGACCGTCAAGCACGTCGATCTATGGATCGAGGGAAAGACCATCGCCCTCGACGTGGTGTCGTCGCGCCTCAACGCGGAGCCGCGCGAGCTCGAGACGCTGGCCAACGGCGTTGTCGGGGCGGATCTCGTAAAGTCGTTCGCCGACGCGCCCGCGGACTCGATCACCGTGCGGACCTCGAGCGCGGCGGCGGGCGGAACACTGATCCGCATCGGCAACACCGGGTTCGCGCATGCGTTCCCACAACTCGCCGCCGCATGCGAGGCGTCGCCGACGCGCATCGCGACGCGCGCCGATCTCCGCGGCGCGCATTCGAGAGATCAGCCATGAACAGACACGTTGCTCCGATATGGCGGAACAGGCTTTCAAAAATCTTTGTGGTGGCGGTCACCTTTGCTGCAAGAGCTCATTCACGTTTGGGAGGCGCTGCCCGCCGAGGTGCGCGAAAGGGTCGGGACCCAGGTTCGCTTAGTGCGTAGGCGATGGCGAACCCGCCCTGCACTCGGAGGCGTCGGGGCTCGGCATTGCGATCGCGTAAAGAAACGTCACGATCAGGCGGACAAGATCAACGACGCCGACGAGTGCCTGCCCGTCATCTTGCGTGCCATCCGAATGCGGAAGGCGCGCGGCTCCACGGTGCGGGAGGAGCGACGGTTTGTGAAGTTCCTCAGCTCAATCTCGCTGTTCGACATCGGGCGCCGCGGGCAACGTGAACTCAAAACTCGCACCTTGGGGCGCGTTCACCGTGGCCCACAATCGTCCGCCATGCGCCTCGATGATGGATCGCGAGATCGACAGGCCCATCCCCAGGCCGCCGGGCTTCGTCGTGTAGAACGCGTCAAAGGCGCGGTCGAGCGCGACCTGCGCTATGCCCGGCCCCGAGTCTCGGATCGCCACGTGCACGCTTTCTGCCCGGCCTTTGACGGTGCTGATCGTCAATTCGCGCGCGCCGACGGGGACGGAACTCATCGCCTCCACCGCGTTGACAACCAGATTCAGGATGACCTGCTGCAGTTGGACCCGATCTCCTTCGATGGGCAGCAAGCCCGCCGCAAGTTGCGTCCGCACCGAAATGGCATTTTTTGTGATTTCGCCACGGCTCAGGGCGAGCACCTCGCGGATGGCGTCGTTGATCTCTAATCTCTCCTTCTGCAGAGGCGCCTTCTTGAGCAGTGAGCGGATCCGGCTAATGACATCGTTCGCCCGGTGTCCGTTTCCGACGATACGACCGAGCGATTGGCGTATCTTCTCGAGATCCGGCGATTCCCTGTCGATCCAGTGCAATGCGGCCGAGGCGTTGTTGATTGCGGCTGCGATCGGCTGTTTGACCTCATGGGCAAGGGAGGTTGAGAGCTGTCCCAGGGTAGCTACGCGATTTGCGTGCGCAAGCTCCAGCTCGGCTTCATGATATCGCCGCTCGCTCCGGCGAAGATCATCCTCGGCCTGCTTGCGTTCGGTCAGATCCAGTACGAAGGCGACACCCTGTCCTTGACACTCGTCAAACATCGCCCCGCCGATCAACACCGGAACGCGGCTGCCATCCTTGCGTAGAAACGCGTTCTCGAAGGGCTTGACGGTTCCGGTGGCGCGAAGCTCCGCCACCGCCTCGGCTTGCTCTTTTCTCCACTCGGGCGGCGTCATATCGGGCCAGCGCATGCGGCCCGACAACAGATCGTCGCGGCTGTATCCGACAATTTGCAGAAAAGCGTCATTGGCTTCGGTGATGCAGCCCGAACGCCCAATGAAGATGCCGATGATGTTCGAGTCGACGAGACGGCGGACTCTTGCCTCGCGTTCCCGCAGCTCGCCATAGAGAAGCGTATTCTCGATGGAACACGCTGCTTCCAGCGCCAGCAGCTTGAGAATCGCCATCCGTGCTGATGTAAAAACACGGCAACTGAGGTTGTTCTCGAAATAAAGGACCCCGATCAACCGCGTCTGCTTGAGCAACGGAAGGCATAGAATGGAACGCGTAGAATGCCGCTTGATATACTGGTCATCGAAGAACGGCCTCTCACTTGATGCATCATCCAGCCGGAGACTCTCCTTTGTCCGCAGAACGTAATGAAACACCGATTCTGGAACTTCTGCAGAGGTCACGTTTGCGTGCCGCAAATCGACATTCACGCTTTCCCTGCTCGTCGTGGCTTCCGCCTCAATCCGGTATTTGTCGCCTCGCGCAATGATCAACAGCGCTCGTTGCGCGCCGGCCTGCACGATCGCAATACGCACGATTGTGTCGAGCAGCTTTTCAAGGACATTCTCGCCCAACACGGCTTGCGATACTTCAATGACGGTCGCGAGGTTAAGCTGTTCGATGGGTTCCATGATGGTGTTCAGCGTCCAGGACACGGCTTTCAAAACGCGCGATCTCAGCCAATACGCGCGATCTCAGCGCCTACGAGCGCGGCACGGTTTTCGAAATTCTCCGGACAATTTTCCTCCCACAGTTCGAGCTGCCCATGGTATGCGGCCAGGCTGATATCCTCCGTTCCCGCGATCATGATGAATTTTGCTCCGGCGCGGCGCGATCTAACGCCGCGCGGATGCATCTAAGCAAACCGTCCTCGTCGACTGGCTTCTGCAAGTAGCAAACGACGCCCTGGCTGAGCGCCCGGTCGCGAATGTTGTCATCGGGGTAGGCGGTGATCAGGATCGTTGGGATCGCACGGCCCGATTGCATCAGGTGGCGATGCAGTTCGAGTCCAGTCATCCATGGCATATGGACGTCGGCGATCAAGCAGCGCGTACGAGCCATATTGCGACATGCGAGAAATTCCGCCGCCGATGGGAAGGCCTCGGTTGTGAACCCGAGAGCCTCCATCAGACTCGTGATGGCCACACGAGCGTCATCATCATCGTCAATGACGGAAATGAGAACATCGGCACCCAAAATCAAGCCTCCGCGGGACTTCGCGACCAGTGCGACGGCACTGATCCATTCGTGCGAGCGACGATCCCGCACGCTCTACAGAGGATAAAGACGCAGGATCTGGCCACTAGCTGTTCGGGCAACACCACTAGACCTTGGGCAGCACCACTAGACCTTAGCCTAGGTGAGCTGAGCCCAGTGGCAGACGAGGCCGGTTTCAAAACGACGCGCCCTGCCATTTTTACCGGGGCGGGGCTCCATTCGCATCAGCGATGGCATCGAACCGCCCATTAAGAATGGCGCAAAAGGAATGCTCTCGCCACTAGACGGTTGGCAGGGCGCACCCGACCTTTGGGTGGTCAAAGACGATCGCAGGGAAAGCCGATTTCACCCTGCACGCTGCGTGATCTTCACCAGGTCGGCGACAGATCGCACACCAAGCTTTTCCATCAGGCGTCCACGATGGAACTTTACGGTCGCCTCGCTCACGCCGAGAGTGCCTGCAATCTGCTTGTTCATCAGGCCCTTCGCCACGAGGCCCATAACCTCACGCTCGCGGGGCGTGAGATTTTCGAGAAGGGATCTTAGATCTGCAAGCTCCCGTGCGGCCTCACGACGAGTCCGGTCTCGCTGAAGCGCGACGCTGACAGCATCCAGGAGGTCTTGATCACGGGGCGGCTTTGTCAGGAAGTCGACAGCGCCTAGCTTCATCGCCTTCACCGACATCGGAACATCTCCGTAGCCGGTCAGAAATATGATGGGAATCAAATTGTTGGTCTTCGCCAACTCGGCTTGGAAATCAAGACCACTCAATCCGGGCAATCTGACGTCGAGCACAAGACAGCTGACTACGTCGGGCAATTTGGTGTCAAGCAATTCCCCGATCGAGCCAAACGTCCTGGTTTGGAGCCCGACTGAGTCGAGGAGCGCCACGAGGGAGTCACGGAAATCCGCGTCATCATCTACGACGAAAACCACCGCCTCATCTGAAGTCACGCGCATTCTTGCGGAAGGCTGCACAAGAGTGTCTCCGCACATGAGCGATTGCGACTGCTAGTATAGACCTGATTGAGGCCGATTCAACACCGGACTAGAGAGGGCCAGAGGTCCGGACTGCGGTCGCATGACGCCGGTTCGGGGCCGGTGCTGCGGGAGATAGTTCGGCCCACCGCAGGCGCGTGAATCGGTGAAGGGCCCGTCAGGCGCACAAGCGACCCTCGTCGAGGGGCAGACTCCTACGGTACTCGGAGGGCGAAAATCCGGTAGCTCTTCGAAACGCCGTCGCGAACGAGGCCGAAGTGCTGAACCCTACCGTGAGGCCAATGTCCGTCACTGATCTTGCACACTCTGCGAGGAGGTCCTTGGCCTGTTCGATCCGACAGTTCGTCTGGTACTGGTGCGGTGTAGTCCCGAAAGATTGTTTGAACATTCGGCAGAAATGAAAGCGACTTAGTCCGACGAGTCGGGCGACGACCGCGGTCGGAATCCTTTCGCTGAAGTGCTCCTTGATATATCTGCTGGCGAGGCGTTGCTGCCAGGGCGCAAGGCCACCACGAATTGTGGGGCGGAATCCGCCCAGTCCGAGATTGAAACGGACGAGTTCATGTACGAGCAGGCGACTCACAGCGTCAAGGTAGTGCCGATCTCCTGACGCCGAACTATCGACCAATTCTCTGAGTTTCAGCGCAGTTTGCCAAAGTGTGGCTTCGTCGAAGAAGAGTCGGGGCGCGAATGGTCGACTGAGCAAAGACGATTGGATGCGGAGCTCGGCCGGGTCAAAATAAAAATGCAAGCGGCGAGTGTCTGCACTCGGCTCGTACCACTCGTCATATTGGTAGCCCGCCGGCACAAAGGTGAGCTTTCGTGCGACGTTGCGCAACGCCGATCGAGGTAGGCCCTCGACGAAGCTGTCTCCGCAGCGGCGTTCGCCCCTTTCGTACACCACCAGCAGGTGGATAGGTGCCCGAAAACGATATTGGATCTTCCCGCGACCTGTCGACTGCACGTCTTCGACCGTCACTCCGCGCCCGCTCACGGTACGGCGCTTCGCGGCCTCGGGAGGCCAAATCTCGACAGTGGGATGGGTCACGTTGACCGTATTGACGCTGTCCAGGATGGCCGTTGGATACGTATCGGCCTGCTCATCGTCGGCATCCGAAACTGAAACGTGGCTTGCCGCCAGTGAAGCCGGTGACTTGGGGCTGTCTGCCGCGTTGCTGCGAACCCCCAACAGGTCGTTCGCGTGCACAAGCGTATGAATCGTTGAATAGGAATGGGGACGGGGGCTCTCGGTCATCGCTCCTCCTGTTCACGCTCGAGTACGAGCGGGGCTCGCATCGAAGTATTGAGGTGCGCTTGGCCGTGAGGTCATGCAACTGGCCCCGCGTTTGGACGGTCTAGATGATAGTGGGAAGATCGCTAGACTTACGGCTGAGGTGGCCTGGCAAAGCCTAGCGCATGCCTTCTCGCCTGCGTTGCCGCGACGCATGACATTCGATCGTCATGGATCATCTTGTTGAGCGCAGCGTCCGCCCCTCGCGCAGGTCGCTCTACCGCGTCGTACGGTCCGACAACATGTGAAACTCTACAAGACTTCAATCGCGGTGGAAAAAACGTTCCCCTTGATAGTCGAGTCGGTTGCTTGCGCGATGGAGGACGCCGAGCACCGATCGAGAGCATGATCCGGCCGTCTTGCTCACATGAGCGACTTGCCGTGCGCATGGCGCGCGGACACTCGACCAACGTCTAGTGCCCCTGGCGCTTTTTGCCTAAGCGATCTTGACGCGTGTGCAGTTGAGCGCTTTCGGCGCGCGGCGCATGCTCGAGCTGACTCGGTTTGGGCTGTTCCTCAGGTGGTGGTTGTGCTTGGGCTCTTGGTCGGTTTCGCGGTTGATCTACCGGTCGTGCCAGGTGCGCCAGTCGTTGGTGCTTTTGCGCTGCTGCACGGCCACGCCCACGGGTCCGAAGTAGCCGAGACCGGCGGGCTCGCACATATGGCCGGATTTTCGCTCGCGATCGTCACCTTGCACGGGCTCGGAATCGCGTTTGCAGTCTCGGCGCGGCGCGTCCGGTGGGGCTCGTTCGTTCGCCCGACCGGCGCAGCGTGCGTTGCCGTCGGCATCGGACTTTCATTGGGAGTGCCGTCATGATTCCCGGCGAAACCTTGGCTCAATTTTTACGTGCGAATAGAAGAGAGGCTGTAAGAAATGACCGGCCGCCCGTTGACCATCGCGGAAATCAACGATCGCATCGCGGCGATACGCGACAATCTGCGCGAATTGATCGAGCAAGCGGCTGCGAACTCCGGCGCCGCGGACGAGGATTTGATTTCCGATCGCATAGCCCGGCAGGAGACCGAGCTCGGCGAGCTGATGCGGCTGCGCGATCAGCTCTCAGCGGCGGCGCACGGACTAGCCGTCGACAATTTCCGGTGACGCCGAACGAGAGAGAAGGTGTGTGAGGCGGAGGAGTAAGCGTGTTTGCGGCGATCTTTGAAGTCCAGCCCAAGCAATGATCGGGGTGGGGTGCATCGCCCCGCTGTCCCGAAGCCGAGCTGATGTGGACCTGAGCACCATAAAGGATTCTGGACGTGGCAGGCGAGCCGTTCCGGCGTATATCGCGACAAGACCTCGACAAGTTGATGACCACCCTGGACGTCGCCTTCGTCAGGCTGTCGGAGTGCGCGCTTGCGGCGGCCGCGTACCTGGCGGTCGCCCGCACCAACGCCTCCACCATCCACTGCTGTCTTCGAGGCGCCGGAGTCATCCTCCTGGACGACGAAACCCCCATACGCCTGACGCCGCACACGCTGGTGATCGTCCCGCCGGGGCGAGCGATGACGGTCGCCGCGACGGAGCACGCGACCGCACCGCGGAACGCCGGCAAGTACAACAACGGCGGCTTCACACCGGGGGCATCGCAGCGGCACACCGTCGGGGACGGCGAGCCGGCGCTGGTGCTTGCGTGCGGGTCCTTCCGAGCCAACTACGGTCCGGCGCTCGACTTGTTCGGCTCCCTTGCGACGCCCATCGTCGAGACATTCGACGTGCACGACCAGCTCGACCAAGTGATGGCCTACGCAATGGCCGAGCTCGCAGCCCAAGACGTCGGTGGAGGGCCGATGTCGGCGGCGCTGCTGAAACTCGTTCTGCTCGCATTGCTCCGGCGCTGCCTGGTCTCGACGAACGCGTGGGTGGAGCGCTTTTCGATCTTGAGCGATCCGCCGATCGCACGGGCTTTCGCCGAAATGGCCTCGCGCCCGTCCGTGCCGCACACCGTCCAGAGCCTGTCGCACGCCGTCGGCCTCAGCCGCTCGGCTTTCATGGCGCGGTTTTCCGCCGTCTTCGGAGAGTCCCCGATGTCATTGCTCCGCCGGGTGAGGATGCGCCACGCAGCAGACCTGCTCGCAGCCAACGCGCTGTCTATCGATCAGGTCGCCTTGAATGCCGGCTACCGGAGCCGGAGCAGCTTCACGCGCACTTTCCGCAGGTACTACGGCAGCGACCCGTCAGAATACCGGGCCAGGGCGCAGCGCGACTCGGCCGACAGCGCCACGCCGACCGAAGACGCGATCGAGGAATCCTATGCAGCCTGACGCCGGCTTTACTCCGCGAGAGCGTAGGCGCCGCCGCGCGCGACCGCGGCGAGGTCGGCGCTACCGACGCGCTGTTTGCTTCTGATGCCGTGATCCGTGCGAAGCGCGCCGCCCGTCGGGCCTAATTTGAGAGGTGTGAGATGGAAGCCTTCGTACACTCACAGAATCGGAGCGGCCTTCTTGAGAGGCGTTCCGACTATTTGGCGCTGGCTCCCGCAGCGGCGGCAATTTGCTACCCCTTTCTACTCCGGGCCTTCCATGCCGTCATCGGGACGCAGGCTGTAACACCTTCACCTCTCGCAATCGTCGGCGCGACCGTGATCTTAGCCGCCGCGTTCGTTGTGCCGTTTCTCGGGCTCGCGCTCGCTTGCCGTCCCGCCGCCAATCCGGGGACGAGACGGTTAGCCTATGCCAGTGTGGCAGCGCCCACGCTTTATGTCTTTCAAGGCGTTGTTCAAGCCCTGATCCGCAGTCCGATTCCCGATGAAATCGTGTGGTGCGTGATCTGGCTCGCAATTGCGATCTGGTCACAGACCGCGCCAAGCCCTGCTGTTGCTACATCCCAGCCAGCGGTCGGACGATGGCGCGTCGTCCACGGAGCAACGGCGGCGGTGCTCTCCCTTTACGTGATGTTCCATCTGACCAACCACCTGTTCGGGTTGATCGGCCCCGATGCACATGCCGCCGTCATGAAGTTCGGCCGCGTTGTCTACCGCTCTCGCGTGGGTGAACCGCTGTTGGTCGCGGCCATGCTTTTCCAGGTCGGCACCGGCCTGTTTCTGGCATGGCGTTGGAGTGCCGCCCCGCAGGACTTCCATCGAACATTTCAGGTCGCCTCGGGGGCCTACCTCTCGCTGTACATTCTCGGGCATATGAACTCGGTTTTCATCTACGCCCGAAGCTTTCTCGGCATACCGACCGATTGGAATTTCGCGACCGGAGCTCCGACCGGGCTCATTCATGACGCATGGAATATCCGTCTGTTGCCGCATTACGCGCTCGGTGCGTTTTTTGTCCTAAGCCACCTTGCGTCGGGATTGCGGGTGGTGCTGATCGCGCACGGCGTCGATCGACGCGCCGCAAATCGTCTTTGGGGCGCAGGGGTCGCGCTGAGCGCCCTTGTCTCGGCTGCGATCATCGCGGGCATGTGCGGGATTAGGATCGGGGTGCTGGCTTCGTGATCCAGCAATGGCCCGGCCATCCGAGGGAGCCCCTATAGTCACCGTCGTTAATTGAGCAACAACCCTTGGATGGAGATCGCCCGTGTCGGCGACCACCGTCGTCGTTACGCGTAGTTGATCCAGCTTTGACGCCCAGGCTCTTTGCGCTCGGCATGCGGTGGAAACCGCTTTTCTGCCACCTGTTCGCGCTCCTCTACGCCTCGCGCGTGGCCAGGGTCATCGGACCCCCTTCTTCAGACGGGCTTTCCTGACTGCTCTTCCTCGAATGTCACCGCCACAGCCGCGTTCGCAGAAAGGCGAATCCTCTGCCCCTCGACCTCGGCGACAAGTCCAAGGTCGATGAAATGCGCGTGGCCCTTGTGCTGGCCCTCGCCGCTGTCGCGCTTCGCAAGCCTGATGCGACCGTTGGCGACGCCGTCGACAGTGCCGACGTGGACGCCGTCCGCGCCGATCACTTCCATGTTCTTGGCGATCTTGTCCGTGGTCATCTTGTCTCTCCTTGTGGTTTCACCGATTGCGTCGTCAGGCTGCGGATCGATTGACTGGAAGCAGTTGGCCGCCGGCGTGCGTGTCGTGGTCCTGCGGGCGCGCTCGCCACCTCCGGGAGCGTTGCGTGCGGCATGCCCCGGTGGGGACTTTGACCGACCAGTCGCGAAGCCGCGCGACCTTGACGAAAGCGTCCAGCGCCGGCGAGTGGCGGCGCCCCTGCACAGCCAGCAACCGCACCTCCCGCGAAATCGGGTCGCCTTCGAGCGGAATGGTCTTGAGCGTCGGAAGGCGCGGCATGTGCTCGGGCGCGAGTATCACGCCGAAGCCAGCCTCGGCCATGTGCTGCAAGTGCAAGTCGTGACCGCTGCAGTGGCCGAGGTGGAGCGGCTCCTCGGGGAAATACGACCGTTGAATCTTCCGGGCGACGTCGCATCCGGCGCGTTCCAGCAAGACGGTCTCGCGGAGATCGTCGATGCTGATCGAGGGACGGTTTGCGAGCGGGTGTGTCGGCGCGAGAAGCGCGACGTAGCGCTCCTCGAACAGCGACCAGTCGTCGATGCGGGCCGGCATGTCCTGCACGTCCCCGACCATAGCGGCGTTGATCTCCCCCTCAAGCAAGAGGTCGATGAGCTTCTCCGTTGCGCCCTCGCGCAGCTCGACGTGAAGTCCAGGGACGAACTTTGCGATCTCCGCGATCGGATCGAGGACGAGCGACGCCGAGATGGAGGGGGCGAGGCCGATCTTCAGTGGCGCGACCTCCTTGCGTTGGAACTCCTGGGCTCTGCGACGCACCGCCTCTGCCGAGGCCAGTGTGCGCTCCAGCATCGGAAGGACTTCCTTCCCAAGGTCGGTGAGCTGCGTCAGCTGCCGCTCGCGGTAGATCAACTGGCCGCCGAGCTCCTGCTCGAGCTTCTGCACCCCCTTCGTCAGGGCGGGCTGCGTGACATTGCACTGCTCTGCTGCGCGGGTGAAGTTGAGTGTGGACACGACGGCGAGGAAGTAGCGAACCTGATGAAGCTCCATGGGTTGTTCTCCGTCATTGCACTCGATGACGTGACGGGGCACGCCGCAATCATGGCGCATAGATGCAACTTGCATGCTCATGTTGGAACGGCCCGGTCCATTGGTTTGGACGCGCGGACACGCTTTCTGGAGCCTCTGAGAGCAGGCGAGTGCTCGGCGAGGTGGGCGAGGACCGGGATCCGTTCGGACGGGTCGCCGCGCCGTGTGTAGTCGGCGCTGATGTCGGCGTACTCGACCAGGTCAAAGTCCGCGGCATTGAGAAGGCGAAGACCACCTTCGTCCTTGGGCTGGAAGACATGCTGTAGCAAACCGTGCCGCGCGTTTGCCGCAAGAACGCGCCAGCGACCGCAATCGGGCGCAAGACGCGGCGCCTGCCCCTATCCATATGCGGCGCATGCCGAAACGCGGATGGGCCGAGCTTGAAGAGGACGGGACCCTCAAAGGGCAGATTTGCGTCCGAGGCGGCCTTGAAGCCGACTTCACCGCATAGCCGTGGCGTACTTCTTCAATAGCCTTTTAGGTCGCCCCCGCGGCGTGCCGGATCGGGAGAAAGACCGTGAGCGAACTTGGCGACCAGTCGCGCACTGAAGAGCAAGACCCGCCCCCCGGCCGGCGATCAGGCGCGAAACGATGGATCGCTGCCGGGGCCACGGTCGCGGTGCTGGCGGCAGCATGGCTCGCCAACTCGTATCGTCAGAGCGACGCCGTAGCCTCCGTGGCGCCCGCGGCTCTCCCGCAGGTCGTGGTCAGCAAGCCGCTGGTGCGCGAGGTCAGCTCGCGGCTGAGCTTCCTCGGTCAATTCTCCGCCGTCGAACAGGTCGAGCTGCGCGCCCAGGTCGGCGGCACGCTATCCGGAATACACTTCAAGGATGGCGACATCGTCCACAAGGACGACCTCCTCTTCACCATCGACTCGCGCCCCTACGAGATCAGGCTGGCGCAGGCGACTGCGCAGCTCGAGACCGCGAACGCGAAGCTTGCCCTTGCCGAGCGCGAGCTCAACCGCGCCCAGGACCTCGCCGCGAAAGCGTTCGGAACGACGCAGACCGTCGATCAGCGCCTGGCCGACCGCCGCGCCGCGCAGGCTGCCGTCGATGACGCGAAAGCGCAGATCCGCGACGCCCAGTTCGACCTCGAGCACAGCCGCATCATGGCCCCCTTCACGGGGCGCATCGGCACGCATCTCGTCTCAGTGGGCAACCTGATCGCCGGGAGCCGCGCCGCAACGAGCCCGACGACGTTGCTCGCGACGCTGGTCTCGCTCGACCCGATCCATCTCGACTTCGACATGAGCGAGGCCGATTTCCTCGTCTTCTCGCGCGAGCGTGCGCGGATGAAGGGAGAGCTTGCCGACAAGGTCGAGATCGCGCTGGGCGACGAGACGCAGTTCGCGCGGCAAGGGACGCTCGATTTCGTCGACAACGCGCTCAACCGATCGAGTGGCACGATCCATGCCCGCGCCACCATTCCCAACCCCGACCACCTGCTGACCCCGGGCGAGTTCGCCCGCGTGCGGCTCGCCGTCGGCGCGCCCGCGCAGGCGCTGCTGGTCCCGGACACGGCCGTGCTCCCCGACCAGTCGCAACACGTCGTCATGACCGTCTCGCGCGACGGCGTGGTGGTGCCCAAGCCGGTCGAGATCGGCGATCTGCGCGGCGGCCTGCGCGTGATCCGCTCCGGCCTTGCGCCGGGCGATCGGGTGATCATCGACGGCATTCCGCACGCGGCACCGGGCGTCAAGGTCGCGCCGCAGGACGGCACGATCCGGTACGCAGCGAACGACAGCCAAGGCTAGAGCATGATCCCGAAAAGTGGATACCGGTTTTCGGAAAAGATCATGCTCAAGCTCTAGAGAAAACGAGCGCCAACCGCTGCAGCGCGGAGTGCACGAACATGCGCCTGTCACACTTCTTTATCAATCGCCCGCGCTTCGCGACCGTGCTGAGCATCTTCGTAACGGCGTTCGGCCTGGGCGCGCTCGCGATCCTTCCGATCGCCCGCTATCCGGAAATCGTCCCGCCCACCGTGCAGGTCACGACCTCATATCCCGGCGCATCCGCCGAGACCGTCGCGCGCACCGTCGCGACGCCGCTCGAGCAGGAGATCAACGGCGTCGAGAACATGCTCTACATGAACAGCCAATCGACCGGCGACGGCAATCTCACGATCACGGTCACGTTCCGCCTCGGCACCGACCTCAACGTCGCGCAAAATCTGACGCAAAACCGGGTGCAGGACGTGCTGACACGGCTGCCCGACGACGTGCAGCGTCTCGGCGTGCAGGTGCGCAAGGCGATACCGAGCATCCTCCTTGGCGTTCACCTGTACTCGCCCGACACGTCGCGCGACACGCTTTACCTGTCGAATTACGCGACCCTGCACATCAAGGACGTGCTCGCACGCCTTCCCGGGGTCGGCAACGTGGAAATCCAGGGCGATCGCGAATATGCGATGCGCATCTGGCTCGATTCGGACAAGGCGGCGGCCTACGGTCTCAGCGCTGGCGACGTGCTTGCGGCGCTGCGCGCGCAGAACCTGCAGGTTTCGGCCGGTGTCCTGAACCAGCCACCCTCCTCGGGCGGCGGGGCTTATCAGATCAATGTCGAGACGCTCGGCCGCCTCGCGACGGCCGAGCAGTTCGGCGACGTCATCGTCAAGTCCGACAACCAGGGACATGTGACGCGCGTGCGCGACATCGCCCGGGTCGAGGTTGGCGCCGCGGACTACGGCAGCACGGCTTACAAGGACCGCAGCAATGCGGCCACCCTGGTCATCTACGCCCAGCCCGGCGCCAATTCGGTCGCGGTTGATCAAGAGGTCCGCGACGGGGTGCAGGCGCTGAAGAAGAATTTTCCGCCCGGCGTCGACGCCACCATCATCTACGATCCGAATGTCTTCATCACGAAGTCGATCCACGAGGTCATCGTCACGATTTTCGTGGCGATCCTGCTGGTGGTCGGTGTCGTGTTCATCTTCCTGCAGAATTGGCGCGCGACCATCATTCCGGTCGTCGCGATTCCCGTTTCCCTGGTGGGAGCGTTCACGATCCTCGCGGCGTTCGGCATCTCGCTCAACAACCTGTCCCTGTTCGGGCTGGTGCTGGCGGTTGGCATCGTCGTCGACGACGCGATTGTCGTCGTCGAGAACGTCGAGCGCAACATCCGCGCCGGCATGCCGCCCGCCGAGGCGGCGCATCACACGATGGACGAGGTCGGCGGTGCGCTGATCTCGATTGCGCTGACGCTCTGCGCCGTGTTTGTGCCGTCCGCCTTCATCTCCGGCATCTCCGGGCTGTTCTTCCGTCAGTTCGCCGTGACGATCTCGGCCTCGACCGTCATCTCCTGCTTCGTCTCGCTGACGCTGAGCCCCGCCCTCTGCGCCGTGCTGTTCAAGGCGCATGAAGCGAGCGACCGTGCGCAGGTCGGGGCGGCGCGCCGCCTGCTCAACCGCGCCTTCGATCGCTTCAATCGCGGCTTCGAGCGGCTCTCCTTCGGTTACGGAAGCCTGACCCGCCGCCTCGTGCGCGCGAGCGCAATGGTGCTCGTGGTCTATGTGGGGCTCATCGGCATTGCGGGCGTCGAGTTTGCAAGGACGCCGACCGGCTTCATCCCCGAGCAGGACCAGGGCTACCTCATCAGCGTGGTTCAGCTTCCGCCCGGCGCGACGCTTGAGCGGACCGAAAAGGTCGTCCGACGCGGCATCGACATCGCCCTGGGCACGAAGGGCATCGAGCATGTGGCGCCCTTCGCAGGCCTCGACGCCACGACCTTCACGGTCGCGCCCAACGCCGCAACGATCTTCTCGGGCTTGCCATCACTCTACGATCACGAGCTTCCGGGTGTGACCGCGAACACGGTGCTGGCCGACCTGCGCAAGCGCCTGTCGGTCATCAAGGACGCCAATGTGGTGACGATCCCGCCGCCGCCGGTGCAGGGACTCGGCAACGCGGGCGGCTTCAAGATGATGCTGGAGGATCGGGGCGGGCTCGGCCCGCAGGCGCTGGAAAAAGCCGCCCGCGCGCTCGTGGCGGCGGCCAACAAGGACCCGACCTTCGCCGGCGTGTTCACCCTGTTCAACACCGGTTCGCCGTCGATCTATGCCGACATCGATCGGGTGAAAGCCGAAAAGGTGGGCCTCACGCCATCCGACGTCTTTTCGACGCTGCAGGTGTACCTCGGCTCACAATACGTGAACGACTTCAACTATCTCGGCCGCACCTATCAGGTCAGGGTCCAGAGCGACGAGCAATTCAGGCGCACCCCGCAGGACATCGCCCGCCTCAAAGCCCGCAATACATCCGGCGAGATGGTGCCGATCGGGACGGTGGCGCAGCTGCGGAGCAAGACGATCCCCTATCGCGTGCCACGCTACAATCTGTTTCCGGCTGCCGAGGTGCAAGGGGGAGCGGCGCCGGGCGTCGCCACCGGCACGGCGTTGCAGCGCATGGAACAGCTGGCCAACGAGGTGCTTCCGAAGGGCATTACGTTCGAGTGGACCGACCTCGCGTTCCAGCAGCAGCTGCGCGGCACGCCCACGCTCGTCGTGTTCGGCGCCGCCGCGCTCTTCGTCTTTCTCGTCCTCGTCGCGCAATACGAAAGCTGGAAGCTGCCGCTCGCGATCGTCCTGATCCTGCCGATGTGCCTGCTCGCCTCCGTCACCGGCCTGCTCGCGCGCGGCATGCCGATCGACATCCTGGCGCAGATCGGCTTCGTCGTTCTCGTCGGCCTCGCGGCCAAGAACGCGATCCTGATCGTCGAGTTCGCGCGCCAGAAGCAGGAGGAAGGCGTCGCCGCCGGCGAAGCGGCCGTGCACGCCGCCCGCACGCGCCTGCGCCCGATCCTGATGACCTCGCTTGCCTTCATTCTCGGCGTTGCGCCGCTCGCAGTCGCGACCGGCGCGGGGGCCGAATTGCGGCAATCGCTCGGCACGGCCGTGCTGTTCGGGATGCTGGGCGTGACCTGCTTCGGCCTCCTCTTCACGCCGGCCTTCTACACCGTCGTCCGCCGGCTCGGTCACGCGGACCGGGGCGACCGGTTTTCCAAGGCCGACGCCCATCCGGTCTCACGCTCGCCCGCCAGTCGAGAACCGAAGCTTTCCGCCTGAGCTTGCGTGACGCGATCGGGCGGGATGGACAGACGCCAACATCGTCGAGATGATCGCGCTGACTGCCCCAGTTCCTGTTGACCAACTTTATGAACAATGCAGTGCAGACCCCGATCTATTTTCTCGGGGTCAGTCCTGCGAAGGCAGTCCCTTCGGCCCTGAACGGTGTCTCTGAACAGGGAGATTGCCATGACGAAACGCTTCCTCGCCACGGCGACACTTGCAGCGACGGTCGCAACGGCAGCGCAGTCCGCCGTCGCGCAGAACGGCCCATGGTGCCTGGTCAACGATCAGAAGGGCTCAACGAGCTGCGCATTCGTGAGCCGCGAGCAATGCCTGCTGTCGACGGGCGGCAACGTCGGCCATTGCGTCGCCAATCCGGCCCTCCGGTCTGCGCCGGAGCGTTCGCGCAAACCACGGCGGCCAAACGGCTAGCCAGCGAGTTCTCTGCGGACCGGCTCAGTGAGGCCGTTTGGCCTATCTGGCGCAATGGAGAATGTTCGAAATCAGCGGCACACACTCCGCCAACTCGTCCCGCACCCAACAAGCGCCAAAAGCGCTCGAGGCCCCTCACAAGGCGGCGATCGAAAAATGGTGGCCGACCATTGAAGCAGCAGCCATCAGGGCAGAACAGCCGACCAGTCGGTCATCACACTCGCAAAACAGCGCCGAACTCAATCCTCATGATCAGAAGTGCAAATCTTTCCGACGTCAGTCGTCTCACCGCGATCTACAACGAGGCCATTCTGGAGGGAGGACTGACCGGAGATTTGGAGCCGCTGTC
>Ga0075426_10001589_pt1 | contig 16241 bp, 9 predicted proteins | sample SoiMethybrSBSTD5_FD_75304 | JGI IMG/M metagenome (GOLD analysis project Ga0075426, IMG submission 75304) | Bulk soil microbial communities from a Populus tree surrounding site in Tennessee, USA - Soil MetaG P. TD hybrid SBSTD5 | ecosystem: Environmental > Terrestrial > Soil > Tree plantation... | reverse complement strand
TGGCCTGGTGGCGGGCCCAGGCGAGGCGGCCGCAGGTCCCGCCGGCGGGCGCCGCGACGTCCACCCGTTGCTCGACCGCTGCCTGCGCGAGACCGCCGAGCAGACGGTCTACGAGACCGACTTCAGCGCCGCGCGGCAATGGGTTCTCTCCGACCACCGTATCCTCGGCCGGCCCGCCCTGCCCGGCACCAGCTATCTGGAGATGGCGCGGGCGGCCTTCGAGGACCACGCCTCGGTCTTCGAGCGCCAGGCCGGCGAGGCGGGGGTCGAGCTGCGGGACGTGCTCTTCCTGAGCCCGCTGCTGCTGGGCGAGGACGAGACCCGGCCGGTGCAGACGACTCTGGAGGCGGAGGGCGACCGGTTCGCCTTCCGCATCGCCAGCCGGCCGGCGGCGGCGGGGGACGGCGGCGCGCCCGCCTGGCAGGCGCACGCCCGCGGCAAGGTGGGCCCGCTCGCCGCCGGGCCGGGGGAGCGCCACGACCTCGCGGAGATCAGGCGGCGCTGCGCGGAACGGGAAATCGAGGTCACCGGGCCGGTGATGAGCGGCGGCGAAGGAGTGGTCTCCTGGGGGCCGCGCTGGCAGAGCCTGCGGCGGGTCCACATCGGCCGCGGCGAGGGGTTGGCGTTCCTGGAGCTGCCGCCCGAGCTCGCCGCCGACCTCGCGAGCTTCGCCCTCCACCCCGCCCTGCTGGACGTCGCGACCGGCCTCATGGGCTTCCTCGAGGAGGGCGCCCACTTGCCCATCTCCTACCAACGGCTGGAGCTCCACAAAGCGCTCCCCGGCAGGCTCTACAGCCACCTGCGCAAGCGCGGCGAGGAAGCGGGCGGCAAGGAGACGGTGGCGGTCGACGTCACCCTGATGGACGAGGCGGGGGAGACGCTGGTCGAGATCGAGCGCTTCGTGATGAAACGCGTCACCGAAGCGGCGGGCGCGTTCCTTCGTGCCGCGGAGCCGGCGAGGAGCGAAGCGGCGCCCACCCCGGCGGCTGAGGGAGCGGCCGCTGAGGAGCGCCCGTTTTCCGCCCTCCGGCCGGCCGCTGGCGAGGGCATCCTGTCGCGGGAAGGGGTCGAGGTCCTGCGGCGGGTGCTCGCCCGTGGCCGCGAGGTGCCGCAGATCGTGGCGACCGCCAAGGACCTCGACGCTCTCGTCGCCCAGGTCCGCGCCCTCGACCGCGGCAGCCTGATGGAGCGGCCCGAGCTCTCCCGGGGCGGCGCGCGGGCGACCCACCCGCGTCCCAACCTTCCGACCCCTTACGCCGCTCCCCGCGACGACGCCGAGCGCCGGCTCGCCGAGATCTTCCAGGCCGGCCTCGGCATCCAGGAGGTGGGCATCCACGACAACTTCTTCGATCTGGGCGGTGACTCGATCGTCGGCATCCAGGTGGTGGCGCGGGCCAACGAGGCCGGTCTGACGCTCTCTCCCGACCAGCTCTTCGAGCACCAGACGATCGCTGAGCTGGCCGCCCTGATCGCGCCTGCGGCGATGCCTCCGGCTGTCTCGCAGACGGCCGCGACAGCGCCCGCCCCTGGCGGCGACGCGTCGGCGCCGTTCGCCGACTCGGGCCTGCGGCCGGGAGAGGTGGACAAAGTGCTGGCCAAACTCATGGAGATTAGCGTCCGGAGGTAGCTATGGACATCCTACTGCGGGACCTTCGCTTCGCCCTGCGCATGCTGCGCAGGAGTCCCGGCTTCACCAGCGCGGCGGTGCTCTGCCTTGCCTTGAGCCTGGGGGCCAACACCGCGGTGTTCAGCCTGTTGAACGCCGTCCTCCTGCGCGGCCTACCGTACCGGCAGCCGGAGCGGATCGTGATGATCTGGAACCAGTTCTTGGGGGACAACGAGCCGCAGTTGGAGCTCTCCACTCCCGAGTTCCTGGACCTGCGCGAGCAGACCCGGTCGTACACCGAGATCGCGGCCACCCGCCCGGGGCTCTTCAGCGTGACCGGGGACGGCGATCCCGAGCTGCTGGTCGGGGTGCGGGTGTCGGCCAACCTCTTCCACCTGCTGGGTGTCAAGGCCGCCGCCGGACGCACCTTCCTGGCGGACGAGGACCAGCCGGGACACGAGGACGTCGTCATCCTGAGCCACGGGCTCTTCGAGCGCCGCTACGGCTCCGACCCGGCCGTCGTCGGGCGCAAGATCACCATCAACCAGAAGCCCTTCACCGTCATCGGCGTCACGCCGCGCGACTTCTACTTCCGGCGCAAGGGGCGCGACCTCTGGATGCCGCTGATCATCGACCGGGCGGCGTTGGGACCGCGCGACGACCGCCAGTTGGATGCCTACGCCCGCCTGCGGCCCGGGGTGACGGCGCAGCGGGCGCAGACGGAGCTCGCCGGGCTCGCCCGCCGCTTCCAGCAGGACCATCCCGAGGCCTACCCCAAGAAGAGCGGCTACGGGCTGACCCTCGTCTCCTACCGCGAGCAGATCGTGGGACAGATCCGGCCGGTCCTGCTGCTGCTCGCCGCCGCCGTCGGCCTGGTGCTGCTCATCGCCTGTGCCAACCTCTCCAACCTGCTGCTCGCCCGGGCGACGACGCGCGACCGCGAGATCGCCCTGCGCGCCGCCCTGGGCGCCGGCCGCGGCGGCCTCGTCCGCCAGCTCCTCACCGAGAGCCTGCTGCTCGCCGCCTGCGGCGGCGCCCTCGGCCTGCTGCTCGCCGCCTGGTGCGTCAAGGCGGTGGCCAAGATGGACCTGTCGAAGATCCCGCGCATCGACGAGGTCTCGATCGACGGGCGCGTGCTCGTCTTCACGCTCCTCGTCTCGCTGGTGACCGGCGTCGTCTTCGGCCTGGTGCCGGCCCTCCAGGTGTCGCGGCAGGACTTCAACCGGTCGCTCAAGGAGGGGAGCAAGAGCTCGGCCGGCGGGGCGCGCCACCTCGCCCGCCAGGCGCTGGTGGTGGTGGAGGTCGCGGTGGCCCTCGTGGTGCTGCTCGGCGCCGGCTTGATGGTCCAGAGCTACCGGCAAGTGCAGCGGGTCGACCTCGGCTTCAAGACGGCCGACGTCCTCACCCTGGAGCTGTTCCTGCCGACCACCAAGTACTCCACACCCGTCCAGTGGTCGGCGTTCTTCAGCCAGCTCCTCGAGCGGCTCCGGACATTGCCCGGAGTGGCCACCGCCGGGGCGATCAGCGCCGTGCCGCTCGGCGTCGTCCAGCGCACCGGTGAGGTCGCCATCGAGGGCTCTCCGCCGGCGCCCGGGCAGCTCAATCCCAACGCCGCCTGGCGCACCAGCAGCCCGGCCTACTTCCGCGCCCTGGGCATCCCGCTGGTCAAGGGGCGCGACTTCGCCGACGGCGACGACGATCGCGCCGAGCCGGTGGTGATCGTCGACCGGAGCAGCGCCGAGCACTTCTGGCCCCACCAGGAGCCGCTCGGCAAGCGCCTGCGGCTCGTCGGCCAGGGGGCGCCGGAGCAGTGGCGCTCGGTGGTGGGCGTAGTGGGTGACGTCAAACATGAAGGACCCGAGGTCGAAACCCCGAGCGAGATCTACGTCCCCTATCGCCAGTATCCGCAACCGTTCATGTATCTGCTGCTGCACGCCGCCGCCGACGCCGGCGCCCTGGCCAACCCGGCGCGCAAGGCGGTGCTCGAGATCGACAAGAACCAGGCCGTGTTCCGCGTCGAGACAATGGCGGAGAAGCTGGTGCGGACGATGGCCTGGCGCCGCTTCTACACCCTGCTGCTGTCGGCCTTCGCCTTCGTGGCCCTCGTCCTGGCGGTGATCGGCGTCTACAGCGTCATCGCCTACTCGGTGACCCAGCGCACCCGTGAGATCGGCATCCGCATGGCGTTGGGCGCCGAACGCCAGACGGTGACCGGGCTGGTCGTGCGGCAGGCCCTGGGGCTCGCCGGGCTCGGCGTCGTCCTCGGCCTCGCCTTCGCCCTCGGCCTGCTGCGCATCGCCGCCAGCCTGCTCTATGGCGTGTCGGCGACCGACCTCAGGACGTTCGTGGGTGGCGCCCTCCTGTTGACCGCGCTCGCGCTGGTCGCGAGCTACCTGCCGGCGCGCCGCGCCTCTCGGGTCGACCCCACGGTCGCCCTGCGGATCGAGTGAGGAGCCGTGGACCTCGGCGACATCGAGGATCTCTACCGGCTGTCGCCGGTCCAGGAGGGAATGCTGTTCCACTCGCTCTCCGCGCCGGCCTCCGGGGTCTACTTCGAGCAGTTCACCACGGCGTACGACGATGGCCTGGATCCTGAGGTCTTCACCGCCGCCTGGCGGCAGGTCGTCGACCGCCACCCGGCGCTGCGCACTTCGTTCCTCTGGGAAGACCTGGAGGAGCCGGTCCAGGTGGTTCACCGGCGCGCGGAGCCGGCCGTCGAACGGCTGGACTGGCGCGATGGCGATCCCGCGGAGCTGGGGCGGCGCCTCGCCGCCTACGCCGCGGCGGATCGGCACCGGGGGTTCGACCTCACGCGGCCACCCCTGCTGCGCTTGACGCTGATCCGGGCCGGCGAGCGGGCCTGGCGCGTCATCTGGAGCTACCACCACCTGCTGCTCGACGGCTGGTCGGCAGGGTTGGTAATGCATGAGGTCGCCGCCCTCTACCAAGCGGTCTCGCGGCGGGAGACGGCGGTGCTGCCGGCGCGCCGGCCTTTCAAGGAGTACGTCCTCTGGTTGCGGCAGCAAAGCCCGGCCGCCGCCGAACCCTACTGGCGGCGGGTGCTCGCCGGCTTCCGGCAGCCCACGCCGCTGGCGGTGGACGGCGTCCCCGCGGCGGGGGTCGACCCCGGCTACGAGCTGCGCCTCGCCCGGCTCTCCGCCGGCCTGAGCGCCCGGCTCAAGGGCTTCGCGCAGCGCCACCGGCTGACGCTGGGCACGCTGGTGCACGGCGCGTGGGCACTGCTGCTGGCCCGCTACAGCGCAGCGGAAGACGTGGTCTTCGGCACCACGGTCTCCGGCCGGCCGCCTACGCTGCCAGGTATCGAATCGATGATCGGCTGCTTCATCAATACCCTGCCGGTGCGGGTGATAGCGCCCCCCGAAGCGACGCTCGTGCCGTGGCTGCAGGCGCTCCAGAGGGGCCTGGTGGAGCTGCGCCAATGGGAGCACACCTCGCTGCTCGACGTCCTGGGCTGGGCCGAGGTGCCGCGTCACCTGCCGCTGTTCGAGAGCATCGTGGTGTTCGAGAGCTTCACCGCCGAGTCGGCCTTCGCCATGAGCCACTCCGGCGTCTTCCAACGCACCAACTACCCGCTGACGTTGGCGGTGTCGCCAGCCGAGGAGCTGGCGCTGCGCCTGGGCTACGAGCCCGGACGCTTCCAGGCCGGCGCCGTGCTGCGCATGCTGCGCCATCTCGAGACTCTGCTCGCCGGCATGCTCGAGGATCCCGCCCGACCCCTGCGCGCGCTGCCGCTGCTGCCGCCGCCGGAACGGGCCCAGGTGCTCCGCGAGTGGAACGACCCTCTTACTTTCCCGCCCCGCCACCTCTGCCTGCACCAGCCGTTCGAGGATTGGGCGCGGCGGACTCCAGGGGCCCCGGCCCTGTTCGCCGGCGGCGAGGTGTGGACCTACGGCGAGCTCAACCGGCGGGCCAACCGGCTCGCCCACCGCCTGCGCGCCCTGGGACTCGCCCGGGGAGGGCTGGTGGGAGTCTACATGGAGCGCTCCTGCGAGATGGTGCGGGCGGTGCTCGCGATCCTCAAGGCTGGGGGCGCCTACGTGCCGCTGGAGACGGACTGGCCCGCGGAGCGCCTGCGCTTCATCCTCGCCAGCCAGAGCATCACCCATGTGGTCTCCGAGGGCGAGCGGGCCGAGACCCTACGCGCGCTGCCCTCCCTGCCGCGGCTCGCCCACGTCCTGTGCACCGAGCCGTTCATGGAGATGCCGGATACGGACCTGCCGGACGCCCCGGCACCGGAGGCCCTGGCCTACATCATCTTCACCTCGGGCTCGACGGGCCGGCCCAAGGGCGTCATGGTTTCCCACCTGCCGGCCGTGCACCTCGTCGACTGGGTCAACCGCCGGTTCCAAGTCGGCCCCGCCGACTGCATACTGCTCGTCGCCGCCTTGTCGTTCGACCTCTCGGTGTACGACCTCTTCGGCATCCTCGCCGCGGGCGCAAGCGTGCGTATCGCCTCGCCGCATGAGCTTGCCGATCCGGAGGCCCTGGTGGCGATCCTCTGCCGCGAGCCGATCACCTTCTGGGACTCGGCGCCTGCGGCCCTGAACCGGCTGGCGGCATATTTTCCCGCCCCCGGCCCGCTGCCACCCGCGCTGCGGCTGGTCTTCCTCAGCGGCGACTGGATCCCGGTGCCGCTGCCGGATCGGGTGCGCGAGGCGTTCCCCGGGGCGCACGTCATTGCTCTCGGCGGCGGGACGGAGGCCACCGTCTGGTCGAACTGCTACCCGGTCGGGATGGTGGACCCGTCCTGGCCGAGCATCCCCTACGGCCGGCCGATCGATGACGCCGCCTACCATGCGCTCGATCCCCACCTCGCCCCCTGTCCCATTGGCGTTGCCGGAGACCTCTACATCGCGGGAGACTGCTGCCTCTCCATCGGTTACGCCGGCGAGCCGGTGCTGACCGCATTGCAGTTCGTCCCCTCGCCGATCGGCGCCGAGCCGGGGGCTCGCCTCTACCGCACGGGCGACCGCGTGCGCTACCTGCCGGACGGCAATCTGGAGTTCCTTGGCCGGCTGGACACCCGGGTCAAGGTGCGCGGCTTCCGCATCGAGCTGGGCGAGATCGAAGCGTCGCTCGCAACCCACCCCGCGGTGCGCGAGGCGGTGGCCATCGTCCGCGAGGACCGCCCCGGCGACCAGCGCCTGGTGGCCTACTGGATCCCCCGTGGCGAGCCGGCAGCCGCGGCCGGGGAGCTGCGGGAGCACCTGCGCAGCCGGCTTCCGGAGTACATGGTGCCGGGCGCCTTCGTGTCGCTGGGTTCGTGGCCGGTGACCCCGAACGGCAAGCTCGACCGCAAGGCCCTGCCCGCGCCGGAGACGGCCGCGGGAGGCGAGGCCGGGCCGGCCCTCGCGCCGCGTACCGCAACCGAGCGGGTGATCGCCGAGATCTGGCAGGAGGTGCTGGCGGTCGACGAGGTGGGGGTCGAAGACGACTTTCACGCCCTCGGCGGCCACTCGCTGCTCCTCATCCAGATGGCGGGCAAGGTCCGCGAGCGGCTCGGCCCGGCTCTGGCTCTGGCCTGGCTGCTCCCTCACCGCACGGTAGCGAGCCTCGCCCAGGCCGTGGACGAGGGTCTTCGCCAGCCGCCGGCCGACGTCTCTCCGGCCGCCCTGGAGACCGAGCTGCGCGCCGACGCCGTGCTCCCTCCCGATCTGGCGCCCGCCACCCCACCCTCCGCCAACGTCCTCGATCCGCGGACCGTCTTCCTCACCGGCGGCACGGGCTTCCTGGGCGCCTACCTGCTCGCCGAGCTGCTGCGACAGAGCCGCGCCGCCGTCTGCTGCCTGGTGCGCGCGGCCGACCCGCCGGCGGGGCACGCCAAGCTTCGCCGCGAGCTGGAGTCCTACGGTCTCTGGGAGCCGGCGTTCGCGGCCCGCCTCACCGCCGTTCCCGGCGATCTCGCCCAGCCTTTTCTGGGCCTCTCGCCGGAGGCCTTCGAGAGCTTGGCGGAGAGCGTCGAGGCGATCTACCACAACGGTGCGGTGGTCGATTTCCTCGCTCCCTACGCGGCGCTCAAGGCGGCCAACGTCCTCGGTACCCTGGAGGTGCTGCGGTTGGCGTGCACGGGAGCGGCCAAGCCGCTGCATTACGTTTCGACGTTGGGCGTGCTCGATTCGGCCGAGCGCGCCGCGGCGGGTGTGGCGCGGGAAGATGATGCCCTGGGCGACTGCGCCGGGCTCGCCGGCGGCTACGCACAGAGCAAGTGGGTGGCCGAGACGCTGGTCCAGGCCGCCCGCGAGCGCGGCCTTCCCGTCGCCATCTACCGGCCCGGCACCATCGCGGGAGACAGCCGCACCGGGCAGGGCAACCCCAAAGACTTCGCCACCAGCCTCATCAAGGGCAGCATCCAGCTCGGAGCAGCGCCGCGCACGGAGGTGCCGGTCAATCTGGCGCCGGTCGACTTCGTGGGCCGGGCCGTGGTCTGGCTGTCGCGGCAGCCGGAGCCGTGGGGCCGGACCTTCCATCTGATCAATCCGCATCCCCTGGCGGCGCCCGCTCTGATGGAGTGGATCCGCGCGGCGGGCTATCCCCTCGAAGAGCTGCCGCCCGAGGTCTGGCGCGAGACGTTGATCCGGCGGCTGCGGAGCGGCGAGGAGAACGCCCTTGCCCCCTTCCTGCCGCTCTACGAGGAGGCCGCCGCCCGCGCCTCGCTCGACGGCGGCGCCCCCACGCCGGCCGCAGCGGTGCGCTACGACGCCGAGCAGACCTTCCGCGCGCTCGCCGGCGGGCCTGTGAGCTGTCCGCCGGTCGCGGACCTGCTCCCGACCTATTTCTCCTATTTCGTCCGTAGCGGCTTCCTACCTGAGCCAGGAGTGTCAGCCCGGGAGCTGCTGTTCAGAGCGCAAAGTCATACCTGATGACCACGCCCCACGGGGGCAGGAGGCACAGATGCCAGGACCGCAGATCAGGGAGGACGCCGCGGGAACCCGCTTCTCCGGCTGCTTCGTCCTCTCCCTCCCTCGCACCGGCTCAACCTTGTTGCGGCTCCTCCTCGACAGTCACCCCGGCGTCTTTTGTCCCGACGAGCTGAACCTCGGCCGGCTGCTCCACGCGCTCTACTACACCCAGGAAGGGCTGGCCGAGTCGCCCGGTTCGGGGGCGCTGACCATGGCCGAGATCGACCCAGCCGGCCCGGCGGCGACCGCCACCCGGCAGATGGTGGGGGACATGCTGTCCGCCGCCGCGGCGGCCCGGGGAAAGTCCCTATGGTGTGACAAATCCCCCTCGAACCTGGAGTTCATCCCATTGCTCGAACGGATCTTCCCGGAGGCCCGCTACGTCCTCCTCCATCGGCACGCCCTTGACTACGCGCTCTCGTGCCTGCGGTTCTCCACCTACGGTTTTTTCCTCACCGTGGTCGAGGACTACGTGCGCAAGGACCACCGCAACTTCCTGCGCCCGCTCCTCCAGGCCTGGAACGACAAGACGGCCGAGCTGCTGGAATTCGAGCACCGACACCCCGGCCGCTGCTACCGCCTGCGCTACGAGGACCTGGTGGCCGCCCCCGAGGCGACTCTGGAGCGCCTCTGCGACTTCCTCGGCGTGGAGCGCGTGCCGGATCTCGCCGCGCGGGTCTTCTCCTCGCCGCATCAACAGCGCGCCTACCATGGCGATCCCAAGGCCTACTACTCCAGCGGCATCGTCGACACGAGCATCGGCAGCGGCGCCGAACTGAATCTCAGCGCTCTGCGGCTGGTCCCGGCCGAGCAACTGGAGCGGATGAACGCTCTGCTCACCGCGCTCTCCTACCCGGCGGCCGAGATCTCCGCCAGCGGCATCGACCTCCACATGGGCCGCCCGCCGGCCGGCGGCCCGCAGGAAGCACCCTCGCACGTTCCCGGGGATTTCTTTTCGGTGCTGGGCCAGCGGCTGCGCGAACGGCCGGTGCCGCCGGGCGTCTCGGGCGCCGCCTTCACCTTCGTCCTGACCGGCGAGGCCGGCGGCACGTGGACCGTCGACCTGTCGCAGACGCCGCCGCAGGTAGTCAACGACGGCGGCGTCACGGCGCCCTCCGTGCTCACCCTTGCGGCGGCCGACTTCGCCGATATCGTCGCCGGCCGTCTGAACCCGGCGCTCGCCTTCCAACAGGGCAAGCTCAAGCTCGGGGGCGAGGCCGATCCCGGCCGGCTGCGCGACCTGCTCGCCCTGCTGCTCGCGCCATGAGCGCGCCGCGCGGGATGGCCGCCTTCCTGACCATCTGCGGCGGCCAGATGGTCTCGCTGTTCGGTACCGGCCTGACCGCGTTCGCGCTGGGGGTATGGACCTTTCAGACCACAGGGTCCGTGAGCCAGTACGCGACCATTCTGCTCTTCAACGTCCTGCCCCCCGTCCTGCTCTCGCCCGTGGCCGGAGCGCTGGTCGATCGTCTGGATCGCCGGCGGGTGATCGTCGCCAGCGACTGTGCGGCCGGCCTCGCCACCCTGAGTCTCGCCGCCCTGTTCTTCACCGGCCGGCTGGCGATCTGGCACATCTACGTCGCCCTCAGCGTCGGCTCGTCGGCGCAGGCCTTCCGCTGGCCCGCGCTGTCCGCCTCGACGACCCTGCTCGTCCCGGGCCGCCAGCTTGGCCGCGCCAGCGGGCTGATGCAGATGGGGACCGCGACGGCCCAGATCCTGGCGCCGCTCGCCGCCGGGGCCCTGCTGGCGCCCATCGGCGTCGCGGGCATCCTGGCGCTCGACTTCACCACCTTCCTCGTCGCGATCGTCACCGTGCTCGCCGTCCGCATCCCACGGCCCGCCGCGGACGCCGCCGCCGGGCGGGAGAAGCCCCTCACCCAGCTCGCCTACGGCTGGACTTACCTGCGCCGCCACCCGGGCCTGCTCGCGCTCCTCGCCCTCTTCGCGGGCAACAACTTCACCATGGGGCTGCTGACGGTGCTGATCACGCCGCTGGTGTTGAGCTTCGCCTCGCCTCGGGTGCTCGGCACCGTGCTCTCCGTGGCCGGCAGCGGCCTGCTGGCCGGCGGCCTCGTCATGGCGATCTGGGGCGGACCGCGGCGCCGGCTGGCCGGCATCGGCGGCGCGTTCCTCGTGCAGAGCCTGGTGCTGGTGCTCGGCGGCTGGCGGATCAGCGCGCCGCAGCTCGCCGCCTCGGCTTTCGTCTTCCTGTTCGGCTTCTCGGTGATCAGCACCTGCAGCCAGGCGCTCTGGCAGAGCAAGGTGGCCCCCGAAGTCCAGGGCCGGGTCTTCGCCCTGCGGCAGATGATCGCGCTGTCGGCCCTGCCCCTCTCCCGCCTCGTCGCCGGCCCGCTGGCCGACAAGGTCTTCGAGCCCCTGCTCGCTCCCGGCGGCAGGCTCGCCGGCACCCTCGGGCGCTTCCTTGGCGTCGGCCTGGGACGCGGCATCGGGCTGCTGATCGTCGTCCTCGGTCTGTTCAACCTGCTGGTGCTCGTCATCGCCTGGTCGTACCCGCGGCTGCGGCTCCTGGAGGAGGAGATGCCGGACCTGACGCAGCCGGCCGTTGTGCCGGCCTGAGAAAGCTGCTCGAGTGCTGTCCCGGTTTGGAGAGCGGCGCGTCACTAAGCTAGTAGCGCTCGCCGAGTACGGACTCTAGTGAGGCTGCTCCGAGCATCCCGCTACCGAGTCAGCTCCGCCCGTTCTCGCCTGCCGGTGCAGAAAGCGTTGTTGATTTCAATGTCGAACCCTTGGGAGGAATCAAGATGAAAACCAAGACCGCAGTTGGGGCGTGGGCAGTAGGACTTCTGCTGCTGGTGCCAGGGCCAACCATTGCCGCGAGCGTCACGGGCACGATCCTGTACGGCAGCGTAGGAGGCGACACGCCGGCAAACTCCGACAACATCGGCGCTCTGGTGATCGTAGACCAGCAGACCGCGGCGTTCAGCTTGGTCGGCACTCCAGTTCCGGGCATCAGGATCTCCGGCGTGGCGTTCGATTCGACCGGCGCGCTCTACGGTTCGACGATTGGTATCGGCCTGCCGCCCCTGACGAGTACGCTGATCCGCATCGATCCGGACACCGGGGCCCTGATCTCCGTCATCGGTCCGATCACCGCCGGCTCCGGAGGGCCCGCGATCGGTATCGCGGATCTCGCCGTGCAGCCGGGAACGGGCGTGCTGTTCGGGGTGCGAGCGCCGACCGACCTGCTGGGCGGCGCCGGCAAGCTCTACACCATCGACAAGACGACGGGCGTTGCCACCTTCGTGGGCAATACGCCACGACGCCGCGACAGCATCGCCTTCGCGCCCAACGGCACCCTCTACGAGATCGGTTTCGTGCTCCTTCCCCCGACGCTCTTCACTTTGGACCCCGCCACCGGCGCTCCGCTCTCCAGCGTTCCTTTGGCGGAGTTCTACGGCTCGTTGGCCTCACGTCCTACTGACGGCGTACTCTTCGCCGGCAACGGCGACGAGGGAGAGATCTTCACCCTCGACGCGACGACCGGCGTCGCCACCTTTTTAGGCGACACCAGCCCGACCTTCATCGGCGGCCTCGCCTTCAGGACCTGCGCGATCACGATCGCCGGCGCCGCCGCCGATCCCTCCAGCCTCTGGCCGCCCAATCACCAACTGGTGAACGTCACGGTAAATTACACCGCGACCGACTCGTGCGGCGCCGCTGCGCCGGTGACCTGCTCGCTGAGCGTCGCGAGTAATGAGGGCAGCAGCGCCGACTGGCAGGTAGTGGACGCCCATCACGTTCAGCTTCGCGCCGAGCGAACGGGCAACGGCGGCGACCGGAGCTATACGGTCACCATCACCTGCACTGACACGGCCGGGAGCTCGACGGACACGGCCGTGACCGTGTCAGTGCCACACGATCAGGGGCAGTGAAAGCGGCGGGAAGGAAAAAGGGGGCGTTTCCGTCCCCTTTTTTCTCGCGGTTTCAGCTATGTCTTAGAACTCGCAGGGGGTGACGTCTCGAAGCATGGACCGACCGAACTGCCTCACTCCCTTGAAGCCCGATTACGCCAGATCTCTCGCCGCAGGAACGATCCCAAACCCATCCGCCTCCCCAACCCCCGCCAGAATCGCCTCCGCGATCGCCCGCTCGGCGAGCACGCCGATCTGATTGATCGCGGCCTTGCGCTCTCCCGAGGAAAGGACGACGACGAGATCGCCGTCATAGAGCGACAGGGCGGGAGAGAGGGTGCGGTAGAAGCCGCCGAAGGCCATCTGGCAGATCTTTAGGGCGGAGGATTTGAGGAGGACGGCGTCGGTCATCACCACGGCGAGGGTGGTGTTGCCTTCCCAGGGATGGGCGGCCTCGGGCGGCAGGTTCGCGAGGAAGCGCTCGGCGGCGACGAGCTCGCACGAGTCCGGCGCGATGCGGCAGCCGGCGAGGAGGGTGCCGTCGAGCCGGCGGACGTCGCCGAAGGCGTTCACGGCCACGGCGGCGGCGACCGTGGGGCCGCCCGGCACGGTCAGGCTGGCGAAGCCGAATCCTCCCTTCATGCCATTCGCCGGACCGAGCGCCTTGCCGACGGTGGCGCCCGTGCCCGCGCCGACGCTCCCCATCGCGACCTCTCCCGAAGCGGCGGCGGCGAGAGCGGCTTCGACGACGGCAGGACCCGGCGCGACCGGCTTGCCGAACGCCAGGTCGAAGAGGATGGCCGTGGGCACGAGCGGCACGGGAACGATGCCGGTCTGAAAGCCATAGCCGCGGGCGGCAAGCCAATCCACCACCGGATCGGCGGCCGAGAGGCCGTAGCCGCTGCCGCCGGCCAGAACGACCGCCTGAGCCTTGCCGGCCACGTGGTGGGCGGCCACCAGCGAGTCGAACTGCCGCGTGCCGGTGGCCGAGCCCCGCACCTCGGCCGCCGCGAGCGCGCCCTCGGGGCAGAGGATCACGGTGACGCCGGTCAGAGCGTCGAGGTCGGTGCCGTGGCCGAGGGTGAAGCCGGGGAGGGTGAGGGAGCGGGAGATGGGGGGGAAGGGGTTCATGGGTGAAGGGATTGTAGGCGGTGTTGCTTCGGGATAAGCCCATCCTTGCCACCAACCCCCTTCCCCGTCTATCCTGTCCTGCTCCTGGGAAGCGCTGGCCGTAGAATCCATCTATATAGGTTAGGGATGTCTGAACCGAAAATGGCAGAAGCCTCGTCCGTCGCCTGGAACTGGCGGGCGCGCGCCGCCGGGGGAGCGGAGGCGCGGGCCCGCGAGGCGGCGGCGAACCGCCGGAAGGGGCTGATCGGGGGCGCCATCGGTCTGGCGGCCGCGGCGGCCTTCTATTTCTTCCTTCACAGGCCGTTCGCGGCAGGGGTGATCGGGACGATTGCGGTGCTGATCGCGGCGATCGCCCTGGCCTTTCCCCTCAGCGTCTACAAGGTGCTGGCCCGCGGTCTGGATCGGTTCGCCCACGCCGTGGGCTCGGTCTTCACCTGGGTGCTGATGACGATCCTCTTTTACGTCGTCTTCCTGCCGATCGGCGTGCTGATGCGGACGCGGGGCAAGCTCGCGATCTCCCGCGGCGCCGACCGCCGGCTGCCCACGTACTGGACTCCGACGGAAGGGCGCGTGCGGACCCCGGAGTCCTACCGCAAGCAGTTCTAGCGATGAAGCTCCTCGGCATCAGTTGCTACTACCACGACTCGGCGGCGTGCCTGCTGGACGACGGGCGCATCGTCGCCGCGGCGCAGGAGGAGCGCTTCACCCGCAAGAAGCACGACGACGGTTTTCCCCTCAACGCCGTGCGCTACTGCCTGGCCGAGGGCGGCGTGGGCAAGGGCGAGCTCGACGGCGTCGTCTTCTACGACAAGCCGCTGCTCAAGTTCCACCGCATCCTGGAGACCTATCTCGCGGTGGTGCCGAAGGGGCTGCGCTCGGCGGTGATGGCCTTGCCGATCTGGCTGCGCGAGAAGCTGTGGATTCCGCCCCAGATCCAGGACGCTCTGGACCGCTGCGGCGTCGGCGAGGCGAAGGAGATCTTCTTCACCGAGCACCACGAGTCGCACGCGGCGTCGGCCTTCTATCCCTCGCCCTTCGAGGAGGCGGCGGTGCTGACGCTCGACGGCGTCGGCGAGTGGGCCACGACGACGATCGGCGTCGGCGAAGGCAACCGGCTGCGGCTGCTGCGGGAGATCACCTTTCCCCATTCGCTGGGGCTCCTCTACTCGGCCTTCACCTACTTCACCGGCTTCAGGGTGAACTCGGGCGAGTACAAGCTGATGGGGCTCGCACCCTACGGCGAGGGCACGTACACGGACGCCATCCGGCGGGAGCTGGTGGACGTGCGCGACGACGGCTCGTTCCGCATGAACATGGACTACTTCGGCTATCTCGACGGCCTGGAGATGACGAACGGCAAATTCGCGGCGCTGTTCGGCGGGCCGCCACGGAGACCTGAGTCGCCGATCAGCAAGCGGGAGATGGACCTCGCGAAGTCGATCCAGGAGGTCACGGAGGAGATCGTCCTCAAGCTCGCCCGCACGGCCCGCGAGCTCACCGGCAAGCGCTATCTCTGCATGGCGGGAGGCGTGGCCCTCAACTGCGTGGCCAACGGCCTGCTGCTGCGCGAAGGGATCTTCGACGATCTTTGGATCCAGCCGGCGGCCGGAGACGCCGGCGGCGCCCTCGGCGCGCCTCTCGCCGTGTGGCACAACGCGCTCGGCAAGCCGCGGACGGTGGCCGTCGCCGGCGGCAAGCCGCGGGACGCCATGCGCGGCGCGCTCCTCGGCCCGGAGTTCTCGCGCGAGCAGATCCGGGAGTACCTCGATTTCCATCACCTGCCCTACGAGGAGCTTCCCGAGGCCGATTGGGCGCGGCGGATCGCCGAGCTCATCGCCTCCGAGCACGTGGTGGGGCTCTGCCAGGGACGCATGGAGTTCGGCCCGCGCGCCCTCGGCGGGCGCTCGATCGTCGGCGACGCGCGCTCGCCGAAGATGCAGTCGGTGATGAACCTGAAGATCAAGTACCGCGAGAGCTTCCGCCCGTTCGCGCCCAGCGTGCTGGAGGAGCGGGTTTCGGATTACTTCGAGCTCGACCGGCCGTCGCCGTACATGCTGCTGGTGGCCGACGTCGTGGAGAGCCGGCGCATCGCCAAGCGGGGGGACGAAAAGGGCCTGCCGCTCGTCGAATGGGTGAACCGGCCGCGCTCGGACGTGCCCGCCATCACCCACGTCGACTACTCGGCCCGCATCCAGACCGTCTCGCGGCAGGACAGCCCGCGCTATCACGCCGTCCTCTCGGAGTTCGAGAAGCTCACCGGCTACGGCGTCATCGTCAACACCAGCTTCAACGTGCGCGGCGAGCCGATCGTCTGCACGCCGGAAGACGCCTACCGCTGCTTCATGCGCACGGAGATGGACAACCTGGTCCTCGGTCCCTTCCTGCTGGAGAAGAAAGCGCAGCCGGCCTTCGCGGAGGGGGGGGACTGGCGCCAGGAGTTCCAGCTAGACTAGACAGGTCCGGAGGGAAGGAGATTTCCATGCGCAGGCTTCGTTACGTCGGCTCGTTCCTCGGGGAGATCGTCCAGTTCGCCCGCCAGAACAAGGTGTACTGGATCGTTCCCCTGGTGCTCATCCTGGGGCTCGTGATCCTGCTGGTCGTCACCAGCCAGGCGACGGCGCCGTTCATCTACACATTGTTCTAGAATGCTGGCACCATGCGCCGCCGCTTCACACCCGTTCATGGAGTCCTGATCGTCCTGCTCGTCCTCGG
>Ga0075426_10001588_pt1 | contig 16241 bp, 13 predicted proteins | sample SoiMethybrSBSTD5_FD_75304 | JGI IMG/M metagenome (GOLD analysis project Ga0075426, IMG submission 75304) | Bulk soil microbial communities from a Populus tree surrounding site in Tennessee, USA - Soil MetaG P. TD hybrid SBSTD5 | ecosystem: Environmental > Terrestrial > Soil > Tree plantation... | reverse complement strand
TTTTCCGTCAGCCTATGCGCGCAACAGGACTGGATCCGCACCGGCACCGGCTTGGGAGTGGAAAAGGTTCGCGTCGCCGTCCCCGATTTCAAGCTCAATAATCCCAGCCCGCAAAACACGGCGCTGCAGAAGACGTTTGACGACACGCTGTTTTACGATCTCGAGCACGCCGGCATTTTCGACATGGTTTCCAAGAGCTTCATGCCCACCCAGATTCCGGGCATGCCTTCGGACGTCAATCTCACCCAATGGAGCAGCCCGCCGCCCAGTGCGGCCATGCTGGCCTTCGGCAACCTGGGCGCCACCGGCAACAACCTGGCGGTGCAGGGCTGGCTCTACGACCTGCATAACACCGCCAACCCCCAGGTCCTTGGGAAGCAGTACACCGATGCCGCCACTCCCGAAGGGGCGCGCACCATCGCCCACAAATTTGCCGATGAGATCATCTTTCGCCTGGGCGGCGGCATCAGCGGCATCGCCGAAACCAAGATCGTGTTCGTCAGCAGCCGCAGCGGCCACAAGGAAATCTGGGAGATGGATTACGACGGCGCCAACCAGCACCAGTTGACCCACCTGGGCTCCTACGCGCTCTCGCCCCGCATTTCGCCTGACGGCAGCCGCGTCGCCTTCAGCGGCATGACCAAGAGCGGCTGGGAAATCCTGATGTACTCCCAGGACCTGGGACGGCTGGTGCACTTCCCCCATTTTGGCGGTACCAATCTGTCCCCCGCCTGGTCCCCGGATGGCACCCACCTCGCCTTCTCTTCCTCGCGCACCGGCGACCCGGAAATTTACGTCACCGATTCCGACGGCACGGGCCTGAAGCGCCTTACCAGCTTTGCCGGGCCTGATGTCGCTCCGGTCTGGAATCCCAAAACGGGAGGACAGATCGCCTGGGTGGAACGAAGTCAGGTGACACGTCTGCCCCAGATTTGCATTATGGGAGCAGATGGCACCAACCAGCAGCACGTCACTGACGAGGGCTTCGCGGTTTCGCCATCATGGTCTCCGAATGGGCAATTCCTGGCTTTCTCCTGGATGCGCCGCTTTGGGCCCGGCGAGCCGGGCGCGCAGGATATTTACGTGATGGATATCACCACCCACACCTGGGCGCAGTTGACCCATGGCGAGGGCCGTAACGACTTCCCTTCCTGGTCGCCGGATAGCCGGCACCTGGTGTTTCAGTCCAGCCGTTCCGGACAGGAAGAGATATGGACCATGCTGGCAGACGGCACTCAGCAGCAGCAATTAACCACTGCCGGCAGTAATTACGAGCCGAACTGGAGCTGGAAATAAGGTCACACTCTTTATCGCGAACGATTTTTGGTACGGGCGGACATCCAGGGAGACCTCTTCCTGGGGACGCAGATTTGATTTCGCGCGCCAGTCCCCTGGCGCGTTTTTTTCAAGGGAGGATGAGGTGAAGCACAGCCATAAGAAGTGGATTACACTCGTTTTCGCGTTGAGCGTCGTGCTGATGCTTGGCGCGTGCAAGAAGAAAGTGGCGCCGCCACCGCCGCCACCACCACCGCCGCCGGCCGCGCCTACGGCATCACTCACGGCCAATCCCAGCACCATCCAGAAGGGCCAGTCCACCACCCTGACTTGGGAAACTCAGAACGCGACCGATGTCAGCATTGACGGCATCGGCAGCGTCCAGCCCAATGGCAGCCAGTCGGTGTCACCCGCTGACTCCACCACCTATCACCTGGTGGCCAAAGGTGCAGGCGGAAATCAGGAGGCTACGGCTCGCGTCACGGTGACCCAGCCGCCGCCGCCCCCGCCCCCGCAGCCCACCGCCAGCGAGGAGGACCTGTTCAACCAGAATGTTAAGGATATCTACTTCGAGTATGACAAGTACGATGTCCGGGGGGATCAGCAGGCCGCTCTGCAGGCTGACGCCGCCTTCCTCAAGCAGCACCCCAACGTGAAAGTGACCATCGAGGGGCACTGTGACGAGCGCGGCTCCACCGAGTACAACCTGGCGCTGGGTGACAATCGCGCCAACGCGGTCAAGAACGCCCTGGTACAGGATGGCATCGCGGCTGACAGCATCAAGACCATCAGCTACGGCAAGGAAAAGCCCTTCTGCACCGAGCACAACGAGCAGTGCTGGCAACAAAACCGGCGCGCTCATTTCGTGTACCAGAAGTAAGTCCTCAGTGAAAGGTGGCGGTGCTCGCGGCCTGATAAGCTGCGGGCACGCCACCCTTCGCTGTATTCTGGGTCAGTTCAGCTGCGGCGCTTTGGCCGCCGGGCAGGTATTCTGCATCCAACTAAGGCAGTATTCCTGCCTTCAAACATGGAAACGTCTATGAAAATCCAAAGATTATTTGTGCTGTCCCTCGTCGCCGCCCTGCTGTTCCTGAACTTGCCCGCCTTTGGCGTGAGCAAGGAGATTGTGCAGCTCCAGACCCAGGTGCAGGCGCTGCAGGACCAGGTAGCCCGCATGCAGCAGTCCTTCGACCAGGGCATGGGCGTGATGAAGAACCTGATCGAGCAGAACACCGACACCATGAACAAGCTGGCTGGCACCATGACCCAGCTGCAGCAGGTGTTGCAAAAGCAGAACGCCGATGCCGGCACCCGCAACGACCAGTTGGCCGGACAAATCCAGACGCTCAACGATAGCCTGGACGAGCTCAAGGCTCGCCTGGCGCGCGTCACCAAGCAACTGGAGGACATGCAGGCCTCCCAGCAGAACCTGCAGGCGCAGCAACAGCAGCAGCCCCAGGCGCCGCCCCCCGACGTGCTCTACAACAACGCCGTGCGCGACTATAACGCCGGCAACATGGACTTGGCCAAGCAGGAATTCAACGAGTATGTGAAGGCTTATCCCAACACCGACCTGGCCGGCAACGCCCTTTTCTACGTGGCTGAAATGGAATATCGCGCCGGAAACTATCAGGCGGCGGCCCAGGACTATGACAAGGTGCTGCAGCAGTTCCCCAGCGGCAACAAGGCCGCTTCAGCCCAGCTGAAGAAGGGATACTCCCTGATTGAATTGGGGGACAAGCAGGGCGGTGTGCGCGAGCTCAGCCAGCTGATTCAGCGCTTCCCTCGCTCACCTGAGGCTACTCAGGCCCGCGAGCGCCTGCGCCGCCTGGGTGTCGCGCCCTCTCGCACTCGGCGCAATCCGCCCGCGGAGTAGTCTGTTGGTCAGTTCGTGTTCGGGTGAGTGGCTTTCCGTGAGTAGTTTCTGATCGGTCTCTGGGAGGCGGTGCTCAGGCACGCGGGGTACTGGTGCCGGCTACTGACTCCCGACTCTCGTCTGGTTCTTCAATCCCGCTTGCCGTGTGCGCCGGGACCGCCGCTTCGCTTCGTTACGCTGCTTTTTCGCCAGCTTGGCCTCGCGGCGCTTCTCCGCCCGCAAGCGCGCGTTGTCCTGCTCTTCCCGCAGGCTCAGCTGGCGCGCTGCGTGCCGCGGCATCTTGTGCACTCCCGCCGGATGGGCAGGCCGCGATTTCGGCGCCTCCGAACGTCCCGTCTGCGCCCACGCTCCCAGGCTCAGCGCTACACACGCCAGCAGCAGCCGGCTCCAAGTTTTCATGCACGCCCCCCTGACTTTCCCACTCCTGCACTACATCGCCTGAATTGTAAAACCCTACAGGGGCAAAAAGTTGCGGGCCCGGACCCGCTGGAGCAACAATGGAGTAGCCCCCGACATCAGAGGGAGGGCATTTATGCCGACTAGGACGGTGGACATGGACAGTCATAAGGGAGCATTCGAGCCGGAAGATCCCCACGAAAAGGGCAATACCTCTATGGGGGGGCAACTGCCTCATCGCGGAGAGGATCCATTGCTTAAGTCGTCCGATAGTGATTTTCCCGAGCCCGGCGAGAATGCCGAACACAGCGGCGAACCCCAGCAGCCCAGCCTGCTGGAACGCGATGAGGAGGAATCCATCAATGGCAGAAAAGCCACCGGAAACAAGACCACAGGAAAAAGACCGCGACATTGAGCCGCTGGACCAGCCCAGCCGGACCCGGGAAAAGATGCGGGAAATGGATGAGGCCGAGAAGCAGGGTGAGAATCCCGAGCACGTGGGCATTGACCAGGATCCGGGCGGGCGCCAGAAAGACAACCAGAACCGCGATCAAGACGACCCGCTGGCGGCGTGAAATCTGGATCCGGAGTCGCCGCCTTCGCCGCTGGCCGAGCCCGGTCTCCAACTACGAATCGCCGGCGAGTGCCCCACGTTTACCCGCTCGCTGGGCAACAAAGTTCCCCGTCCTCTCCTCGCGAGGACTCTCAGGCTTCGTATCAGGGCACGGCTTCAGCCGTGCCGAAACAGCTCTTCGGAGGGCGGCTTTAGCCGCTGCCCATCCGCGGACTCAAATTGCACCGATACGAACCCTCCCCTTTCTTGCACTCTGCAGCGCCAGAGGCGCGAGCCGCTAAAGCCCAGGAGGGAAGTCCTGGGTATACCTAAGCACACAGACCCGAGCCCCGTAGGGGCGGCACCGACCGCCAGCTGCCCTGAACCTGCGCCCCAGAGACAACATTCCACTCCCGCGAATGGATCACAATGAATGCGCAATGAGAATCGGACTGATCGCACCACCCTTCATCAGTGTTCCTCCCAAGGATTACGGTGGGACAGAGCTGTTCATTGCCCAATTGGCCGAAGGACTCTATCACCGCGGCCTGGAGGTAGTGGTCTACACCAACGGCGAGTCCACGGTCGCCGTGGAGAAGCGCTCGCTTTACCCGGTTGCGCAGTGGCCCATCAAAGTGGATGGCCACGCTTTCCTTAAAGACGCGGAACACAGCGCCTGGGCGATGCAGGATGGCGCCTCTTATTGCGACCTGCTCCATGTGCACGCGGCCGCCGCCCTCACCTACTCCCGGTTTGTAGACGTCCCTGTCGTGTGCACGCTTCATGGACCGCATGATCCAATATTGTCCAGCGTTTATGCGCACTACCCTCAGGTCAATTATGTGTGCATTAGCGATTCCCAGTGCCATCAGGAATCCATGCCGCGCATGCGCACCATTCATCATGGCATTGATCTCGCCTCCTACCAGCTACGCACGCAAAAGCAGCAGTACCTCAGCTTCATCGGCCGCATCGCTCCTATCAAGGGCGTGCACCTGGCCATTGAAGTGGCCAAGCGCGCCGGCATCCCCCTGAAGATCGCTGGCGACGTCCAACCCATGTACCGGGAGTACTTCGAAGCCAAGGTCAAGCCGCAAATTGATGGCCAATTCATCGAATACATCGGGTTGGCCGACCTGCGCGCCAAAAACGAGCTGCTGGGAAATTCCCTGGCCATGCTCTTTCCCATCCAGTGGAACGAGCCCTTTGGCCTGGTGATGGTGGAAGCCATGGCCTGCGGAACACCGGTGTTGGCGCTCGGCGGAGGATCCGTAAAGGAAGTGGTGCAGGACGGCGTTTCCGGTTATGTATGCCGTAACGTGCGCGACATGGCCAAACGCATTCCCCAGCTCAAGTTTGATCCGTCCGCGCTCCGTGCTTACGTGGACGAGAATTTTTCTCTGCAACGCATGGTGGGGAAATACGCCGATCTCTATGCCGCCGCAATAGAGCAATCGGTCCAGCAGCCCGGAGCCGCGTAGGCGGAACAGCGGACCCCACCATCGCTCAGCAGCTCCGCCACAGCCTGCGGGTCTGCATCAAATTCTTTTTCAGGCCTTTATTCCATGGCGACCCAGCAGTGGCGAGTTGACGATCTTTCGGGCGCTCACCCGCCACGCACACGAAAATGGCTTTTCGTTGCTCTTATTATGCTGGGCGCCATCGTCGCGGCCGCCGCCATCCTGCTTGCGGTCAAATGGCCATTCACCCGAGAGCGAGTCACCCGCCGCCTGCAGGACGCCACCTCCACCACAGTGCACATGGGCAGCTTTAAGGCGGAATACTTTCCCCACCCCGGCTGCGTAGCTGAAAATGTCATTTTTCGGCCCCAGCGCACCGGTTCGCAGCCGCTGATGACAATTCACACGCTCACCATCCGCGGTACCTTTTTCGGACTGTTCACCCAGCACGTAGGCCGGGTTCAGGCGGAGGGCACGCACATCGCGCTGCCCCCATTCGGCACGGGACAGACCTTAGGCGGAAGCAATAAGGGTGGCACGGTAGTTGACCGGCTCATAGCCGACGGCGCGGTCCTGGATGTTCTGCCCAAGAATGCCGGCGGGCGCCCCACCCGGTTCCTGCTGCGCCGCTTCGAACTGCGCGGGCTGGGCGGCAATCGTGCCCTTTCGTTTCAAACCGTGTTGGAGAATCCCAAGCCGCCGGGCGAGGTCACTGCCGGCGGTAGCTTTGGGCCGTGGAAGAGCGGCAGCGCGGCTTCCACCCCGGTTTCCGGCCGCTATGCGTTCCGCCATGCCGACCTGAGCGTGTTCCGCGGCATCGCCGGCATGCTTGCTTCCGACGGAATTTTTTACGGAACTTTTCGCCAGTTGCATGTGCAGGGCACCACCGACACCCCCGACTTTGAAGCCGCCCACAGCGGCCACAAGTTTCACCTCAGCGCCCAGTTCCATGTCCTGGTGGATGCCACCAATGCCAACGTCATCCTGCAGAACGCGGCCGCGCTGGTAGGTCACACCACCGTGGCTGCCCAAGGCCGCATCGCCTCCCTGCGGCCCGGCGAAGGGAAGACGGCGGATCTCGATCTCTCCGTCCAGGACGGGCGTATTGAAGATGCGCTGCTGCTGTTCATCAAGGCGCCGCGCTCACCCTTGATGGGCGTCACCAGCTTCCGCGCTCATGTCATCATTCCCCCCGGCCACACCGCATTTGTCCGCAAGGTGAAACTTCAAGGCGACTTCGGCATCGGGGGCGCGCGCTTTACCAGCCCCAAGACGGAAAAATCGCTGACCGAGCTCAGCCAGCGCTCCCGCGGCGACAAGGACAAAGCTGAGCAACCGGCAAATCCCGAGCGGGTGCTCTCTAATCTGCGCGGCCAGGTGGCGCTCAATAACGGAGTCGCCACGTTCAGCAATATCAGTTTCACCGTCCCTGGGGCGCGGGCTGAAATGCACGGCACCTACAACCTGGTCAACCTGCGCATCAATCTGCACGGATTGCTGCACATGCAATCCAAGCTCTCCCACGCCACTTCCGGAATCAAGTCATTCCTGCTGAAGGCACTGTCACCTTTCCTGAAAAGCAATCACCGCCACGAAGTATTGCCGGTCAGCATCACCGGAACCTACAATCACCCTTCCTACCACATGTCTCCACAATCCAAGAAATAGCGCCGGCGGCTGTCCGAACCTCGCCGAAAACCTTGGTGTTGCACAAAAATCTGCTAATCTCCCGGCATGGAAAATCCCGGATCCAGCGCGGTCCTCCGCCCCATTCCGCCCGTAAGGGGCGGAAGTCTTACTCCCGCCCTGGTGAAGGGCACCATCGTAGGCGCCTTGGGCGGGCTGCTGTTTGGCTTCGACACCGCGGTCATCTCCGGCACCACCGCCGCCCTCACCCAGGCTTATCACCTGAGTCCGAAACTGCTGGGGGTCACCGTGTTCAGCGCGCTGGTGGGCACCGTTTTCGGCGCCATGCTGGCCGGATTTCCCGGGGAGCGCTATGGACGGCGTGACAGCCTGCGCATCCTCGGCGTGCTCTACGTCATCTCGGCGGTGGGCTGCGCGTTTGCCTGGAACTGGGACGCGCTGGTCGCCTTTCGCCTCATCGGCGGCCTCGGCATTGGCGGCTCCTCCGTGCTGGGACCCATGTACATCGCGGAAATTGCGCCTGCCCGTCTGCGTGGCCGCCTGGTCGGGCTTTTCCAGTTCTGCGTGGTGTTCGGCATCCTGCTGGCCTACTTCTCCAATTACCTGATCGGCTTGGCGCACTTCGGCGCGGCGGAGTGGCGCTGGATGTTCGGCGTGGCCGCCCTTCCCGCCGCTATCTTCTTTCTGCTGCTGTTCGGCATTCCCCGCAGCCCGCGCTGGCTGGTCAAAAAAGGCCGGGTGGAGGAAGCGCGCTCGGTCCTGCGCACCCTGGGCGACGAAAACTACGAGCGCGATCTGCAGGAAATCGTGGACTCGGTCCACCTCGAGCAGCACCAGACCCAGGAACCGCTGTTCTCGCGCAAATTCAAGCTCCCCATCTTTCTCGCCGTCACCATTGGCATGTTCAACCAGCTTTCCGGCATCAATGCCATCCTCTATTACCTGAACGACATTTTTGCTCACGCCGGCTTCAGCCGGGCGTCGGCCAGCCTGCAGGCGGTGGCGGTCGGCTTCACCAACCTGATCTTCACCGTCATCGCCATGTCGGTCATTGATAAACTGGGGCGCAAAACCCTGCTGCTGGTGGGCGCGGTGGGCACTTCGCTCTGCCTGGCCGGCGTGTCGGCCGTCTTCTTCACCGGTCGTCATGAGGACAAGCTGGTCTGGCTGCTCATCGGTTACATCGCCTTCTTCGCCTTTTCCCAGGGCGCCGTCATCTGGGTGTACCTGGCTGAGGTCTTCCCCAACACCGTGCGCGCCAAGGGGCAGAGCCTGGGCAGCTTCTCACACTGGTTCATGAATGGGCTTATCTCCCTGGTCTTCCCCATGATGGCGGCCCGTTCCGGCGCCTACCCCTTCGTGTTCTTCTCTGTCATGATGGTGCTGCAGTTCTTCGTGGTCCTGTTCATCTACCCAGAAACAAAAGGTGTGACCCTGGAAGCTATGCAGAAAAAGATGGGCATCGCCTAGGCTAAAGAGATCATGACCCGCGCTCTCGTTTCGATTACCGTCTGCCTCATCCTCCTGCTGGCCGGCTGCGACCGCGGTACGGCGCCGAAGAACATTGGTCGCCTGGCTCCCGAGTTCAGCCTTCAGGACGGCCAAGGCAAGATTTCGCTTCGCCAGTTCCGCGGCCAGGTGGTCGTCCTGAATTTCTGGGCCAGCTGGTGCCCGCCCTGCATCGACGAAACTCCTTCCCTGGTGACCATGCAGCAGCGCCTGAAGGCAAAAGGAATAACCGTGGTCGGCGTCAGCAGTGATGAAGATGAACAGGCCTATCGCCGCTTCGTCCAGGAGTATGGGATCAACTTCCCCACCGTCCGCGACCCCAGCGAGAAGGTGGAGCACCTCTATGGCACCGTGAAAATTCCGGAAACATACATCATTGACCGCAATGGCGTGTTGCGGCGCAAGTTCGTCAGCGAGGTCAACTGGAACTCGCCGGAAGTGTTGAGCTACCTCAGCACGATGTGAGGTTGTTTCCTCAGACGGCCTGGCCCTACAATCGTGTTTCTCTCATGGCCACTTCTGAAGTCGCTCTTTCCCCGCCCCACTCTGCGCGCCGCATTTTGCGCTGGGCTACCATGGTCGCGCTTGTCGTCTTGTTGCTGGCTGCCCTGCTGGGCGCCTGGTTCTACCACACGGCTGCCACCGCCCTTCCGCAGCTGGATGGCACGCTTAGCGTGGACGGACTTTCCGCCCCGGTAGCCGTTACCCGCGACGCCCACGGCGTGCCCACCATCGAGGCTGCCAGCATGGAGGACTTGTTTCTCGCCCAGGGGTACGTCACCGCCCAGGACCGGCTGTGGGAAATGGATATGACCCGCCGGTTCGCCGCCGGCAATATGGCTGAGGTGCTGGGCCCGGACTGGGTGAAGCACGACCGCGAACAGCGCATTCTGGGTTTGCAGGCTCGGGCCCAGAAAGGCCTGGACGAGCTCTCAACCCGCGACCGCGGCTACCTGGACGCTTATGCCCGGGGCGTGAATGCCTTCATCGCCGAGCGCCGTGACCGCTTGCCTCTGGAATTCCGCATTCTGCATTATTCGCCCCGCCCTTGGACGCCCGCCGATTCCCTGGTCATCGAAGCCAATATGATCAAGGAGTTGAACCACTACTCCGCGAAGGTGGCGCTGGAGCGGGAGAAAATCCTGGCCAAACTGGGCCCCGAGCTCACTTCCGACCTCTACCCCAATTCCTCCTGGCGCGACCATCCGCCCGGACAGGACCCGCAAAAAATGAGTGGCTCGGAACCACCTGCTCGCAGTACGGGCTCGGAGCCTGCTTCCCTCTCCTGGCCGGCGCCCTCAGCGTTCGAGCTGAGGCCGGAATTGGGTTCCAACGACTGGGTGATTTCCGGAGCGCACACCGCTTCCGGCAAGCCCCTGCTCTCCAACGATCCTCATCTCGGGCACCAGATGCCGTCGCTATGGTACGAAGCCCATCTCAAGAGCGGCGACTTCGATGTAGCCGGCGTCACCCTGCCGGGAACCCCTACCGTCATTCTTGGCCACAACCAGCACATCGCCTGGGGCTTTACCAACATCGGGCCCACGGTGCAGGACGTATTTATTGAAACTGTCAATGGCAGCGGCCAATACCAGACGCCCCAAGGTTGGCAGGAGCCGCAGCGACGCCATGAAGTCATCCATGTAAAAGATCAGCCCGACGTTGGCTTTGACGTGCTCATTACCCGCCACGGGCCCATCATCACCGAGTTGGTGCCCGGAGAAAAGCGGATGCTGGCGCTCCAGTGGACGCTCTACACTGCCAACGCCCTCGCCCTCCCCTTTGTGGATGTGGACGCGGCGCAGAGCTGGGATGAGTTTCGACGCGCCTTTTCTCCCTGGGTGGCGCCGGGCCAGAACGTGGTCTACGCGGACGTGGATGGAAATATCGGCTACCAGGCCACTGGGCGCGTGCCTATTCGTGCATCCGGCGACGGCAGCTTGCCCGTCTCCGGCGCCGATAATGCCCACGAGTGGACCGGCTATGTTCCGTTTGAGAAACTGCCCAGTGTCTTGAATCCGCCTTCGGGCATCCTGGCCACCGCCAATGGCCGCATCGTCCCCGATGGCTACCGCTATCCCTTGAGCGTGGAATGGGGACCGCCCTACCGCACCGAGCGCATCTACAAGGTGCTGGCAGAGGACAAGAAATTTACCCCTGCCGATATGCTGGGCCTGCAGACTGACGTTTACTCGGCCTTCGACCGCTTTTGCGCCGAACGCTTCGTGTACGCGCTGGATCACGTCAAAGGAATTTCACCCAGGATGCGCGAGGCCCGCGAGCTGATGCGCAACTGGGATGGCCGAATGCTGGCCGGCTCCGCAGCCGCCGCCGTGGAAGCCTCCGCCCGCGACCAACTCTATCGCCTTCTGCTCGAGCCCAAGCTGGGGCCCGCTCCCCCCGATCAAAAAGATCAAGACGGGCTGAGTTGGAAAACCTACGAGTGGTTCATGCGCCCGGTGTGGCTGGAAAACGTGCTTCTGTACCAGCCGCCGCGCTGGCTGCCTTCCAATCACAAAAACTACGACGAACTACTGGCCGCGGCGGTGGAGGCGGCAGTTCAGACCCCGGATGCGCCTTCCCATGTGGGTTCCTGGCGCTGGGGCAACCTCAACCCGGTGGAGATCAATCACCCCATTTTCGGCGCCATTCCCGTCCTGGGCCGCTGGGCGGGACCGGGCGTCCACCCGCAGTCAGGCGACAGCTACACCGTCAAAGCAGTGGGCCGCCATTTTGGCCCCTCGGAGCGCACCACCGTGGATCTGTCGAATTTTGACAACTCCACGCTCAACATCGTCACCGGGCAGTCCGGCAATCTGTTCAGCCCTTATTACATGGACCAGTGGGCCGCCTGGTTGAACGGGACTACCTTCCGCCTGCCGTTTTCTCTGCAGGCAGTGGCCGATGCGCGCACCCACCAATTGGTGCTGCAGCCGGGAAAGTGATTCCTAGGCTCCTCCTCGCACCTCGCGGGCCCTATTAAAGGCGGAGTCTCATTTACGCTGCCCGGTGGCCCACTCAAGCCCGCTTTTGGCTTGAGTGGGGCAGTTCCACAGCCGGCGTTAGCTGTCCTGCGGCCAAAAGGATTGTATTGTTAATTGCCGAGAACCAGGAACCATCGGGCGCACTGCGGCGGGACCTTGCCACGATGCGAGCGCAAGCGCGTCGGCCGCCCGAGGAGCTACTGCGGAGGGTTATCCACTTCCTTCACGTCCATGGCCTTCCCAACGATGTCCACGAAATGAATGGTGGACGGGGCGCTGGTCGTAGTATCGAAGATGCGCAGCTCTCCGCCTTCCACTACGTAAACCTCATTGCCGCCACCAATAGGCGCGATTCCGGTCACGTCGCCATTAGGGGTGTCCACCGCCGCGGTATTGGCGCCGATATCGAAAATCGAGAGGCATCCCCGGCCGCTGCAGCCGCGAGACCCGATGAACAGCTTGTTATTGCTGCTCAGCTCCATGCGGTTATGGTAGCCGTTGCTGATGGTGACCGGCGGTGAGGCGGTCAGCCCGGCGGTGTTCACCACTTGCAGTGTGCCCACGCCGTGGCCGCTTCCCGCCACATACAGGTTGCCGTTGTTCAGCATTCCCATCGTGGCCCCGGAAAGGCCTACGGTAGCCCCGGCGGTATTCGAAGCCATGTCCAGCACCGTAATTCCGGCATTGCTGCCGCCGCATTCGGGACCGCAATTGAGGATGTAAGCCTTGCTGCCGTCGCTGCTGAACACACCCCACACAGGGCGGTCAAACCCGCTAACCGTGGTCGAAACGGCACCTTTGCCGATCTGGGAGGGAGATATCACGGTCACCGAGTCGGAGTTATCGCTGAAAGCCAGCACGCGGCTGCCGCTCCCGTTCACCACCACCCAGTGCACCTGGGGAATGTTGACGCCTGCCTTCACGTGGTTGTGCACCAAATCGAGCACGTAGAGCAGTCCCGCCGGCTGCCCGAGCACGGTAGCTGCGGGCATGGCCACGTACCCCAGAGTACTGTCCGGAGAGATGGAGATGCTCTCCGTCCAACTGGGCAGGGCGATCGTAGTGGTCTGCGTCTCTTTCAGATTGTCGACCACAGAGAGATTGTTGCTGCCCGCGTTGAACACCAGGGTGAAACTCTTATTGGGGGCCAATGCCATCAGGCCCGGCTGTACGCCTACCGAAATGGTGTTGGTAACCAGCGCGTCCTTGGCAGCGTTCATGATCTGCAGGACATCCGTCGTAGCGTTGGAGACGAAGGCGCGAGGACGGATGTTGCTGACCGTCTGCTGGTTGGTGCCGCCGCTGCTGCCGTAACCGCAGCCGGCAAGCAGAAGGAGAAGAACAGCGGAGAGGGCGGTGGCGCCGATTTTCAAGATGGGCACTTTGCGGAACACGTAGTGTTCTTGGTTGAAAGTCAAAATTATAGCAGGCCGCAGCTACCCCGCCCAGCCACAGCGGCCCGGTGCTTCGCGCCCAGGCTACAACCTTCCCAAATCATCGGGATACTTGGCCTGCAAAGAACTCACGAGCAGTTCAAACCGGGGGCGGGTACGCAGGTTCGTCAGGCAAGGATCTTTGATAAAAAAGCGCCAGCACGCAAAGCCGGTATCCACGCTGCGCTCCAGCCACTCGAAACCCAGGTCGAAGTAGCCGAGCAACGAATAAATGCAGGCGATTTGATAGTAAGTGTGGTGCGCGTGCCCAAAAGTTTTCGGGTTCTCACAGGCCAGCCTCACGCACTGCAGCGCCTGCGCGTGTTTGCCCATCAAGGCATTCAGGAGACCCTGCAGGCTGATGATCAAGGGCTCCTGCGGCATAAGCCGGGTCGCTTCTTCCAGTCGCCTGCCGGCCTCGTCCCAGTCCCCGCACATCATGGCGGGCTGCGGCGCAAAATAGATGGCGTATTTGTTGGCCGGGTTCTCGGCTCGCCATCTCTCCGCCTCCTCCCGGGCCAGCTCGTACTCCCCGCCCCACATGTACACCTGGGTGATGCTGGGGCTGATCTTTTTCCGAGGATGAAACGTCCGGCCTCGCTCGTACATAGTGCGGGCATGATCGAGCAGCCCGATATGCGCCAGAATCGTTCCCAGCCGGTTGTAAGCATGCGGCAAATTGTTCTGCAGCGTTAGCGCTCGTTTTAATTCCGCGATGGCTTGCAGGTGCTGAAAGTTCTTCAGCGGTCCCCACAGCAGGAACGCATTCGCCACATGGCCTTCGGCCAGGCCCGGATCCAGGTCCAGGGCACGCTGACAGTGGAATTCCGCTTTGTCCAGCCAGGCCCGGCTGGGATCGAATTCAAAGTGCCGAGTCGCGCTCACCAAGGAGAGAATGGCATGCGCCAGGGCAAACCCGGGGTCGCGCGTCACTGCATTCATCAGGTGGTAGATGGCTTCGTCCAGCTGTTTCAGGTCCCCCGAGGAACTTCGCTGGAAGCCGTGGATAAATTCCGCGTAGGCCAGCGGATCGCGGCTGTATCGTGGCCGGGTTTGCAGGCCGGGCTCGTGCAGAGGCCGGTTAAGCACTCTGGAAGTGTGCACCGCGATGTCGTCAACGTGGTCGAACGCCGTTTTTCCGTCAAAGCCGAATTTGCGGGTGAAGCAAGTGCTCTGCGCGTGGCAGTCGAAAAGCTCTACCGATAGACGCGCCGCCGACTTGGACATCTGGATGGCGCCATGCAACACAAAGCGCAGGCCCAGCCGGGAAGCTGTTTCCTGTGCCGTCGAGCCCGCCGGCACATTGGGGGCGGCCGATACCGGCAGCACATCCACGCCTTCCATGTTCGCCAGGCGTGCGGTAAGCGCGTCGGCAAAACCCAAACCCAATCCCTGGTCATTGGAAAAGTCACCTATGACCTGCAGTGGGAACACAGCCAATGATGGCCGCTCCGTCCGCCAGGCCGCATCCTCGGCAGCCTTCGTTCTGCTTCTTGCGCCTGACTCTTCCCCGGAATAACGTGGTCCGATCACGCGGACCGGTCCCACAAACCGGTAGCCCTTGCCCACCACGGTTTCCAGGAAACGCGGCTTCGCCGCGTGGTCACCCAGGGCGCGGCGGATTTTCCGCACGATGTTGTTGATGTTCCGTTCCGTATCAATGAACAGGTCAGATTGCCAGAGCCTGGCCACAACCTCCTGACGGGTAACCAGTTGTTCCCGCCGAGCGACCAAAAAGATGAGCAGTTCCATGGGCTTTTTGCCCAGCTTTACCCGGTGTCCGCCACGGCGCAACTCGTAGCGGCCCAGGTCAAGCTCCACCTCGCTTGGCTTGCGAACACGACGTGTTGGAGATAAATCCATAGTTGCCAGTGAGCTATGAGGATACACGAAAAATATATGAAAGTTATTTCCGGCTCATTGCCAGCCCTCAGAAAGCAGGCGATAGTCTCTTTGCAAAGGAGAAAGGCCTATGAAACGCAACCTGTGCTTGGGGCTGATGGTGATGCTGTTGGCAGGAATCTGGTGGGCAAGCCACGCCAGCAGCCAACGCGTCATGGCGGCCTCGGCGCCGAAAAACATATTTACCCCTGACTCTGTCCAGTTCGGCCCCGTGCCCCCGTTCATCCCGGCGGGCGCGCAATTGGCTGTGCTGGAAGGCAATCCGATGGCGTCCACCGGCGACTACACGGTGCGGCTGAAGATGCCCGACGGCTACCGCATCCCGCCCCACTGGCATCCCAAGCGCGAGAACGTAACCGTCATCTCGGGCACGTTCAAGGTGGGCATGGGTGATCAATTTCAGGAAGGCAGCATGGCGAGCTTCCCCGCCGGCAGCTTTGCTTATCTCGATCCCGACATGCACCACTACGCCATGGCCAGCGGCGAGGTGGTGGTCCAGATCCATGGCAGGGCGCCAGTGCAGTTCAATTATGTGAATGCCAACGACGATCCCAGCCGCAAAAAATAGTTCCAGCCAGGGCCGGTCCCGCGTGGGCCGGCCCGCCGGGCTCGACCTGGTGTGCCCCCATTCGGCCACCCTCCGTAACTTGACTCCCCTGCCCTGGCAGGTTAAGTTCCCTTTCTTCGGGCAAATTAAAAGAACAGAGGGGCACTCGTGTCGCGCATCGTCACCTTCACCACCGATTTTGGGCTGCAGGACCATTATGTAGGCACAATGAAGGGGGTGGTGCTCAACATTAATCCGGAAGCGTCCCTGGTGGATATCTCCCACTCGGTGCAGGCGTTTGACGTGCTCGACGGAGCGCTTACCATCACGCAGGCTTACCGCTACTTTCCTTCGGAAACCATTCATATGGTGGTGGTGGATCCGGGCGTGGGCACGGCACGGCGGCCCATCCTGGTGACCACCGAAAAGCACATGTTCATTGCCCCGGACAATGGCGTGCTTTCGCTGGTGTATGAGCGCGAGAGCCGGCTTTCGGTACGCCACATCAGCGCCGAGCACTATTTTCTGCAGCCGGTGAGCCCGACTTTTCATGGGCGCGACGTTTTTGCCCGCGTGGCCGGCTACCTCAGCAAGGGTGTGGAAGCCGCCAAGTTCGGCGAGGAGATTACCGATTTCGTGCGTTTCGCCGCCCCCAGGGC
>Ga0075426_10001587_pt1 | contig 16242 bp, 10 predicted proteins | sample SoiMethybrSBSTD5_FD_75304 | JGI IMG/M metagenome (GOLD analysis project Ga0075426, IMG submission 75304) | Bulk soil microbial communities from a Populus tree surrounding site in Tennessee, USA - Soil MetaG P. TD hybrid SBSTD5 | ecosystem: Environmental > Terrestrial > Soil > Tree plantation... | reverse complement strand
AAGCGCTGCGATTGTTCGGCGACGCTGGCTTGGCTGCCGTGGAATTCAAGGAAGAGATTAGGGCTCTCCTTCAGCGAGAGCTTGGAATAGGCGTTCGACGCTTTCACCTGCAACTCGTCGAGCAATTCGATGCGCGCGACCGGAATGCCCGACTGGATCGTGGCGATCGTCGCGTTGCAGGCGGCTTCGACCGACGGAAACGGACAAACGCCGGCGGAGATCGCTTCGGGAATCCCGGCGAGCCGGAGCGTGATTTCCGTAATCACCCCGAGCGTGCCCTCGGCCCCGACGAAGAGCCGCGTGAGATCGTAGCCGGCGCTCGATTTTTTTGCGCGCCGCGCCGTTGAAATCATTTCGCCGTTCGCGAGCACCACCTTCAGCGCGATCACGTTGTCTTTCATGGTGCCGTAGCGCACGGCGTTGGTGCCGGATGCGCGCGTCGAGGCCATGCCGCCGAGCGAGGCGTCGGCACCGGGATCGATCGGAAAGAACAGGCCCTGGTCGTGCAGGTGCTCGTTTAACCGCTTGCGCGTGACGCCGGGCTCCACCACGCAGTCGAGATCCTCGGCATGCACGGCGAGAACGCGATTCATCTCGGAAAGGTCGATCGAGACGCCGCCGAAGGGCGCGTTGACGTGACCTTCGAGCGAAGTGCCGGTGCCGAAGGGAATGATCGGCACCTGGTGCTCGGCGCAAATCGCGACGATCGCCCGCACATCTTCGGCGGAAGAGGCATAGACCACGGCGTCCGGCGGCTCGTTCGCGAGCCAGGTCGTGTTGTTGGCATGTTGCGCCCGCACCGCGTCGGAGGTCACAAGCTTGTTGCCGAAGCGGGCCGCCAGCGCGCGCTTGGTGCGCTCGATCGAATCCGGTTTGCGGCGGACGGGGGCTTCGGCCATTTTTATTGTTCCTCCCTTGTGCCGCGACCTTAGCAGATGCCCTTTGGAGCGTCAGGCCATTGCCCGTGAAAGCGGCAATGTGCTTTATTCGACAAGAAGTTCGGATTCGCTGACCCGAAATGCCCGATCGTATCGATTTCGAGCCGGTTTTTTTCGCACCGTTCGTCTCCACGGTGATGACGGTCGATTCCGGGTGGATCGATTATAACGGCCACCTCAACATGGCTTATTACAACGTGCTGATCGACCGGGCGGTCGACGAAGCATTTCTGCTCGTCGGCCTCGGGCCGGGTTACGCGCAAAAGCGCGGCGCCTCCTTTTTCACCGCCGAAGCGCATGTGCGCTATCTGCGCGAGCTGAACGCCGGCGACCCGGTACGGGTGGTGCTCCGCCTGATCGACTATGACGAAAAGCGGCTGCATCTCTACGCCGAGTTGCATCACGCCGTCGAAGGCTGGATTTCCGCGACTTCCGAGCAACTTGCGTTGCACATCGACCTGAAAGCGAAGAAGGTCAGGCCCTTTCCCGACGACGTGCTGGAACGGCTCGCCTCGATGAAATCGGCGCACGGTACGTTGCCGCCGCCCTCGGCGCTCGGCCGCGCCATCGGGATGCGGGCGCGCAGCTGACCCGTTCCCCACGCCGAGCGAAAAATTCTCTGGTTAACAGTTCCTTACGGCGGCCCTGCGCGGCGCGCAGGTGAGTCATGCAGGCTGACCTGCTTCTATTGCGGCGCAATAAGAGTATTTTTGCAGTGCGAAATAACTCGGTCCGGCGGGTGTCCCGGACGCCGCAGCTGAAGGAGATCACCCGTGGCCGCCCTTGCTTACCTGTTTTCCCGCTTCTTCAACGCTGTTGCCGAGGCGCGCATGCGCCAGGCTGAAATCGAGATCCGCAAGCACCTCTCGGTGGTGCCGCGCTCGACGCTGGCCAAGGCCGGGCTGAAAGCGACCTATCGCGACTCCGGCACGCTGCCCTTCATGAAGTAACGCGAAGTAACGCCGCGATTTCTTTTTCCGACGTTACGCCGAGAATGCACACCTCGCGGCCGAGCGAGCGTCAGTGTCACCCAGCCCTCGATGATGTCGCGACGGGAAAGCGCAAAGCCCTGCGCACGCCAAACGGCAAGCACCGCATTCGCCTGCTCGGGCAGGAGCCCGGAGAGAACGATGGTCGCGCGCTTCGCCGCGAGCAACCGCACCGGCAGCGCCAGCCGTTGCAATACGGGCAATAGGATATTGGCGGCGACGAGACCGTAGCGTTGGCCGCGGATCGCGGGCGCGTTGACGCCCGCCGCCTGTATGACGCGGACATAGGAGCCGACGCGATTGGCCCCGACGTTCGCGCGCGCGATCGTCACCGAAAGCGGATCGATGTCACTCGCGACCACGACGCGGTGCCAAGCGCGCGCCGCCGCGATCGCAAGCACCCCGCTGCCGGTGCCGATATCGAGGATGCGCCGCGGTCTTTTTATCTTCGCGATCCGATCGAGCGCAACAAGACAGCCTTGCGTGGTGCCGTGGTGGCCGGTGCCGAAGGCGAGCGCCGCCTCGATCTCGATGCCGATTTGGTTGGAGGCGACCTTGACGCGGTCATGCGCGCCGTGAATCACGAAGCGCCCGAGGAGCACCGGCGCGAGCCCCGCGAGACTCGCTGCGATCCAGTCCTTCGGTTGCAGAATTTCGAACCTGATTGCGCGCGCGACGGCTTCACCCGCTGTTGCGCGCACGAGATCGGCGACCTTTTCTCGATCGGGCTCAAACGCGAAGTGCGCTTCGACCGCCCATCCGCCGGAGCTTTCGAAGGCCGACGCCGCCGCGCCCATCGAATCGAACGTCTCGGCAAGGATGCTGGCGAGCTGCTTCGCGATTGTTTCATCGGCCGCGACGCGCATCATGGTGGAAGCGCCGTGCGGCACGCGGTGGCGCAAGCGCCTCAAACCCGCTCGACGAAGGACTCGATCACCCGCTTCTCGCCCGCTTTGTCGAACTGCACGGTGAGCTTGTTGCCGTCGACCTCGGTGACTTCGCCATAGCCGAATTTTGTGTGGAACACGCGCTCGCCCAGGGCAAAGGCCGCGCGCGGCGCGGCGCCGCGTCCGACGACCTTGCCGTCGATGGTGAGCGGACTGCCCTTGAAGCCGCGCTGCCGCTTGTCCGCGAAGCCCTTGCCGTTCTCGTCCCGCTGCGCGCGCCCGCGTTGCCAGCCGGGCGTGCCGTAGGTCGAGGAGAACGGCTCGACCCGCTCGAAGCGGCTCGCCGGCTGCCCCCAGCCGCCCTTCGCTTCGGCGACCTCGACGCTCGCCTCCGGCAATTCATCGAGAAAACGGCTCGCCACGGTTGAGTTCCACAGGCCGTGGATGCGCCGGTGCGAGGCGAAATAGAGCTTGGCGCGGTGGCGCGCGCGGGTAAGCCCGACATGGGCGAGCCGCCGCTCCTCCTCGAGCCCGGCGCGGCCCTGCTCGTCGAGCGAGCGCTGGTGGGGCAACAGCCCCTCCTCCCAGCCGGGCAGAAATACGGTGTCGAATTCGAGGCCTTTCGCGGCATGCAGCGTCATCAGATTGACCGCGTCCTGCCCGGCGCCGCTTTCGACGTCCATCACCAGCGAGATGTGTTCAAGAAAGCCCGGCAAATTGTCGAACGTCTCCATCGAGCGCACGAGTTCTTTTAAATTTTCGAGGCGGCCCGCGGCATCGGCCGAGCGCTCGTTCTGCCACATATCGGTGTAGCCGGACTCTTCCAGCACGATTTCCGCGAGCTCCGTGTGCGGTATCGCTTCCATCTGCCCGCGCCAGCGGTCAAAGGCGAGGGTCAGGTCGCGCAGCGAGCTGCGCGGTTTCGGCTTCAATTCCTCCGTTGCGGCAAGCGCGCGCGCCGCCTCCATCAGCGGCGCGTTGTTGACGCGCGCGTAGTCGTGCAGCGTTTGTATCGTGGATTCGCCCAAGCCCCGTTTCGGCACGTTGACGATGCGCTCGAAGGCAAGGTCGTCGGCGGGCGAGACGATGCAGCGGAAATAGGCGAGCGCATCGCGGATCTCAGCGCGCTCGTAGAAGCGCGGGCCGCCAACCACCCGATAGGGCATTCCGAGCGTGACGAAGCGGTCTTCGAACTCGCGCATCTGGAACGAAGCGCGGACGAGAATCGCCATTTCGGAAAGCTTGTGACCTTGCCGGCGCAGGGTTTCGATCTCGTCGCCGATCTCGCGCGCCTCTTCCTCGGAATCCCAGGCGCCGGTGACGGTGACCTTGCCGCCTTGCTCGCTTTCGGTGCGCAGCGTCTTGCCGAGCCGGCTTTCGTTGTGCGCAATCAGGTGCGAGGCGGCGGCGAGGATGTGACCGGTCGAGCGGTAGTTGCGCTCCAACCGGATGACTTTGGCGCCGGGAAAGTCGTGCTCGAAGCGCAGGATGTTGTCGACCTCGGCGCCGCGCCAACCATAGATCGACTGGTCGTCGTCGCCGACGCAGCACAGATTGCGCTGTCCCTGCGCGAGCAGGCGGAGCCACAAATACTGCGCAACGTTGGTGTCCTGATATTCGTCAACCAGCATGTAGCGGAAGCGCGACTGGTACTGAGCGAGAACATCCGGCTCCTTGCCGAAGAGCCGCAAGTTTTCGAGCAGGAGATCGCCGAAATCGACGGCGTTGAGCGTCTTCAGCCGCGCCTGATAGGCGGTGTAAAGCTCGGCCCCGCGACCTTGGCCGAAGGATGCCGCCTCGCCCGCCGGCACTTTATCGGGCAGAAGCCCGCGGTTCTTCCAGCTATCGATCATGGCGGCGAGCACGCGCGCCGGCCAGCGCTTGTCGTCGATGTCGGCGGCGGAGAGAATCTGCTTCAAGAGCCGGATCTGGTCGTCGGTATCGAGGATGGTGAAGCTGGACTTGAGGCCGACGAGCTCCGCGTGGCGGCGCAGGATCTTCGCGCCGATCGAGTGGAAGGTGCCGAGCCACGGCATGCCCTCGACCGCTTCCCCCACCATGGCGGCGACGCGGTCCTTCATCTCGCGCGCCGCCTTGTTGGTGAAGGTGACGGCGAGGATTTGCGACGGGAATGCGCGGCCGGTGGCGAGGATATGTGCGACACGGGTCGTCAGCACGCGCGTCTTGCCGGTGCCGGCGCCGGCGAGCACGAGCACGGGCCCGTCGAGCGTTTCGACCGCTTCGAGCTGCTCGGGATTGAGCCCTTCGAGATACGACTGATTGCCCGCCGTGGCGCGGGCACGCGCGGCAATTCCGCCCGGCCGCGGCGCGGGCGGATCGAAGGGATCGGAGCGGTCGTGCTTCAGGGGTTCGGCCACGGTTCAACCCTTTTGGCGAATCTCTTCGAGAACAAAATGGCATCGCGGACCCCGTTTGGCGAGGGCGCGGCGCGCGAAAATGCCGAAATACAGCTGGCATGGACGCGCTTCTACGTCAGTCCTAGAACACCTCGATGTTCGAAGCGAGGCTGCAAACCTTTGACGCCAAGACCGACCCCTCGAAAGGACGGGAACGCGTCGCAGCGCTGCGCGCGGAACTCGCCAAGCGCAAGCTCGACGGCTTCATCGTGCCGCGCGCCGACGAGCACCAGAACGAATATGTGCCCGCCTGCGAGGACCGGCTCGGCTGGCTGACCGGATTTTCCGGCTCGACCGGGGTCGCGGTGGTGCTCGCGGAGAAGGCCGCGCTCTTCGTCGACGGCCGCTACACCATCGAAGCGCGCGCGCAAATCGATCCGAATGTATTCGCGATCGAGCATCTGATCGAGCATCCGCCGGAGGAATGGCTCGCCAAGAACCTCAAATCCGGTGACGCCTTCGGCTATGATCCCGCACGCACCACGATTGACGGCGTCGAGAGGCTGAAGAAGGCCTGCGAGAAGGCGGGCGCGAAGCTCTATCCGGTCGAGTCCAATCCGGTCGATGCGATTTGGGCTGAGCGGCCGGAGCCGCCGCTCTCGCCGGTCACGTTGCGTGACCTGCGCTATGCCGGTGAAGCGAGCGAGGCAAAACTCGCGCGCATCCGCGGAGCCTTGAAGAAAGACCAGCTCGCCGCCGCGGTCCTATCGGATCCCGCTTCGGTCGCCTGGACCTTCAATATTCGCGGCAACGACGTTTCCCACACGCCGTTGCCGCTTTCCTGGGCGGTCGTGCCGCGCGAAGGCAGGCCGTCGCTGTTCATCGACGCGCGCAAGCTCTCGAACGCGGTGCGGGACGCCCTTTCCAAGCTCGCCGCCGTCGAGGAGCCGGTCCAGTTCATCGTCGCGCTGAGGAAGATCGCCGCCGGCGGCCACGCGATCCGGCTCGATCAGGCAACCGCTTCAAGCGCGCTCGCCGACGCGGTGGAAAGCGCCGGCGGTGTCGTGTCGAAGGGGGCGGATCCCGTTCTGCGCCTGAAGGCGGTCAAGAACGAAACCGAGATCTCCGGCATGCGCGAAGCGCACCGGCGCGACGGTGCCGCGCTCGCACGTTTTCTCGCCTGGCTCGACTTCGAGGCGCCAAAAGAAACGCTCACCGAGATCGACGCCGTCGCGGCGCTGGAAACCTTCCGCCGCGACACCGGCAAGCTCAAAGATATTTCCTTCCCCACCATCGCGGGTTCGGGTCCCCACGGCGCCATCGTGCATTATCGCGTGAGCGAAAAGAGCAACCGGCGGCTTGCGCCCGGCGAATTATTTTTGATCGACTCCGGCGCCCAGTACGAAGACGGCACCACCGACGTCACCCGCACGGTCGCGATCGGCGAGCCGGGCCATGAGATGCGCGAGCGCTTCACGCTCGTGCTCAAGGGTCATATCGCGATCGCGCGGAGCATCTTCCCCGAGGGCACGACCGGCGCGCAAATCGATGCCTTCGCACGCGCGCCGCTGTGGGCCGCCGGACTCGACTACGACCACGGCACCGGCCACGGCGTCGGCAGCTATCTGTCGGTGCACGAAGGCCCGGCGCGGATCTCCAAGCTCGGCACTGCGAAGCTAGAAGCGGGCATGGTGCTTTCGAACGAGCCCGGCTACTACAAGACGGGCGCCTATGGCATCCGCACCGAAAATCTCGTGCTGATCGTTCCGGCGGCGCCGCCCGCGGGTGCGGAAAAGAAACTGCTCGCCTTCGAAACGCTGACGCTTGCGCCGATTGACCGGCGGCTTGTGCTGCCGAGCCGTCTCACGCTCGAGGAACTCGGCTGGCTCGATCGCTATCACGCGCGCGTGCGCGACGAGATCGCGCCGCTCGTCGATGCGAGTACGCGTGTGTGGTTGGAAGCCGCGACCGCGCCGCTTATCCGACAAGCTTGAACCACTCGTCCTCGGAGAGCACCTTGACGCCGTGCTTCTTCGCTTCCGCGAGCTTGGAGCCGGCGCCCGGTCCCGCCACAACGTAATCGGTCTTCTTCGACACCGAGCCCGCGACCTTGGCGCCGAGCCGCTCGGCCATCGCCTTCGCCTCGTCGCGCGTGATCTTCTCCAGCGTGCCGGTGAATACGACGGTCTTGCCCGAAACGGGGCTGTCGCTCTTCGCCGCCGCCATCGGCTCGACCTCGATCTCCTTGAGCAGCGCGTCGAACGCCTTGCGATTGCGCTTCTCCTTGAAGAAATCGACGATCGCGGTGGCGACGGTCTCACCGATGCCATTGATGTTGGTGAGCTCCTCGAAGGCCTCGCTTTCGGGCTTCGCCGCCGCGATGCCGCCGTCGCGAAATGCTTCCGCGGTGTGGTAGTGGCGCGCGAGCCGCACGGCGTTGGTTTCGCCGATGTGGCGGATGCCGAGCGCGTAGATGAAGCGGTTGAGCGCGATCTTGCGCCGCGCTTCGATCGCCGCGAACAGGTTCTTCGCCGACGTCTCGCCCCAGCCTTCGCGCTCGACGATGTCGCGCGGCTTGAGCTTGAAGAGGTCGACGGGCTCCGCGATCAGCTTGTCCGTAAAGAAGGCCTCGATTTGCCGCTCGCCGAGGCCTTCGATGTCGAAGGCATTGCGCGAGACGAAATGCCGGAGCCGCTCGATCGCCTGCGCCGGGCAGATCAGGGTACCGGTGCAGCGCCGCACCGCCTCGAGCTTGCCGGTTTTCGGATCGACCTCGCGCACGGCCGCGCTGCCGCACACCGGACATACGGTTGGAAACTTAAAAGGCTTGGAATTTTTCGGCCGTTTATCGAGGTCGACGGCAAGCACCTGCGGGATGACGTCGCCCGCACGCTGGATCGTCACCGTGTCGCCGATCCGCACGTCCTTGCGCGCGATCTCGTCCTCGTTGTGCAACGTCGCGTTCGAGACCACCACGCCGCCGACGTTCACCGGCTCCAGAATCGCCGTCGGCGTCAGCGCCCCGGTGCGGCCGACCGTGATCGAAATGTCGTTGACCACCGTCGTCGCCTTCTCCGCCGGAAACTTGTGCGCGAGCGCCCAGCGCGGCGTGCGCGAGACGGCGCCGAGCCGCGCCTGCCAATCGACGCGGTCGAGCTTGTAGACGACGCCGTCGATGTCGTAGCCGAGCTTCGCGCGCCTGCCCTCGATGTCGCGGTGGTAGGCGAGCATCTCCGCGACGCTCTTACAGAGCTTCGTCAACGGATTGGTCGGCAGGCCCCATCGCTTAAACGCCTCGACGACGCCGTGCTGGGTCTGGGCCGGCAAGTCGCTCGCCTCGCCCCAGCCATAGGCGAAGAAGCGCAGCGGCCGGCTCGCGGTGATCGACGAATCGAGTTGGCGCAGGCTGCCCGCCGCGGCGTTCCGCGGGTTGGCAAAAATCTGCTTGCCGGCTTTTTGCTGGCGCTGGTTGAGGGCGATGAAATCCGCGCGCGCCATGTAGATCTCGCCGCGTACGTCGATCGCTTCCGGCGCGTCGCGGCCCTTCAGCTCGTTCGGAACGTCGTCGATCGTGCGGATGTTCGCCGTAACGTCCTCGCCCTCGGTCCCATCGCCGCGGGTCGCCGCCGTCTTCAGCGCCCCCGCCTCGTAGCGCAGCGAACAGGAAAGTCCGTCGATCTTCGGCTCGGCGAGGAAGGCAAGATCGGCATCCTCTTTCAGCCCGAGGAAGCGGCGGATGCGCTCGACGAATTCGGTGACGTCTTCTTCGCTGAAAGCGTTGGCAAGCGACAACATAGGCACCGCGTGCCGCACCTTGGCGAATTTGGCGGCCGGCGCCGCACCCACCCGCTGCGAGAGGCTGCCCGGCGTTCGCAGCGCCGGAAAACGCACCTCGATCGCCTCGTAGCGGCGACGCAGCGCATCGTATTCGGCGTCGGAAATCTTCGGCGCGTCATGTTGGTAATAGAGCCGGTCGTGGCCGGCGATCTCGCCCTCGAGCCGCGCGTGTTCGGCCTTCGCTTCCTTTTCGCTCAAGTCCTCGATGGTCTTTGGCGCGGCAGCGCGCTTCGTCATCGCGCCGCCCCCGCAATCAGCCGCTCGGCCGCCGCGCGCGCCTCCTCGGTCACCTCGGCACCGGCCAACATGCGGGCGATTTCCTCCCGCTTCTGCTTCGCATCGAGCGCGCGCATGCGGGTAACGACGCCGTTGCTCCCCGCCGGCTCCTTGCTCACCAGGAAATGATTCGACGCCCGCGCGGCAACCTGCGGCGCGTGCGTCACCGACAGCACCTGCACCTTGGCGCCGAGACGCGCGAGCCGCGCGCCGATCGCGTCGGACACGGCACCGCCCACCGCCGTGTCGATCTCGTCGAACACGAGCGTCGGCGCCGAGCCGCGGTCGGCGAGCACGACCTTCAGCGCCAGGAGAAAGCGCGCGAGCTCGCCGCCCGAGGCGACCTTCATCAACGGCCCCGGCTTTGAACCGGGATTGGTGCGCACCCAGAATTCCACCCGGTCGTGGCCCTCGGCGCCCGGCAGCTCGCGCTTGCTCTCGATCGCGGTCTGAAATTCGGCGCGATCGAGCTTCAGCGGCGCGAGCTCGGCGTTGACCGCCTTGTCGAGCGCGGCGCCCGCCTTCTTGCGCGCGGCCGAAAGCTTGTCCGCGGCCGCCCGGTACGCCGCCTCCGCCTCCTTTTCCGCTTCCTGCAGCGCGGCCAGCCGCTCCGCTCCTTTGTCGATCGCTTCCACGTCGGCGGCAAAGCGCGCGGCGGCGGCCGGAAGTTCATCAGCCGTGGTTCCATATTTGCGCGCGGCGGCGCGGAGCGCAAACAGCCGCTCCTCGATCCGTTCCAGCTCCTTGGGGTCGAAATCGGCGGCGACGAGCGCGCGCTCAAGCCCGTCGCGCGCTTCTTCGAGCGCGGCGAGCGCGGCTTCTAGCCCCTTCACCGGCGCACCGACGAGATCGGCCGCGTCGGCGACGCGCCGCTCGAGCCGCCTCAGCAAGGCCGACAGCGAAGGTACCGGCGAGGCGGAACCCGCGATCGTCTCAAAGGCATCCTTCAAGTCCTCGGCGACCTTCTCCGCGCGCATCAGAAGCGCGCGGCGGTCGGCGAGCGTCTTTTCCTCACCGGATTTCGGCGCGAGCGCCGTCAATTCGTCAAGCGCATGGCGCACATAGTCGGCTTCGGCGAACACCTTGGCGAGACGATCGCGCTCGGCGGCAACCGCGGCGGTCGCCGCGCGCCAAGCATCCCACAGCTGCCCGGCCTCGGCGACCCGGTCGAGATGGCCGGCGAAGGCATCAAGCAAGAGCCGGTGCGTCGCCGAATCGACGAGCGCGCGCTCGTCGTGCTGGCCATGGATTTCGACGAGTTTCCGGCCCACCTCGCGCAACACTTGCACGCTTACCGGCTGGTCGTTGATGAAGGCGCGCGTCCGCCCGTCGGCGAGCTGCGCCCGCCGCAGGATTAATTCGCCCTCGCCGTCGAGGCTGTTCGCCGCGAGCACGCGGCGCGCCGGATGATCCTTCGGGACATCGAAGGCGGCGGTCACCTGCCCGTGCTCCGCCCCTTCGCGCACGAGCGAAGCATCGCCGCGCGCGCCGAGCGCGAGCGAGAACGCGTCGAGCACGATCGACTTGCCCGCGCCGGTCTCGCCGGTCAGCGCCGAGAGCGCGCGCGCAAAATCGATATCGAGGCGATCGATGAGTACGATGTCGCGGATGGAGAGATGGATCAGCATCAATGCTGGATTCTATCTCAGGAGGCGTGGTCCGTCGCAAGTCGAAGGCAACAAATCAGCCGAGCGTCAGCGCCTTGAATGCCTTGCTGATCCAAGAGTCCTTGTTCTCGCGCGGCTCGCTGCCGCTCGTTTGCACGAGCTTATAGGCGTCCTGGTACCAGGGGCTGGAGGGGAAGTTATGGCCGAGCACCGCAGCCGCGGTTTGCGCCTCGTTCACGATGCCAAGCGCCATGTAGCACTCGGTCAACCGCATCAGCGCTTCCTCGACGTGACGGGTCGTCTGATACTGGGTGACGACCGCCTTGAAGCGGTTGATGGCGCCGATGAAGTTCCGCTTCTCGAGATAGAAGCGGCCGATCATCATCTCCTTGCCGGCGAGCTGGTCGCGCGCGACCTCGATCTTCTTCTTTGCGCTTTCGGCGTATTCGGTGTCGGGATATTTGCGCGCCACCTCGGCGAGCACCTGCATCGCCCGCTCGGTACGGGTCTGGTCGCGGGTGACGTCGGGAATCTGATCGAAATAGGCCGACGCCATCAGATACTGCGCGTAGGCGGCGTCGGCGCTGCCGGGGTGCAGGGTGACGTAGCGCTTCGCCGCCGTGATCGTATCGTCATACTTTCCGCCCTCGTAATAGGCGAAAGCGGCCATCAACAGCGACTTGCGGCCCCAATCGGAATAGGGATGCTGACGGTCGACCTCCTCGAATTTCTTCGCGGAGTCGACGAATTCCTTTTTGTTCAGGAGCGTGAGGCCTTCGTTGTAGAGCTTGTCCGCCGGCTCGTCGGGCGCGATCTTGTTCGCGTCATCGGCGCAGCCGGCGAGCAATCCGGCAAGCAGCGCGCAAGCAGCAAGGCCGGGGAAGGAACACGGACCCACCCTGCAAAAGCGCTCAATCAGACGAACCATCGACTCACCCGTCCCCGCGTGGCTGGCCGCGCCGCGATTGCCGGCGGCGGGAGGCCGCTTTTCTTAGAGATAATGCGAAGACCCCGCTATCGCGATAACGCGCGATTGGGCCGCGATTGTGGCGATTAGTTAAGGGCTTAGGACTCGGCCCGGTAGGCGGGAACGGCGACCGAAACGCCAAGCTCGGCATGCCCCCGCACCCGCTTGCGGGTGGTCTCGATCACGGTCCAGGCCGACTGGTCGGCGGTCAGCGCCGATACGACGGCGGCATTCAGCTTGTGGCCGCCGCAGACCGAGTGATAACGGCCCAGGATCGGTAAGCCCGCCAACGCGAGATCCCCGAGCGCGTCGAGCGCCTTATGGCGAACGAACTCGTCCGAATAGCGCAGGCCCGCCGGATTGAGCACACGGTCGTCGGCGAGACAGATGGTGTTGTCGAGGGAAGCGCCGAGCGCATAACCGGCGCTCCACAGTTTGGCGACGTCGCTCATGAAGCCGAAGGTGCGGGCACGGGCGAGATCGCGGTGGAAAACCTCGGGGGTCAGCGTTGCTGCGTAGCGCTGGCGGCCAATCAGCGGGTGGGCGAAGTCGATTTCGACCTCGAGACGGAAGCCGGCGTCATAGGGCAGAAGCTCGCCGAGCGAGCGGCCCTCGGTGACGCGAATCGGCTTCAAAACCTTGATGTAACGGCGCGGCGCATCCTGGCGCTCGAGCCCGGCCGCCTCGATCGCTTCGACGAAAGCGATCGCGCTGCCGTCAAAAATCGGCACCTCGCCGCCCTCGACCTCGACGATGGCGTTGTCGACGCCAAGGCCGGTAAACGCCGCGAGCAGATGCTCGACGGTCGAGCACATGAGGCCGTGCGAATCGCCGAGAACGGTGGCGAAATCGGTGTTGCAGATGGCGGCAGGTGAGACCGGGATTTGGCGGATGGCTCCGTCGGCGCCGCGGTTAACGAAGACGATTCCGGTATCGGGACCGGCGGGAAGAAGCGAAACCCGGGCTTGCGCGCCGCAATGGACGCCACGACCCATCAGGTCGACTCGCTCGCCGAGCGTAGTTTGGTAAGTCGCCCGCATTCCCCACCGTCTGGGTACCGTCGGCTATCGCCTCCGGTCCCGCCCCGCGACGCACCCCTTTTGCGCCCCGGTAACCCCGCGCGAATCCGCGCCGGTCGTCCTGCTGCACACGATACCGGGGGTACCCCCGGCGGCAAGTCACTGTTTTTTACCATTTGTTACCAATTCCGGACCCCATCTGGCCAGGTTTGTGCCATCTTTCGGAGGCCGCCAATGCAACGGTCGGGCCGATCATCCAGGATGGAATCTGTTTTCCCCCTTATCCACAGGACCAAATGCAGACGCCCGGGCAAGAACCCGGGCGTTTTTCCTTTGCGGACGAGGCTTCTTCCGTCAGTGGGCCTGACGGCGAAGAAAAGCGGGGATTTCCAGTTCGTCTTCCTCGCCGCGGCTCGAGGCGGGCCGGGGGGCATCCAAGGGCAGGCCGCGGGAAGCCGGGCGCCTTCCATACTCGGATACCTGCTCTGGCAGGCGACGATCCGTCGCGGGGCGGGGGTCGGGCTCACGTGGCTTAGGCAATGGTCGAAGCTGGTGCGTCGAGGCCACGTCTTCCGCCTCGGACTTGTTGAAGCGATTGGCCAGGCGCTCGAGCAGGGTCATCCGCTTCTTTTCCACATCGGCGTCTCCCAACTCTCCGTGTCTGGCACGCAGCTGATTCTGCGCGTGCGGCGGAAAATCCTCGATTCGCGGCAGGCGCGGAGGACGCATCGCCGGTCGTTCGGCCTGCGGCGGAATGAAGGGCGTGATCGGCTCCTCCTGAATGTCGGCCGGATGAAGGGCTTCCTCGACCGGGTGGAAAAGCGAAGGCCGCGGCTGCAAGGGGCGGAGCGTCACTTCGTCGACCTCGATTTCCGGCGCGGCCGGCGCCTCGTCGGCGAAATCGTTTTCCCGCAGCGTCGCCTCGCGGCGCTGCTCGATCGCGACGCGCGCGGCACCGATCCCCATGCGAGCGGGCTCGCTGCCGGCGCGCTCCCGCACCGCAGCGGCATTCGGCGCCGCCAGTGATTCGATGCCGGTCGCGACCACGGAGACGCGGACGAGACCATCGAGACTCTGATCGAAGGTGGCGCCGAGGATGATGTTGGCGTCGGCATCGACTTCCTCGCGGATGCGGTTCGCCGCCTCGTCAACTTCGTAAAGGGTGAGGTCCTTGCCGCCGGTTATCGAAATTAGCAGCCCGCGCGCGCCGCGCATCGAGACTTCGTCGAGAAGCGGATTGGCGATTGCGGCTTCGGCGGCGGTGATCGCACGCCTCTCCCCCGAGGCCTCGCCGGTGCCCATCATCGCCTTGCCCATCTCGCGCATGACCGCGCGCACGTCGGCGAAATCGAGGTTGATCAACCCCTCCTTCACCATCAGGTCGGTGATACAGGCGACGCCCGAATAGAGCACTTGGTCGGCCATGCTGAAGGCGTCGGCGAAGGTGGTCTTTTCATTCGCGACCCGGAAGAGGTTCTGGTTCGGAATGACGATCAGCGTGTCGACGAGCTTGGTGAGCTCGGCGATTCCCGCTTCCGCGAAGCGCATCCGACGCTGGCCCTCGAAATGGAAGGGCTTGGTGACGACGCCCACGGTCAATAGCCCGAGCTCCTTTGAGACCCGCGCGATCACCGGAGCCGCGCCGGTGCCGGTGCCGCCGCCCATGCCGGCGGTGATGAAGGCCATGTGGGCGCCGGAGAGATGGTCGCGAAGCTCGTCGATGGCCTCCTCGGCGGCCGCGCGCCCCACCTCGGGGTGCGATCCCGCGCCCAGGCCCTGCGTCGCCTCGACGCCGAGCTGCACGACGCGCTTCGCCTTCGACGAAGCGAGCGCCTGCGCGTCGGTGTTCGCCACCACGAACTCGCAGCCCATGAGGCCCGCCGAGATCATGTTGTTGACGGCGTTGCCGCCCGCGCCTCCGACGCCGAACACGGTGATGTGCGGCTTAAGCTCGCGAACGTCAGGCATCTTGAGATTGATCGTCATGTCATCACCTTCTGGGCGGAAGCGCCCGTGTTTTTCCTCGGAACCGGCTCGCGCCGGGGTTTTTCATTCCTTCTCGGCCCTCAAAAGCTCTCCTGCAGCCAACGCCCGACGCGAACAAGATAGCTTCTCTCGCCGCCGCCATGGCGGCGGCGCGGTTCGAAATGCTCACGGCCGGCGAATTGCGGATAGACGAGGAGCCCGCTTGCCGTGGCGAAGGCAGGCGATCGCGCATTATCGTTCAATCCGGCCACGCCGAGCGGCCGGCCGAGACGCGCGCCGGTCTTGAACATACGGCCCGCGAGTTCCACGAGTCCGGTGAACTCGGCGGCGGCGCCGGTGAGAACGACGCGGCGACTCGCCTGTCCGAGCATGTCTGCGGCGCGCAGGCGTTCGCGCAGCATTTCCAGAATTTCCTCGGCGCGCGGGCAAGCCATGCGGACGATCTGCCCCAACGAGGTCGCGTTCGGCGTCTCGCGTCCGATTCCTTCGATCGTGGGGATCGTGATCATCTTGTGCTCGTCGGAGGAACTCGCAAGCACGGCCGCGTGCAGCGTTTTCAAGCGCTCGGCTTCTGGGATGCGGATCGAAAGCCCGCGCGCGAGATCCAAGGTGATGTGATAACCGCCGATGGCGATGCCATCGACATAACGGCAATGACCGCCGGCGAAGACGGCGGCGGTCGTCGTGCCGGCGCCGAAGTCGATGACGGTGGCGCCGAGTTCGGCCTCGTCGGCGGATAAGGCGGCGAGTCCCGCGGCGTAAGGAGCCGCGATCACGCCTTCGACGGTAAGATGGCAGCGCTCGACACAGAGCATGAGGTTCTTCAACGCCGCCAAGTCCGCCGTGATCACATGCAGATCGACGGAAAGAACTTTGCCGAGCATCCCGCGCGGGTCGAGAATGCCGCCCGTCTGATCGAGCCCGTAGGCGCCCGGGAGCGAATGCAGCACGGCGCGGCCGCCGCGTACCGAGTGAAGACTCGCGGCATCGAGCACGCGGCCGATATCGCCTTCCTCGACGCGCGGGCCGTGCAGGCGCACGGAGGCCGCGAAACTCTCGCTGCTCAAGCGACCGCCGCCAAAAGCAACAACCACCGCGGCGATTTCCATACCGGCGGCGCGCTCGGCAATGTCGACGGCGTTGCGGATCGCTTCTTCCGCCGGCGCAAGATCGGCGATCACGCCGGCCTTGAGACCGTGTGCGCGGGTGTGGCCGAAGCCGATCACTTCGACCGCGTGGCTGCGGCCACGCATGGCTTCGTCCTCGGCGAGCGGCTTCAGCCGCCCGATCAGGCAAGTGACCTTGCTCGTGCCGATGTCGAGCGCGGCGACGATCGCCGAGCGCCGCGGCGAAAGCGGGCGCATGCGCGGCGCCAATCC
>Ga0075426_10001586_pt1 | contig 16247 bp, 21 predicted proteins | sample SoiMethybrSBSTD5_FD_75304 | JGI IMG/M metagenome (GOLD analysis project Ga0075426, IMG submission 75304) | Bulk soil microbial communities from a Populus tree surrounding site in Tennessee, USA - Soil MetaG P. TD hybrid SBSTD5 | ecosystem: Environmental > Terrestrial > Soil > Tree plantation... | reverse complement strand
ATTTCGCTCGCCGCGCCCGACGGGCGCACCGCGACCCCGCCCACGTTCGAGGCGTTGCCCGAGGCGGCGACGAGACGCGAGGCCGCTTTCACGAGCCCCGACGCATCGGTGGCAATCGGATTTGGCGTGGCGATCGCCGCGCTGGCGACGGCCTTGGTGAGCCCGAAGATCCGCACCACGGCGGTCTCGCCCGTGTTCGGCTTGTTTTGCAGGACGCCGAAGGTCCGTTCGCCCGCGGCCGAGCAGAGCACGACGTTCCCGGAGGCGTCGAGCTTGACGAACTTGTACTGATGCGTGCGGAGATCGGCCGCGGCTTTGAGCGACAGATCGATCTTCGAGGAACCGGCCGAATCGAAGGCCATTGCGCGCTCCTTGGGTCAGTCGGCGCCGCTAGGCGGCGCGGTGGCTCGTCCGCTCCGCCTCGATGACGGCGGTCAGCAATCCGGGATTGGCGCGGTAGATCTCCCGCTTCGCGCGGGCCTGCTCCGCTTTGTCGATCGGTTCGCGGCCGAGCAGATCGACGACCCGTTTCCGGACCATCACCTGCACGGCGGCCGCGCCGCTCGTCGGTTCGGCGGCGGTCGGCGAGCCGAAGGCCTTCGTGAGCCCGAGCCGGTCCGCGGCGGCCGCGACGTGCGCGTGCGCCTTCTCGAGCGCGCCGATCTCGGCCTCCGAGACCTTTTCGATTTCGATCTCGTAGCCCAGCTCGACCAGGGCCTCGGCCCGTTTGGTCAGTGCCTGCTTCGCCTCGGTGGCGCGCGCGTCCTTGAGGGTCTTGATCTCGTCGATCAGCGGCTGGACCGCTTTGGTGATCGCGGCGTTCAGCGCCTTCGCGGTCGCGTCGGCCGGGGGATCGTCGGTGGCGGCCTTGGCCTCGTCAGGCTTCGGTGGCGTCAGCCCCAGCTCCTTCACCAGCACGTCCTTGCCGCCGAAGATCTCGGCGAGCTGCGCCGGCGTGAGCTCGTCGCCCGCTGCCGCGATCGCTTTCTGCAGGTCCGCTTTCTTCATCGTCCGGCCCTCGGGCTTCCGCCCTGCAAGGTTCTTGACGATCGCGAAGGGCCGCCGATTGGCTGGCTCTCCGACGAAGTGCACGCCGCTGACGTCGACATCCTCGAGTCGATTCATCTATCCCCCAACGACAAAGGGCCCCGAGAGGTGATGCTCTCGGGGCCCTCGCCCGCCTGTGCGGACCTTGACCCGACGATGCTGCGTTGTGGAGAACTGCCCCGAATATGGGGAGCGCGGTTTCGCCGCGCAAGACCCCGACTGCAGACGTATGCACTCAGGTCATGCAGGGCATCAGCAGATCGACGACGCGGATGAAGACGAGCGTCTTGCACTCGGGGCAGCGGTAATCGAGGAGGATGGCTTCGAGGGCGACGGTCGGCAGCCCGCCGCTGCGCATACTGCGCTCGAGGGCGGCGAGCCCGGCGGGATGGACGCGCAGCGGCGGCCGCCGGCGCCCGTTCATACAGCGGCAGGAGCGTTCGATCGGGTAGGTCTCGAGCGCCGCGGCCGCGCCGGTCACGCGGCGATCCGCCGGCCCCAGCCCTCGAAGCTCCAGCCGGTGTAGCGTCCGGCCTTCACGTCCTTCCACAGCGCGTCATCCGCCACGCGGCCGACCATGATCCAGCTGCCCTTCCGGACCGCCTGCTCGCCGAGCTTGAGCGCCGTCGGCGCAATGTAGTTCTCGACGATCACCACCTGGTCGCGGCTGACGGTCGCCAGATGGTCGGTGCCCGTCTCGCCCAGCGCCTTGGCGTAGCGATCCATGAAGCCGTGACACGCCTTCTCGATGTCGCCGGCGGTCATGTAATCGTTGTGCGCGTCAGGGACGTCGGGCTCGTAGACGATGCCGTAGACCAGGCGCTGCTCGGCATCGATCTTCGCGATCGGCACCAACCGCTCGAAGGCGGACTTCGCCGCGGGATGGCTGTCTTCGAAGCCGCTCGTGTCGATGCCGTGCCGCTCGGCCGCCGCGCGGATCTTCCGGGCGACGGCCCCTTTCTCGCCGGCAGGCAGATCGGTCTGCGAAAACCGGCTCAGCGCTGCGCGCACGTGCGCCTCGTCGTGGATCGGCAGCTTCCACGTGCTCGGATCGCCGGCATCGCCGACGTAGGCGAAGGCGCCGGCGTGCAACACTTGGCCCTCGACGGTCTTGGTCGGCGCGTCCTTCTCGAGATCGGCCGTGAAGAGCCGGCCGACGCCTTCGAAGAAACGGCATACCGCGCTCTTCTGGTTAGGGAACTTGCCCGTCGTCTGCTGATGCAGATAGGCGCAGAACGCCTCGGGATCGTCCTTGTCCTGGTTGTCGGCGACGCAGGCGGCGAAGTCGGAATATTGACCGAACGGCATGGGATCCTCCTCAGCGTGGCCGGGACGGCAGCGGGCCGGTGGGCCGCACGATCCGCGGTCCGTGCTCCATTGCGGCCGCGAAGGCCTGCGCCTCGCGCTGGGCCTCCGTCACCATGTGATTCTTGAACACCATGTCGCGCGCCAGCTCGAGCATCTGATAGCACAGGCCGCGGCGGGCGTAGGGCGCGTCGACGTAGACGCGCGACGTCTTTTCATCATAGAGGATGAGCAGGCGCACCGCGTCCGCCGGCATCGCCGGGTGCGGGACCTCGGGCCGGATCTCCGCGACCGCCGGCGGTTCCGGGGGCTGCGGTTCGATCGGGCTGTCCGGCGTGTCGTCGATCATTCCTCTCTCCAGATCTCCACGAGACAACGACACCCGATGTGCGCGGGCGGGGCATCGAACGATTCGCCGAGGTATTCGAACGGCTGGTCGACCGGAATACGGCTGCCGTCATCCAGGACGCGGCAGATCCCGGTGGGCAGCCCGCCGTCGACGCGGCCATCCCGGGCCGAGACCCACTGCTTCACGATCGTGCCGCCCGCGGACGTCGCCGCGGCGGCGCGCTCGAGCACGAGCTGATTGGTATAGGTCACGGCCTCATGGCGTGCGATGGTGCGCGCGCGGAGGTCGAGTAGCCGATCGGCGTAGTTCTGTGTCGCCGCGACGGCCGGGCCCGGTGCGATCCCCTGGTCGACGCGCTGGCGATAGAAGTTGGCGACCGATTCCGTCTGCGGTGTCGTGAGCCCGGTCGCCTGGCCGATCGCCGCGAGCACGTCGGGGCGCGGTCCGAATTCCATCAGCGCGGCGAGCTGCGCGCGCACGGCCTGCAGCTGCGCCGGCGAGAGCTCGCGGATCAATGCGCCGATCTGCCGGCGGGCGAGCTCCTGGGCGCTGATGAAGAGCCGCTCGCGCCGGCGTTGCTCCTCGGGATCGGGCGCCGGCGCCGCGCGGGCGATCGGCATCGGCCCGGTGAGCGCCGCGATCATCTGGTCGATGTAGGCGGCCCAGCGGCGCTCGATCGCCGGTGCGATCGGCGGGATCTGGCCCATGGCGGCCGCGATCCGGAGATCCTGGTGCGTGAGCAGAGTGCGGATGCCCGCGAGGGCCTGCCGCACGACGGGGAGCAGCCGCTGCTCCCGGACGGCGAGCTCGTGCCGCAGTTGCGCGCGCGGGAAGATCGCCCGGGCGGGGCGTGGCGCGGTGGCCATCATGTGACGTTGTGCACGCCGGCGTCCTGCGCGGCGCCCGCCTCATCGACCATCGGCGCCGGGGGCGTGGCTCCGGGATCCGGCTGCGGCGCGTCGGTCGTGAGCTGCGGCGCGCCGATCTGCTGGCGCAGCCACTGCTCGAGCGCGGGATCCGGCGTGATGCCACCGCCGCCCAGGACCTGCTGCATGAACTGCCCGATCTCGGTGAGCGACTGCTTGTCGATGTCGCCGTGGATGAACTTGGGCCGCTCGGCCGTGGCGAATTGCGGATTGAAGATCTGATAGGTCGCCGCGGCTTTGTGGCTCATCAGCTCCGCGATGATGTCGAGCCATGCGTTGATGGCCCGCTCGAAGAAGCCGACCTTCACGCCGCCCAGGGCCTGCGTGCCGACGGACTCGTGGCCCAGGAGCACGAACTCGGCCATCAGCCCGATTGCGATCTCGCGGTTATGCAGCGTCCAGAGCTCGGTCATCTCGAGCTGGCGGCGGCCGCCCGAGCTGACGAGATCGAACTTGTAGCCCGACGGCTGCCCGGTGCTGGGAATCGTTTCGGACGGCACGACGAGGCCTTCGCGCTGATCGCGCTCGAATTCCTGCACCATCTGCACCGCTTGGGCGAGCGCGGCTTTCTGATCGGTCGTGGCGCCCTTCGAGAGCAGCTCCGTCGGGACCTGGTACTTCGCCACGCCGGTGAAGTCGCGGCGCAGCCCGACCTTCACGAGCCGCCGCAGCTCCTGCTTGTCGGCCCAGGCAATGAAGGCATTGCGGATGAGACTGCGCCCCTCGGGCCGTCCGCTCGCCGGGTGCGTGCGGAAGTGCAGCAGCTTCCAGCCCGGCAACGGCAGCCGGCCGCCGCTGCGCACGCCGCCGAAGCGCGACGTAACGACCTGGACGCGCTGCCAGACCTGTAGCAGGCGGGCGGTGCTGTCATCGATGTCCCAGTGGTCGATCGAGCGCTGCTCGCGCGGGCTGAAGTCCGCCCAGTGGTAGCCGTCCGGCTCCTGGCGGAACAACACTTCGAAGAGTGAGAACCCCCAGGCGAGTGCGTCGGCCATCGAAGCGACCGTCGACGTCCAGCCGGTCTCGAGCTCGTCGAGATCCTCGGACAACCGATCGGCGAAGCGCTTGTCCAGGTCCGCCGGCCCGCCCGGCTCGATCGTCCAGGCCGCGCTGCGGAGCGTCAGGCTGGTGCGTTCGATGATGCCGGCGATGACGGGATCGAGCAGCATCCGATCGATCGTGGCCTCGGCATTGCGGCCCTGCAGCTGCTGGATGAGTGGATCGTCAATGAAGAGAGTGGCGCTGCGGCTGCGATAGGTGGTGTAGCCGACCGTCGCGAGCGCGCCGGCGCCGGGGGCGGCCGGCACCGGTGGCGTCTCGATGCCTGGCACGGCGGGTTTCCCCAGCTTGGCCAGCTTCGTCGCAGGCTTTTTCAGGCGGCGCACCCCAGCAAGGGCGAGAACGCCCACAATATAGGGGCGCACACGCCTACGACCAACTATCCGCCGCGGCGCAGGACGGGGATCTCGATGTCCGTCACGGCCTCGTAGCCGAGCACCAGCTCGGTCGCCGCCCAGACCAGGGCATCCAGCCGATTGGGGGACGGCTTCGGCGGCTCGGCCTCGGGCTCCCAGGTGCAGAGCTCGTCCTCGAGCGCCGCGAACGTGCCGCAGTGGTGGCCGCGGCCCTGTTCATAGAGTGAGGAGACCGGCTGCGCCCGGATGTGTTTCCCGCGGCTGGCCGAGACGTCGCGATAAGAGACCTCGCGGCCGCCGTCGACGGTCCGGATCACGTGCTCCACCATCTCGCCGCCGAAGTTCTTCTCGCCCACGAGCACGTCGGCCTTCCAGGCGTGATAGCAATCGACCGCGGCCTTGCCCCAGACTGCGGGCTTCGCGCGCACCGACGCATCCTCGAGGACGTGGAGATGGCGGAAGCCGTTCGCGCCGCGGCGGACGCCGGCGGCGACGATCCCGCATTCCGCGCCGCCCTTGCCCGATGACCCGGGCGGATCCACGGCTACGGCGATCCGCTCGAGCCCGTCGACGTGGCCCCGCTCGCGCCGCGCGAGGTGATCGATCCACTGCCGCTTCCACAGCGCGCCCGGCATTTCATCGAGCAGCCGGCCATAGATCTCCTGCTCGCCCGTCGCCGTGCCTTCGTAGCGCCGCAGAATCTTCGCGAACCAGGACGGGGCCAGGTTCTCGACGTTGTCATACGACGTGCCCGTGACGGTGCGACAGTCGGGATCCTTGACGAGCTCGGCCAGGAGCTCGAGCGGCTTGGGTGTCGTGGTGATGCAGATCTTGGGCTCGGAGAGCTTGGCCTCGCGCATGCCGAACAGGAGATTGTCGAGGACGGCGCGCGGATTGCGGAACTTCGCGAACTCATCGAGCCAGGCGCGATCGCCGGAGAAGCCGCGCAGCTGGTCCGGCTTCTCGGCCGAATAGACGGTCGCATGTGCGCCACTGGGCCAGACGAGGGACCGCGTCGACGGCTGATAGAGCGGTCGCGCCCAGGGCGGGGCGATGTTCAAGATCGCGCTTGGCGCCTTCTGGATCATGAAGTCGCGGGCATCGGCGGGATTCGCGGCGACGAGCGCGATCCAGCGATCGCGCGTGCCGTGTTCCGCTTCGTCCTGGATCCATTCCGCGCCGGAGCGGGTCTTGCCAAACCCACGGCCGGTCATCAGCAGCCAGAAGAGCCAGTCGGCGTCGGGGGGCGGGAGCTGGTTGGGGCGGGCCCAGAACGCCCATTCATAGCGAAGGACGCGGAGTTCGTGCTCAGTCAGCCCCGCGACGAGCTGCTGGCGGGCGGCGTCGGGCTGCGATGCCAGCCAGCTCGCGAAGGATCCGTTCGCGAAGGTCGGCGGCAGTCTCAAGCGGGATCGGCCCGCCGTCCGGACCGGAGAGCTCGAGCGCTTCGACGGGCTTCCCGTAGCCACGATCTGCCGCCTCCTTGAACGCCTTCAAGAACACTTCATCTGAGACGTCTTTGTGCTCGGACGCGAGCTTCGTGAGCCGCTTGAGCGCCGCCGGCCGGGAGGCGATCGCCCGCATCATCCGCTTGAACTCATCCGGGGGGCGGCCGGCGTTCGGCGCGCCCTTCTTTGGTCCGCGGCCGCGGCGGGGATCAGGTCCGGGCTCGAACCGTCCCGGCCGCGCAGACTTTTCGCCAGACTTTTTCCCCATCAGGCGGCCGGCGACAGGCGCTGCACGGACGACAACCAGGTCGCGCCGAGATAGATCGCATCGAGCAGGTCTGGCGAGGGCCGGCGCGTCTGTGCCGCCAGGGGATGATTGCGCATCCCCAAGTTTACTAGCACATACTTCTGGCGTAGCCGCTTCTCGATCCGCGGCGCTGGCACCAGCAGCACTCGCTCCTCGAGCAGCGCGCCATCACGCTGCAGCTCCGAATGCGTCGTCGCGGCGCCGACCAGCGTGCCGACCGCCATATGTAGCTTGGCCAGCGCCGCGCCGTTGATGAGTCCTTTCGTGCCCTGGCGGCGCCGGCGCGCGGCATACGCGCCCGCGGTGGCGGGTTGCTCGATCAGGATCCGCGCCAGTCCACCCGGACAATCGTCCCCGAAATCATGGAACTCGCGACTGAGATGCTCGAGCCGGACGACGAGCGGCTCGGTCGGTTTGGTGCGCAGGATGATCGTCGGACCCAGCCGCGCGATCGCCTCCTGGAAACTGATGCCCGGCCGCCAGTCAGTCAGATCGAACGCCGCCACGCCCGTCGCGTCGAGGCCCGGATCCACCGCGAGGAGCCAGATCATTCGCCCTCGTACGGCGGCCGCGGACCGCCGTCGCCCGCGAGGAAGACGATCAGGCGGCCGAGCACACGCAAGAACCAGCGCCACACGCGCATGTGCATCTCCTTCATGAATCGAAGAGCAAGGGACTGGCGGTGACGACGCCGTCGCGGCCGGCCTCGATGAGATTGCGCGCTTTCAGCTTGCTGAGATACGTGTCTCGGCTCGACTTCTTGTAGCCGGTCGTCTCCGTGATGGCCTCGCGCGCTACCGCATCCGGATAGCCCGCCACCACGGCCTCCAGGATCCGCAGCTCGCCCTCTGGCAAGCGCCGCCGCCAATGCTCGAGCAGAGCGGCGCCGATCGGCAGCGGTTCGAAATCGGGGCCGAGCATGGCAATGCCCGCCTCGGTCGCGAATGCATCAGCGCCGCGGGCCTCGACGTAGCCGCGTTGGATCAGATGTGAGATGTAGGTGTCGCGGGAGGACTTCTTGTAGCCCGTCAGCGCGGTGATCTGGCGCCGGCTGCAGCCTTCCGGGTAGTGCGCGATCGCCCGCAGGATCGCCCGCTCACCCTTATTGAGCTCATCGGTCGCCGCCGCCGGCATCCGAAACGGCACCTTCATCTCGACCTGAAGAATCCGGCCGCGCGGAACTGTAGACGTCTGCACCGGTCGTGATGGCGACGTCGTCTCCGTCTCAGTGCGCGTCCGCCGCGGCTCGCTTACGATCGCCGGCCGGACCGCGCCGCCGAACCCGGGCTTCGGCGCCACCTGGATCTTGAGATCCCGGATCGCCTGCATCGCGTTGGCGGCCGCATCGTCGAACCTGTGCGCCGCCGCCTCGAGCCGGCGGACTTGGGCCTCGGTCAGGACCGGGACTTCGACCTTCTCGAGGACCGTCTTCACCTTCTCGATCGTCTTTGCCGGCGCGCCCCGCTGCAGCCGCGTGACCTCCGCCTTCGTGGTCGCGAGCTCTTTGCGCAGCTCCGCTTCCGTTTTCTGTCGTTGCTCGGCCTCGGCGGGGAGATCGGCGAGCTGCGGCAGCAGCTTCTTGACCCGGTCCGTCGGTGGCGGCGGCGTGAACGCGATCCGGGATCCCGCTTTCGGGTGCGACGTCACGACGGCGCCGACCTGGACCTGCACGACCTCGAGCGAGAGCGCAGGTCCGAACGCATAGAAGTGCCCGGGCTCGAGCTGCCGGAGGCTCAGCAGCTGCTCCTTCGTCGTAAAGCCGAGCTCCTCGCCGGCGCGCTTGCGATCGACGTCGAGCCCGGTGCGGCCGATCAACTTGTTATTGAGCTCGGCGGCCGCGTCCTTGTGGAGCTTCGAGAGGCGCTGCGTAGCCAGGATGGCACTGAAGCCGCGCTTCCGGCCACGCGTCGCCAGGTCGATCACCGCGGCGGCCGACTCCGCCTCGCCTTGCTGCGGGCAGAAGACGTGCGCCTCGTCCACCACGACCAGGGCGGGATGCCAGAGCTCCTTCTTCGCGTCGACCAGCGCCTCGAGGAAGAACCGCACGAAGCGGATCCGCTCGTGAGCCTTCAGCTCATAGATGTCGAGGATCGCGGAGACGCCGAGCTGCAGTAGCCGTTCAGCGAGCAGCTTCGCCGCGCGGGGATCCGCCGCGGTGTCGCCGCCCGATCGGGCGGCCAGCACATAGTCGTATTTCTCACGGAGCGAGGCGAACTCGCCTTCCGGATCGATAACGAGCTGCTGCATATGGCCATGTGTCTGCTCGAGCAACCGGCGCAGTGTGTGACTCTTGCCGCCGCCGCTATTGGCCTGGATTAGGGCGCGGGTATCGATCAGCGACTGGAGATCGCAGCTGAGGCCGGGACCGAGCAGGAACTTCACGAGACCTTCCGATGCTGCGCCGCATTGGGGCACGTCGAGAAGTGTGAGACGTAGAGGCGCTCGTTCGGATCCGGCCGGGCGATGAACTGCGCGCGGGGCGCGGTCTCATCGCCCTGGTCGTCGAGCCGGAAACCGCGTGGCGCCGACACGGGGTCCGCATCGACGGGCATGTTCTTGCCTTTTTCCGTGATGACCCACACGATCGGCCAGTCGCAGCTGCGGCAGTAGGCGAGCTTCACGCGGCCATCTCATGCAGATGAAAACAGTTCGGATGCATGTTGACGTACTCACCCTTCGGCGGCAGCAACATCGCCATTGTGCAATTGTCGGGGAGCAGAGCGTAACGCGCGTCGCGGATCTCATTCCACGTCGGATAGCGCGTCGGGTGCGAGAGGCTCAGATGCCAGCCGACGCCCGGGTGCCAGGCACGGATCGCCAGCAGTCCGTCCATCGGCGAGCGCCAGACTTCGTGGAACTGCTCGAGGCCGTCGGCGGTCGGCAGTGGCGTGGGATCACGCCGCCATTTGAGATCGGTCGGCTTCGGCCAGCCCGGAAAGACGGCGGGCGCCGCGGCGGTCGTCATGGGAGACAATCCTTGAGGTCCGGCCATTGCTTCAACCGCCGCCACAGCATCGTCCGGCTCACGCCCAATTGCCGGGCCGTCTCCATGATCCGGCCGCCCGTCAGCCGCAGGGTGCGGCGGATGAACGCTCGCTCCATTTGCTCGAGCGTCTGAACCTGGGCGAGCTCCTCGATGAACAACCGTTGCGCAAGCGGGATGAAGCGCGCGCCGCGCTCGTAGGCGGAGCGGCAGTGCGCGAGCGTGCCCCGGAAGCCAACGTCGGCCAGCACCTTCCCGAGATCGTAGATCTCCCGGTTCTGCTGCTGATCGTTGGGCACGCCCGGGTCGACGAGCGTCACGGGCGGCGATCCCACCGGAAATCCCACCATTCACGGGATCTCATCGGGGGTCTTTGGGCGGTCATCGTCGCGCGCGATGGGGGACATCGTCGCGCTCTTTCCTTTATCTTCGTTCTTCGACGGGAATCGCTGGCGGACTTTTAATCCGCAGGCCGCGGGTTCGATCCCCGCCCCGGTCATTGCATCATCCGCCGATCGCCCAGCGGCGATCCCACCACTTATCCCACCGATCGCGCGCACGATGAAGGCGGTCAGGGTCTCCGCGTCGTGATCGAGATGCTCGGCTACAATCTCGTGCTGGCGATAGAGATCGGTGATCGTGCGCGCGCCGTGGCCGAGATAGGCCAGCTGGTGCGTCTCCCACAGCCCCGCCTGCTCCATCCAGTTCGCAAAGCTGCGGCGCGCGTCATAGGGATGGACGCCGAGCCCCGAGCGCTTCAAGGCCGAGCGGAAGCCCCAGACGGTGAGCGCTGGCGCCTCGACCTCGACGAGCAGCGGCACGAGGCGATCACGGCCGCTGCGTTTCGTGCCGCGCACGTGCAGGACGTCATCCTCGATCGCCCATTTCCCCTCGAAGAACTCGTCCGGGCCCATCCCCGTGCAGCAGAGGATCCACCAGATCCGGCCGGATTCGCCCCCCAGGACCTCGGCGATCGTGCGCGCGGCCGCCGGCCCCTGCGGCCGTTTCGGATGATGCTTCGTCACTGGGAGCGGATCGATCGCGCGGATCGCAAGATAGAGCGCATGCCGGCGCGTCACCGTGCGCTTGAGAAAGGCACTCACCGCATCGCGCACTTTGTTGAACTGCCGGCCAATGCCCCGCGCGGCGCAGTGCTCGCGGAAGCGCGCCACCAGGTCGGGGAGCTCGGCGATCGTGGCGCCGGCGCGCGCGAGCCCGCCGAGTTGGCGGCCGGCGACGTCGAGATCGCGGCGGTGCCGCGGCCCGGGCACGGTCGGGAGCCAGGCGGCCCAGCTCGCGACGAGCGGTTTCACATGCGCCACCGTCGGGAGATGCGACCAGTCGCCCGCGCGGTAGTGGCGCCAGACCTCGAGCGGCCGGACGTGGCCGTCGCGAATCGCTTCGAGCACGTCGATGCGGCCGCCGTCGGCGAGGGTCCGACACATCTCGCGCAGCCGGCGCAAGACGGTCGGGTCGTCCGTCCCGCTCGCGCGCTCGACGCGCACGCCGGCGAACGTGCCTTTGAGGACGAAGGTGCCTTTGCCATGCGACCGAAATGGCGTCATCACGAAGCCCGGCGAATCGGAGGAGCGCTAAGATACTCGAGCACGTCGCGGGCGACATAGCGCCGCGTCCGGTGCCCGAGCTTCTTCGAGCGAATCGGCAGCGTCGCCAGCGTCTTGGTCGAGACCTGCAGCCAGTCGGCGACTTGCTGCGGCGTCAAGACGGCATCCGCCGGCGGCGGAATGGTCGGATTTTCGCGCTTCATGCCGACTCGGCGGAGGCGGCCGGACTTGTTGTATTCCCGTTTTTCGTCCGGCCTTCCAGTGCACGATCTTCTTCGGGACGCGCCTCCTGGGTGTTACCCATGCGCGCAGCAACAATCTCGACGGCCTTGCGCGCCACGACCTGTTCGGCATGGGGCATAACGAGCGGCTCGATCGCCTCCGCAATTTCAGCCTCGAGCAGCTCGACGCGCTCTCGCGTGAGCGTCCGGCGCGGCTCGCTGGGCGGCGCGGGCTCCCGCACGGGGGATGCGGCCAACAGCGCCAGCCCACTCATGGGGCATCCCGGTCGGTGGGCAAACCCTTGCCGACATTCGGGGCAGATTAGTGTCTTGTGGCCCGGCATCCCGAACGGCTCGCTAGGCATCGCGGGCGGGGTGACACCATGAGCGAGAAGCCATCCAGCCATCTGGCTGTAGGTTAGGTCTCCCTGCCCCAACTCCCGACGCATTTGTTCGAGCAGATCAGACAGGTCAAGTAGCGCCGCCAACGGGCGCACGGGGTCGGTGGTCATCGTACCTCCGCCTGGATCGCCGATCGCTCGGCCTGGGCCTCGGATCCCAGCCGCGCCTCGAGCTGCTGGAACGCCCAGCAGGCGGATCCGCGGAGTGGTGGATCCTGATAATGGGCGATTCTTTGGCGCGTTTCATGGCAGGTGCCGCTGAAGCGGCACGGCGCGCGGGCGTCGCCGCTCGATCGGCAGATCGGGCTGGCCGGCGGGCGGAGCTCGGATGTCGTCATGCCGTCGCCTTTGCCGGTGCGCTGGCGCTAAGACTTTTCTGTATCTGACTTCTGATTCTACTTCTGACACTGGTCTCACCGGCGGGCACGTCACCGGTCCCCCCATTGGAATTACCGCTGGGTGGGGCGGTATTACCGGCGGTAATACCGTTGGTATCCAACCATTGGCGAACCGCTGGTACGTCCCGAAACCATTCGCCCCCCTCCTTATGTAAAGCCAGCTCCTCATGGGCCTTGCGCTCGAGACTAATCGTGGCCGCCCGCATTCCGATCAGATTGAGATTGAGCCGAGCTTCCCGGCCGATCGCCCGAATGCGCGACTTTGGGTTGCGCGACCAGCCGATCTTGATGCGTCGTTGTGAGATCTCGGGGCCGTCGTTTGTGCGCATATAGAACGTCGCTTCGGCGGCGTAGAGATAGCGTTCTTCCGTCGTTTTCCAGCCGCGGGCGGCGGCCGAGTTCTTTCCGGCCTTCGTGAGCTGATTGACCCGGAGCTCGGCCAATCGTGCGTTCACGAGTCGCCCGGTATGCGTCCCGTCGTCTCGGAAGCAGCGCTGGAGGACCTTGCGTACTGCCGCCACCGGCGCCTTCACGATCGATCGCGACACCAGGCGAGGATCATGAGGAATCGATCCCTCCCGCCATTGCCAGCACATTAGGCGGACCAAGATCCCGATCTCTTCGTTCGACATGAGGCGCACTGCCTCGTCGAACTCGAAGTCGTTGACATAGAATGGGAACCAGGGAAGCGGTAGTGCCATCGACCCCTATCTCTCGACCAGCGCGTACACGTGACCGAAGCGCCCCGTCGGCAGTGCTCGGCGTTCCTGCGTCCATTGCACCAGGCCGGCGCCCACAAGGCCGCCCTGGTGGCCCAGGCGGCGATGGACGCGGACGGGCGGCGTGATGCCGGCTTCGGCCGCGATTTCGAAATACGTTCCGCGCTTCCCTGGCAGCCGGGCGAGCGCTGCCAGGATCATCTGATTGTCGAGCAGCGCCTGCTCGCGAGCCGCGGCGACGGCATCGTGACTCGTCACGGGATCCGACGCGCGGGCCTGGGGCAGGGGCGCCGGCCGCGGCGGTGGAGCGGCGAACAAAGGCAAGCCCTCCGTGCCGACGGGATTCATGACCGCGCGCGCCGCGCATGCCGCTGTTCGTAGCGGCGCATGTACGCGTTCCAGCATGTACGGCACCGACCGTAGGCGTGGCCCCGCGAGCTCGCCGGCGCGCGATTCGCCTTCGTGAGTCGATGGCCCTTCCGACACCGACCAACCTTCACGACGCTACCTCCAGGCTCGCTTGAGCTTCTTCCCGCAGTGCTGACAGGGATCGTATTCCGTCATGAGCGTGCAGCTCGAGCAATGGATCCGCCCGCCGAGCTTCTCGCCCGCCGGCGTCGGGGCGGTGGCGCCGGCGGGCGGATTAGGGCGCTTCCAGCTGCGCTTCTTCGCATGATAGTAGACGGCCGCGTCGGAGATCTTGAACCGCTTGGCGATCTCCACGGCCGCGGTGCCCGACTCGAACTGCGTCTGCATCGTCTCCAGCTGCTCCGGCGTCAGGCTGCCGGCCCGCGGTGCGGCTGGCCGGTCGCCCTGCGGGTGCGGGCGCCGGCGTGCGGAGGGTTTCGAGGCTCTCTCTCTCTCTCTCTCTTGGCGCCATTGCCGTTCTTCCCATGCATCGCCTCGGTAAGGGCGTCCAGGATGATCGGCTCGAACAGCGTCGCGAAATCCTTGGCGACGACAATCTCCTGGCGGCCATCGGCGTGCGTGACCAGCCAGTCGCCGGCGCGGGCCTTCGTGGTGCCGAGGCGTGCCGGCCCGCGCAGCTGCACGGCCTCGAGGTTGATCGGCTTCGTGCGGAATTGGGGCATGGCTACTTCCCTCGTTTCTTGGAGGCTTTCTTGGCGACCGGCTTCTTCTCGGGGGCGGGCTTGGGCGCGACCTGATCGACGATCTTCGCCACATCCACGCCGAGCGATTTGATCGCTTTGACCGCGTCGTTGTGCTGGTAATAGCCCGGCGCCAGGTTGTCGACTTCCTGCACCCAGAGCTGAAACGCCGCATGGCGGATCAGATCCTCGAAGGTCCGACCGCGAGGGACGGCGGGATTCACTTTCATGGGCCGAGTGTTGATGCAGGCGTTCAGCACGTCATCGGCGAGCCCGCTGGCGGGCCCGGCTGGCGCAACCGCGATCTTCTTGGCGATCGCGTTCAGGATTTCCGGTTTCGCCTTGTTCCATCGTGCGCGCTCTTCGGTCCGCTTCGCTTCTTCACGCTGCCAGCGATCGCTGTCGTCCTGGCGACTAGCCGGCGTGCTGCCGCCGGACGACTTAGGCCGAGCCGTGCGCTCCCGTTGCCAGGCGGCCCAGTGGGTCTTGCACTTCTCCTTGGCGATGCAGACCCGGAAGGCCTCACCGCGGCCGGGGCCGGCCACGACGACGCCGATGACGCTATGGTCGCAGCTGCGTGACTTGAGCTTGCCATCGGCGCGCTTCCAGGCCTGCTCGCCATAGGTTCGCTGCTTCTCGTCGCGCGCGGCGTCGGGCACCCGATAGTCGTGGGTGATGTGGATGACCTTGAGCTCCTCCTCCTGGGCGTCCTTCAGCAGCTGCGCCGTATCGGGGAAGAGGAACGGATCCACGTCCTCGGGCTTCATCCGGACATTATCATCCACCCAGGTCTGCAGCTCGCGCACGCTGACCGGCTTCACGCCGTCATCGAGCTTCATCTGCTCCTGGGCCGGCAGATTCGGATCCGCGTCGGCCTGCTCGTGCTCGAAGAGACCGCCTGGCAGGCCCCAGCGCCCTTCCGCGTCCTTGTCGATCGCCCGCTTCTGGTCGGCCGCCGGCAGCCGCGCCAGGATGATCGCGTGACCGGCTTCGAACTCGCCGGCCAGGAACATCTTCCTGGCCTCGGGCACGAGCTGCAGCAGTTTGATGCGATCGTAGACGTACTTCGTCGATCGGCCGATCCGCGCCGCGATCTTGGCGACGTCGTAGCCGCCCTTCTCCATCAGCTGCTTGAAGCCGGATGCTTCCTCGAGCGGATGGAGGTCGTCTCTCTGGAGATTTTCTACGGTCAAGACTTCGACGAACGCCCGATCGTCGAGCGCCACGACCTTCGCCTCGAGCTCCTGCAGCCGGTGATAGGCCGCGCCCTCGGGCGACTGTCGGCGGGCCTGCAGCGCGGCGCGGTAACGGCGGTGGCCGGCCGCGATCTCGTAGCCGCCCGCCTTCCGCGGCCGGACAATGATCGGCGTCAGCTGCCCCGTCTGCAGCAGGGAGGCGACGAGCTCGTCCAGCGCGGCCGTGTCGTAGTGCTCGCGCGGGTTGAGCGGCGACTCGTGCAGCTCGGCGAGCGGGATCCGGCGGAGCACCGCGGCGGCCGCCATGGGAATCGTCTGCGAGACAACGGGCTCAGCGAGCTTCGGCGTAGCTGTCATGTGACTGTGGCTCCGATTGGCAAATGGATCTGCGCCGGATCCGGTCGCGGATCGTTGCAGGCGCAGTAGCGCAGCCGATGCGTCGCCTCATCCGTCCGGACGCGACCGACGAGCCAGCCGCGGCTCAGCCAGGTGCCGATGCCCGACTGGAGGCGCGGCCGCGAGAGGCACCGGATCACGAGCGCCTCGACGACGCAACCGCAGTCCGGTTTGATCGCGATGTAGCACGGATCCGACGCACGCGGTCGGCGCCAGGGCCGATCACTGCGGCGCACCGGCCGGCTCAGCGCTGCGGTGACTGACGGCGATTAACCGCTCGAGCAGCTCGAACGCACTGTCCTGGAGAAGGCGCTCGGTCGGCCGCAAGGCCGAGCGCGCGCCTTCGTAACCGGCGGCCCACGCGGCGGCCCACGCGGCGGCCCACGCGGCGGCCCACGCGGCGGCCCTCGCGGCGTCCCTCGCGGCGTCCCACGCGGCGGCCCACGCGGCGGCCCACGCGGC
>Ga0075426_10001585_pt1 | contig 16251 bp, 12 predicted proteins | sample SoiMethybrSBSTD5_FD_75304 | JGI IMG/M metagenome (GOLD analysis project Ga0075426, IMG submission 75304) | Bulk soil microbial communities from a Populus tree surrounding site in Tennessee, USA - Soil MetaG P. TD hybrid SBSTD5 | ecosystem: Environmental > Terrestrial > Soil > Tree plantation... | reverse complement strand
ATCAGGAATGAACCGCCGGCCATGCCGGTGGACGAGATTATCCAGAAATTTACACAGCGGGAGGAAGAGTTCCGCAAAGAACGCGACAACTTTACGTATACGCAGGACGTTACGTTTCAAACTATCGATCCGGACGGGCAGGTGGACGGGGAGTTCCACGAGGTGCGGGACATTTTGTTTTCGCCGGATGGGAAGCGGTTCGACAAAGTCACCTTTGCTCCGGTTACGACCATTCAGCGGTTGATTATGACGCAGCAAGATTTCGACGACATCGAAAAGGTTTGGCCCTTCGTGATGACGCCGCAAGAATTGCCCAAATACGACGTGAAGTATGTAGGGCGCGAGCGCGTGGATGAGTTGGATACTTACGTTTTTGATTTGGAGCCCAAAAGACTTGAGAAGGGCCAGCGTTATTTTCGCGGCCGGGTCTGGGTGGACGACAAGGACTTGCAGATCGTGAAAACTTCGGGAACTTCAACAGGCTTGCTGAAGAAGAAAGAGGACCAGGCGTTCCCGCATTTCGAAAACTACCGCGAGAATATTGAGGGCCACTACTGGTTCCCGACGTATACACGCGCCGATGATGTCTTGCATTTCAAATATGGCGAGGATGTGCATGTGAGGATTGCCGTCCACTATACGAAGTACAAACGCTTCTCCTCGACTATCAAGATCGGCACGGCCACGCAGACCGATCAGCCGAAAGAGCCGCAAAAGCCGTGAAGCTGCGCGATGCGGGAAGGTAATTTAGTGCCGGCTGAGCCAGACGAGCGTAACGCCAATGCAGACAACCAGGACGCCCAGCCAACGCTGCCTGCTGATTTTCTCGCGCAAGAATAGCGTGGCGCCGATGGCACCGGCGGCGTAGCTCAGCGCGGTTATAGGGACCACGAAACTCACGTTCTCCATCGAAAGCATCGCGAGCAGCGAAAAAAACGCCAAAGTCATGAAGCCGATGCCAATCCACATCCATCCGACACGCGCGGCTCGCCACACGAATTGCAGCAGGGCCGAGGGGCGAAAATCGTGAACTTCGCCCAGAGTCTTCATGGTATGAGAGACGCAGAGCTCTCCGCTCGTTCCTGCCGCCACGATTAAGAATAGGAAGATAGAGTCCAGCACGCTTCAGGTCTTCTCCGTGGTTCGGGGATGGGTGTGACCAACGATGAAGACGCCCAAGCAAATGACGGCGATGCCGGTCCAGCGAAGGAGATTCACCTTCTCACCGAGGAGCCAGAGTCCGAGAACGGCCACGACGAGGTAGGAAAAAGCGGAGGCGGGCTGAACGTAACTGTAATCCGCCCAAGTGAGCACGAGCATGTAGGCGACAAAAAAAGCGAGCAAGCAGGCGATGCCGAGCCAGATGTAGCCGGAAGTGAGGATCCGAAGCAAAATACTAAAAAGCTCCTGCGGCTCCCAGTCGCGCGCGGAGCCGATGGTTTTCATTCCTTTGCCGAGCAGCACATTGCCGAGGGGGGCAAATAGAACAATAAAGAGAAGAAAAATGTAGGTTTTGAGGTGCAGGCCTGGAGAATCTTTCATGCGATTTGAGGTGTGCTCCCGCGCGAAATGTTAGTTCTGTTCGTAAAAAGTCAGACTGTTCATCTTACTCGATATCAGGCTGTTGTCTAAAGCGCTGAAGGGCGAAATAGTCCGATTTTTGCTATTCTCTTGCTTCGCAATGAAACAGTTTAAGGAGCGGGCCAGGCGCAGGAGTATCTCCGCGCAAGGGGTGCAATGATTTCGCAGAGTGCTGGTTATCTCTTTCTCATTCTCGCAGCTTCCCCTTTTATTTATTACTTGCTCGTGCTTTTCAGCACCTGGCGGTTTTTCTGGAGGGCAGAGGAGCGTTTGCGTTCTGATTCCGGTTTCACGCCCACCGTAAGCAATCTGAAGCCCTTGCGCGGGCTGGATCCCGAGGCTTACGAAAACCTGGCGAGCTATTGCCGGCAGGACTATCCGGAGTACGAGCTGATTTTTTGTGTTGGAGATGAGGGCGACCCTTCGGTGCCAGTTTTGGAGAAGCTGAGACGCGACTTTCCCGACAGGCAGATTCGAATTCTTTTTGGATCCGGGCGCAATGCCATCAACGACAAAGTAGCCAAGCTTGTTCGTATGGTGAATGAGGCGAGGCACGAGGTTCTGGTCATTAACGACAGCGATGTTCGCGTGGAGCCAAATTATCTGCGTACCGTTGTGGCGCCGCTGCGCGATCCGAAAGTGCGGGGCGTGACCTGCCTTTACGTTTCCACGGAAGACAAGACCTTCACGCAACATCTGCAATCCATCGGCATGATTTGCGACTTCTTTCCCGGGATTTTCGTAGCGCGTCAGTTGGATGGCATCAAGTTTGCTTTCGGGCAGACCATTGTGACCACGCGCTCTGTCCTGAAAGCGTTTGGCGGCTACGAGGCCATCGAGAATCGTCCCGCAGATGACCTGCTGGTTGGGCGATATATCGCGCAACAGGGTTATGAAGTCGAGCTGCTGCCGTATGCCGTGAAAACGGTTCCCGATTACGGCTCTTTCCGGGAGTTGTTCATCAAACGGTTGCGCTGGCTGACGGTAATGCGGCACATGCGCCCGTGGGGACACATCGGGCTCGCATTTACGCAGGGATTGCCTTGGAGTCTGGCGGTGCTTTTTTTCCATCCTTCGGACGGTGTTGGGATCAGCTATGTCGCCATGTATTTGTTATTTCGACTTACGATCACGTGGCTTGTGGGTGCATGGGGAATGAAGCAGCATGGGCTTTGGAAAAAGATGGCGCTCATCATCGTGTGGGATGCAACCGCGTTTGTCATTTGGCTGCTGACGTTTGGGCGGAGGCGAATTCGGTGGCGCAACGTGGATTACCGCATCAGCGACGGCATGCTTGTGCCGGTGACGCCGAATCCAGCGGCAAATCCTCCTCGATAAGAACAGCATTAGGGCTGCCTTTGCAGCAGGGTGAAGATGGGCGCGAAAGTGGCGGTGGCAGGGGCGGGCATCTACGGCGCGACCGTGGCGATTCGGCTGGCCGAGCAAGGGCACAGCGTGCGGCTGTTCGATCCCCTTGGGGTTTTGCGGGCGGCCTCGGCAATCAATCAATTTCGCGTGCATGCGGGGTATCACTACCCGCGCAGCCTGGAAACGATTCACGAAACCCGCGAGGCTCGGGCCGAGTTCATCCGCGCCTTCGAACCAGCGATCGTTCGAAACAGCCGGCATTACTATGCAATTCCGAAAGAAGGCTCGCGCACGCCTCCAGATTCGTACGAATGCGTGATGAAGGAGCAGGGACTTCCGCTGAAATCCTGCCGGCCGGAATGGATGAACTTCGACTTCATAGATCAGTGCTATGAAGTTGACGAGAGGATCTACGATCCCGATGTGTTGCGGGAGTTGATTGAAGCGCGTATCCGCGCGCTGGAGATTCCGTTCGAGCGAAACGAGTTCACCGCAGCAATGCGGGGTGATTTTGATTTTGTAGTCTGGGCCACGTATGGCTTGGGGCCAAGCCGGCGCGCGTTCAAAATTGCCAAGTTTCAAGTTGCGGAGAAGATGCTTATCGAATTGCCTTCTGAGCTCCAACACGTCGCGCTTGTAGTCGTAGACGGCCCGTTCACTGCATTCGACCCCTATGGCAGTTCGGGGCGCTCGCTTTTTGGCTCCGCCAAGAACACGAATCACTGGACCACCACGGACCCGGATGAACCGATCCCCGAGCCGTACTCGAAAATCCTAAACCAGCCCGAATTTCGGCCGGTGTCGTTCACCCGCTTCGAAGCCATGCGCGCAGACTGCTGCGAATCCGTGCCCGGCGCGAAAGACGCGAAGTACATCGGCTCGCGCTTCACCATCCGCGTTGTCGAGGACGCTCCCGAAAGCGATCGCCGCATTCTCTACCTGAAGGAAAGCGCGCCAGGAGAAATTCATATTTTCTCCGGCAAAGTAGTGAGCGCGGTCAAGGCAGCGCGCCTGGTCTGTGAAAGGATCGGGCGCAATGGCTGAGGGGCCAGCGTATGTAGTTCTAGGGCGCGGCCGTTGGGCGCAAAAGATGCAGCCCATCATTGCTGGAGAGGGAAGAACCGTCGTAACGATTGAAGAGACGCGCCAACGACCGTCGGAGGGCCTGTCAAGCTACGTTTCTCGCCTCGCGGAAGGGATGAAAGCCAGCCGAGCGCAAATCGCCTGGCTCTGTGTCTCGCCCGGGCCGCACGTTTCGCAAATGATTCAGGCCGCACTAGAAGCAGGTCTACACGTTATTGCGGAAAAGCCCTGGTATGGCTCAGCGGCTGATACAGAGCGGTTGCAAACGCTGGCTCGCGCGAGACGCCGATTGATTGGTGTGCACTTCGAATACCTGGTTCACGGAGAAGTCGAGAAATGGAAGAGTGGTTTTTACCCTGGCTCCGGCCTGCGCTTTGGCGGGCATTTCTTTCTTGGCCGGCCCTACCAAGGCGATATTCCCGCCATCGACAATCTTGGGTGCCATCTGTTTGCGATTCGTGAATTTGCGGTGTCTGCTTCGGAAGTTGGCGAAATGCAGTGCGTCCACGGGGGTACAGAAGAACGCTTGGTGTGGCTTGAGCAAGACGGCCGGCGCGTCGCGTCCATCAATCTGTTCAAAGGCAGCGGTCGCCTCATTCAGGACTTCATGAAAAAAGCAGAGGCCGCGCTGGAAGGCGCGACCTTTCCCTTCGATCTGGATTTTGCATTGCGCGTTGCGAATGAACTCAATGCGTTTAAAGCACGTAGCACCGCTTAGACCGCTCAGGCCTTCCTTGCCTTGGCTTCCGCCCGTGCTTCAACACCATTAGCCTTCGCGGGCATGCTCATTTGCAGGCGCCGTTCATTCTTCGGTTCACGCCAGTTGACCTGCGGCAGCATCAACGAGGCGTCAACACGGTCGCGGTACCTAATGGCAATGTTCATCAGCGAATCGAGGAGCGAATCCGAGAGGTAGTGCGGCTGCAATCCCAGATCGATCAGCTTCGAATGCTTTGCGTTGTAGTAGTGCTGCTCGGCTTCAACGCGCGGATCAGGGATGTGATCGACTTCGATGGTGATGCCCATTTTCTTTGCAGCAGCCTCGACTAATCGCGCCAGATCCATAATGGAGAATTGCTCGGTGAACTGGTTATAGACGCGGCATTCGCCCCTTGACGCGGGGTTGTGGCAGGCGATTTCGATGCAGCGCACCGTGTCGCGAATGTCCAGGAAGCCGCGGGTCTGCCCGCCCTTTCCGTAGATGGTCAGCGGCTGGCCGATGGCCGCCTGCACGCAGAAGCGGTTTAGTACCGTGCCGAAAACGTCGTCGTAATCGAAGCGATTGATCAAAGCCTCATCGAGGGCCGCTTCGTCCGTCATGGTTCCGTAGACGACCCCTTGGTTCAGGTCGGTGGCGCGAATGCCCCAGATCTTGCAGGTGAACATGATGTTGTGGCTGTCATGAACTTTCGAAAGGTGATAGAAGGAACCCGGCTGCTTGGGAAACGGCACGGTGTCTCTACGGCCGTTGTGTTCGACGGTGATGTAGCCTTCTTCGATGTCGATGTTCGGCGTGCCGTATTCACCCATGGTGCCAAGCTTGACGAGATGGCAATCAGGCAAAAACTCCCGCATCGCAAAGAGCACATTGAGCGTGCCGACGACGTTATTCACCTGCGTAAACACTGCATGCTTGCGGTCAATCATCGAGTAGGGAGCAGAACGCTGTTCGGCGAAATGGACAATGGCTTCTGGTTCGAATGACTTAAGCGCCGAAGCCAGAAAATCGTAGTCACAGGTGTCGCCAACGAACATCTCGATGGTTTTACCCGTCAGGTTTTGCCACACGCGCAGACGGTCGGTCAGCGGGCGAATCGGCGTGAGCGTTTGCGCCCCCAACTCGTGATCCCACGACCGGCGCACATAATTATCCACAATGGCGACAGAATGCCCCTTCTGCGACAAATAGAGCGCCGTCGCCCAACCGCAATAGCCGTCCCCACCGAGCACGGCAATCTTCATGAACCCTCCTCAAGGTTACCTATCGTTCCAAGAACTACCGAGATGTCCTGGGCAATTGGCGCCGAAACGTCCCATACGTCAGCACAGCGCCTAGCAAAGTGTGAGAAATGCACCACTTCGACCGGGACTTCTTTTTTTACCTGCATCTTGCGCCCTTTGCAAGCGGCTTTTTGCCAGCACGGCACAAAAATGCAATTCGCAATATGCTTGCAGCTCTCCAAATCCTGCCTAGGGAGACCGCGTTGTCAGCCCGGCGGTTTCCAGCGGATGGTTCGTGAGCACCAGTTTCCCTCCACTGGCGGCCACTACCGTAAGGTGTTCGCGCCCGACGAACTTTTCAAATTCGCCAAGGCGCTCCGCATACGCCAGCAAGTAGTAGCGCTGCGGCTCGGTCCACAGTTGCTTGAACCTGGCATCGTCAATGAAAACATCAGGTGCGCCGGGCGCGTAGGAGCCATATTCCAGGTTGAAGTAGTGTCCGTTCAAAATCAGAGCGTCGCGGTTGGTGTAAAACGTGACGGACGAAAAAGAGTAATAGCCGCGATTGTTGATGAGGGTTCCTGGCGGCGATTTCAGGACTGCCTCGGCCAGCGGACGCGATCCCAAAAACGGGTCGAATACTACCAGCGCCAGGCGCGCGGCGTGAAAAAACACAACCATCATCAGCGCTGCCGACAAGAACGCGCGTTGTCCCAACCACCGGAACGTCCCTAGCGCGCCTGCGAGGAATGCGATCGAGGCCACAACAAGCGGCAGGCGCAAATAGGCGAAGGAGTCGAAAGTAAGGTCCATCATGTGGCCGAGTGAGAGCGTGTAGGCGCTGGGGTGGTGGCCGAGGGCCTGGGAAATGTCGCCAGTTGCGGGGACGTGGCGCACGGCCACAAAAATACCGAAGGTCGCAATGGCTGCGAGAAGTGCTATGGCGCACAGAACTCGCGTTCCGCGGCGAATCCAATCTCCGCCAATCGCCATTGCTGAGCCCAACAAGAGCGCGAGAGCAGGGTAGCAAGGCATCGAATAGTATTCCTGCGTCGTCGAGAATGTGAAGAAAACGAGGATGAAGCCTGTCCAGCAAAGGGCCAGCAATCGCGCTCGGCCCTCGCGGTCCAACGGTTTGTAGGAGAGCTTCGCTACAGCAGGGAAGTAGACGCTCCAGGGAAAGAGCCACAAAAAATGAAAAAGCCAGAACCACACGCGAGGGACGGTGTTGTAGTCGCGCGGGTAACGCAGATTGAGAAAGCGCAAAAGCTGTTCGTTGATGAAATAGAACCAGAGAAAGCCGTGGTATTCTCCCGGGCCGCTATGAAGAGACAATGAGAAGTAGGGAGGATTTCTGAGCGTGGCGAGGATGTGCCACGGCGCGGCGATGAGCAGCATGATGAAGAGACCGCTGATGGGTCTCAAACGCTGCCAGGTTCGCCGCACGAAAAACTGTTTCGTAAGAAATAAATAAATTACTCCGGCGGCGATGGGAAACGCGAGCGCGACGAGGCTCTTCAGCAGCAGCCCCGCGCCGAGGCTCGCGGCCAATAGAAATGCCCACCGTCGCGGATGCGGCTCCTCTTCATCGAGCGCACGCAGAAACGTCCACAGAGCCAGCGTGATGGTAAAGGTCAGCATAACGTCGGGAATCAAGATTCGCGTAAACAGAAACAGACCAACGCACGTGCCCGTGCACAAGCCTGCGTAGAGTCCAGCGCGTTTGCCAAACGCCCAGGTTCCAAAAGCAGCGGTGAGCCAGGCCAGGGCCATCACCGAAAGAGCGAATGGAATACGCGCCACCCAATCGTGGACGCCGAAGACTTTGAAGAAAACGGCAATGATCCAGTAGGTAAGCGGCGCCTTTTCGAGATAGAGGACGCCATCGAGGCGAGCGGTAACCCAGTCGCCCTTTACCAGCATGTTCCGCGCAATCTGTGCCTGAATCGCATCCACGTCGTCCATTAACGAGGGCGGAGAAACGATGCAGCCCAGATAAATGATTGCGGAAACCAGCAGGACGGTCAGGTAGACACGCCAGCTTTGGCTCGTAATGAAACCCTCGGCGTCTCTGAGAACGCCGCCTGAATGCGCCATTTTTTCATCCATAAAAAGAGGATCAGCAGACCCCACAAGTGGTATCCAACATTGGCCTTCCGCTCCAAATGGAGGCGGAGGAATCTTTCGACAACATCCGAACGAAAGACGTCGCCGTACTCGCTCGTGCCGAAATGCAAAGCGTCGGTCAAAAGCGGAAGCAGCGGACCGCGCAACCATTCATGCGCGGGAATATCGAAGCCGGTCTTTGGCCGCTCGAGAATGGCCTTCGGCAACTTGTCTTTCATTAGTTCCTTCAGGATGACTTTTTGCCGACCGCCGCGGATTTTCAAATGGGCTGGCAGCTTGGCGGCGAAGTCGACGATGCGATGGTCCAGGAACGGCGGCCGGACTTCCACTGAATGGGCCATGCTCATGCGGTCGCTCTTCGTCAGGATGTCATCGGCAAGATAATACTTCTGGTCGAGCCAAAGATAGGGCGCCAGGTCATCGGAGGTGGGAGGCAATCCGTCTAGTTCGCCAAGAATTTGCTTCAGCGAACCAGGCAATGGTCGGCTGACCAGCGCCTCTTTCTCGGCGTCGGAGAAAGTGCCGTTCCAGTAGACGTGCGCGCGGGCGGGCCGCATCAGCGCGCCTTCCAGGAAACGCTTCACTTTGTACTCGAGGCCGATTTTGTCGTCCGAGACGGGCCAATACTGAACCGCTGCCAGCGCAGCGCGCAAGAAAGCGCTCGGAAAGATTCGCACCTTGTTCGCGAAACGATTTGCGGGGTACGTTAGGTATCCGCCGAAGAGTTCGTCCGCGCCTTCGCCGCTCAAGGCGACAGTGGTTTTCGTTTTACAGAGTTTCGACAGAAACCAAACCGGCAGGGCGCCCGCATCTGCGCTCGGCTCGTCCGAGTAGTAGGCAAACTCCTCAATCGCGCCGCGCAGGTCTTCCGCGGGGGTTAAATCCAGTTCGGTATGGTCGGTTTCGTATTGCTTTACTGCGCGATGGACGTACTCCGTTTCGTCAAAGCTGCGTCCGCGAAACGAAATCGAGAAAGTCTTCAATTGCGATGCGGAAGCCTTTGCGGCGTAATGCAGAATTGTTGTCGAATCAATCCCGCCGCTAAGCCAAACGCCCAAAGGAACGTCCGAGATCAAGTGCTCGCGGACTGCATCTTGCATCAAGGAATCGAGTTCCTCTTTGGCCGATTCAAGCGTGTAAGTGTTCGAAACTCCGAAAGGCAGACGCCAAAAGGAACCGGTGGAAACCTCGCCGTCTTGCCATTCCAGCCAATCTCCCGGCGCGACCTTTTCGATACCGTCCACCAGCGTCCACGGAGAGGGAATGTAGTTCAGCGCGAGATAGCAATCGAGTCCCGCAAGGCTCAGCCGCCGATCCAACTCGGGGTGAACAAATAGCGCTTTCAGTTCCGAGGCGAAGAACAATTCTCCATCTTGCTTCGTGATATAAAGAGGCTTGATGCCCATGCGGTCGCGCGCCAGGACGATGCGCTTGCGGGACTTGCTCCAGATCGCGATAGCGAACATGCCGCGAAGTTTCGCGAAACAGGCCTTGTCCCATTGCAAAAAGGCGCGGAGCACCGTCTCTGTATCGGAGTGCGATTCGAAGCGATGGCCCAGGTTCTCGAGTTCCGCGCGCAACTCGAGGTGATTGTAAATCTCGCCGTTGAAGACAATTCCGCCATCGCCATCTTCGGTCAGGATGGGCTGGTTGCCTTGCTCCAGGTCGATGATTTTCAGGCGCGCCCCGCCAAACGAAAAGAGATTCGAGTGAAAGACGCCCTGCTGGTCGGGCCCGCGGTGGATCAGCGTAGCCGTAGCTTGCCGGATTCTTTCCGGCGGCGCGCTCCAGTTTTTAGTGGTAAAGCCGACAATCCCGCACAACGCTCGGCACCCCTCCGTCTTACGCGACGTCTTTGCGATGTGTTCCTTGGAATTTCAGGGAAATGCGTCCACTAGAAGTTTATCTGTTGTAGCAGGCTTACCGCAACGCAAGACTCGGCATCGAGCAAATTTCTTGTGAAAACTGTTCAGGCCGCTGTCGATGAGCATCGCGGAAAGCTAATGGGCAACGCCGGCAAACGTGTGCATGAGCGCGCTTACCCCATTCCACATAATCTGCACGCCAATACAAACCAGCAGAAACGACGAGAGCCGCAGGATGATGCCCATCCCGCTTTCGCCTACGGCGGCGGCTAGGCGGTCGGCAAAACCGTAGCAAACGTAAATGCTCACCGCAACGATAGCCGAGCCAACCACGGTTGCAAGGATGGCAAGCAAATTGGCACCGAGGTGGTGAGGCAGGTTGGCACCGAGCGTGATGGCGACGGAGATCGAACCGGGACCAACCGTAAGCGGCAGAGTCAGGGGATAAAATGCATTGCGGAAAATGTCCTTCAGATCGACCTTTTTCTGTACTTCGCTTCCCCGGTCGGGCTCCTCTTTTTGCTTCAGCATGGCCCATCCATTGGAAATCACCACGAGGCCGCCGCCGACTTGGACGACCGGAATGGAAATGCCGAAGAAGTTCAGGATATGCGTCCCGACCAGAAAAGAAGAGACGAGCAGGACAAAACTGTTTACGGCCACCTGGCGCGCCAGAGCCCTCCGTGCCGAAGTCGGATAGTCGCGCGTCAGCGAAAGAAACACGGGGCTGCTGCCGAGCGGGTTCACGATGGGGAAAAGCGCGCTCAGGATGAGCAATAGGTTCTTGGCGGTTTCAAGCAATTGTTCCCCCGGGCGGAAAGTATAGCCGAGAAGCCGCGCTGAGCACGGAAATGAAAGGCACGGGAACTCAGGGCATGCGATGCAAGGATCTGTGCCTCACCGCTGAAAGGTCAGTAAAAGGCAGCTCTAAAAGCGCAAAGACCTACGGCGGGAGCCGGAGAAAAGATGGGCTCCTCGCCGCGTTGCCGTAAGAGCTACCAGGTGAGCTTCGCGCCGATTTGGATTTGCCGCTGCGCCAGAAGGGAGTTGCTCGACGACTGCACAACTCCGAAAACTGGGTCGGAGGTAAGCGTAGGAATGGGGGCCGCTGCTGTGCCCGCATTGGTAATGGAATAATTTCGGGTGCCGACGGAAGTGGCATTCACATGGTTAAAGAGGTTGAACGCCTCGCCGAAGAGTTCGAATTTCCACGATTCGTAGAAATTGAATTTCTTTGCGATTCGCAAATCTACATTGGCGATCCGCGGCATTTGGAATCCATTGCGCGGAAGGCTCGGCAGGCGGTTAGTGCCACCTGCCCCCAGGATTCCGGTAGAAGTAGGTTTTTGCGATGATGGCAGCGCACTCGCGACAAGTGCGTTTCCCGATACGGTGGCCGTGTAGGGAGCGCCCGACGAAACCATAACGATAGGCGCGATAGTCCATCCGTCGAGCGCAGTACGCAGGAGCCTATCGCGGCCCTTGAAATAGCCCGGCTGCCAGACCAGCGTCGAGCCGAAGTGATGATGGATGTCGAAATTGGACCGGCCATCTTCCAAAGCGAGGTCGAACGGGTTCAAGACGTTGTTCGAGGATGTGAAGGTCTGCGAACTCTGGCCCGTGTCAGACGAGTTGGAGTATGTATAAAACGTCTGTAACTGGAGCCCGCTAGTCATGCGTCGATTGAACATGAGCACGACGCCGTTATATTTCGAGCTGACACTATCGGAAATAGCGGTGACTCGGCCAAAGGTAGTATTCGGGCGGGCGCCGATAAAAAGAGGGAGCGTGACGGTACTTCCGTTGTTCGGGCCGCCGCTGAAAGTATACGTGATGCTCCCGGCGGGAGGGGCCAGGTTTGTGTCGATGAAGATCGGCAAATTGCGTCCCAGACTCCCAACGTACGAAACGGAGACGGCTGTGTTTGTTGCAATCTGCTGTTCGAATACCAAATCAAATTCGTGAATCATGGGATTCTGCGTGTCTTTGGCAAAGACGACAACATCCGGCGGAAGAGTCGTCCCTGTGGGCGAGGCAAGCACGTTTGGATAGAGTGGCGCCCCGGGGTCGGCAGGCTTCAATTGGAATTGCAATTGACTGTTGACAGCGCCCGTGTTGGTGATGCCGTTGGAGATTGTCGAGTTGATGACACGGCCATAGTAGATTCCGTATCCGCCTCGCACAACGGACTTGCCACGGCCAGTCAGGTCCCAGGCAAACCCCACGCGCGGCCCGAAGTTGTTCTTGTCACTTGGGAAGACCGAGGACAAGGGCAAGACGGCGTTAGGAATCTGCGGGCTCGGAAACTTCTCGTAGTCCCAACGGATCCCTACGTTTAGGGTAAGCCTGGGTTTGATGCGCCAGTCATCCTGCAAAAAGACGCCGTAATCCCAAGTTGTAAATTCGAAGGCCGTCGGGCCAAATCCTTGGTTGAAGCTGGAGTAGCAAGGAGCTGGCGCCGTCAACGAGCCGCACACCGGATTCGTGAAGTTGTTCGCGGGGACGGAGACTACGTAATCACTGATGAAATCTACGCGATTGCTGTAGCTGTAGGCGCCAGCCTCCTGGAAGAGGTTGTCGTTCAGGTCATGGAACCGGATGACATCAGCGCCAACTTTGAAAACATGTTTGCCATGCGTCATCGAGTAGTTGTCTGCGAACTGGTAGCTGTGTTCATCCGGGAAGGCGCGGCGATCCAGGAAGTTTGGCTTGCCAAACACAATTCCGGCGCTGCCGGAAATGGTGATCTGCGGGGAGATCCCTTGTGAGGAAACAGGCTCTCCAGCTATCGCAGGCTGGGTGTTCTCAAATTCGAAATCCCGTCCATATTGAAAACGGAATTCGTTAATCATCGTGGGGGTGACCGTGGACACCAGACGTGCGATGACAGTGTCATCTTTTACGAAGTCATTGCCAAAACTTTCCTGGCCACGAAACACGACTCCGGCGGTCTGAATTCCCGCCGGTGAAGCCCAGCGCATTCGATTGTATTCCATCGAGAGATGATTCTTGGAATTGACGATCCAATCGATCTTAGGAAATAGCAACAACTCGTCCCCCGTTCGTGAAACTACCCCGGTGAGGGTCTGAAGAAACGCAAGACCGGCGTCTGCCTGCGCCGCGGTAATGCCCCGGCCATTGAGCGTGGCCATTTCATTCGTCTTATTGCACGGGTCGCCTGGATTAGCGGCAGTTGTGAATGGTGCAAAGAAACAAGCCGGGCTGCTGGCATTCGCCACGCCCGGGAAATTCCGCTTCTGCTGATCGGCATTAAAGAAGAAAAACAGCTTGTCCTTGATGATCGGCCCACCGATGTTTCCCCCAAATTGGTGGCGCTTGTCCTCGGGCTTAACGGGGATGGGAGTCGAAGGCGCCGGCGGGGCAAGCACGATGGTCTGGAAAGGATTGAAGGCGCCGAAATCGCTGCTGCGATAGAACCAGAACGCTTCCCCATGTAGCCGATTGGTACCGGACTTGGTCACCGCGTTGGTCACCCCACCGGCCGAACGGCCATACTCTGCGGAGTAGTTTGATGTGTTCACCTGGAACTCTTGGATGGAGGATTCGCTAATGGAATAGCTGATGCGCGTGCGGCCCTTCTCTTCCGCGAAAAAGGCCTGGTTATTGTCGCCCCCGTCTACCGTATTGTTGTTCAACAGTCCTGAGACACCACGGAAGCTAACCAGCCCAAAATTCCCGTCCGGCACCGCGCCAGGGGTAGAGAGCGCAAAAGTGGACCAGCGCCTGCCATTGATCGGCAAATTATCAATCGTGGTCGAATTGATATTTGTAGAGAAATCGGCGCGGTCGGTAGTGATCACAGGCGCCTCAGCGGTGGCCACGATGGTCTCCGTTTGTGTTTGCACTCCAAGGGTGGCGTCAAAAGTCGTTGTGCGTCCCACCTCCACAGTGATGCTGGTAGCCTTGTATGCTGCAAAACCGGAAGCGGTAATCTCCACCGAATAAACCCCAGGCTGCAGATGGATGATCAGGAACCGACCGCTTTCATCGCTCTTGGCGGTGGCGCTGGCGCCCGTGCCGAGATTCTTGGTAGCTACACTGGCACCCGGAACCAGGGCTCCAGACTGATCAGTCACAATACCGGCGATGGCGCCGTCCGTGGTGGACTGCGCAAATGAACTCGCCGCAACCAAAAATAATGCCGTCACGATTACGACCAAAGCAAGGTAAGAGCTGATGGTAAAACATCCAATCGGATTCTTTTTCATGCACTTTCCTCCTAGAGGGCTTGTACGGCATGCTGCGCACCCGTGCACACCCGCGGCCTTCCCGGGGTAAAAGGGCGGCTTCAGTTTAGGTCAAGCTCGATGACCACACGTACCGGCCGTCAACTGCATAAATAACTCTGTGATTTGCATATCTTCTATCACAAGAGTGAGATCAAGACAAAGCCAAGCTCTGTGGAAAAGCTAGGCGCCCACACTCTATACGCCTGCACACACTCAGCGAAACATACCCGTCGAATTTTCCGCGCAGATGAATATTTTGCAACGTCCGCATGACACGTGGAGGATTGCCTTGCAGGCATGCGTGGGGTAGAGTCTCGGTTCCGTAAACGAGGAAGAAGAATGGCAGAGGCAAGAGCCGCGAAGAAAAAAACAACACCGGGACAAAAAGAGAGTATCAGGCCGCTGATCTCGGCGAACCGTATACAGAAAAGAATCCGCGCCCTCGCAAAAGAGATTCGCAGGGATTTCCCCGGCGAACGGCTGCACCTGGTAAGTGTCCTCAAAGGCGGCGTTTTTTTTCTGACAGATCTCGCTCGGAGTATTCCTGGAGAGGTATCCTTCGATTTTATCGCTGTTTCAAGCTACGGACAGAATACGCGCTCTTCGGGACAAGTGCGGCTGACCCGCGACCTCGACTCCAGCATCGAGGGCCGAACCGTAATCGTCGTCGAGGACATTCTGGACACGGGAATGACGCTGCACTATTTGTTGAGCCTATTTCAGCAGCGCAAACCCAAGCATTTGCGAGTGGCGGTTCTATTGGACAAGCCGGAGCGTCGCATCGCCGCGGTGCGTGCCGACTACGTCGGCTTCTCGATCCCCAACGAATTTGTAGTCGGATACGGCCTGGACTATTCGGAGCGCTATCGGAATTTGCCCTATGTTGGAATTCTGACCCTGGGCAGCGCACTAAAGGGCAGGGGTACGGAGTAGGGACTTCGCCCAGAGCTTCTTTGCGATAGGATCCCCTTCGGGAGCCACGTAGACCCTTACAGACCATGACTTAATGGCTGCTTCAATGCCGTCAAATCGGCTCCGTTTTCTCCGCCTGCTATACTAGTTCTAGTCCATGAATCCAACCGATGCACACGTTGCGACCGCTGCCCTAAACGGCGGCCCGGAAATCTCCGCGGAGGTGCTGGCGACGCTCGCGGAAATCGGCGAGGAAGTGAATGCCTCGCTAGACCTGGATGAAGTACTGGCCCGCGCGGCGGCGCTCATCAAGCGTCACATTGATTACGAAATCTTCGGCGTGCTGATGATGGAAGGGGACGGCAGCTATCTGCGCCACCGGTTTGCCATTGGCTATCCCCGAGAGCTGGCTGAGAATTTGCGAATCCCCTTGGGGCAGGGCATCACCGGCACGGCTGCAGCCACCAGCCACTCCGTCCGCGTCAGCGACACTTCGAAGGATCCTCGCTACATCAACGCTATCGAAAGTGTCCGCTCCGAACTGGCCGTGCCGCTGATTGTGCGGGGAAAAGTCGTGGGCGTTCTGGATATTCAGAGCCGCCACCTCGATTACTTCACGCCCGATCAGCAAAATATACTGACCCTGCTGGGAAGTCGCCTGGCCATCGCTATCGAAAATGCGCGCCTGTTCGAGAGAGTCAAGGAGCAGGCGGACACTCTGCTCCTGTTGAGCGAAGTCGGCCGTGAAACCAGCGCGATTCTAGACGTCGAGGAACTGCTCCGTCGCGCCGCGGAGCAAACCAAGCGCGTGATTGATTATCAGATTCTGAGCATCATGCTTTACGACGAAGAGCAAAAGGTCTTCCGCCACCGCGTGGACGTGAAACACGGACAGAGTGTTCAGGGCAAATTGCGCTCGGGGGCCACCGAAGGCATCGTCGGAGCTGCCGCCACGCTGAAAGAGCCGGTTCTCGTACCCGACGTCACAGTCGATTCGCGTTACATCATGATGAATCCCGAGACGCGATCCGAGCTGGCGATTCCGATGATGCACCAGGGCAAGGTCATTGGCGTTTTGGATCTGGAAAGTCCGACGCCGAATTATTTCACCCAAGATCACGTGC
>Ga0075426_10001582_pt1 | contig 16261 bp, 8 predicted proteins | sample SoiMethybrSBSTD5_FD_75304 | JGI IMG/M metagenome (GOLD analysis project Ga0075426, IMG submission 75304) | Bulk soil microbial communities from a Populus tree surrounding site in Tennessee, USA - Soil MetaG P. TD hybrid SBSTD5 | ecosystem: Environmental > Terrestrial > Soil > Tree plantation... | reverse complement strand
CGACGATGGTGCGGATTACGGATCGCGGGCCGTTTGTGGACAACCGGATTATCGATTTGTCGCGGGCGGCGGCGCAGGAGATTGAATCGATTGGGCCTGGAATCGTGCCGGTGCGGATCGAAGTGCTCTCTGGGCCCGACCCGATGTCGGGATTTTTTACGGTACAGGTGGGAGCTTTCAAGGATAAAGGGAATGCGGACCGGCTGAAAGAACGGCTGAGCACAATCTATTCGCCCATTTACATCCAGCAAGTTGTGTTGGAGGAGGGAGCGTTTTACCGTGTTCGTGTCGGCCGCGTGTCCGGAGAGCAGGAGGCGCAGCGATTGGGAGATGAGTTGCGCGCGAAGGAAGGATTTAAGCCGATGGTGTTGCGAATCGACGAGCAGAATTCGGGAGAGACAACGCCGTGAGCGCCGACTGCCTGTTCTGCAAAATTGCGGCGAAACAAATTCCCGCGAAGATTCTATTCGAAGATGCGGATGTGTTCGCGTTCGCGGACATCAGTCCACAGGCACCGACGCACATTCTGATTTGTCCGAAAAAACATTTCGCGTCGCTGCACGAAGCGACGCCAGAGGACCAAGCTGTGCTGGGGAAAATGTCCCTCGTCGCGGCGGAACTGGCGCGCGAACGGAAATTGGAGCCGGGCTATCGAACGGTCGTGAACACCGGTGCAGGCGCGGGCCAAACTGTTTTTCATCTGCACATGCACTTGCTCGGCGGAAGAAGTTTTCGCTGGCCCCCGGGTTAATGCGAACACTTGCGATACTTGGGCTTATTTGCCCGGTGGTCTGGCCAACCAATTCAAAACCCGCACCCTTAAACCTGAAGGGCGCGGCACCCAATAGCACGTCCGCTTCCCCTGACGGTTCTTGCCCGAATGATATACGCGCCTCACGTCAACCCCAGCGGGGACAAGTCTGTCGGCCATCCGTCTGGCGGTTTACGGTGCGTTGAAGAATTCCCACATAGCAGGAGTTGTTGCGGCGTCGCCGGGGCGCTTTGTTACGCCGAGGCCTTCGAGCATGAGGCGGAGAACGCTTTCGTGCTGGTAGAAGGCGACCGATTTGTATGCGCGTTTGGAAAAAGGGCTAACCACGACAGCGACCACGTGACCACCGCCGGAAGTGACGTCGAGATCGCCCGCTTCATCGAAGACGATAACGAGCAAACCATCCTTCTGAAACTGCGTGCTGTTGATGAGCGGATCGATGTTGGATTTGAGCCAGGCGTCGGCGGTGCTGAGCGGACAATCGTGCGCGTCATTGCAAACATTCGGAACAAGAAAAGAATAGTCGGGGAGATGGGCATTCGCGACGTCAGCGGCGAGCTGTGTGAAGGGCACGAGATTTTGCACCTGGACGGCATCGTTCTGCACATCGGTGAAATAGGCGAGCGGGTTGTGGCGGACAGAATACTGTCCCACGTCGTCTCCGGCGTAACCGACAGAAGGAAGATTTTCAGCGTACGATTTCCATGTTTTGCCGGCAGCGAGAAGATCGCGAACGACGTTGTCCGAGTCGATGGGAAAGGTGTGCGGCGTGAGGGAGTCGGTCAGAGAGAGTGGGGTGAATGTCTGGCCGGCGGTGAGTTCAAAATAGTCCGGTTGGGAGGGATGCGCGTTAGCGAAATAGTTTGTCGCGAGACCGTATTGACTGACCAGGCCGTTCAAGTACGGCATCGAGGGACTAGCGATAATGTCGGCGTAATTGGCGTTTTCCTCGACGACAACGAAGACGTGACCGAAACGCACGTTCTGGCCCGGCGGGGGCGGCGGCGGAGGAGTGTTGGCTGCCGGTCCGGCGCAAGCAGCCACGGCTAACGCGCAGAAGACGAGCACGAACAAGCGAAGCCGGGTAGCGGACGGGCTGGCGTTTGCGTTCAAGCGCGCCGGTGTGTGCGGCGTCGTGTATTTGGATTGTGCGGACTTATCTTTTTGTGGAGAACATTGCATTGCATCAGAATAGTCACAGGACAGATGAACGTCTGTATGGTTGTGAACACAAAGGCGATACGCGAAGTATTGGCACCAAGGGCTAGCGACCGAAGACGAGACGCCTTGAAAGCGAATCAAGTACTAAGACGGGGTATTGGCATGGCGTGGGGGTTGCCGTTGCGGCGGGCTCTGATGACGGAGCGGGCTATGTGAATCTCGGCGAAAAGCTTGTCTGATTGCAGCGGTTTTGTGAGGTAGCTATCGGCTCCCGATGCCATGCCTTTTGCTACGTCCCCCTGGCCGGAGTTGCTCGTTAGCAGCATGAGGTAGACGTCTTTGCGCTGGAGCTTCTGGCGAATCAGCCGGCACAGGTCAACGCCAGAAATGTCCGGCATCAACCAGTCCGTGATGACGATATCCGGATTGCGATCGCTGATCAGTTGCAGGGCACGCCTTCCATCCTCGGCGAAGAAAAGGTCATACGGTTTTCCTTCGAACGCATATTCCGCGAGCTTGCGGGAAATCGCCGAATCGTCCACGACCAGAATGCGCAGCGGTTGAATGCCTTCGGGTCTTGTACGCTCGGATAGCTTGAGGGTCGAGTCCATGCTGGAGAGGACAAGCGCACGATCGCGGCCAATCGAACGCGCGCCGGAATATCTAACGCAAGCTTTTTCAATGCCTTGCCGAGTCGTGTCGAGGCCAAAACTGGCCGCCCTTCAGGAGATGTACCGCATTGAACCGGGTTCGTCCGATTGGCACACAGACCCGAAAAAGATGGTCGCGCTTGCGGCCATCTTTTTTTTGCGAAGAGTCGTGGGTTGGTTGCGGAGATCTATTGTGGTGTGAGGGTGATGTCGTCGAAGCAGAGGATGTAGCCGGAGCTGGCGGAGTTTTTGCCGGTGACGGTGAATTTGAAGGTTTGCGCGCCGGGTGTGGCGATGGTAACGAGACCCAAATCGAAGACGGCGTAGGAGCCGGTGGTATTCGAATAGGTGTCGGCGGGAGATCCGACGTTGGTGCCATTGACGCTCAACTGCATGATGCCGCGAGACGTAGTGGTCTTCATGGAGACTTTGACGTCGTAGGTTCCGGCGGTGGGAACGTTGAGAGTGAAAGAGAGATTGTCGCCAACTTTTCCGGAGCTGAAGAGAATGCCGGTGCCATCGGGGAAGCCAGAGAATCCGAATCCGCCGACGCTTGGACCGGAAGAGACGTTGGGCAAGTTGGAAGTTGCGTAAGTCGCAGGCATTTTGGCAAGCGCGCTGGAGAAAGACCAGGAGTTGACGTTGGTGGTGATGGCGCTGCCACCGGTGCCGCCGGTGAATCCGACGTAGGCGGTGGAGGCGCCGACAGTGGCGGGGATGTTGATAGGCCAGGACGTGGTGAAGACGGCGTTGGTTGTGGCGTCGGTGATGGACATGGAGAGATTGGTGCCGTCGTAGCTCATGTGCACGTTAAAGATGTGGCCACTGTGAAGATCGATGCCGGAGGAGCTGAGGTCGGTGGCCGGAACGGTTGGCGCCGCGCCGTTAGTGTAAAGACCGGTTGAGTCCGGACCTTCGCCGGAATTACTGAAGAGATCGAATTTAACGGCGACGCTGTTGGGAATTCCGCCCGTTGTGCCGCCGTAGCCGAGACCTCCGCCGGAGGGGCCGAGCGCCGTGATACTGGAATTTTGAATGACGAAGGCCATACCGTCGGCGGACGTGGTGCTTGCCGGAGTCATCTGGAAGTTGAAGTCCGAGATGAAATTGGCGATGCTGAGAGGCTGGCCGTACCAGACGGCGCTCGCTTCACCGGCTAATCCATCGTTGATTTCGAGAGCCGTTCCGTTGAGCTTGGCGTTGCCGCGAATGGCGAGAGGCGCGCCGGCGAAACCCGTGCTGAAGCTGAAGGACGCGGTGGAAGATCCGATGGTGTAGGAAGCGGAGCCGACGGAGCTTTGCGAGAAGCCGGAAGCGACGGCGATGGCGTTGATGGTTTGGGAAGTTGAGACAGAAATTGGTGCGGTGTAAACGGTGGAACCGGTTGTGGGTGTGGAACCGTTGGTTGTGTAGTAGATGGTCGCGCCAGCAGTGGTGTCGCCGAGGGTGACGGATTGCGCGGAGGCGTAGGTTCCGCCTGCGGGCGAAAATGTGGGCACTGCGGCTTGCGGGAGATTGATGGTGTACGCGGCGGAGCCGATGGAGCTTTGCGAGAAGCCAGAAGCGGTTGCGATGGCCTTGATGGTCTGCGAAGAGGAGACGGAGATTGGCGCGGTGTATTTCGTGGATGAAGTGGTCGGGGCTGAACCGTTAGTGGTGTAAAAGATTGTCGCGCCAGCGGTTGTGTCGCTGATGGCGACGGATTGCGTTGAAGTATAGGTGCCAGCCGCCGGCGAAAACGCGGGTGTGGCTGCTTGAGGCAAATTGATTGTGTAAGCCGCAGTTCCAACAGCGCTTTGCGAGAAGCCAGAAGCGGTTGCGATGGCCTTGATAGTTGTGTTGGAAGAGACCGAGATGGGCGTCGAATAAACGGCCGAGGTGGTTGTCGGTGTTGAACCGTCGGTCGTGTAGTAGATGGCGGCGCCAGAGGTGGTGTCGCTGAGGGTGACTGACTGCGCGGAGGTGTAAGTTCCACCAATGGGTGAGAATGTTGGAGTGGCGGCGGGCGGATTGGAGTTGACCTGAGGCGTCAGAATGATGTCGTCGAAGATGAGAGCGGTGCCGGTGCTGCTGGAATTTTTTCCTGCCAGAGAAAACTTAAAGCTCTGAAGTCCCGCGGTAGTGATCGCCGTGGTTCCGAGGTCGAGCGTGTTGTAGGCCGTGGTCGCAGCGTATTCGTCGAAAGGAGAACCGACGTTCGAGCCGTTGACGGCCAATTGGCCGATGCCGCGGCTGTTGGTGACTTTGGCGGAAAGTTTGACATCGTAGTTTCCAGCGACAGGAACGAAGAGCGAGAATGTAAGATTGTCGCCGACTTTGGAAGAGCCGAAGAGAATGCCGTTGAGATCCGGGAATCCCGAGTAATAGAAGACGGAGAAAGACGGACCGGAACTGGTTGCGGGGAGCACTTTCGTTTGATACGTGGCAGGCGTGCTGGGAACTACGCCGCTAAAGGACCAGCCGAGAACACTTTGAACGGCGGTTTGCGCGCCGGTGCCTGCGGTGAAGCCGACATAAGCGGTGGGCGAGCCGATGACGGAAGGAATATTGATGGGCCAGGAATTCGTGAAAGACGCGTTGGTGGTGGCGTCGGTGATGGTCATGGTCAAGGTCGTGCCGTCGTAGGTCATGTGAACCTTGAAGACGTGGGTGTTGGTGAAGGTGATTCCGGAATTTGTGAGGTCGACGAAGGGAACGGTTGGGGAGGCGCCATTGGTGTAAAGGCCGGTGGAGTCCGGCGTTTCGCCAGCGTTGTTTACCGTGTCGAATTTAATCGCCATGCTATTGGGAATGCCGCCGGTGCCGGTCGGTTGATCCGGGCCGTAGCCGAGACCGCCGCCTGCGGGACCGAGCGCCTGGAGGCCAGCAGGAGCGTTCTGGATGACGAAGGCCATGCCATCCGCCTGAGGCGTGGTGCCGGGCGTCATTTGAATTGAGAAATCCGTGGTGAAGGACTGGACGTTGAGCGGTTGACCGTACCAGCCAGCGCCAGCTTCACCGGCGAGGCCGTCGGTAAGCTGCAGAGCCGTGCCGTTCAACCTGGCGGAACCGTTCATCGAAAACGGATAAGTGTTCGTAAAACCGCTGGAGAGATTGATACCGAGGGCGCCCGAAGTGTTGATGATGTAGAGGGCGGAGGAAACCGGGCTCTGCGTGAAGCCGGAAGCGGTGGCGATGGCGTTGACGGTTTGGGTTGAAGAGACGGGAATGGGGCCTGTGTAAATGGTGGAGGACGAGGTGGGCGTGGAGCCGTTGGTTGTGTAGTAGATGGTTGCGCCCGCGGTGGTGTCACTGAGAGTGACGGATTGCGCGGTGGTGTAGGTACCGGCTACAGGCGAGAAGGTGGGCGTGGCAGTTTGCGGGAGATTGATGGTGTAGGCCGCGGAGGCAACGGCGCTTTGCGCGAAACCGGAGGCGGTGGCGATGGCCTTGATCGTTTGAGAGGACGAGACCGAGATGGGGCCGGTGTACGGAGTAGAGGACGTGGTGGGAGTGGCGCCGTTCGTGGTGTAGAAAATGTTTGCGCCGGAAGTGGTGTCGCTGATGGAGACGGATTGCACGGAGGTGTAAGTGCCGCCAACGGGGGAAAAGGTGGGAGTCGCGGCAGTAGCCAGATTCAGAGTGTAGGTGGCGGAGGCCATGCCGCTTTCCGCAAAGCCGGAAGCAATGGCTACAGCGTTGATGGTTTCCGTGGAAGTGACGGAAATAGCTCCGGTGTATTTTGTGGAGGCGGCGGTGGGAACTGAGCCATCGGTGGTGAAGTAAATTGTAGAGCCCGTTGTGCTGTCGGTGATGGTGACCGAGAGAGAGCCGTTGAAGGATTCACTGGCGGGAGAGATGACCGGAGTTGCGGCGGATTGTGCGCCGGCGAGGAGACCGTAAATGTCGAGTTCGGTGCCGGTGGGAACGTAGACTTTGCCGTTGGAGACGGTGGGAACGTCAAATTTGATGGCGGTGCCGGCGGTGTCGCGAGGGGAGACCTGATTGCTGGCGTAGAGCTGATTGGCGACGTTGGTGGCGTCCCATGCAAAGAGGACGGCGGGGCCACTTGTGCTGTAGGCCTCGTTCTGAAGGCCCCAAACGATCCCATTGGTGTTGCCGTTGGCGGAGATGCTGGGAGTGGCGCCTGGGAAGTTGAAGAACTGGGCGGTTCGGGCAGTCCAGGTGGACGAGAGGCGAGCGTTCGTGAACGAATACATTTTGAGCGTGTCGAAGCTGCCGCCGATATAGATGGTGTTGTTCCAGAACGCGGGAGTTCCCCACATGCCCATCACGGCGGTTGGGACTTCCTGGACGATCTGGTCGGTGCTTGAGTTAAAACCGCCCATGGAGTCGCGATCAATCAGATAAGCCGTACCGTTTTTGCCAACTTGGAGGAGAAGGTGAGTGTGACCGCCGACTGATTGGTCGGGGAGAATGATGGGAGCGCCAGCGCCCATGTCTTTATCCTGCGCGTCGAGGGTGGCTTGATTGGAGGGCGCGAAGGAGTCGATGACCGGCAATTGCTTGGGAAACGTGGTTGAGGTGATGTTGGTGGGAGCGTTGATGAGAGTCGTGAGGTCGATGCGTTCATCGGCGTCGCCGTAACTCATGGTGTTGTCGTACGGCGAGGTGGCGGAGTAGACACCGTTGCCGGTTGGAAGGAAAATGCGGCCGTAGGGAGCGTTGACGGGATCGACGACATCGGCGGCTAGGGCTTCGCCGGAAAGCCAGATGCCGGCGCCCGAAGCGTTGGGGCTGCTGCAATACACGGCACGCTGCTGCAAGGTGGAGGCGCTGTAAGCGAGAAGCCAACCGTGCCACGGGCCGAGATCCTGGTGAGCACCGTAACCGATGTAGATGACGCCGTTCAAAAGGAGAAGACTGGGGCGCTGGTTCTCCCAGAACGGATCGAATGTAAGAATGCCGCCGACGCTGCCGTTTCCTGTGCCAGGGACTTGTCCGGACAGAGCGACGGGGCCGCCAAATTTTTCGGCACCGGAGGTGATGTCCAGAGCGTGAAGGCGCTGAACATACGCGCCACTCTCTTTGGTTTTGCCGACGACGTAGAGAGTGCCGGTGGAGGGATCGATGACGGGCGTGCCAACGATCCCGATTTCCGGCGTCATGTCCGTTGTTGGATAGTCGGTGGATGGGACGGTGGTAGCGCCGGAGGCGGCGCCGTGTGCGGCGTCGAGCAGCGTAATTTTCCAAAGAGGCGTCGAGTTTGCGCCGCTGTTGCTATCGGCATCGAAGGCGTAGACGCTGTCGTGTTGCGTCGCGACGAAGACGACGTTGTGAGTGCCTTTGCCGGAGATGGTGACATTGGCCATGTACAGAGGTTGGGTGTAGAGCTGGCCGTCGACGGGATAGGAAAAAAGTTTGCCGAAAGTCGTGGAGTTGACGTTTGCGGGAGTGAGGATCGTTTCGGAAGTGTTTGCACCGGTACGCGAGACGTCGTTGTGGTGAGTTAATACGTTGACTTGAGCGACGAGTGGCAGTGCCGCCGAAAAGCAAAATGTGGACAGTGCAAGTGCAAAGCTGGCGACGCGTGGAGCGCTCGCGAACGAAACAATTTCAGGAATTCGCGAGACGAGCACACGGACAGATTGGAGAGTCACCGGCATTATTCCTGCCCTCGTTCGATGAGATGCGCTGCGCGAACTGGCTGTTCAGCATGAGCCCCTTCAAAAGTTGCGCTCTGCGATCACCGCCTCTGCGGGGGCGGTTCCTCGGCACAAAAAATCTTGTTCAACACCAGGGAAAGGGGCGGGGACACTGTGCCAGATTATACCGATTGAATGCGTTTTGTTACAAGATGGAAACACACAAAATCGTCAACAAAATAGCGGGGATTTGGCTGGGACCCATAGTACTTTTGTGAGTCGATGCATTGCCACAAAATGTCGGTTGAACATTGGCCGACGATACTGATGAGGATAGAATTAGCGGTCTTTGGGGAGGAGCAAATGATAACGAGGGCAGGTTTCGCAGCGATAGCCAGGCTAGCTGTGGTGATCGGTGGTTTTTGCGCTGGAGTAGACGCGCAGAACACCGGAACGAACGGGAAGCCATTGACTGTGGAGCGAATTTATTCGCAACCGAGCCTGAGCGGGAGGCTTTTGAGCGGAATGTCTTGGACGCCGAATGGTGCGTCGGTGAGTTATTTGGAGACGAAGGGATACGGGAAGGAAGCACGGAAAGAGTTGTGGAGCGTTTCGGCGGCGACCGGGGAGAAGAAGCTGTTGCTGAGTGCGGAGAAACTGGAAGCGGTGTTGCCGGAGGACAAATCGAAACCAACGCAGGCGACCGGGCTGGGGCGCAGAGCGCCGGCAGAATACCGTTGGGCGCCGAACGGAGCGGCTATTTTGTTTGTCGGGTCCAACTCATTGAGCTGGTACGACTTGAAGACGCAGCAGGCGAGAGTGCTGCTGTCCGGAAAAGCCGCGATTGCGGACGTGAAGATTTCTCCGGATGGGAAGTGGGTTTCGTTTGTGCGGGAACACAATTTGTACGCGATAGGTATAGCGGACGGGAAAGAACACGCGCTGACGACGGGCGGCACGGAAGAGATTCGAAAGGGCGAGTTGGATTGGGTCTATCCGGAGGAGTTGGCAATTTCGACGGCGTACTGGTGGGCGCCGGATAGTTCGTCGGTTGCATTTTTTGAAATGGATGAAAGCAAAGTGACGAAGTATCCGATGGTGGATTTTGCTTCGTTCGCAGGCGAGGCGGAAGAGGAGCGGTACCCCGTTGCAGGGGGAAGCAATCCCGTCGTTCATGTTTTTGTGGTGGCGGCGGGCGGCGGGAGGGCGCGGCAGATGGATACGGGAGCCGAGACGAATCAATACATTCCGCGAGTGCAATGGCTGCCGGATTCGAAGCACGTGGCGATTGAGCGCATGAACCGGAAGCAGACGCAGATTGAATTGCTGGTGGCGGATGCGGCGAGCGGGAAGAGCGCGACAATTCTGAGCGACCAAGACAACTACTGGATCAACGTGAGCGACGATTTGTACTTTTTCAAGGATGGAAAGCGGTTTTTGTGGTCGAGCGAGCGGAGCGGCTACCGGCACTTTTATCTTTACGATTTGACGGGAAAATTATTGGCGCAGTTGACGAAAGGCGAATGGGAAGTTTCGAAATTGGAAGGCGTGGATGAGGCGAAGGGAATCGTCTATTTCACCGCAACGGAAAAGACGCCGCTGGAGCGGCATTTGTACCGAGTGAATCTGGATGGCAGCGGGTTTGCAGGGATTACGAAGGAAGCCGGCACGCACGGCGTGATGGTGTCGCCGAATGCGATGGCGTACGAGGAGACGGTTTCGAGCGCGGGTGCCCCAGCACAGCAACGATTGCAGAGGATAGACGGGTCGAGCATCGCGACGTTAAATGAGAATGGCGTTTCGGAGCTGGCGGAGTATCGTTTGTCTCCGATGGAATTTTTGAAAGTGAAGTCGCATGACGGAATAGATTTGAATGCATGGATGATCAAACCGCCGAACTTTGATCCGGCGAAGAAATATCCGATCCTGGTGTACACATACGGCGGGCCTGGAGCGCAGGTCGTGACGAATGCCTGGGGAGGCTCGACGTATTTGTGGCACGAGCTGATGGCGCAGAAAGGATTCGTCGTTTTTGCGTTGGACAACCGCGGTTCGACGGGACGCGGCCACGTGTTCGAAGAACCGATTCATTTCCGGTTCGGAGCGCAGGAACTTTCGGACCAGCGGGACGGCGTAGCGTGGTTGAAAGCGCAGCCCTATGTGGACGCCGAGCACATCGGAATCTGGGGATGGAGTTACGGCGGGCATATGACGCTGCACCTGATGTTTGAAGATTCTCAGGATTTCAAGGCTGGATTCGCCGGCGGCCCCGTGACGAACTGGCACTACTACGATTCGATTTACACGGAGCGCTACATCGGGCTACTGCCGGAAAATGAAGAGAGCTATCGGGCGTCGTCACCCACAGAGAAGGCGGGCCAACTGAAGGGGCCGCTCCTGATTGCCCATGGAACCGGGGACGACAACGTGCATTTTGCGAACACGCTGGAACTCATCGACGAATTGATTTCGAAGGGAAAGTCTGTCGAAGTGATGCCGTTCCCGGGCCGCGGGCATGGCGTTTCGGACCCGCCGGCGAGGATCGTATTGATGAATCGAGTAACGAAATTCTTTGTGGACAATCTGGCTGCGAAATAGGAGTGTTTTGCGACCGAAGTCGTAACGGTCCGATCGTGCCCTAGCGACTGCCAGATTAGTTACCACATTTTGCGGCGACGGATTGAAGCGACGTCACGTTAATCCGCGTTTCGCGTGCGTCCCTAATTAGGATGCCTTTGACGACGACTCTCTCTTTCTGATGATTCAACGGTTTGAAGACGCTCGCGCCCAACAGCTGATATCGCGCGGTGCCCGACGGACTTTCCTCGGCCGCTTTGAGCTCTGCGGAAGACGTCGCCTGCGTGTCAGAGATAACTGGTTCGCGAGCCTTCGTCAGCAGCCAGCCGCTTGAAGTACTCGCTTCCACGCAGCCGACAACTTCACCGATTTGAAGTGCGGCCGTTGCCGTCGACGAAAACGGCTTGGATGGAACCTGATCGTCGATGCTGTACTGGACGAAGGGCGTGAACATTTCATCCCAGCTCTGATTCTGGTCGCGAAAATAGACGGCCTTTTCCGGCGCGGGATTGTGCATGTTCATCGTTGAATTGTCGTAGTGAGCTGTGACGACCAGCTTGCTGCCCGCCGGGAGCTTAAGCGGCGTTTCGAGTTCGTACGCCATTTGCCAGCGATGATCGTATTTCGGAACGCTAAGCACGGGCTGCTCGTGCCCGTCCGGATATACGACTGTGTAGAGAAAATCTTTGCCGCGGTGGTGCGCATGCGGCTGAAATTGGTAGAGCGTCACGGGCTCCGGATAGCCTGTGACGCCGGTTAGCTCGAAGTCGTGGGCGAATGCCGGGATTGGTGGAATCACTACATGAGTTCCTTCGGCCTTGATTCCAGGATCATCGGTGAGCAATTCCTTGCCGTTGGCGATGATGGTTTCACCGGCACCGTTCACGCGGAACATTTGATGTTCGGGAGGACCGGGCGCGAACCAGAAGGCGACTTTTGAACGGTCCGATTCCGGCTTACCCGTCGTTTCGTAATGAATGTTAAAGACAAGATACATGTTCTTGCCGCCGCGCAGAAGCTTGGCGCTGCGACCGCTGTACATTTCGAAGGTGCTGCCCGGTGTGTAGATTCCGAGCATGTCCGGCTGCTCGGGTCTTGAAGGAGTGACAACCGCGGTCTTCATTTCCACAAGAGTATCCAAGCGGATTCCCATGCGGCGCGCCACAACTGTGAGCTGATTCAAGTCTGCGGAGCTCATGCCGCTCGGCAGGGCGATTTCTGTGATTGCCATGTGATGAACCACGGCGGGATTGCCGGCGCGAGTCTGGCTTGCCGCTATCCATTTGTCGTCTGAAAACGGCACTTGGACGAGAGACCGCACGTACGGGATTGCACCTTTTGCCGGGAGGTCGACTGTTCCTGGGAGCGAGATCACGAGGTCCGGCTTCAGGCCCAGCGGATGATTCCAGCCATCGTCCGACTTTGGCATTGCGGGCAAGTCCGCGTCATTTCCTTTAGGCGAACCGGCATTGACCCAGGCCACAATCGTGTCGATGTCCTGCTGGCTCAGACGAGCGTCGTTTCGAAACTTCAAGCTTTTAGCGGGATCTGCCGGCCACGGCGGCATTTCGCGGGCGATCACTTTCTGTTTGATCTTCTCGGCCCGGGAGTGCGCATCGTCGTATGAGACGAGCGGAACTTTGGATGCAAGCTCTCCTATGCCGTGGCAGGTCGCGCAGTGTTTGAACAGAATGGGCGCGACATCTTTTGAGAAAGTTGGCGCAGTTTCGTCGTGCGCGGCTACGATTTGGCGCGGACTCGACGGAAGGAAAAGGAGCATAGCGAGCGCACACATCGCGAGGCCGAGATTCGGTTTTTGCGGATTGAGGCGGAAGAGTCCCATTTGAGATGTCTCTGTTTGGAGCAGCTTAGTTCTAGTGCGTCAGTACCGACATGATGACATCTTTTTCGAGCGATGGCGATTTGAGGGATGCCGAAGAGAAGAATCGATGTCGCCTCTTTTTTACAAACTTGGGATCAGGGAGCGACAACGTCTTTCAGCTTCGGTTTGACTTGAAGGGATGCGAGGCTGGAAGCGTCCCAGCCGCCGCCGAGCGCCTTGACGAGAAGAACGCTGGTGACGAGTTTTTGGCCGCGGATTACGGCCATTTGCTGTTCGTTGTTCAGCAGATTTTGCTGGGCATTGACGACGTCGAGGTAGCTGACGAGGCCGCCGGTGTAGCGGCTCTCCGCGATGGTGAGGGTGCGGCGCGCCGCGTCGACGGCGTCTTGTTGGGTCTTCTGCGCTTCATTCAGAACGAGGAGACCGTTGACGTCATCCTGCACTTCACCCAAAGCGCTAAGAACAGTCTGGCGGTAGGAGGCTACGCTTGCGTCGTAGCCGGATTTTGCGAATTGGTTCTGCGCGCGGCGGGCTCCGCCCGTGAAAATGCTTTCCGCGGCGTTGGCACCGACTGCCCACAGCGTGCTTTGGACGTTGAGCAATTTTGCGATGTCGGCCGCCTGCCAGCCCCCGTCGCCAAAAAGATTCAGAGAAGGGAAGTAGGCGGCGCGGGCGATGCCGACTTGCGCGTTGGCGATGGCCATTTCGCGTTCGGCTTCGGCAATGTCCGGGCGGCGTTCGAGAAGATCGGACGGCAGACCAGCGTTGATGGACGGCGGCTCGGCGTCGAGTTCTTTCGTCGGAAGGTGGAAATCCGGCGCGGGGTTACCCACCAGGACGGCGATGGCGTCCTCGAGTTGTTTGCGCTGCTGCTGCAAGAGAATGGACTGAGTGCGCGTGGTATTGAGAAGCGTTTCCTCCTGCGCGACGTCAAGACCCGAGGCGATACCGCCTTTGTGGCGCGAGTTCACCAGCTCAAGACCTTTGGAAAGCGTGTCCACTGTGCGGCGAAGAATGCCGATTTGCGTATCCACCTGGCGCAAGGAGAAATAATCGCCGGCAAGTTCGGCGGTGATAATGAGGCGCGTGTTTTCAAGGTCGGCTGCAGTGGCTTGGTAGGACCCTTGCGCGGCTTCGATGGAACGACGGCGGCGCCCGAAGAGATCGACTTCATAGCTCACGGTGAAAGGCAGCGTGAATGTGGACTGCGTGACAGCGCCTGTAGAGGGGAAATTACCGCTCGTGGCGCGATTACCGGATAGGCGCTGGCGTTGTGCGGACGGCGTCGTCCCGAATTGAGGGAACTGCGTGGCGACTTGCAAGGCAGCCGAAGCGCGCGCCTGGTCGAGGTGTGCGGCCGCGATTTTCAAAGTCTGATTTGCGTCGAGAGCGTCGTGTTCGAGCGAATTCAACGTATCGTCATGAAAAATGGCCCACCACTCGCCTTTCGGAAGAGAGTCAGCAGGAGCACTTTCACGAAAGGGTTCAGCCACATCCCAATGCGCAGGCACGGGGGCGGATGCGCGCTGATACTTAGGCCCAACGGTACAGCCGGCGAGGATGACCGTGCAGACCAGCGAAGTGGACGCTGCCGTGAAACGACGAATCAATGCGCGGCTCCGGAGTTTGCAGCGGGTTTTGCGCCCTGATTTGCAGGAGACGGGGTTGTGGAATTTGCCGGGACAGGGCCGGGCTTCTGCTGCATTTCCTTCACGTTGACGGTCTGCCCGTCGTCGAGCGAATCGGCGGGATTGAGGACGATCCAATCGGATGAGGTGATGCCTTGCAAGACTTCGAGCGTGGTGCCGTAATCGCGGCCGATGGTGATCGGTTGCAGATGGAGCTTGTGACTTCCGTCGACGACGATGGCGCGGAGACCCTCGGCGCGGAAGAGGAGCGCGTTGACAGGAACTTGTACACGCTCACCACCTACTTGGACGGCAAGATGGACTTGCGCGTATCCGCCTGGAAGCAATTCGGCGGCACGATTCGGGACATCGACTTCGACACGAAGAGTGCGGGAGGCGAGGTCGATGGACTCCGCGGTGCGGACGACTTTGCCTTCAAATTTCCTGCCTGGGTACTGCGTAAGTTCAAGGTAGGCGGAAAGTCCAGCGTGGATGGACGGCGCGTAAGCTTCCGGCACGTTGACGTAGACGCGAAGCGGATCGGTTTGCGAAAGGGAAAAAAGTTCCTGCGATGCGCCGCCATTGCCTGCATTGACGAGTTGGCCGATGTCGGTCTGGCGCCGCGTAATCACGCCACTAAACGGCGCAGCGACGCGCTTGAAGCCTTCGAGTTCCTGCAGGCGGCGAACGTTGGCCTCAGCGGAGCTGACAGTGGCTTCTTTTGCGGCCAGATCGCCAACGGCATTGTCAACTTCCTGCTTGGAGACGCCATCGGTTTTGATCAGTTCCTGAAGGCGCGCGGCGGTGATACGCGACAGATTGGCGTTGGCTTGGGCAGTGGCCAAGTCGGCCTTCGCTTGCGAAAGCTGTTGGTCCACTTCGGGAGTGTCAATGTCCGCCAAGGGCTCACCGGTGCGAACGCGAGTGCCGATATCGTGGTACCACTTTTTAACGTAGCCGCTGGTGCGGGCGTAGATGGGCGATTCCACGTAAGCCTGCATGGTGCCGGGGAGGACGAGATCTTCCTGGCCCTTTTCCGCAGTGGCGTGAATGACAGTGACGGTCGGGATCGCGAGCGTCTCGGTCTCTTTCGCGAGGGCGCGGTACTGGGCGCGGCGCTGAATCAAAGTTAACGCGCCGACGACCACGAGTGCCACGACGATAAAGAAGAAAAGCGCAAAGATACCATTGCGTCGAGGCCTGTTTCCGGGTTCCATCTGAGCTTCCACTGAGATTCACCTTCCCTTAAAACGACGAACTATGCAAGAGATCCAATTCCTCGACCGCAGGGCCGCTTGAGCTTAGACCCTTTGTGTCCCGATTCATAAAATTCAAGCCATGCCGGCTGTTGCCCGTTCGCGTCTGCGCTCAAGTCTGCTGTGAATCATCGAGAAAACGCATGGCACGAAAAACAAGGTAGCGACGGTGGCAAAAAGCAGGCCGCCGATAACGGCGCGTCCCAGCGGGGCGTTTTGTTCGCCACCTTCTCCGAGGCCGGTTGCCATCGGCACCATGCCGATCATCATTGCGAGGGCGGTCATGAGCACGGGCCGGATGCGGACGAAGCCGGCTTCCAAAGCGGCTTCGCGAGCGTTCTTGCCTTCTGCCAGCTGCTCGCGCGCGAAAGAAACCATTAAGATGCTGTTGGCCGTGGCGACGCCCATGCACATGATCGCGCCAGTGAGGGACGGAACGTTGAGCGTGGTATGCGTAAAAAGGAGAATCCAGCAGATACCGGCAAGCGCGCCGGGAAGCGCGGTGATAATGATGAACGGATCGAGCCACGACTGGAAATTGACGACGATCAGCAAGTAGGCAAGAACGATCGCGCCGACGAGGCCGACACCGAGGCCGATGAAGGACGAACGCATAGTCTCCACTTGGCCGCGAATCACGACATGGCTGCCGCGCGGAACTTCTTTTTGCAGCGCGTTGACGCGTTTGTAGACTTCGTCGGCAACGGAGCCGAGGTCGCGGCCGTCAACGGAAGCGTAGACGTTGATCATAGGCTGCGCGTTGTAATGAGAAACGCTGGCGGGACGAAC
>Ga0075426_10001581_pt1 | contig 16262 bp, 15 predicted proteins | sample SoiMethybrSBSTD5_FD_75304 | JGI IMG/M metagenome (GOLD analysis project Ga0075426, IMG submission 75304) | Bulk soil microbial communities from a Populus tree surrounding site in Tennessee, USA - Soil MetaG P. TD hybrid SBSTD5 | ecosystem: Environmental > Terrestrial > Soil > Tree plantation... | reverse complement strand
CGGACCCAAGCGTGCGCAGCCCGAGCCGACAAGGGAGGAGTTATGACAACATCCGCTCGCCCGTATGATGAAACTGTCAGTCGAGACTTCGGCGGCTACGGAAGGACCGTCGTTCACGAAGACGAGTTGTTGCGTCATCGGACCTACACTCGCTTTCTTCACTGGACGGTCGCGATATTTTTCTTCGCGGCGCTGCTCTCGGGGTTGGCGATTTATACGCCGTGGCTCTTTGGATGGCTTGCTCCGTTATTTGGCGGAGGGCCGATGACCCGTTTCCTGCATCCGTGGTTCGGGCTCGGCTTTATTGTCGCGTGGTTTTTCCAGTTCCTGAACTGGAAGGGGTTGATGGCCTGGAATGATGGCGACTCGAGATGGCTCCGTGAAATTCGGCGCTACATCAAGAATGAAGACAAAGTCGAAGCCGAATATGTAGGCTTCTACAATGGCGGGCAGAAACTTCAATTCTGGGAGATCGTTTTCGGCGGCGCGCTTCTCTTGATAACCGGACTGCTGATGTGGTTTCCGGAAATATCAGGTCGCATCGCAGTCGCGATCAGTTATGTGCTTCACGACATCGCGGCGTTGATCATGCTGGGCGGAATCTTCATTCACATCTACTTGAGCACAGTCGGTCAACCGGGAACGCTTCATTCAATGACTCGCGGTGTAGTCACGCGAGCGTGGGCGTGGACTAATCATCCGGCCTGGTATCGCGACGTCACCGGACGCGACCCGCGCGCCGACTATGAAGAAGCTGTGAAGCGGCAAGCGAAACGTGCTCGCGCGATGGAGTCCTTCGAACGTAGCGAGATCGATCCTAAGATCAATCCGACGGATCGCGAGCTTGAATAAAGTTCGATGAAGAACGACAGCAGCGGTGGAGGATTTCATTCGAGCACCGGCGGGCACCTTCTGAGAAGGAAGGCCTATGACGAGCAGAATCGATCACCCCTTCAGCTTCCTGCTGGACACTTATGAAACTGAACTTCTCAAGATCATAACGATCTGGTCTGCGTTTCCGGATTCGACCATGGACTATCGCCCTCATCCAAAGTCACGCACCGTGATCGAACAAATGGAACATCAGGTTCAATCCGAAGGCCGTTGGATGAAGTCGATGCTGGGGATCGACACCGGCGATCCGAATCCTGCAGCGCGAAACAAGCCGAGTTTCATATCGAAGTACCGAGCCGACGCAGAGCGTCGCCTCGAACTGCTGAGGAACATGCCGGAAAGCTGGTGGCGCGAGTCCGTGAACTTCTTCGATGTGGTGCGCTCGCGCGCGTGGGTGATGACGAGGCGAATCGATCATTCAGCGCATCATCGCGGACAACTCGTCGTCTATTTGCGCATGCTCGATGTGAAGGTGCCTTCGGTTTATGGACCGACGGCAGACACAGGAGAAAAGGTAATCTATTCCTTCGACTAATCGATCGCAGTTTTAGAACCGATACAGCTCAACTGGCCTTCCTCAGTTGCCGTAAAACCGTCGCGTCGTCGGCGGAAAGTTTCCGTCGGCGCAATGCGATTTCAATCGCCTACGTTCGAAACTTTGACAGGATTATTGAAGCCAAGCTATATTTCGCATTCAGAATGAACTCTCGGGTTTTAGTTCTGAACGCATCGTTCGAGCCGATCAATGTCTGCACGGCTCGTCGCGCGGTTGTGTTGATACTCAAAGGTGTCGCCAACGCAGAAGAGAGCTCGGCTCAATGGCTGCACTCGGCCAGGTTTTCGATGCCGATGCCGTCAGTGATTCGCCTGATCGAATACATTCACATTCCTTTTGAACGAAAAAGTCTTTCGCGCAAGAACATCCTGCTTCGCGACCACAATACGTGTCAGTACTGCGGCCGCGTGTTTCCGCCTCAGGACCTGACTCTCGATCACATAACGCCGCGGTCGCGTGGCGGCGATTCGGCGTGGGAGAACCTGGTGGCGTGCTGCCGGTCGTGCAACAATCGCAAGGGTGATCGAACGCCTGAAAACGCCGGTATGCGATTGATGAAGCGACCGCAGGCTTACAACCTCCACGTCAACCGGCAGATCATTCGCTACCTCGGGCGCACTGACGAAGCCTGGCGCAAATACCTCTTCTATTGAATGATGAACATGAACGATGAGTGATGAATGATGAACGAAAGATCGGAACGTTGTTCATCATTCCAGGTTCATCATTTCGCGTTCATCGTTTCTTCTTATGAATCCACTCATTGACGCCGTCCACGAGATTCAAGAAGCGACATTAATGGCCGCTCGAGCGTTTCGTCGAGCGGCCACGCGGCCTCGTTATATTCGCGAGATCATTACCCAGATGGACCTGATCGGTGTCGGCTCAATCTTGATCATTGTTCTGACCGGCGCTTTCACCGGAGGTATTCTCGCCCTAAATACCGCGCCTACGTTGAAAACTTTCGGCGCGACGGCCAAGACAGGCCAGCTTGTGATGACTTCGCTGGTACGCGAGATGGGACCTGTGCTGGCGTCGCTGATGCTCGCTGGTCGCGTCGGTTCGGCGATAGCTGCAGAGCTTGGGTCGATGGTCGTCTCCGAACAAGTGGACGCCATGCGCGCGCTCGGGACTGATCCGATAAAAAAACTTGTGTGGCCTCGACTGCTCGCGCTTATGGTAATGTGTCCGGCGCTCACGTTAGTCGCGGATATGGTCGGCTCGGTTGGAGGGTGGGCTGTCTCGAGCTCACTGCTTGGGGTGCCGAGTTCCGTTTATATTCGCTCCGCGAAGGATGCGCTAACCTACAACGACTTGATAGGCGGGTTGATCAAGCCTGTGGTCTTCGGTTTTATCATCGCGGTCGTGGCATGCCGATCCGGATTACGAACCCACGGCGGAACGGTTGGTGTCGGGCGTTCGACGACGCAGTCAGTGGTGCTGTCCGACATTTTGATCCTTGCATCGGATTTCTTCCTGCAAAAACTAATTCAAACTTTCGGCTGAGCGCTCAATGTCAGAGGAGATAAACAGCGCAATCGAGTTTCAAGACGTGACCATGGCTTACGATGACCGGGTTATCCTGGACGAAGTGAGCTTCATGGTGAATCCCGGTGAGACTAAGATCGTCATGGGCGGCTCGGGCACCGGCAAGTCGACGATCTTGAAACTCGTGCTCGGCTTGATCAAGCCGCAGCAGGGACGAATACTGATTGACGGCGACGACGTCACGAACATGACCGAAGCGGAGCTGACCGAAATCCGCCGCAAAATCGGAATGGTGTTTCAGGACGGCGCGCTCTTTGACTCGCTGTCGGTTTATGAGAACGTCGGCTTCCGGCTCTTCGAGAAGGGATTGCCGGAAAACGAGATCGAGGAAGCCGTTCGTCGAATGCTTCGCTTCGTCAATCTCGAGAATACCCTGTACATGATGCCGGCAGAGCTTTCGGGCGGAATGCGCCGTCGAGTTGGGATCGCGCGCGCGCTGATCGGCAGTCCCAAACTCATTCTGTTCGACGAGCCGACCGCTGGACTCGATCCGCCGACGGCTCGCACTATTCTCGAGCTTGCGATGAAGCTTCGAGACCTTGAAGGCGTCAGCTCGATTTTCGTGACGCACCGCCTCGAAGACATAAAGCTATTGTCTTCGAGCTTCGCTACAATAACCGAGGGCGGCGAAGTCGAGTTCCGAAGCGAAGAGGACAAGCTTTGCCTGGTCAATACCAGGTTTGTAATGCTCAAAGAGGGCAAGGTCGTTTTTAGCGGCACCGACGAAGAACTGTGGCAAAGCAGTGACCCTTATATCAGGGATTTTTTCAAAGTCTCCTGATCGGAACAGAAAGAAGTCAGCAATGTAGCGGCAACAGGTTTCAAACGAAGGAGGTTGTTATGCCAAGGCAGAAGACGACAATTTCTGAATTGCGAGTCGGAATACTAGTTGTAGCGACGATTACGATTCTCATTATTTTTATTCTAGGCGTCAGCGGCGGCATACCGATATTCCAGCACAATGCAACTTACCGAACGCATTTGGCGGCGGCGGACGGTCTAAAGAAAGGCGACGAAGTGCGTCTGGCCGGCAAGCTGGTCGGAAAGGTCGATAGCGTCGATTTCGGCTCCGTACCGGCAAGCAAAGACGATAAGCCTATTGTGGTGACGATGGTTGTCGACGCAAAGGAAGTCGAAGGCCGCATTCGGCGGGACTCGCAAGCCGTACTCGCTCAACAGGGGTTTCTTGGAGATCGAGTGATTGATATCACTCCGGGTACGAGGAATACCGAACCCATACCTGACGGGGGCGATATTCCAAGCGCGGATCAATCCGGGTTGGCCCAGGTGTTCCAGGGAGCGAGCGACATCCTCGTTCAATTCAACACCGTAGGCAAGCAGCTCCAGGAGTTGATGGACAACATCAATCAGGGCAAAGGCACTGTCGGCAAGCTGCTTCACGACGATGCGCTTTACGTCAATTTGAATCGCGCCGTACTCGAGTTTCAGGATGTCGGAGCTCGTGTGACCAAAGGCGACGGCACGCTGGCCAAATTGCTCAACGACCCGAAGCTCTACAAGGATTTGCAAGCCGCGGTCGATAACGTTCAAGGCATGGTCTCCGATGTGCGCGGCGGTAAGGGCACGCTCGGCAAATTTGTCACTGACGATCAATTCTACAAACAGGCGAACGAAGTTCTGGCAAAGTTCAACTCGACGACTGAGAAGCTCGACAAGATAGCCGGCGACATCGAAGCGGGCCGTGGCTCGCTTGGCAAGTTCATCAAAGACGACAAACTCCACGACGATGCGCAGGCTGCCATCGCATCCTTCCGGAACATCAGCGATCGGCTCGATAAAGGTGAAGGCTCGGCCGGAAAGCTGCTTCACGACGACAAGCTCTACAACAATCTCAACCAGACGACTGCTGAGATGGTGAAGTTCTTATACGACTTTCGCCAGAATCCGAAGAAATATCTCAGCATCAAGCTGAGTTTGTTTTGAACCGGGAGCGCGGCCGTCCCGGCCGCTCTCCAATGTTCAATCAGAAGCGAGCGGTACCGTCTTAAAACGAGTTCTGCCGGAACTCATTTGACACGCGCGGTGTCAAATCAAGCAGAGGAGCGCCAATCAACAAACGAGGTAAAGAGACTTGGCTATTTCCAGGAATCGTGTGCGCTCGGGCTCGGCTATTCCCGCCATCAACGTGACTCCACTTATCGACGTGCTGCTTGTGTTGTTGATCATCTTCATGGTGATTCAACCGCAGCGGGAGGCCAAGCTGCCCGTCAAAGCGCCCGAGCCGGCAACACCGGAGACTCCTCCTTCACCCGGGACGTTAATGCTAACAGTTTCGACCGATATGCAGCTCGAGTTGAACACGAAACGCATTGATGTGAGCGAGTTGTTGCCGTTCCTTGCGGATTTGATGGAACAACGACCCATCGACAGCCGCACGCTGATCATCAGGGCGCCGGCGAACTTAGCTTACGGATCAATTGCTATGTTGATCGATCTCGCAAAAGGATCTGGCGTTGTCACGATTGGTTTGGTCGAGGATGCGACCTAATCAAAAGCTGGCTACTTCAATCGCGCGTCGAAAACTACATCGGGGCCGAGTCTGGTAATCTCCACTGATGCAAAAGTGATTGCATCGGCCACCCGCGAAATGTCGAGATCTCCTACGGCTTCGATTCCCTTGCCGACTATCTTTGGCGCGATGATACCGACGAGACGATCGAACCTTCGCAAGGCAAGCAGCGATGTAATGATTCTGTTGCCTCCTTCAACAAGCACGGAATTGATTCCGCGTTCGGTCAACTTCTCAAAAAGCGTCGTCAAGTCTACGCCCGAATCGGCTCCAGGAAGGCGAATCACTTCAGCGCCAAGCTTTTCAATCTCTCGCACTCGTTCCGAACTTGCGCTTTCAGTCGTCGCGATAAGAGTCCGGCTTACTGCGCCGTCGGTTAACACTCGAGCGCTTGTCGGTATTCGAAGCTTGCTGTCGACAATTACTCGAGCCGGGTTGCGACCGCTGGCGAGCCTCACCGTCAGTTCCGGATCGTCGGCCAACGCTGTTCCGATTCCAACCAGAACTGCATCGTGCTCGCTTCTAAGCTGATGTGCGAAACGCCGCGCCTCCTCGCCGCTGATCCAGCGTGAATCGCCATCGGAGGTAGCGATTCGTCCGTCCAGCGACTGAGCCCACTTAACGGTAATGAAAGGAAGCTTGCTGATCTCACTGCTCGTAGTCATTGCGCTTCAGTTTACCGCAGCATTTGAAATGCAGGCCATATGCGCTACGCTGCAAGGGCATGCCCGCCGACAGATCAGCGAACAAGAAATGGCTCATTGGGTTCGCATTGATTGTACTGACAACGACGGCTTACTGGGAGATCAGAGACCACAGCTTCGTCAGCTACGACGATGATGTTTATGTCGTTGCGAATGCTCAAGTCCAGAGGGGATTGAGCCGGCAAAGCGTCGGCTGGGCTTTCACAGCCACGGCGGCAGCGAATTGGCATCCGCTGACCTGGCTATCCCACATGCTGGACGTGCAATTGTACGGATTGAATCCTGCGGGCCATCACCTCACGAGCCTGCTGATTCACATCGCAAACGTAGTAGTGCTTTATTTGTTGCTCGAAGCGGTAACCGGCGCATTGTGGCCGAGCGCGCTCGTAGCGGCGCTGTTTGCAGTTCATCCAATCAACGTTGAATCAGTTGCCTGGATCGCGGAACGCAAGAACGTTCTAAGCACGTTGTTCTGGTTGTTGACTATTTGTGCGTACGTTCGTTATGCGAGCCGTCCGTCAGCGAGCAGGTATATCTTAGTTGTAGTCTCATTCGCGCTCGCGCTGATGTGTAAGCCGATGGTCGTGACTCTTCCTTTTCTGCTGCTGCTCTTTGACTATTGGCCGTTTGATCGATTCGCGAAGTCGACGACCATGCACGAAGACGCAAGCTCTCAGAAGAAACGCGCTAAACATGTTGAAACGCAGCCGCCATATCCCGCGCGAAGCATTCGGCAATTGATACTCGAGAAACTCCCGCTAATCGTGCTCGCGGTTTTCAGCAGTGTGATGACAGTCATAGCGCAACGAAGCGGCGGCGCCGTAGGCACGACCGAACTCTTTCCCGTGTTGGTGCGATTTGAGAACGCCACGGTTTCGTATGCTCGCTACTTGCTTGACGTGGTCTGGCCGCTTCGATTGGCGGTTTTCTATCCACACCCTCGAGCCGCGCTTCCGCTTTGGCAAGTTGTGCTTTCAATACTGGTGCTGATCGCCATCAGCTCTTTCGTGGCGTTGCGAGCCAGGCACGCTTACCTGACTACGGGATGGCTCTGGTATCTAGGCACTCTTGTGCCGGTGATAGGGCTCGTGCAGGTTGGGCTTCAATCGCGCGCCGATCGCTACGCTTACGTGCCGCTTATTGGAATCTTCATAGCCGTCGTTTGGCTTTCGGCGAATTGGGCAAGAAATCATGAAATCAGAAAGAAGGGCCTGACGATTGTCGCATGCTGCCTAGTGATTGCATTGACGATTGCGACGCGAGTTCAGGCGAACTATTGGCAAAACAGCGTTACACTTTTTCAGCGAGCCGTCGATGTGACTACCGACAACTATGTCGCGCACAACAATCTCGGCGAGTTGTTCGCTCAACAAGGAAGACTGGACGAAGCGGCGATGCATTTCACGAAAGCACTTGAAATCAATCCCTCATTCGCGCACGCGCTACACAACATGGGAATGATCTTTGTGCAACGAGGGAATTTGGACGAAGCAATCTCAGAATTTCAAAAGGCGATCGAGCTGGAGCCGACATTTGCTGACGCATACAACAAACTGGGCGCAGCGCTCGCGAACCGCGGTAGGCTCGATGAAGCGATAGCGAGTTTTTCGAAGGCGATTGAAATAAATCCCGCATATGGTTCGGCTCATGCGAATTTGGGTTCAGTCTACGAGCAGCAGGGAAGGCCGCCGGAAGCGATCGCGGAATACGCTCTCGCGATTCAATCGACCGCAGACACGGCGATGGCCGCCCAGACGCACTTCAAACTTGGAAGGCTGCTTGCGAAGACCGGAAAGCGAAAAGAAGCGGTTGAGAACTTCAAGGAAGCGCTGAGGTTGAAACCAGACTTCGCGCAAGCTCAACAAGCACTCAACAGCATCACACAGGAGAACGGTTCGACCTCCGACCGATAGCAACTCGTTGCGGCTGACTTAGAGGTACGGCTAAGATTCATTTGAATGATCGTAGAGCTCGTCAAAGAATTCAGTTTCGAAGCGGCGCATCGGCTGCCACGCGTTCCTGCGGATCACAAATGCGCCCGGCTTCACGGCCACTCCTTCAAGTGTGAAGTCGCCGTTCGCGGAGAAGTTGATCCGGCTACCGGTTGGTTCATCGACTACGCCGAGATTGCCGACGCCTTCGAGCCAGTTCGCAAGATGTTGGATCATTATTACCTCAACGAGGTTGAGGGACTCGAAAACGCAACCAGCGAAAACCTGTCGCGATGGGTATGGAATCGTTTGGCAGGCGTTTTGACCGGCTTGCATCGGGTCACGATTCGAGAAACCTGCACTGCGAGATGCGATTATTTTGGTGAGTAGACTATTGAAGCGATTTGTCGGTTTACATTATTCGATACTGCCCGAGGGCCGCTTGTCCGCCGCGATCAGAAATCGTTGAAGCTGATTTCCTGCGAAGCTTGTCCGCATACATCGCGCGATCGGCAGCCAGGAGCAATTCATCGACAGATTCTCCGTCGGTGCCCAAACAAGCCCAGCCGATGCTTAAACCAATCAAAGAAGATGAACCGGTTACACTCGTACAATTGTCGACCGAGCTTTGAATTCGTCCTACCAGATCACGCACTTCGGACGGCGAGACGCGAAGCAACGCGACGAACTCATCTCCGGCGTAACGGCACAGGAAATCGTCAGGCCGAATTTCGTTAGAGAGCAGCCTTCCAATTTGACGTAGCGCGCCGTCCCCGGCGTGATGGCCCAGCGTATCATTGACTCTTTTGAAGTAGTCGAGGTCCATCATCAACAGCGCGAAGCTGTCTCCATCGCGACGCGCGCGTTCTGCTTCCTTCTCGAAGCGAAGCCTTAGCGCTCGAGCGTTTGCGAGTCCGGTCGTCGAATCGGTGAGCGCTTGGGTTTGCGCAACCTCGTGATGAAGCGCATTGGCTATCGCATCCGCGGCGAGCTTGGCAACTGCTTCGACCAATCTGAGGTGATCCGGCTCGTAAGACGACTGCTCCGCCGTGTAAAGCGTCAAGGCTCCCAGCGCTTCGTTGCCTTTCATAAGCGGCACCGAGATGACGCTGCAGTAGGAAGGCTCGATTTCGATCTTGGCGGCGGCGAAGTCGCGCGCAGGATCGCAATTATACATAGGCTGGCGATTGGCGACGACCCACCCGCTTATGCCCGATCCGAGGAGCATATTCGCGCCTTTGAAACATTCGGCGTTTCGTCCGCTTATATGAACCGCTTCGATATCGATCGAGTTGGGCTTGCTCAGATAGAGAACGCACGTAGTGTAATTGACAATACTATGAAGTCTGGATGAAAAGACCGCGAACATATCGCGCAAGTCGAGACTCGTCCCGATTGTTTGAGCTATTTCGTATAAGGTGATCACCTCGCGATGCGCGTTTCGAATCTGTTCGAAGATTACTTCATTGTTATCTGAGTTGTGCGAGCTGGGGGCAATGCTTCGACCGGCCTTCGTTCTTGCTGCCTTCACTTCTTTCTTCTGTCGCCTGATCTCCGCTTCGAACTCGGGCAAGTGCTCGAGGAACCGCCTCACGACCTCGGGATCGTACATCGTTCCCGCGCTGCTGCTAATCAGATCGATCGCCTCTTCGCGAGTCATCGCCTTTCGATATTGCCTATCTTCCCTAACCGCATCGAAGCAATCGACTACAGAAAGTATGCGCGCAGTTATCGGAATCTCCTCGCCGCGCAAGCCGTCCGGGTAACCGCGACCATCCCAACGCTCGTGGTGATGACGGACTACGGGCACGACCGGGTACGGAAATCCGACTCGAGTCAGAATGTCCGCGCCGACTGTCGTATGCAGCTTCATCCTGTCGAACTCGGCAGTCGTAAGCTTATCAGGCTTGTTGAGAATGTAATCGGGCACCGCAAGCTTGCCGATATCATGAAGAAGCGCACCCGCCTTCAAGGCTTCGATTTCGGGTTCACGCAAGCCGAATAGTCTTGCGAGGCCGGTGGCATAGACCTGAACGCGATGAACGTGATCGTGCGTAACTTCGTCCTTCGCGTCGATTGCGATGGCCAGAGCCTCAATTGTTCGCAGGTGCAACTCAGTCACTTCTTCGACGTGGCGAATTGAAGCATGCACTTTTTCGAGATAGTTCTTGTAGGTCAAAAAAGTTATTCCGAGTATTGGGACCGCTACAATGAAAGCATAAAACGAAATGACCGTTATCAGCTTGACAATAATGCAAGCTGCGACGGCCCCCGCGAAGTAAGAAATCCACGTCCAAAGAAATGAATCTCGCCACGTTGATATCAAGCTGCCGGCTCTTCTGAGCGCGTTGACCGTGCTCACCATGCCTGAGTGAAGCACATAATGAGTGAGCGCAAGTGTCTCAGCAGCCAGCACAAGCCGGCTCGGTTCAGCAGCGATTTCATTGGGAGCGCCGAAGACGAATGTGACCAGCGAACTCGAAAGTGCAACCGACAAGCTCATCGATCCCGCATTGAATGGCCAGACTCTTTTGCGGCCGGGAAAGCTAAACGAACACAGCAGGGCATTCAACCCGGCGAGCACGACGGACGGCCATACGCCATAAAGCAAAACGGAGATGTATATGAAGGTGTCGTCAAGCGTGACCGTGCTTTCAGTCTTCGGAATCTTGATGCTGGTACGCCCGACGACGAGCGTCGTGACCAGAGTCAACAGGATCCAATCAAGCCGCCACTCGCCTGCGGCGACCCTGTACAAGGCGTATAAAAGAATAGTCAGGCCAACCGCCGAAACTACTTTCATGAAGTAGTCCGAGGCGCGATTTTCAATTCCCCTTAGCCTACTATGCATCGTCTGCAGCGCGATTTGCTGAAACTATCCCCCAAGCTTCCGTCAATTCCTTTCAATGCGCGTGCCGCGTATCCGCGCGACCCGAACGCGTGAACTAGCTGCAGGCAGAGTGGGCAATCGGTCAAAGTGACAGAATCTGTACAGTCAATGTCGCGCAAATTGATCGGTTCGATCGGCTTACGCGATGCGCCTCGCGCGCCAGGTTCAAGCGGGCTAGAATTGTTTTTCGAAGACCCGCTCGCATGCGAATCACAGAGATCTATCAAAGCATTCAGGGCGAATCGAGCTATGCGGGGTTGCCGTGTGTGTTCGTTCGCACAACCGGTTGCGACCTGCGCTGCAGCTGGTGCGATTCTGAATTTACGTTCACCGGCGGGACGCAGATGACGCTCGATCAGATTACCGGCGAGGTTGAGAAGTATGACTGCAAGCTGGTCGAGCTCACCGGTGGCGAGCCCTTGCTGCAGCCGGAAATCTACGAATTAGCAACACGACTCGCGGATGCTGGCCACACCCTGTTGATCGAGACAGGCGGACATCGAGACATATCAAAACTCGATCCGCGTGTGGTCCGAATCATGGATCTCAAGTGTCCTGCATCAGGTGAGTGTGAAAAGAATTTGTTTTCCAACCTCGAACACCTTCGACCGATCGATGAAGTCAAATTCGTTCTCGCTGATCGTGAAGACTATGACTGGGCGCTGAAGACGGTTCGTGAATATGGACTCGAGGATCGAGTGAAGCTTTTGATCTCGACCGCGTTCGGTGGGCTCGAGACTGCGGAAGTGGTTCGGTGGATGCTCGATGATAAGTTGCGCGCACGATTCCAGCTACAGCTTCATAAGTACATCTGGAAGCCGGACGAGAGAAGGAGATGAGAGAAGGCAGAAGGCTGCTGAAGCCCCGACAAGCTGACACGGCCGCTCTTGCAAAGCGTGCCTCTAGATCCTAATCCGTCAGGAACCGCTTTTCATCCCTAACGAATTTCTTTAGCTCGAGTTCCTCGCCTGGTCGGCGCATCTTCCTAGCCAATGCTTCAAAATCACTGAATATCTCATCATCATCCTTGTTGCGCCTGCGCTCTTCACGGATGTAGGGTTCAGCTAGCTCCCACCAGCGGGTCGCATAGAAACTGAAGGTGGAATCAGCCAGATCTTTATTGATCAGTCCAAATTTGAAGACGGTGCCTATGTCCTCAAACACATCCAACACCAGTTCCTTAATTTCATCATGCTTTGAGGAGTCATAATCCTCTAGCTGTTCTGCGAGTTTTCCCCTCGCCCATCTGATTTCCTGAGAATCAAAACGCGCTGCGAGGTGAACCCACGTTTGGACTCCCAACTGGCGAACAGATCCATCGCGCGTTTCCTTGACGATGAGAACCGTTGAAATCGCTAACCACACCGTGGCAGCGGCCAGAATGACAGTGCAAACTAACGTCCACTGTTCAATAGACATTCGTTAGTTCCTTCCCATTCCCCTGCGGAATCGTCGCAAGGTCTTGCCGGTCGAATGACGGGATATATTTACTAAGCCTTGCTTTCTGAAAAGTCACTCATAGCCCAACTATGAGCGAGGAATTTTCAATTCAACCACTGCTCGCTCAGGCTTTCAACCTTCGCGACAAGAACTTTGATTCTTATGACTCATTGTCGTTGAAGATTCTCGGTGACGTTGTCTGGACAGTCCAGTGACGAGGATTCCATAATTGATGCAGTGACCAGTTTCCGTGGTCGCCAATCAACAGGTCTAATCGACAGACACCGAATTCTCTAAGGAGGCACACCGATGTACAGCTCACGTAAAGGAATTGCAAAGGCTCTGCTGGGCTTCACTATTTGCTTTCTTTTTCTGCAGGACGCTAATGCGCAAAGGGAGACTGCTACTGCCCGCTCCAAGCAGGAGTTACAACGCATCGATAGTATGCTAGCAGATAATGCTGCGGCTGCAGATAAGCTATTCAACAAGATATTGCTTCATATTACTGCACAGGCGAATGGAGTGAAGCGTAGCTTGGCAGGTGAAGAATCAACGGATAAGCTCGATTCATTCCGAGCACTCATTGAGGCGCTAAGTCCGGATGCTCTTGAGCGGGCGTCGGGTGGTTACGAAATTGGGAAATCGCTTAATGATCGCAATAGGGCGCTGGCGATGGCCCAAATCACTGAGCTTTTGATGAGTACCTTCGGTGATTTGTTACCGGCTTCCCCTTATTCACTTATGTTAAAGGGAGGCATTGAGGCTGTAGATCTCGCCGCTATAGCCTACGAGGCGTGGACACTTACGCGTGAGCGCGCAGAACTGCTAAAAGTCCATGGAGAAGTCGAGAAGGCTCTGAACAAATTAAGGGCGCCAGAGTGGCAAGATATCTTGCGGCGATTGCGCGGCAATCCTGCGGCTGAACAGGCTGCGTTCGAGCGATGGTTGACTCAACTTGGGATTAGGAAATCTGATGTTCTAGAAAAGGCCATCAGAGACTCAAATGAATCTGATCCTCGAGCCGGAATGGAAGTGGCACGGGGAGCGGTCATCGTTGATCCGCAACAGGCTATTGGGGACTTGAGAAACGTTTCTGGAATCAACCCAGATTTCATCGCAGCGCTCGAACGGTGTAGCAAGTATCCCCCATACCTAGGTATGAGCCGAGAGTACTTCGCAGCGGCAATGGCGTGCAACAAATACTCAGACGGGAGCTATATTCCAGCTTTTGGTCCGTCTCAAGGAATCGGCAATCGGCCTCTCTATACGAGCGAGCCGATCCCACGTTACCCTGACCAACCAAGTGGTCGTACGCTCGTGGCTTCCGGCCAAGGCAATCTAGTCGCACCAGGCTCCGATAGGCATGGATACACTGTATTCAGAATTGATACTGCACGATTCGCTAATGGCGGCACTTTAGAGATCGAAATTACGGTTGGAGATGGTGCTAGCACTGCATCTTTTGACGTGTTCCCAGAAGGTGCCAGATTGCCAACGGAGGGCTTTCCGACTGACCAAGGATCCTTAGCAAATGCATATAATCTCGATCCAGGTCAAAAGGCAACTATTACTTACACCCTTGATCGTGGGCAAAGATTATTACTCTGTGCTGAGGGTAGCTGGCTCAGTGATCAAGGGAGCACAAATAGTTTCGCCTATCGCGCTTGGGTGATTCCAGCTTCAAGGAGGTAAAAATAGCACCACATTTTCGCTTTGAAGCCCAGTCAAGAATTATTTCGGATAGCTCAAAAACAAATCGTTTTGAATTGAACCGAAGCAAGAGATGAGTTCTCAGCCGGCAACTGCGCGATTTTTCTTCACGTTCCAGCACTACAGTTCTACTTTTCGACTTTAAGACGTCATTGACACTCTCTTATGAAAGGGTGACTACGAAAAAAGACGCCGCACTATCGAGCGGAATCTGTATTTCACTCCCAAGCACGAGAGCGAAATACTAGGCATCAAGACGTAGCTGCGCACCAAAAAGAGGGTGGGATCACTTCTTCTTGCATTCAGCCTTCTGATCTTACATGCCCATAATGTTGTAGCCGCAGTCTACGTGAAGGACTTCGCCGGTAACGCCTCGAGACATATTGGAGAGCAAAAACAGAGCCGCATCGGCTACTTCGGATTGATCGATGTTGCGGCGAAGCGGAGCATGGTTGCGCATGTGTTCGAGGATCTTCGAGAACCCTCCGATGCCCGCCGCCGCCAGCGTCTTCACTGGGCCCGCAGAAATCGCGTTGATTCGAATACCGCGCGGGCCAAGGTTCACCGCAAGGTAGCGCATGCTCATGTCGAGTGCGGCCTTCGCAACACCCATCACGTTGTAGCCGGGAATCACTCGTTCGCCGCCGAGATAGGTCAGCGTCAAAATGCTCCCCCCACGTTCTTCCATCAACGGCGCAGCGCTCCTGGCGATCGCGGTCAACGAATACACGCTGACATCTTGAGCTACGCGATAGCCCTCACGTGATGTGTTTAGATACTCGCCCTCTAGCTCCTCTCGCAAGGCGTACGCGATTCCGTGAACGAGGAAATCGAGCGAGCCAAATTCCTGTTTGAGAGTCGAAAACACTGCGGCGATATCTTCATCGCGACTCACATCGCACGGCAGGACCAGCGGATCTTTCAACGACTGGGCGAGCTCTCGGGCGTTCTCTTCAAGTCTCTCGCCTTGATAGGTCAATGCGATGCGCGCACCTTCTTCGCTAGCCCGGCGCGCTATCGCCCACGCGAGGCTCCGCTTGTTTGCGACTCCGAATACAACCCCGGTCTTTCCTTCTAAGAGCATTCACCTCCTCGTTTCTGGTTTTTGGTTTCTGGTTTCTGGTTTTGTACCTCTGGCTGAAGACTCTTTTGTTTCCCGAACGAGAAACCAGAAACCAGAAACCAAAAACCAGAAACTAGAAACCGCAAGCCGAGACTATTGTCTTTTTTCCGGTGTGATCTTGATCGTAATTTCTTTGCCGTCGCGGCGTATCAATGCTTCGACTTCGTCGCCCGCACGGAGTTCGCCCAAGGCATAAGTGTAGTCGTAAACATTCTTGACCGGCGTCTTCCCGAGCTTGATGACTATGTCTCCCGCGCGAAGCCCCGCTCGCTCGGCTGGGGAACCCGGACGCACGCCGTCCAGCTTCATGCCATCGGCTTGATCGGAGTAATTAGGCACGGTGCCTAGATATACTCGAAAGCCGCGGCCCGTCGGTCGTTGTTCAACCTTTACCTTGTTGAATGCAATTCGTTGAGGTTCATTCGCAATTGAAATCGCGATCTCGCGAACGAATTCGGCTACTTGTTTCAATCCTTCGGCGTTGATCTTATCCGCGGTGTCTGATGGTTTGTGATAATCGTCGTGCGTTCCGGTGAAGAAGAACAGCACCGGGATATCGCGCACGTAAAAGGATTGATGATCGCTGGGACCGAAGCCGTCTTCGCCGTAGCTCAGTTGAAATCGGCTCCCAGAGCCAGTTTGAGGGCCATGCTCGCCCGCGGCTCGTTCGGCGTTCAGTTTTTCCAGCAGCGGCTTCCACGCGGGCGAGGTGCCGACTCCTCCGACGAACAACGACTTGTTTCGAAGCCTCCCAATCATGTCCATGTTCAGCATCGCGACGGTTGAGCCGAGAGGAACATCGGGATTCTTTGTGTAAGCCCCCGAACCGAGCAAGCCAAGTTCTTCGCCGCTGAAGGCGATGAACACAATGCTGCGCTTGATGCTTCGGCGCTCGGCTGAAAGCACGCGCGCAAGCTCGAGAAGGCCCGACGTGCC
>Ga0075426_10001580_pt1 | contig 16266 bp, 17 predicted proteins | sample SoiMethybrSBSTD5_FD_75304 | JGI IMG/M metagenome (GOLD analysis project Ga0075426, IMG submission 75304) | Bulk soil microbial communities from a Populus tree surrounding site in Tennessee, USA - Soil MetaG P. TD hybrid SBSTD5 | ecosystem: Environmental > Terrestrial > Soil > Tree plantation... | reverse complement strand
GCGAAATTGCCGATAGCGCACTATCTGCGAGAGAACTTTTACATCACTACGAGCGGCGCATTTCGCACACAAGCTTTGATCGACACGATAATGGAAGTCGGCGCCGACCGGGTTCTGTATTCGGTGGACTACCCGTATGAGGATATGGTTGAGGCGACTGAGTGGTTCGACAACGCTCCCATCAGCGAAGCTGATCGGCTCAAAATTGCTCACGGCAACGCGCGGCAACTGTTCCACCTTTAGTCAAAAACCATAGGCCGGAAAAGATGGTTGTTAGAATCGAAGAAACTACATTCTGGACGTGTTGTCGGCCATCCGGAAGTAGTTCTGCTAATCGTCGGCCGACGGGGCGCTGCGCGGACGTGTAGCCTGAAAACTTAGTGCAACAAAAATCCGGTAATAGCCAAGACGATGCCGGTGGCTCCGATGGCCATTCCGGCGAACCAAAAGCCTTTCTTCTTGGCGAGCAGGGTGATGGAACAGATTACGAGACCAATCTCAAGGAGCGCTTCGCCACCGTCAAAACGATCAGCCTTTCGCGCCGCCAGGTCGCGTTCCGCTTCCAACTCTTTCGCCTGTTCGCTGACGTCCTCTTTGTCGCTCGCGTAGTGTTCCAGTTGCTTTTCGTATTTCTTGCGCAGGGCTTCGCCCTTTTCCTTATTTAGCTCCGCCACTAGATTCACGACGTCGGCGGTATTCTCCGCCTCATGTTGACGGATGCTTTTGGCCTGGTATTGCGTCCAACGGCTGGCCGCTTGTGTTTCGCGCGAGAGTTCCTCGGTGTGGGCGCGGTGGCCCATTAGGGTTACGACAGCGACGAGAACCGCCAAAATGGAAATCGTCAGGGAAACTGGGACGACGAGCGGATTGTCGCCGTGATCGTGATGATGTTCGGGAAGTTCGATGCCTTCAGGCATGGCGCTGGGTTCTCCTTAGAAATTTACGGGGCGTCATTTGCAACTAGATGCAGGCACTGCCGCGCGGCTGCAAGTGCGCGGGCAATATCCGATTCAGAGTGTGCGGCAGAAACGAAAGCGGCCTCAAATTGGGACGGCGCCAGAAAAATTCCGCGGTCAAGCATTTCGCGGAAATACCGGGCATAGCGTTTGGTGTTTGCCGCTTTTGCGTCCTGATAATTCCGAACCGGCTTGTCGGTGAAAAACACGGTTGCAAGCGAATCGTAGGAATTCACTTGAGCGGGAATTTTGGCCTCGGCAAGGGCGTCTTTCAATCCGGCAGCCATCTTTGCGGCCAGAGAATTCAGCTTGTCGTAGAGGCCGGGCTTCTTCAATTCCGTGAGCGTCGCGATGCCTGCGCTCATTGCCAGCGGATTTCCCGCGAGCGTTCCGGCCTGGTAGACCGGGCCGAGCGGCGCAACATGGTTCATAATTTCCGCGCGACCGCCATACGCCGCAACGGGCAGGCCGCCGCCAATGATTTTGCCCATGGTGGTGAGATCGGCTTCGATGCCGAGGAGCTGTTGCGCAGCACCGTTGTGCAAACGAAAACCGGTGATGACTTCGTCGACGATGAGAAGCGCGCCGTGCTTGCGGGTGATTTCGCGCAAGCCTTGCAGGAACCCCTTTTCTGGAGGGACAACGCCCATGTTGGCGGCGATTGGCTCGATGATGACCGCGGCGATGTTTGATCCGTGGGCGGCGAAAATCTTCTCGACGGCGGCGAGATCGTTGTAGGGAGCGTTCAACGTAAGTTTGGCGAGAGCATCCGGCACGCCTGGACATTCGGCGATTCCGAGCGTGGCGAGACCCGAACCGGCTTGCGAGAGAAAGCTGTCGGCATGGCCGTGATAGCAACCTTCGAATTTGAGGAGCAGATCGCGCTTGGTGAAGCCGCGGGCGAGGCGCAGCGCGCTCATGGTGGCTTCGGTGCCGCTGGAAACAAAGCGAATTTTTTCGAGAAACGGAATCGCGTCGCGAATGAGCGTGGCCAACTGCAATTCGAGTTCGGTGGTGACGCCGAAGCTGGTGCCTTTGCGCGCTTGTTCCGTGATGGCGGCGGTGACGGCGGGATGCGCGTGGCCGAGGAGCATCGCTCCCCAGGAGCAGACAAAGTCGATGAGTTCGTTGCCGTCGGCGTCGTAAACGTAGGCGCCCTGGCCGCGTTCCATGATTAATGCGTCGCCGCCGACGGAACGAAAAGCGCGGACGGGACTGTTGACGCCGCCCACGAGAATCTGTTCAGCGCGGCTGAAGATTTCCGCGGAGCGAGGGCGCTTTTTGGTTGGAGACGTTTGTGGTGTGCTCATAGAACGGATTCTGCGGCGCTCAAGACGTCAACCACTTGGCCGCGTCTTTCGCGTGATAGGTGAGGATTATGTCCGCGCCCGCGCGTTGAATGCCCGTCAGGACTTCGAGGACGACGCGCTTTTCGTCGAGCCAGCCACGTTGCGCTGCAGCTTTGATCATGGAGTACTCGCCGCTGACATTGTACGCGCCGACGGGAACGTCAAAGCGTTCGCGAACCGCGCGAATGACGTCGAGATAAGGCAGCGCGGGTTTGACCATGACCATGTCCGCGCCTTCGTCGAGGTCTAAAGCGACTTCTTTGAGCGCTTCGCGGACGTTCGCGGGGTCCATCTGATAACTTCTCCGATCGCCGAACTGCGGGGCGGATTGTGCGGCTTCGCGGAACGGGCCATAAAAAGCGGAGCAATATTTTGCCGCGTACGAGAGAATCGCGATGTCGCTGAAGGAATTTTCGTCGAGCTTCTTGCGCACGGCGGCGACGCGGCCATCCATCATGTCCGAAGGAGCGACGATGTCCGCGCCTGCTCGCGCATGCGAGAGCGCTTGCTCGGCGAGAATGGTGAGCGTGGCATCGTTGGCGATTTCGCCGTTTTCGATTAAACCGCAGTGGCCGTGATCGGTGTATTCACAAAGGCAAACGTCGGTGATGACGAGCAGATTGAGTTTTGCTTTCTTGATGCCTTCGACGGCACGCTGAACGACGCCCGTCGAGGCGAGCGAACTGCTGCCCTTCGCGTCTTTCGTTTCCGGCAATCCAAAAAGAATGACGGACGAGATGCCGAGCCCCGCTACTTCGCGGCACTCTTCCACAATTTGATCGACGGATTGCTGAAAAACGCCCGGCATGGAACTGACTTCCTGGCGAACCTTGCTGCCCGGGCAGACGAACATCGGATAAACGAAGCCTGCCGTGCTGAGACGAGTTTCGCGCACGAGAGAACGCAGAATTTCACTGCGACGCAAACGCCTGGGACGTTGGATGGGAAATGTCATTGTGTGCCCGCACGGCTCGAGCTTTGCCCTTGACGCGCTGTAAATGAGTTTGCCAGAGCCTCAACAATCCTCGCAACCGAGGGTTCTTTGGCAGCGGCTGCTGCGATGATTCCTTTGGAGTGCAGCGCCGCGAGCGTGACGGGGCCGCTGGCGAGGACAATTCCCTTTTCGGAAAATTCGGCGAGGCGGCCTTCGCCGCAGACGCTGTCGAAGCCCTCGACTGCCGATGGGCTGAAGAACAGGACCGCATCCGCGTTCATTGCCTTCGAAACGACGTCGCGGTCCTGAGCATCCGCCGCGAGGGTGCGATAGGCAATAACTTCCGTTACTTTTGCGCCGAATTTTTCGAGCGCGACGATCATGTCCGGATTTGCGCGGTCGCTACGCGGCAACAGGATTTTCTTTCCTTGAAGGCATGAACCTAATTCCTCGACGAGGGCAGCACCGAGCGGGCGCGAGGCGATGTGGGCGACGCGAAAGCCTGCGGCGGTGGCTTCAGTTGCGGTGGCTTCGCCCACTGCGCCGGCAAGGAGAGTTTGGATGTTGGACTTCGTTTGCGGCGGCGAGAGTTCCAGGCGTTCGTGGACGATTCGGACGGCGTTCTGGCTAGTGAAGAGGACCCAGTCAAATTCATTCAGGCGGCCGAGCGCGTCGTCGAGCGGCGTGAAATCTTCGGGCGGGAGAATTTGGATTACGGGCAGAAGAATGGGAATGGCGCCAGCATATTGCAGCGCTTTAAGCAGATCGATGGCCTGGGCGGCGGCGCGAGTAACGACAATGCGCTTTCCGGCAAGCACCGATTGACCGGGATCAATCACTCTGCCGGCTCACTTGCGCAAGGATTTCGCCGGCGCCAGCGTTCCAGAGGATCTCGGCAATTTGGTGGCCGAGTTCGCGCGCTTGTTCAGGCGGGGCGGATTTTTTTTCACGCAGGAGTTTCTGGCCGTCGGGTGAACAAACGACGGCGTCCATAACGAGTTCACCTCGTTCAATGCGAGCCCAGGCGCCGAGCGGTACCTGGCAGCCACCTTGCAGAGCCGACAAAAGAGAGCGTTCGGCAACAATGGATTGACGCGTTTCAAAATCATCGAGGGACGATATGGCGGCGCCCATCTCTTCGTCTCTTACGCGCGCCTGGACGCCGATGGCGCCCTGACCGACGGCGGGCATGACGATTTCCGGTTCAAGAACTTCGGCGATGCGAGCACTGAGTCCGAGGCGATCAAGGCCCGCTTTAGCGAGAAGAATGGCGTCGTACTCACCGCTCGCGACTTTGCGCAAGCGCGTGTCCACGTTACCGCGAAGTTCGCGAACGTCGAGATCGGGACGCGCGTGACGAATTTGCGCCTGACGGCGAAGGCTGCTGGTACCGACGCGGGCGCCTTTGCGAAGCGTGGCGAGAGTCTGGCCGGCCTTTGCAACGACGAGACAATCGCGCACATCGTTGCGGCGGCAGATGACGGGAAAACAGAGGCGCGAGGGAACGTCGGTCGGAACATCTTTGACGCTGTGGACAGCAAGGTCGATCTCTTCGCGAAGGAGCGCGTCTTCCAGCTCTTTGATGAAAACACCTTGTCCGCCGATTTCGGCGAAGCTCGCTTGCTGGAGTTTGTCGCCAGTGGTTTTGACGATGACGATTTCCGCGTCCACGCCGGTGGCCTGCAGGATTTGTTTGCGGACGAATTCCGCCTGCCAGCGGGCGAGGATACTTCCGCGCGTTCCGATTCTCGGCGCCCTCACGGTTTCTCCCGGTCTTTCAGAAATAAATCGCGCAAGGCGTCCACATTCTGAATTTTCTTATGCAAACTTTTCTCACCACGAAGTTTTTCGGCGGGACGCATCAATAGTTTCTCGAGCAGTTCATCCATGAGCAATTCGATTTTTTCACGTTCTTCGGGCTTGAAGTGGGCCAACATTTCCATGCGTTCGCGGACGAACTCGGCGCGCTCTTCGCGGACGCGGGTGCGCAAGACGTCGAGCAGGCCGACAATCTCAACGCTCGCCTGCCAGGAGAGGAATTTCGTTACGTGCTCGTCCACGATGTCTTCCGCGTGGGGAATTTCCTGTTCGCGCGCGGCGCGATTCTGGCGGACGATTTCAGTGAGGTCGTCGAGATTGTAGAGATAGACGTTGTAGAGATCGGCGAGCGAAGGATCGATGTTGCGCGGAACACCAAGATCCATGAGGAGCAGAGCGCGATTCTTGCGCGCGGCCATCGCTTGCTTGACGGTGTCGCGCACAAGGACTGGATCGTCGGAAGAAACGGAGGAGACGACGAGATCCGGAAGACTGAGCGCGTGATCCCATTCGCCCCAAGGGATTACTTTGCCGCCGAATTCGCGCGCGAGCTGATCGGCTTTTTCGCGAGAGCGATTCATGACGTACAAGTGGGCGACATCGCGGTCGCGAAGTTGGGAGACGACTTGTTCGCCGATGGTGCCTGCACCGAGGACGAGCGCGGTGCGTTGATTCAGTTTGCCGAAAATTCGTTCGGCCAATTTGACGCCGGCGGAAGCGACGGACATGGGCCGGGCGCCGAGTTCAGTTTCAGAGCGAACGCGTTTGCCTACTTCTAGCGCGCCCTGGAACAGACGATTGAGGACCGGTCCGGTGCCGCCATTGCCGTGCGCCATGCGATAGGCTTCACGAACCTGACCAAGAATTTCCGCTTCGCCAAGGAGCATGGAATCGAGACCGGAAGAAACACGAAACAGATGACGAACAGCTTCGCGGTCGTAATGATGATAGAGGGACGGGCTGAGCGCTTCCGGTGCGACAGAGTGGAAGGAGCTTAAATAAGTGGCGAGAGCGCCGGCGCTCTGGCGAACGTCTTCGGGAGGAACGCCGTAGACTTCGCTGCGATTGCAGGTGGAGAGAACGAGCGTTTCTTCGAGGATTCCACGTTCGCGCAATTCGGTGGCGGCCTGCTGGGCCTGTTCGACGGTGAACGACACCCGCTCGCGCACCTCAACGGGCGCTGTGCGATGGTTCAAGCCGACGAGAACGATCTCCATGGTTCCGCGAAGGCTCCCCTCAGAAATACCGGTGCGAATGCGAGAAAAAAAGATTTACGGCCGTGAAACTGAAAATCACGAGCAAAAAATTGAAGACGCAGAGTTTTGAGGCGCGTGCGCCGCGCCAAGCGGCCGAGCGCGCGAGAAAGAGATACGCTGCGTAGAAAACAAGCACGAGAATAGTGGCGAGATACTTTGAGTCGTAGTAAAGGACCGTGCCCTGCAAGCGATCGACCCACAGAAAGCCGAGTGCGGTACCGATGACAATGGTGACGAGGCCGACGATGACGCTGCTTTGACTCATGCGCTCGAGAAGTTCGAGCGGTGGCAACCGCCAGATTACGGCGCCCATGTGGCGGGTACGGAGGAGGCGCTGTTCGGCGAGGAAAATTATGCTGAGCACAAAGGAGAGGCCGAAGGCGGCGTAGGCGAGGATGCTGAGCGTGACGTGGAACGCGAAGGCGATTCCCTTCGCAGGCGTTTCGACGATTCGGCCGGCAGGCGCCAAATGTGAAAACAGGAAAAATGCGATGACGACTGGAACGACGAACGCGCCGACGGAGCGTTGACGGTGAAAGACCTCAAGGCCGAGATAGGTTAGGGCGAGGAGCCAGCCGAACAGGGAGAGCGAGCCGTAGAGGTCGTGATAAGGAACGGTGTGCAAGCCGCGGGAGCGTTCGAGGAGCGCGAAGTAGTGCGCGCAGAGGCCGACGGCTAGCAGAATGGTGCCGACGCGGCCGGCGACGTCCTTGCCGGTGATCAAATAACGAAGATACGAGCTGAGACTCAAGCCGTAAGCTACAACGGTTAGAATGAGATAGAGGCGGTCCACGGTTATCAGAGGAAAGTATAGCCCACCGGGAGGAACCCGACATGTGGGCTGCGTCACAGTGGTCGCCTGCAAGGCACGGTATGATTTGCTATTCTCAGTGGGCCGACATTCCATGAGTTCGACTCCCGACACCATTTCGAAGAAGGAACTTTTCCTGCGCGCTTGCCGCGGGGAAGCGCTGCCGCGTGTGCCGGTGTGGATGATGCGACAGGCGGGGCGATATTTGCCGGAGTACCGCGAGCTGAGGGCGAAGCATGCTTTTCTGGAAGTGTGCAAAACGCCGGAACTGGCGGTGGAGGTTTCGCTGCAGCCGTTTCGAAAGCTGGGGGTTGACGCGATTATCGTTTTCTCGGACATTTTGATCGTGGCGGAAGCGATGGGGTTGCCGTTGGAACTGGGAGATGCGGGGCCGAATTTGCCGAGTCCAGTTCGAACGGCGAGCGATGTTGCGAAGCTCAAGCAGTTTGATCCGGAAGTGGAGACACGGTTTTTGATGGATGCGTTGCGGATTCTTTCGCGCGAGGCGGGTGCCCATGTTCCCGTGTTGGGATTTGCGGCGGCGCCGTGGACGCTGGCGTGTTACATGGTGGAAGGGCGAACCAGAGAGGGCTTCGCCACGACGAAGAGTTTTCTTCAGCGAGAGCCGCGCGTGTTCCGTGATCTGCTGCATCGTATTGCGCGGGCGACCGTCGGGTACTTGAAGGCGCAAATCGCGGCAGGAGCTTCGGCCGTACAACTTTTCGATACCTGGTGCGGGGAGTTGGCACTGCCGGAGTATCAAGAGTTTGCGCTGCCGGCGGTGCAGGAAGTGATTCGAGGAATCATCGAATCGGCTCCGGTGATTTATTACACGAAAGCATCGCATCACTTGTTGCCAGCGGTGGTGGAGTCGGGCGCAAATGTTTTGAGCGTCGATTGGCGCGTGAATCTTGCTGAACTGCGAAGAATGGCGGGGCCGCGCGTCGGCATTCAAGGCAATCTCGACCCGGCGTTGTTGTATGCGCCTCAGGAAGTTTTGCGCGCAAAAACGACGGAGATTTTGGAACAACTCAGCGGCGTTGGCCACATCTTGAACTTGGGCCACGGCATCCTGCCGACGACTCCGGTGGAGAACGCACAGATTTTTATTCAGACCGGGCAACAAACGAGTTTCGCTGCGAGCACGACCGCAAGCGTTGTGCGTTAGGATGGAGTGGTGAGTGTAAGCGACCCAAGCCTGTCGCAGATGCGCGAAGAGCTTCGCGTCAGCGAGGAATTTCTCGCTCGCTACAATCGCCCCGGACCACGATATACCAGCTACCCGACGGCACCGGTCTGGAATGACGCCTTCGGCGTCGACGACCTCGAGAAAATTCACGCGGAGGCCGACGCCGCGCAAACTCCTGTTTCGCTCTACATGCATATTCCCTTCTGCGAGAGCTTGTGCCTATTTTGCGCATGCAACGTCATCATCCAGAAAGACAAGAAGGTTGCGCCACCGTATCTGGATGTTTTGAAAAAGGAAATCGATCGAGTCAGCCTCGGTGTTTCGCGTTCGCGACCGGTTGTACAGTTTCATTGGGGCGGCGGAACGCCGACGTATCTCACTCCCGAACAAATTGAAGGTTTGTTCGCGTTCACCCGCGAGCGATTTACCTTTGCGCAAGAGGCAGAATTGGGCATCGAAGTCGATCCCCGCGTCACCAGTCGCGCGCATCTTGAAGTGTTGCGCAAGCTCGGCTTCAACCGCCTCAGTATGGGCGTGCAGGACTTCCATCCGGAAGTGCAGAAGGCGATTCACCGCATTCAACCTTATGAACTGACTCGTGACCTGATTGCCAACGCGCGCGAACTGGGCTTTGACAGTATCAACGTCGATCTAATCTATGGCCTGCCCCATCAGGACGTGGTCCGCTTCGCCAATACCGTCGACCAAATCATTTCGCTGCATCCCGACCGGATCGCGCTATTCAGCTACGCGCACGTACCGTGGCTCAAGAAACAGCAAGGTTCGTTCGCGGCGTTTCTCCCCGAAGGCATGCAGAAATTTGAAATCTTCCGCACGGGACTTTTGCAATTCGTCGAAGCGGGTTACCGATACATTGGGATGGACCATTTCGCAAAGCCAGGCGACGAACTTGCTGTGTCACAAGAAAAACGGACGCTGCACCGCAATTTTCAGGGCTACACGACGAAAGCTGGCGCCGATCTTTACGGCATGGGTGTTACGGCGATCAGCGGCTTTCGCAACGCGTACGCGCAGAATCATCGCGACCTGCCGAATTGGCAGAACTCAATTCACGATCGCGGTCTTGCAACCATGCGCGGCTATCATCTTTCCGCCGACGACCATATTCGGCGCGCAGTCATCAGCCGCATTCTTTGCCATACCGTGGTACCGAAAAAGGAAATCAACGCGGAATTCGGCATCGACTTCGATACCTACTTCGCGCCGGAGCTCGAACGACTCGATATTCCGCGTACCGACGGCCTGATTCTTCTTTCGCGTGACGAAATTCGCGCAACATGGCTCGGCCGCATTTTTATCCGCAATCTCGCGATGGTTTTTGATCCGTACCTCGAAAAGCAGCACCTCGCCGAAAAGCCGCTCTTTTCCAAGACGCTCTGACCGTGAGCACATCTCATTCAGTCATTGTGATTGGCGCAGGAATCTCGGGCCTCGCCTGCGCGCATGCATTGAAAAAATCCGGTACAGATGTCTTGCTTCTTGAAGGTTCCTCGCAACCCGGCGGAATGATTCACTCTGTCGAAGAAAGCGGTTTTCTGTTTGAGACCGGACCGCAAAGCTTCAGCACGACTGCGCGGCTCAACGCGCTGATTAGAGAGCTCGGGCTTACAGATGAATTTTGTCCGGCACCTGCGCGCGCCCCGCGCTACGTCCTGGTGAATGGGAAGCTGCAACCTGTCCCGCTTTCGCCGCCTGCTTTTCTCGGCTCTTCCCTTTTGAAATGGTCGACAAAGTTTTCGATCCTGCGCGAGCCGTTCGGCAAGTCTTCTCCTCCCGAACCAGATGAATCGATCGCCGACTTCGTGCGCCGAAAATTTTCAGAGGAACTACTGAGCCTTCTGGTCGCGCCTTTTGTGTCCGGGATTTATGCCGGCGATCCGGAAAAAATCAGTTTGCGGGCAGCATTTCCGGCCGTCCATGAAGCCGAAAAAGCGGCAGGAAGCGTTATTCGCGGAATGAAGGCCGTGGCAAAGAAACGAACGGAACCGCGAGTAAAGATGACGCTCGCGAGTTTCCGAAGGGGTAATCAGGCGCTTATCAGCGCGTTCGCCGGAAAATTGGGCGATTCGCTGCGGATCGACACGCGCGTAACACAATTCTCGCGTGGCGCGAACGGCAGGTTCGAGTTACTTGCCAACACGCCTTCCGGGCGGGACGAATTCCAAACATCCCAACTGGTCGTAGCGACGCCGACGTACGTTGCCGCTTCGCTGCTAAACTCGCTCGCTCCTGCAGCGGCCGACGCGCTTTCCCAAATCGAATACGCGCCGGTGGCCGTGGTGTCCCTTGGTTATCGGCGCGCTGACGTCGGCCATTCGTTGAACGGCTTCGGATTTCTGGTGCCGCGCTCAGCAGGCTTAAAAATTCTCGGCACCGTGTGGAGTTCTTCCCTCTTTCCGAATCGCACGCCAAGCGATCACGTCCAATTGACTAGCTTCCTCGGCGGCGCGACGGATCCAGACACCGTTTCCCTCTCCGACTCTTCCCTCGTCGACCTCACACACCGCGAACTAACTCCCGTGCTCGGCTTGAAAGCGCGCCCCACGGTATCCCGCGTCACCGCCTACGAACGCGCCATCCCGCAATACAATCTCGGCCATACGGCGCGCATCACGACGATTCACGCGGACCTCGCGAACGCTCCTGGCCTGCACGTCGTGGGAAATTATCTACGAGGTCCCGCCATCGGCGCCTGCATCGAGCAAGCGCAGGAAGTTGCCGAATCCATTCGAATCAGTTAAAAATAATCGCACTCCCGGGCCCGTCCGCGCAGGCTCATCCGCTTTGCTCGAAGTAACGTACTTAGAGTAGGAGAAGAAGAAGCGCCTGTGTTTCTGGCACTTTTGGCAAATTTGGGGCTCGGTCCCGCAGCTGGTGAAGTGTCGCTCGATGCGACGCTGGTGCAGGGCCTTCTTCGACGGGACGTGAACGCCTTCGAGCAACTCTACGATCGCCACTCGCGCCATGTGTACGCGCTAGTCTTGCGCATCCTCCAACACGCGGCCACGGCGGAAGAAGTCGTTCAAGACGTTTTCCTGCAACTTTGGCGCAACTCCGCCGCTTACGACGCCGAGCGCGGCCCGTTTGTGCCGTGGCTTCTGACGCTGGCGCGCAATCGCGCACTCGACCATCTTCGACTGAAAAGCGAACGCCAGCGCCGCCGCGAAGATCAAACAGACGAATTGCCGCCGGTGGCCGCTGCGCCGGAATACGAGCGCGAATTGGATGAGAGGCGGCGCGTGGAACGCATTCGCTCGTTGATGGGTGGACTGTTGCCGCAGCAAAAACGGGCAATCGAGCTTGCCTATTTCGAGGGCCTGAGCCATTCGGAAATTGCGGCTAAGTTAAGCGAACCGCTCGGCACAGTGAAGAGCTGGATTCGCAACGGACTCTTGCGCTTGAAGGAAGGATTGCAAACGGCTTCGTAAGCCGTGACATGAATATTCATATGGCGAATGGCGACCAATTTCGCGAATTGATCGAGGCTTACGCCCTCGGTGCGCTCGATCCGCAAGAACGCGCTTCGCTCGAAGCGCATCTCGCGGCGGGTTGCGCCGATTGCGCGAAAGCTCTGGACGAAGCCCGATGGCTCGTCAGCCAACTCGCTTTCCTCGCACCAGACGCGAAGCCGTCGGACATGCTGCGCGGCCGTTTGCTGCAAACCGTTCGCGCCGAAGCGCACGCCACAAAATCCGCCAAGACCGCAGCAGCCATTCCCTTCTGGATGTGGGGCGCCGTCGCGGCACTGCTTCTCTTCACGGTTTACACCTCATGGGAAACGATTCAGGTCCGGAAGGCAATCGACGCGACCAACGAGCAAGCAAAACAGGAAATCGCCAAGCGTCACGAACTCGGAGAGGAACTCGCCATCGCCCAGCGCGAAGCGATCATCCTGACAGACCCGCGTTCGGTGAAGATTGCCATGCCCGCCAGCAGCAAGGACATGCCGAAGCTCGACGCCATGTGGCATGCGAAGATGGGCATCGTCGTGACGGGACAGAAGGTGCCAATGCCTGCGGGTAACCGAACGCTGCAATTGTGGCTGATTCCGAAAACGCGCGGCGGAAAGCCGATTCCGTCCATGATGTTGCGGCCGGACGCGGACGGAAAATTCATCCTGCTGGTAGCGAATCCACCGGATGTCATGGACGCCACCAAAGCCCTCGCTATCACGGAAGAACCCGCCGGCGGCAGCCTCCAACCCACCACCAAGCCCATCTGGGTCGGCGCCATCAGCTAGATTCTTATCCGAAGGCAGAGATGTTTCTACTTCGCAGTTGCGGACGATTTGCGGCGTCGCCATTCCACTAATTTTTCCTCGATCACTTTTAACCGTGCAGCCTGGGGGGCTGATAACGGGGCTTTCCGGCAGCGCCTCAGGATGTCCTTGAACATGTAGCCTGAGCGGTAGAAATACGGCCGACACTCCAAGAAGCATATCGCTGCTTCCATTGCCTCCGAATTACCAGCGGATATTCGCTCCAACGCACCAGTGTAGCCCCCAGGGAACGCCAATCCCGAATACCGTGCATGGAACTCCGCGCACGCTTCTTCCCATTCTTTTCGCTCCTTTGAACTCTTCCCGCGTCGCAAGACCGTCTCGCGAATTCGTGAATGCAAACGGACGATTTCCTCAGCGTTTTTCCTGATCTTCTCTTTTAAACGCTCCGTGTCCATTGGGCGAGCTTTCTCCGGCCAATCTACTCTTCCTTCTTCCTCTTCTTAAACCGCATCGCCAACCGGTACTTTCTTCTCGCGCCCGCCTCCCGCCACCGCCGCTTCTCTTCCGCCGTCTTGACGATTAGTGGCGGCACAGTCTTCGGTGTCTTCGAAAACTCATCGAGCGCCACAAACGTGACATAGGCCGTAGTAGTGTGCTTCCTCTCTCCCGTAATCGGATTCTCGGAATATACTTTGACGCCCACTTCCATCGAGGTGTTGAACACGCGGTTCACCTGCGACATCAGGTGCACGATCTCGCCGAGATTCACCGGATTGCGAAAGTCGATGTAGTCCACCGACGCCGTGACGACGTAACTATTCGAATGACGGCTCGCCGCCATCGCCGCGACTACGTCCACCAGATGCATGACGTGACCGCCGAGCAGTTTCCCGAGCAGATTCGTCTCCGCCGGAAGCACAACCTCCGCCATTTCCGAGCGCGACGCGCCGACCGTTTTCCCTCTGGATGGGTCGGTTGCAGCGCTCGCCGCTGTACTGGATCTCTTGCGTTTCATCAATTTCCTCGTTGGGCGGATTTTGGAGCCATCGCGTCTCCCCGCTATAATACGAGTCTGTCATGAACGAACAAAAGAAAACGCGGCGCCAATTGCTGGAAGAGTTCGTCGCCAAAGAACCCAACGACGCCTTCTCCCGCTATGGCCTCGCGCTCGATTGCATGAACTCCGGCGACTCCGCCGCGGCTGACACCCATTTCCGCCAGCTCCTCGAACACAACGCCGACTACGTTCCAGCGTATCTCATGTACGCGCAATTGCTCGTGCGCGAATCCCGCACCGATGAGGCCAAACAGGTTCTGAACACCGGCATCACCGTCGCGTCGCAAAAAGGCAACGCTCACGCCAAGTCCGAAATGGAATCGCTCTTCTCCGAGCTTTCTTAAAGCCCACATCACCAGGCCCGCAGTCCTTATCTCTTGACCGTGCGCGCAAATTCGTGGTATTACATATTTGTAGAAGTAATGGAGGCCGTCATGGAGTCTGCACTCACCGTCAAGGGACAGGCCACAATTCCCAAGGCCATCCGCGAGCATCTCCGGTTAAAACCTGGGGACCGAGTCAAATTTTTTGTACATCCCGACGGCAGCGTGGTTCTTTTGCCGAAGCTCCCTGCCGCAGCGTTGCGCGGCATCGTCAAGTCCAGGCGTCGGCGGCCGGCATCGATTGCGGAGATGACCGAGGCTGCCGCGCAAGGAGCCACTGGCGCCCCGCCGCGCGGCCGGCGCCAATGATCGGGCTAGACACCAACGTACTTGTTCGCTACCTCACACTGGACGATCGAGTTCAGTCGGCAAAAGCACAGGAAATTATCGAACGGCAACTCACCGAAGAAAATCCCGGCTTCGTAAGTATCGTTGCGATGGTCGAAGTAGTTTGGGTTCTTGAGCGTGTCTACGGGCTGGCGAGCCATGAAATCGTTCAAGCCATTGAACGCGTACTTCAAACCAGTGTGCTCGTGGTGGAGAACGAGCAGGAAGTTTTTACTGCGATGGTGGCAGTCAAGGAAAGCCTTGGCTCGTTCGCCGACGGCGTTATCGCGGCCCTGGGCGCTAGAATGGGCTGCTCCTGCACGTTGACCTTCGACAGGAAAGCGCTGCGACTTCCGGGTTTCCAGCTTCCCTGATTCATGCCGAGCGCAGTCCGACCGATTGGCGACCACACTCGCGTGTGCGGCCTACTGCTAGAGATTCACTACTTGGAACTCCCCTTCCCGACTCTGCTACTATCGTCTTGTAGGACCCCATGCGGCCTGAACGCATTCCGTTGTTTCCCTTGAACGTCGTTCTTCTTCCCGGCGCCGACCTTCCTTTGCACATTTTCGAACCGCGCTACCGCAAGATGGTGCGCGATTGCCTCGATAACAAAACTGAATTCGGCATGCTGCTCGCCCTTACCGACGGCGTCGCCGGAACCGGCTGTACCGCGGAAATTCTCGAAGTCGTCAAAACGCATGACGACGGGCGCATGGACATTCTTACTGTCGGCCGCGAGCCGTTTCGCGTGGTGGAACTTTTTACGGAAGATCCGCTCCTCGAAGGAACGGTGGACTATCTAGACGACCGCTACGCACCGGACTCGCCGGAAACGACCAAGTCCCTCGTGGAAATTTACGAAGCGTGTCACACGTTAATTTTTGGCGACTATCCGCACGACGTCGTGGCGGAAGGGGAGCAAATCCAGCTTTCGTATACCATCGCGTCGAAGCTGCCCATGGATTTGCTATGGAAGCAGCGCATTTTGGAGCTGCGCACCGAAGCCGAGCGCCAGGAGCGCCTCCTCGCGTACCTTAGGGACTGGGCGCCGCATCTACAGAAAGTAGAGACGCAGCACCGCCGCGCCGCCGGCTATGGAAGTGGTTTGAATTGAGTTTTGTGCGGACCTTCCGCACAGGGGGCTACATGACCACCGCAACGTCGCCGCATCCGTCGTCGTCTCACCCACGCCCGAAAACTTTGGGAGAGCTGCGCCGCGTGCCGGATTTTGACGCTGGTTCATTGCAGCGCTCGGTGAAGGATGAAATTCGCGCGAATTTATTGCGCGCGATCGAGCGCAACGAGCCGCTTTTCCCCGGCGTGCACGGGTACGACGACACCGTTGTGCCGCAAATCGTCAACGCGCTGCTTTCGCGTCACAATTTTATTCTACTTGGCCTGCGCGGACAGGCGAAGAGCCGCATTCTGCGCGGGCTTGTCGGTCTGCTCGACCCGGAAATTCCCGTCATTGCGGGTTGCGAAATTAACGACGATCCGTTTCATCCGATTTGCCGCGGCTGCAAGGATCGGCTAGCGGCTGACGGCGACAACACGCCAATCAACTGGATGCCTCGCGATTTGCGCTACGTGGAAAAACTGGCCACGCCCGACGTGACGATTGCGGACATTATCGGCGACGTGGACCCGATTCGAGCTGCTCGCGGCGGCCGCGATCTCTCTGACGAGTTGACCATTCACTATGGCCTGCTGCCGCGCGCGAATCGCGGCATCTTCGCCATCAACGAATTGCCGGACTTGGCCGGAAAAATTCAGGTGGGTCTCTTCAACATCATGCAAGAAGGCGACGTGCAGATTAAGGGCTACCCGCTGCGGTTGCCGCTGGACGTGCTGCTAGTTTTTTCTGCGAATCCTGAAGACTACACGGCGCGCGGGAAAATTATTACGCCGCTCAAGGACCGCATCGGCGCGGAAATTCGCAC